>ENA-OZHJ01000487-OZHJ01000487.1-human-gut-metagenome-genome-assembly--contig:-NODE-487-length-19504-cov-25.378066_pt1 | contig 19504 bp, 20 predicted proteins | sample MGYA00244663_ERZ653672 | MGnify/ENA primary metagenome ERZ653672 (study PRJEB26926, sample SAMN06165215) | human gut metagenome | biome: ENVO:00009003; feature: ENVO:2100002; material: ENVO:00002003... | reverse complement strand
ACGTAAGATTGAAGAACAGCAAGGCAAGCAATACAGCTGGACCTACTATATATAATAAGGTGGTAGAAAAGATGGCAACCGGCATAGCGAGAACTGCAAGCCAGAGAATAATGACACTGGCTCGGGAATATCTCACGTAAGGCAACATATCCGTTGCAGCCATTGTTTCCAACAAGTTTCTGCGCCTGATCATCTCCTGAATAATCATGTATATGCAATAGAAAACACTTGCGCAAAACAGAGCCAGCATCAGATAAAGCCCTTCTCTGATATACAGGCTATGATGGAGACTGATACCCACGCAAAAGACCAAGATAATGGCAGCATAAATACCACTGCACATCAGAATCATCTTCCTGAGGTTGGCACGGGTGGTTTCTATGTTGTAGATTCCTATGGAGATAAGCGAGAAGCAGGGGGTATAGATGAGGATGTTGATGACCGCCCCTAAATTATCGTGCATGGCTCGGAATCCGAAAGTCATCTGTATCACATATTGTATCGCCAATCCTATTAAGGCGATAACAATCATCCATCGTGAACGCTCATACCGCTTGTTCTCCCATCTTACATGCAGATGAGAGAGTGCCACGATGAAGGCATTGATGAGCATGAATATAAAACATGCAAACTGAAGTAGAAATAATGAATTCATACGCTTCTTATCTTTTGTTTACTTTCTTGTATTTTTGACATCTTTCTTTGCCATACATTATTATAAAATAAGTAAATACGCTTGCAAAAGTACGATAATAATTTCAGAAAAAAGAACAATAGCCTCAAAATCTTTTACTGAAAGAAGATTAACAGAAGAGGGTGTGTCATGGACTGATGACACACCCTCTTTCATGTTTATTATACAAGCCTATTTATCTTATGAAAGGCGTACTACTATTCAAGTATTACAAGAGAGAATTGAACTTCTCCTGAAGGGTAGCCTTAGAAGCTGCACCCACAAACTTGTCAACCAACTCACCACCTTTGAAGAACAAGATAGTAGGGATATTGCGAACACCGAATTCCATAGCAATGTCATCATTCTCCTCAACATCACACTTACCTACTACCAACTTACCATCATACTCGTTGGCGAGTTCAGAAACGATAGGAGCAATCTGGCGGCAAGGACCGCACCATGTTGCCCACAAATCTACTACCAATGGGAGCTCACCATTCTTGTAGCTCTCAAAATTGTCATTTGTAATTGTTACTTCCATTTTATTCTATATTAATATTATTATAAATATGATATGTCTTACTGCAAACCGTATGCCAATTTTATTAATTGATATGGTATGACATTTTAGGGTGCGACTCAATATATTGTATCAGTTCCTTGCCCACATTGACAGTCTTATCTTGCGCCCGGAACATGATGAAGGTATTGCTCTCCACATCATGTATCTGAAAATACAATTGAGTTTTCCCTGCCAGATCATCTTTCAACATCGTATTGAAATCATTGATAACTGTATCATCAACGATATCACTATCCAGCGTAATCGTCAATTTCTCGATACGGTTTTCTTTAATCGTCTGCATGTAATCAATACTGTTGATCTTGAATTCCAGATAATTACTATGGGCATATCTTGGAGCGCATTTTGCAGTAACATAGACTGTACTTCCTTCTACGAGCATACCACGCCATTGTCCCCAATCTTCACCAAAGAGAGCCAATTCTCCGGAACCCTCAAAATCTTCCAGTGTTACAAATCCACAAGGCTTGCCAGTTTTGGTAAACGTTGATCTCAGCGCAGTAACGATACCACCAAAGACAATTTCAGCCTTTTTGGACAAGGCCTCCTTGTCGCCCAATTCTGTACAATGCGTATTGCACATCGAATGGAGAACGATACTATAATCATCCAGCGGATGAGCAGACAGATAAATACCTACCAGTTCACGTTCCTTATTCAATTTCTCGATCGTGCTCCATGGCTCTCCCTTAGGAATAGGAGGAGTTGCAATTTCTACCGCTTCCACTCCACCGAAGAGAGAAGTCACAGCCTCCTGCTGTTCACGCTGGTAAAGCTGTCCATACTTCACCAAAGTATCCAGGAAGACATTTCCCTTTGAATCCTTGGCAAAGAAATCCTCTCTTGGGATTCCGAAACTATCGAAACCACCACTCAGCGCCAGACTTTCAAAAGCCTTACGATTCACATTAGAGAAATCTACTCTTTGGGCAAAATCGAAGATATCTTTATAGGCACCATTCTTCTCACGCTCTGCCACAATGGCATCAGCCGCTGGAGCACCCATACCCTTGATGGCAGAAAGACCGAAACGGATCTCACCATGCTCGTTCACACCAAATGCACGGTAACTCTCATTGACATCCGGACCCAACGTCTTGATATTCATAGACTGGCATTCCTCCATCAACTTCGTAATCTCAGTAATCTGAGAAAAACGGCGAGTCATAAGCGCAGCCATATATTCGGCAGGATAATGTGCCTTCATATATGCCGTCTGGTAAGCCACCCAGGAATAACAGGTTGCATGCGATTTGTTGAAAGCATAGGAAGCAAACTTTTCCCAGTCGCCCCAAATTTTCTCAAGAACGGCAGGATCATGACCATTTTCCTGACCTTGCTTGATGAACTTAGGCTTCATCGCATCTACAATATCCTTCTTCTTCTTACCCATCGCCTTACGCAAGGCATCAGACTCACCACGAGTAAAGTTGGCAAGCTGACGGGAAAGAAGCATCACCTGCTCCTGATAGACCGTGATACCATACGTATCCTTCAGATACTTTTCCATACATGGAATATCATACTTGATTTCTTCCTGTCCGTTCTTTCGGGCAATAAAAGATGGGATATAATCCATAGGTCCCGGACGATAGAGCGCATTCATCGCAATCAAGTCTTCAAAGACCGTAGGCTTCAACTCGCGCAGATACTTCTGCATACCAGGCGACTCAAACTGGAAAGTACCAATGGTCTGACCACGCTGATAGAGTTCATAAGTCAGCTTATCATCAATCGGTATTGTATCCAAATCAACATCTTCACCTAATGTCTGCTTTACTACCTTGCAGGCCTCCTTCAACTCGGAAAGTGTCTTCAGACCCAAGAAGTCCATCTTGATCAAACCGGTAGATTCAATCACGTGGCCATCATATTGGGTAACGGCAGTCTTCAGTCCAGGGAAATCCGGGTCATCAGCAGTTGAAACCGGCACCCAATTACTAATCGGGTCTCGACAGATAATGAATCCACAAGCATGAATACCTGTACCTCGTATCGTACCTTCAAGCATTTTGGCATACTTGATGGTATTGCTTTCACGAGGATCAGTAGAAAACTCCGCATCCCTCAATGCCGGCGTATATTTAATGGCATTGGTCAAGTTCATCTTAGCTCCATCAGGCAATCGGTCAGGGATAGCCTTACAGAGTGCATTTGCCTTATCCAGAGGAAGTTTCTCTACACGGGCAACATCCTTGATGGAATTCTTGGTTGCCATACTACCATAAGTGATAATATGCGCACAATTCTCATGCCCATACTTATCCATCACCCATCGGAGCACTTTTCCACGACCATCATCATCAAAGTCGGTATCAATATCAGGAAGATTGACACGGTCTGGATTCAAGAAACGCTCAAACAGCAAGTCATATTTCAATGGGTCTATCTTGGTAATACCCAAACAGTAAGCTACCACAGAACCTGCGGCAGAACCACGACCCGGACCTACAACAACCCCCAATTCTTCACGTGCTGCACGAATAAAGTCGGACACAATCAAGAAGTAACCAGGGAAACCCATCGTCTTCATGACATGCAACTCAAAGTTGACATGCTCATCGACATTTTCCGGCAAAGGATCACCATATAATTTCTTGGCACCCTCGTAAGCAAGGTGCTTCAGATATTCCGCCTCAAACTTAATACGGTATATTTTGTCGTAACCGCCCAAGCGGTCTATCACTTTCTGTCCTTCTTCTGGCGGCAACTGGTTCTCCCCATTCTCATCAGAAGTAAATTCCTTGTAAAGGTCTTCTTCTGACACCTTCTCACGCAACTGTTCCTCGGTACCGAAAGTCTCCGGAATCGGGAAGAACGGCATGATAGGTCCATGGTCGATACTATAGATTTCCACCTTATTATATATATCGAGCGTATTGGACAAGGCTTCAGGAATATCAGAGAACACTTCATTCATCTCCTCCCGAGTCTTAAACCATTCCTGTTTAGAATATCGCATACGATTCGGATCATCCAGATCCTTACCTGTAGCAAGACAGAGCAAATGGTCGTGAGCCTCAGCAGTTTCCTTATCCTCAAAGTGACAGTCGTTGGTACAGATCAGTTTAATGCCATATTCCTTGGCAAATTCTATGAGCACCTTATTGGCACGCTGCTGCAAGTCGTAGGCTTCACGATTGGCAAGGATACGTGGATCATCAGGCACTTTGTGGCGCTGCAATTCCAAATAGTAATCATCCCCGAAAAGATTATGATACCATTCACAAGCCTCGCGTGCACCTTCGATATCACCATCCAGAATCTTCTTAGGAACCTCGCCAGCAATACAAGCCGAACAGACAATCAGATCCTCATGATATTTCTCCAAATCGGCACGATCCGTACGTGGGCGCATATAATATCCGTCCACCCATGAATTGCTGACCAATTTGATGAGGTTTTTGTAACCATTGTAATTCTTCGCCAAAACGATGAGGTGATAACCACTCATATCACCCCTGTTTTTATCACGATCCTCTTTTCTTCGATGGGCTACATACATCTCACAACCAATAATAGGCTTAAAAGGTTCCAGACCTTCTTTTTTTCTACCCTTATTGACTTTTCCGCAATAATCGGTCAGTTCCTTGATGCCAAACATGACACCATGATCGGTAACGGCCATACCCTTCATGCCGTCCTTGACAGCCTTGTCAACAAGATGGGGAATCTTGGACTGACCATCAAGGATGGAATACTGTGTATGGACATGTAAATGTATGAAATCTTCCATTTTTTATACTAAAAAGCGAATTTTGAGTTCAAAGTTACTGCTAAAAGTTGACATAACCAAAAGAAATTGCGGAAAAATTTGCGAAAATGACAAAAATAATGTACCTTTGCACTGATAAAAACTTAATATCTCCATAATGGGACAGAAAATAAAGAAACTGAAAAAGATAAGATTGCACCGTGAAGGTACCGACCAGCTGATTTACGGTATCATTGCTATCATAGCAATTGCGGTGATATTGTGGAATGCCTTTGACAACAAAATACCATTTTGGTCTTTCTCTGTAGTCATGGGTGTTGTGTATTGTATCGTGCTTAACTTCTATCGTTGCCCTATACGTTACCTGAACGTAGAAGACACCGAAAAATTAGTCGTGGCTCCTGCCGATGGCAAGATTGTAGTCATTGAAGAAGTTGACCACGCACCTTACTTCAATGATAAGCGCATGATGGTTTCCATCTTCATGAGCTTATGGAATGTGCATGCCAACTGGTTCCCTGTTGACGGCAAGGTGAAATTCGTGAAACACGTAGATGGCAATTACCACAAAGCGTGGCTTCCTAAGGCGAGCGAAGAAAACGAGCACTCCGATGTCATGATTACTACTCCTGATGGCGTGGATATATTATGCCGTCAGATTGCTGGTGCCGTGGCACGCCGTATCGTTACTTATGCCAAGGAAGGTGAAGAATGCTATATTGATGAGCATCTGGGATTCATCAAGTTGGGTTCCAGAGTTGATGTCTATCTGCCTGTAGGTACCGAGATTTGCGTCAAGATGGGGCAATCTACGACAGGCGACCAGACCATCATCGCCAAATTGAAATAGTTTTCGGGCAAGTTGAGCCATTCAACTACTGATCATCATATATAAAAATGAATATAAAGAAACATATTCCTAACACGATTACCTGTTGTAACCTCGTATCTGGTTGCATCGCAACATCGTATGCTTTCGGAGGAGCACCCAAGATGGCACTTCTCTGGATTATCATAGGTGCAGTATTTGACTTTTTTGATGGCATGAGCGCCAGATTACTTCATGTTTCATCACCTATAGGAAAAGAGCTTGACTCTCTTGCTGATGATGTAACATTTGGAGTTGCTCCTTCAACCATCGTATTTTCACAACTTTTCGTGATGGAGTATCCGGCAATCTTAGAGCCATTACGTTCATGGTTACCTTATACTGCATTCATCATCGCAGCCTTCTCTGCCCTAAGATTGGCAAAGTTCAATCTCGATGAGCGACAGACGACATCATTCATTGGTGTTCCGACTCCTGCCAATGCGCTGTTTTGGGGATCGCTGATAGTAAGTAGTCCTTCATGGCTAACCAACGACAAATGGTCTGTGGCTATCATCTTGGCAATGATTCTCATCACCAGTTTCTTGCTTGTATGTGAATTGCCACTCTTTGCTCTGAAATTCAAGCAATGGTCATTCAAAGGTAACGAAATCAAGTATTTCTTTATAGGTCTGACCGTTATCATTCTTGCCGGCTCTGTATTCACAGAGGGCGCTATCGGATTTCTTCAGGCCTGGTGGATTATCATACTTGCCTATGTGATTCTTTCTGTGATTCTGTATTTAAAGAAGAAATAAAACAATAGCCTATAGTTTACTTATACGTGAAACTATAGGCTATTTTCATACAAGGAAAAGAATGGAATAAAGGAATTAATTGTGTACTAAGGTACCAATCTCCTCACCATTCATTACCTTTTTCAAGTTACCTACGACATCCATATTGAATACATAGATAGGGAGATTATTCTCCTTGCACATCGTTGTTGCAGTAAGGTCCATTACCTTCAATCCCTTCGTATAAATCTCATCGTAAGTAATATCAGAGAACTTAGTAGCAGTAGGATCCTTCTCTGGATCTGCAGTATATATACCATCCACACGTGTACCTTTCAGCATCACGTCTGCCTCTATTTCAATACCACGCAGAGAAGAACCTGTATCAGTAGTAAAGTAAGGGCTACCAGTACCAGCAGAGAAGATACAAATATAACCATCCTCCATAGCCTCAATAGCCTTCCACTTGGTATAGAACTCACCAATTGGTTCCATACGGATAGCCGTAAGCACTTTGTTCTTTACGCCCAAAGCTCCAAGCGCACTACTCAAGGCAAGAGAGTTGATGACCGTAGCACACATACCCATCTGGTCACCTTTGACACGGTCGAAACCCTTTTGGCTTCCACTCAATCCACGGAAGATATTACCACCACCAATGACGATACCTATCTGAACTCCCATTTCATGTACTTCCTTGATTTGTTTTGCATAATCACTAAGACGCTCCGGATCAATACCGAAACTCTGTTTACCCATCAAGCTTTCACCGCTCAATTTCAAAAGGATTCTTTTAAACTTAGCCATGTTTTATATGAATTAAAATTAATAATTTACGTTTTTTCCTACTATTCATAGAGTTGCTTTATTCCCTGACAATACTGATTTCGCCAAAAGCATACGAACGGATTCTTCCCTGTCTATCATGCAAAATCAAATGACCATCATCCTCAACTTCAACCAAGGCGCCTTCAAATTCACCATCTGCATCCCGATAAGGATGGAAGCCCTTTCTACGATACAGAGACAAATGATAGATTCCCGACACGTCCATATAGTCTGCACGGCGCAGCAATTCATAATACTTTTCGAATCCATCAAGGATTTTCTTCAAGACTTCATCACGATCCACCTCATGTCCAAGAATCTGAGCTAAGGAAACCGGATTAGGAGCATCACTATGAAAGACAAGCTGATTGACATTTAATCCTATGCCAAAAACACAACTCTTGATGCCCTTGGAGTCGATTGTATTTTCTATCAGCGTACCACTGATTTTCTGATCGTTCCAATAGACATCATTAGGCCATTTCAATGTGATGTTCTCCACATAAGAATCCAATGCATCCTTGACAGCAAGAGCACCAGCCATAGACAAGACAAACTGGCGACGCACAGGAATCCAATGAGGATACACCTTGATACTGAAAAGCAGGTTTTTCCCTTTTTCACTTTCCCAGGTATGCGTACCCTGTCCTTTGCCAGCCGCCTGATAGTCAGCAACAGCGACAATCATTTCTTCATCACCCTCCTCACGATAATTTTTAAGATACCGATTGGTAGAGTCAATCTCTTCTAATCTTATAATTTTTGTTTTCATTTCACCTTATATTAATAATAGTGGCATTTAGCTTTCAAGAGAGACAAAATAGTATAACCCATATTACTTATAGTAGTAAGGGGTTGAAAGCATCCTCTATCCAGTCAATACTCTCAACATGAGGACGCATACCGATAACAGAAATAATATCAAAGCGAATCTCGCAATCAATCATATTCTGTTTTACGTATGCATTAGCAGCAATAGCAATATTACGCATTTTGGTAGTATTGACGGCTTCCTCTGGTTGCAGATATACATCATTCCGGCGGGTTTTTACTTCTACAAAGACGAGTAATTTGCCATCTTCTTTCAAGGCGATGATATCCAAGTCTCGCTTCCCTACTCTCCAATCCCGCTCAAGAATAGTAAATCCCTTCCGTTGCAGGAAATGGGCAGCTTCATCTTCACCCCACTTACCCAATTCATTATGTTCTGCCATATCTATACCAATTCGTCATTTCATTCTTTTATATGCTGCATGAGCCATGAAGCATAATTTATTTGCAAAAATAACACTTTTCCTTTTAACGTCAAACTTTTTATTGCTTTTTTTTAAGAACAAAACGGTTTCTTTCAAAAAAGGTTTTATATTATTTTGTTTTATCTCGCTTTTCCATTAATTTTGCACCCAAAACAGCAGGGAAATCTTTGTTTAAAAAAAGAAAACCTGTAAGAAATCAGATAAAAACAGACAGGAAATCACAAAAAAGATAATATGGAAGAACAAAAGAAAAAAGACGAGGAATACATGAAGAAAGCAATACTCGAAGCACAAAAAGCCTTCGAGGAGGATGAGATTCCGGTAGGAGCCATCATCGTATGCAGAGACAGAATCATATCCCGTGCCCATAATCTGACAGAAATGCTTTGCGATGTAACAGCACATGCAGAAATGCAAGCTATTACATCAGGAGCCAATATGCTTGGCGGTAAATATCTGAAAGACTGTACGCTCTACGTTACGATAGAACCTTGCGTGATGTGCGCAGGAGCTATCGGATGGGCTCAAATATCCAGAGTCGTCTATGGCGCAGCTGACGAGAAAAGAGGTTACTCCAAATTTGCTCCCAACGCTCTGCATCCCAAAACGACAGTCACTTCAGGTGTATTGGAAGAAGAATGCAGATTGCTCATGCAGGATTTTTTCGGAAGAAAAAGATAAAGAGTCGGTACAAGAAGCTGGACAAGAAGAATTCAACTGAAGAGATTCGCCTGAAAGAATTTCGATAAAAAGAACTCGGCATAAATATGGAAAACATTAACGCTTCCCACATTTATGCCGAGATTTTATGAATAACACGAAGGAATCAAAACTCCTTCATTTTCTGTATAATCCTTATTTAACAAGCACAACCAGATACTTGCTGGTGCTCCAGAAAATATGTGGATTAGTAATGCGCAATGTGTACTGCTTATTGGCATCACGTACCAGTGTATAACTGCTTGATGGATGAGCTGTCATCAATTTAGCAGACTTAGAGTAGAGCTTGATTTCTGTAGTATTACGGATATCGATCTTGGTGAAGTAATTCTTATTGAAATTACCATTCATCACCTTGCCGTTCTCTAAGATACGCTGACCCTTCAATTCCTTCTTTGTACCAAATACATACCAAGCTGTATTCAGCTGCTTGTCCTGTGCATTGATAGTCTCAGTCTTCTTCTGACTTTCAGTCTTCAAGTTGCTGACATTGGTATTCAAATTATTGACAGACTCATCGAGTTCCATGATATGAATATCCTTCTTGTCCAATTCCTCACGGAGAGTCTGGAGCTGCTTCTCCTTCTCTACCAACTGAGCCTGAAGCCCCTCGATAGTCTTCTTCAACTGAGTAGCGTTCAAAGAACTGCCTTCCAATTTCTTCTGAAGTTTTGCAATCAGCTCTTTGTTCTTTTTCATTTGAGCAGCGATGAACTGTATATCTTCTTTCATCTTCTGCTTACTGCTTGTACCCTCTCCGCTCTTAGCCAAAGCAACACGTCCCTCAGCCTCGCTAATCTGGCGAAGACCTTCCTGAACCTCATTGAAGGTACCCATCATGTCATTAATCTCACTATCTCTTTGAGCAATTACCTCATTGAGCGAATCTGCAAGATGCACATTAGCCGAATCAGGACTGTTTTTTCCATCCTTACAACCAGTTACTAACAAGGCCGCACAGCAGACGATAAAAAATAATTTTTTCATAATCTTTCTCCTTTTAATTTTGATACTTATTCATTTTACGTTCTTCACGTCGCTTTTCTTTCATTTCTTCCTTAAGTTGCTTAGGATCCTTACCGGCAAGCACAATTACGAACTCGCCTCTTGGCTCCACTTCCTCAAAATGAGCAATCACTTCTGTCAAAGTACCTCTGACACTTTCTTCGTGTATCTTTGAGATTTCACGGCAGCAACTTACTTGTCTATCTTCACCAAATACCTCAGCAAACTGCTGCAAGGTCTTCACCACACGATAAGGCGATTCATAGAAAATCATCGTGCGAGTTTCATTTTGCAAAGACTCCAGATAAGTCTGTCTCCCCTTCTTTTGGGGAATAAAGCCCTCGAAACAGAATCTGTCACAAGGTAAACCAGATGAGACAATGGCAGGAATGCAGGCCGTAGGACCAGGCAAAGTCTGAACGGTTATCCCCGCTTTAGCAGCCTCACGTGCCAAATAAAAGCCGGGATCGCTGATTCCTGGAGTACCAGCATCCGAGATGAGAGCTATGGTCTCACCCGCCTTCAAGCGTTCTACAACAGAAGCCGAAGTGCCATGTTCATTAAACTTATGATGCGCCATCAATCTGTTTTTGATGTCGAAATGCTTCAGTAGGACGCTCGATGTTCGAGTGTCCTCGGCGAGAATCAAATCAGCTTCTTTCAAGACTCTGATAGCTCGCATTGTCATGTCCTCCATATTGCCAACAGGAGTCGGTACGATATATAATATGCCCATACGGGGTACAAATGTAGTTAAATAATCTTTCTAAGCAAAAAAAAAACGATTTTCTTTGCATTTTTTAAAACCTTATTGCTAATTTTGCCACGAAATGACAGAAAATCTACTTGGGGAGACACACCGTCCCGGCAGAATTGAAGTGGTGTGCGGATCTATGTTCTCTGGAAAAACAGAAGAATTAATCCGAAGAATGAAGCGAGCAAAGTTCGCCAAGCAGAAGGTGGAAATCTTCAAACCTTCCATCGATACGCGCTACTCAGATGAAGAAGTTGTGAGCCATGACCAGAACTCTATCCGGTCAACTCCAATTGAATCCTCTGGGTCTTTGCTCTTATTGGCTTCAGACATCGATGTGGTCGGTATTGATGAAGCCCAGTTTTTTGACAATGGCCTCGTTGAAGTTTGCAACGAACTGGCTAACCGTGGCATCAGAGTCATCGTTGCCGGATTGGATATGGACTTCAAGGGAGTTCCTTTCGGCCCGATTCCTGCCTTGTGTGCCATCGCAGACGAGGTTACCAAAGTGCATGCCATCTGCGTGAAGTGTGGCGCCTTGGCTTACGTAAGCCATCGTCTGGTGAACAATGAGCGAAGAGTTCTGCTCGGCGAAAAAGACGAATATGAGCCTTTGTGTCGAGAATGTTATCAGAAAGCACTGAAAGGAGAAGATTAAAATTCTCCAAGGAATCATGCCTAACTCTACATTATTATATAATACTTATGGCAAAGGAAATCACATTTGACAAATTTATCCGTTGGACAGGCATTGTGCTCATTATAGGAGCTGTGCTCTTTGTTACCAACTATTTAAGTAGCGTACTCTTACCATTCTTCATCGCTTGGTTTTTCGCTTACTTACTTTATCCTGTAGTCAAGTTCATAGAAAACAAGTTGCACGTTAAGGTGAGAGCTTTGTCTATCATCATAGCCATGCTGCTTGCCATTGGTGTCATCGGTGGAGTTATCTGGATGATTATCCCTCCTATGATTGACCAGTTTGACAAACTGGGCGATGTGCTGACTAAGTGGCTGCACCAGACCACCCATACCAACAACCTCACAGCGCTCATCAAGGACTGGATACAGGAGAATCAGGGGCAAATAGAGAAATTCATGAAGAGCAAGGATTTTTCCGATGCCATCAAGAGTGCTATGCCTAAGGTTTTCTCCGTAGTAGGACAAACAGCAAATATCATTCTGAGCATCATCGCTTCGATGATTACATTATTATATATGTTCTTTATCCTGCTCGATTATGAGACCCTTACCGCCAATTGGATACGAATCTTCCCTAAAAAGAGCCGTCCTTTCTGGCAAGAACTGATGAAGGATGTAGAACGCGAAATGAATAACTATATTCGTGGTCAGGGAATGGTGGCATTATGCATGGGCATCATGTTCTGTATCGGATTTACGATTATCGGTTTTCCAATGGCTATAGGTTTGGGCATCCTGATTGGAATCATGGACTTAGTACCATACCTCCATACCTTTGCACTCATCCCTACTGCTTTCCTTGCCATGCTCAAGGCGGCAGATACGGGTCAGAACTTCTGGTTGGTATTCGGATTAGCCTTCCTGGTATTCTGTGTAGTACAGATTATAACCGACATGGTGGTGACACCTAAGATTATGGGTAAGGCAATGGGACTGAATCCTGCCATTTTGCTCTTGAGTCTTTCTGTATGGGGTGCTTTATTAGGATTCATTGGCTTGATCGTAGCCCTTCCTCTTACCACACTTCTCATCGCCTATTGGCAGAGATATGTGACCAGAGAGAAGCCTCATTATGAAAACTACCAGACTCCGGAAGAAGCCGCCAATGAACTGAAAACGCCTTCCAAAGTGCCTTCTGAGGAATAAAAAGTAAAGAAAAACGAGAAAAATGCGAGTTTTTAACAAAAAATCTACTTTTTATTTGGTGGATTCAAAAAAAAGCTATACCTTTGCACTCGCTTTTGAAACATAAAGTTGGAGATTGACTCGCTAGCTCAGCTGGTAGAGCACAACACTTTTAATGTTGGGGTCATGGGTTCGAGCCCCATGCGAGTCACACCAATATATTATTGAAGTTTATCTGTAATAGAGACTTTAATATACAGTTGATTGAAAATCAGATAGTTACGAGAATTTAACTATAATAGTTTATTCCGTTCTATCTGATTTTTTTGCATTAAAGGCAAATAAAACGCTGAAAGTTTGACTTATGAGTTTGACATTTAGTTTGCCTTTTTCTGCTTATCTCATTTAAGAACCATAAAATTATATCGTTTATGGTACAAATTACAATTAAAAACGTATCTTTTAAGGTACACAAAGCAACACAAAGTGTTAACGTATTCGTTTATAACCCTAACTTTGCAAAGGGCGATACAGGTAGCAAAACCGTGCGTAAAGCCCTTAAATTCTTCTGGGGTACAAATTACCGTCTGCAAACTGACGTGGCTTTCTGGAATGCAGAAACAAGCCGTTTCCTAACTGCATTTAAGAAATTGCCTGTTGTTACTGCTACGGAAGACAACAAACAGTTAGATGAACTTGCAAGACAGTTCAAGACAGTTCTGGAAGCCGTACCGTGCTACACTCCAGAAGATTTCTTTAACGCCTACAAAGCTAGCTTAAACGTTGAGGCCGCAAGCGTTCAAACGGTTCTGGGATATGCCATTTATTACCGTGATTTATGGAAGTCTGGGAAAATGCGAGAAAAGGGAAGTCGTAATTATACCAACTACGATAAACTGATTCATAAGTTACAGGGAACAGTAAAGGGCGTTAAAATGCCGTGGGCAAATGGTGTTAGTAAATTCGCCAACATGCCTATAGCCAACGTTGACGATGAAGTATTTAAAGAGTTCTGCAAGTTTGTTAGAGATAATTTTCCAAATGACTACGATAACAACGTTAAACGCTTTAGGGCTGTAGTTTACCATTATCAGCAGAAAGAAAACGATAACCCTAGCTTTAAGTTTGGTTTCCGCTTGTCTGCTTATCTTCCAGAATGCCAGAAGAAGAAAAACAAGACAGGCAAACGTACCTTAACACAAAAGGAATTTAACGAGCTGAAAGCGTTTAATGTTGACCTCATTCATCCGAAAATGAAACATGAGGATAAACAACTTTGCATTGATATGCTTCTGTTACAATATTATTTGGCATCTCGCCCTGTTGATATTCTGCAAATGAGAATAGAAGATATAAAGCTAGATAGCGATACAGGGCTTTATGCGTGGTTCTATTGTCCAGAAAAGAAAAAAAACTACGATACAGACTCCAGAAATACGCCTGTTTGGTTAGCCAAAGAACCTTTGGCAATCATCCAGAAGTACAAAGGAACTCGCAAATCTGGGTATTTGTTGCCGTTTAGCTGCAACGTTAACGTAAGAACAGACATTAACAAGCGATTGTTAGACTTGTCTAAAGCTAGAGAAAAGGTAAACCGATTCTTTAAGTCTGTATGTGCAAATCTGGGGTGGTCTGACATAAACGTAACAACGTACACTATGAGGCGTACAATAATAACCAATATGGCTATTATTAACCCTAACAAAGAAGAAGTTTCTGCAATCGCTAAAACATCAGTCCACAACATACAGGAAGTTTACACTGACAAACGACAAATAACCAGAAACATAAGATTGGATAATTATTATATGTAGTTTAAAGCAATCTGGGGTAAACCTAACAAAGGTTTCTCCAGATTCTAATTTAAAACAAAAGATATGAAACAGAAGAAGATACTTATTTTTAATAAGCATAAGAAATTGGTTCTTGTGGCTTGTTCCATTAATGAGGCTGCAAGATACGCAAACGTACCCCCTAGTAACGTTTCTGCTGCCTGTAAGGGCGTTCTTATTAGTGTTGGTAACTACTATTACCGTTACCTAAAAGAAAACGTCTTTACAGGCTTAGAATACGTTCTGGGAGATATGACAGTACAGGAATACGACCGCACTATAGGACATTTGCGCCCTGTTTACAAAGATTCCAGAATGAACCGTAAAGGATGGAAGTACAACAAAGCAAATTTGCACGTTGAAAGCTAGATTATAAAACACTGCAAATATAAGGTTTCTGTTTGTTCTTCTTCTGGGGTGGAATATGCTAGCTATGAGTTTAAAGCATACAAAAACAACTTTGCATACGTTCTGGAAACTGTAAAGGCACTAAATAACAAGAAGATTCTGGAATGCCAGAAAGCGAGTTTTCATCCTGTTGTGATGATGAGATAACAATTTAATAAAGTTGTGGAAAAATTCACCTAACTTTATGCAGCATACAAGAAGTTGTGTGAAAAATTCACCAAACTAGTTGTTGAGTGCTCAAATTTTGAGCAGTCGTTCTTGTTGACTGCTAAATTTTTGAGCAGTGGAGTTGTTAGCCTCAAAAATAAAAGCCTCAGCAAATACTTTGTGGTATCTGTTGAGGCTTCTTTGTTCCCTGTTACTTGTCTGGGGGTTTTACTATAAAATCAGTAAAAGCCCTAAACCCTTTCTTACTTGTCTGGGTGATTGATTGGAAGCCCTTTTGCATCCAGATAGGTTAAAAGGATTCCTATTGCATCCGCTTCATCATCCGCTTTTTCTGATTCCAGATTATAACCCAAATGGGTTACACGATTAATCATTCTTTGCTTATCCTCGCTTCTCTCGTACTTTGTACGCATTCTAGGTATCATAAAACGCTTTACCATGAGGGGATTTATGAAACATACCTCTGGAAGCCCATTTCTTTCGTTTCTATCCTCTAACACACCGTGCAATTTTGCGAGTACATAAAACGCCTTATCTTTCGTTCTGGAATGCTCTCTAAAAATATCTTCTGCCACTATCTGGGTGATTCCGTACTTATCTATCACCTTTTGCGCCCACTTGCTATAATCATAACAACGTCTTGTTGGTCTAAAACGCTCTGTGCCGTGCTCTATGATTTTGCCGTTCTTATATACTGCGTACCCTGTTTTTGTCGCTCCGTCTATTGCTAATATTATGTTATCCTTTTGCGCCTTTTTAGTACTGTTTACCATTGTACTTTATATCTTTTGTATTCCTTTTATAATATATTTGTTAGACAAATATATATTATAAAGGGCTTTTATCCGTAAAATCTAGATTTAACTGATTTTCAGTTACTTATCATTTTCTGTATATTGAAAGAATTTTCTACTTAACTGCCTGTAGTGTTGAAAAGTCTTTCAATACTAATTTAAGTTTGTGTAGAAAGAATTTTCACGTTATGTTGAAAGACTTTTCTACATAAGCCCCCAATCTGCTAACTGTGGGTAATCGTCTAATAAATCGTCTAAGTCTTTTTTTATCTTTTTACTATTTGGTACGTATCTGGATTTATCTCTGCCCTTTCTTATTTCTCCTGTGCCATTATCCAGACTTTTATCTTTTGTAGTAATAGCTTCTTTATTAATACGTATTATCAGCCCTTTATCTAAAAGCGATTGTATTGCATTATATACAGTTCTTTTTGTTACCCCCATTATTTCAGCTAAACCGTCATACGATATTGACGTTTCCTTTTTCTTTTCGCTTTTCTGAAACGTAAGTACTGCCCTATTATATACATCTATAATAATTCGCAATATGGTGGATTCGTTATCGTTTAATTTGTACTTTTTTAAAACTACAGAAAGACATACATTTGTTTTTGTCCAACTTGCATCATCATTAAATATTGCGTCTTTATTACTTACTACCATTAATTACACTGTTTACTTTCTCTACATTGATAGTAATAACCCATTTCTTTGGGCTTACTTTATCAATTGCAAGATAGCCAAAATCGTGAAGTCTTTTTGTATAGTTCAACACGTTTGTAGTACTTGTGCCATACAACAAAGCTATATCAGACATTGAAACACGATTAATCACACTACCGTATTTTTCAATTAAAAATGAAACGAAAGCTAAATGTTGCTTTCTTACTTTGATTCCAATATTCATATTATTATTCTTTTTAAATTAGTTACTATATCTCTCCCCCCTTTTTACGTTAGAATAGTAAAATAAAGATAGAAAAAGTTTATTATCTCAATAACTTTTTGTATCTTTGCCCCTGTAAACTAAAAATATTTGAGATATGGCAATAATAGGCTTTATTATATTTATGCTTGTGGTTATTGGTGTTTGTTCAAACCCTTATGGGAATGGTGGGGGAACTCACGACCATTCTAACGAATAGAATGCCACACGATTCAATATAATAGGTTTATCACCCTGTTTGGCAATCTGGAAGCCTCAGCAAATACAGGGCGATAAATCTACCTAAATTATTGTGCCCTTTGTTCTCGCCAGATTTGGCGAAAACCCCCATAAACAAAGGGATTCTATGAGTTTTAGGCTACCAGACAGAAATATATTAAATGCAATACTTTTGTACACGTATTTAATTATATATCAACAACTTACGTATTTTTAGCGTTAGTAATCAGCCCATAAAAAACGAGACTCAAAAATCAGCCCTTAATATATACGTGCCATCCGCACCAAAAGAGACCCCCATACCGTTTTTTTTTGCTTTTATATGTAATAAGAAAACCTGCTCAAATTTTGTGATGGTTTTATCTAACCGACTCAAATTTTGTGATGGTTTTATCTAACCTGCTCAAATGTTTGTTTGCCCTGTTTGCTTTTTGATTCTGGTAAAAGGCAAACACACCTTATTATAATGGGATTCCAGAAATTAACTTTTTTTATCTGGAAGCCTCAACAAAAAGTTTGCCTTTTATGATTCGTTATCGAACTTTTTGCCTACCTTTGCACCTACAAAATAACAACGTTCTTTGAATGAGTTTGATAGAAAAGTTTGCCTTTTTAATCGGGTGATTTTGTAAATCTCTGATTATCAGCCAACAAAGATATTTTTGTGTGCTCCCCATGCGAGTCACAATCCTAAAAAGAGGGTGTGTCATTAAGTCTGTGACGCACCCTTTTTTTTTGTGTTTCTGTATATTCTAGTTGAATCGTAGTCTTTCTTCACAAAGGGAATCTTATTATATTGTATAGAAACTTTACTTTTCTTGTTTTATCGATAACAAAACAGCCCCAAAGCTCACAAAAGGGCATAATTGTCCCAGACGGTAAAACTGTCCAAATTGAGTTTTATCGTTTTATCCCCAAATATTTCTTCAAATTGAATTCTATACCGAACAACCCTATGTCCATGTAAACCTTGTCCTTTCCGAAATGCCGGAATCGCTTGTAATACATGTCTTCCTTCATCTGTCCAAACGCAGCTTCTGGCTCTATCGGTCTCTGACTCCTGTGCTTCATACCTTCCTCTGACGTCAACAGCAAAAATGCTTCCTTTTTATATGCATTCAACTTATGGTTTACATATATGGTTCTGTTACCCTTGGCTTTCTTGCAAAGACTCCCAAGTGGACAGCCTTCACATCGCTGCGCTCTATATAATGTAATGACGGACGCATAGCTTGAGTCACTTTTCGTTTGCCGTTGTCCACAAGGTTCCATGTGTTGTCCCATGGGGCAGACATAATAGTCATCATCCTTGTTGTAGTAGAAGTTCGCTTGGTTGAAGGCATCTTCCTTGAAAGGCTTATGCTGTTCTTTGTGAAACTAGTTGTACTTTACATATCCCACTATCTCTTCCATCTCCATGTACTCATAGTTCTCCTCTGATCCGTATCCTGAGTCTGCGGTGACGCACTTGGATTGCTTTCCATGTCTTTTCCTATACTTATCCAAGAAAGGCTTGAATGTCTGGGTGTCCGTTGGATTGTGATAAAGGGAGAAGTTCGTCCAGTATTGATTCTCCGTCGAAATTTGAAGGTTATAAGCAGGCTTGGTCTGCCCATTGTTCATGGCATCTTCCTTGAGGCGTATGAAGGTAGCATCGGGATCCGTCTTGGAGTAACTGTTTCTCTCGCCCAGTATCTCCAAAGAGTTCTCATACTCACGTAACTTGTCTGAGGCCTTGAACAAATGGGAAATCTGAGTGTTTAGTTTTTGCCTTTCCCTTCCTGTAAGTGCTTTGCCAGGAAGTTCTCTCACTAATCTTTCACACAAACGTACGCTTGCCTCCACAAATCCACATATAGCGAACATCGTATTTTAAGCACGTCTGCTATGCCACGACAAGAATAAACGCCATTGATATAGGCAAAAATAACTAAACTTAGAAGCATCATTGGACTGTAAGGAGGAGCACCAATCCCATCATAGGTATCCATGAGAGGGTTGATGTCCATACTGCGAACAATACGATCCACCATACGAACTTTGCTGTCTTTTGGCACATAATCATCGAAAGAGTTAGGAAAAAAGCTCAATTCGTGCCGAGTTTCAGATTTTATTTGTATCTTTCCTCTATAAAAGGATAATGATTTCCCTCGCATAGGGTAACTAAA
>ENA-OZHJ01000483-OZHJ01000483.1-human-gut-metagenome-genome-assembly--contig:-NODE-483-length-19589-cov-7.593068_pt1 | contig 19589 bp, 20 predicted proteins | sample MGYA00244663_ERZ653672 | MGnify/ENA primary metagenome ERZ653672 (study PRJEB26926, sample SAMN06165215) | human gut metagenome | biome: ENVO:00009003; feature: ENVO:2100002; material: ENVO:00002003... | reverse complement strand
CGAGATCTGCGCATGTCTCGTGGGCTCGGAGATGTGTATAAGAGACAGAGAAAGAATATTGGGATCATATAGATAATGCGGCAAGAGACGTAGCAGCTCCCGTAAAGAGAGCCAGAGAAGTGGGAGACGGCCGGCTGAAAGCCCTGTATGCCGTGCAGGCAGGAATGAACGCAAGAGACATACAGAAAAACCAGAAAACAGATAAAGCCATTAATAAGAACAATGCCGTAGGAATCAATATCAGCCTCGGCAGCACCGGATGGAAAGACCATGCGGAAACCATTACCGAAGAAACAAGAGGAAGCCGGATCACCGCAGGAAGAACAGCTGCCCTTGATTGCTAAAAAAGACATGGCAGTCAAAGGCAGCACAGTCGACGCCCAAGACATCCACCTCCAAGCAAGGCGGGCTTTTTTGTTTATATCGAATGGTAAACTATTTTTTTATATTTACCATTTCATCCCTTTTACGGTATGGATGATTTTTGTGGCAATCAGTCCGTTTATCAGTCCTGTAACAGTGCCGGACAGAAAGAGGACAGGACTATACCACAGGAACGCGGGGGTGTTTAACAGAAGAGCGGAGATCAGGAGCTGTGCCAGATTGTGTGTCACGCCGCCGATGATGCTGATTCCAGCGGGAGAGAAAGAATTTCTGCGGTAAGAAATATACATGGCAAGAAAGCTTGCTATCGCGCCTGTAAGGCTGAAAACGGCAGTGAAGGGACTGCCGCTGAAAACGGAAAGAAAGAATACCCGGAGAAGGGATATGGAGAGAACTTCCCCGAATGGCAGGAAATAAAAGGCAATGACAATAATGAGGTTGGCTATGCCTAATTTAATGCCGGGAATGCCTGTCCGGAAGGGAAGCATGTTTTCTATGCAGCTGAGTAAAAGTGCCATGGCTGTAAACAGGCCGATGACACTCACTTTTTTTGTCATGGATGATCTCCTTCAGCGAACGGTGCCGTCAATTTTTTTATCTGCAGCGGATTGTATTTCAATGATTAAATGATGAGGAAGGCAGATGATGGCGGAATCGGCGGTGTGAATCGCTCCTTGCCGGAGGCAGTCCTTATGGGGGCAGTCGGCAGCCGTCATTTTTACGGTTCCGTTTTTGATGGTGAACTCATTTTGTCCGTAAGGTGTACCGATGTGGATGGTGTCGTTTTTATCCAGCGGCCACGAACCGTACGGAGCGCCGTCTACTGTGGCGGTGACGGAACCCGCATCGTGCATAAGGGTTTCTTTTCCTATGAAGAGGAGGGCCGCTGCCAGGAGGAGGCACATAATGAGGTAAAGGTCTTTTTTTATCATGGCTTGTCAGGGAATAAGAACGACAGGAAGTTCAGAAGTAAATATTTTTTGTAAATCGGGAGTGATCATCAGGGTATTGTCATTTCTGAATAGGATCATTTGAAATTCACCGCGGTGTTCTTTCCAGAACAGTGCGGCTTTTTTTTCGCCCATAACGAAGAGAGCGGTGGAAAGAATATCCGCTTTTTCACTGTCTTTGCAGATGACGGTCACCGCGCGGAGTCCGTTTTGCACAGGCGCTCCCGTATGGGGATCAAAAATGTGATGGTACCGCCGGCCCTTTGCCATGAAGTACCGCTCGTAGTCGCCGGAGGTGACAATGGACGTGTCGGAGATGGAAAGCGTTCCTGCGGTTTTATCCGTGTCATCAGGGTGGCGCAGGGCGATGTGCCATGGTCTGCCGCCGGGTTTCGTACCGATGACTTTGATGTTTCCTCCTAAATCAAGAAGGGCGTTTTTAATACCGGCAGCTTTTAAAATATCTGCCGCTTTTTCAGCAGCTGTTCCTTTTGCCATACCGCCCAGGTCGAGGGCACATCCTTTTTTCAGAAAATATTCTCCTGTTTCTTCGTTATGGGAAATATATTTCATGCCTGTTTTACCAAGTGCTTCCCCGCGCTCGGTTTCCGTTGGCACATGATAGGGGCCATGGGGGAATCCCCACAGTTTGGAGAGGGGCGCGAGGGAAATGTCAAAAGTACCGCCGGTTGACCTGTTCCATGATTCGGCAAGGCTGATCAGGCGGGCGGTGTCTTCTGAAGGGATCAGTTTTCCTTCCTTTGAGAGCCGGGAGATTTCACTGTCCGGATTTTCTACGGAAAGGAGTGTATCAAGACGGCGTATTTCTTTTTCTGCATGGAGAAAAATGGTTTCGCTGTTTTTCCCATAGGCGGTGATTTTCATGTAGGTGCCCATCGCAAAGAAGGAATGGCTTTCGGGGGTGTTGTCCTGAAAAGGAGCACATGCTGCAAGGATAAAAGGAAAGATAAGGAAGAAAAGAAATTTTTTCATTTTTTTGTTTCCCGCAGGTGATGGTTAGCGCGGCTCTGGATACGGTCGAGAGGCAGGCCGAGGGGACAGATTTTCACACAGGACAGGGATTGGCTGCACCCTGCAAAAAAGTATTTTTCATAGTTTTCTTTCAGCTTTTGAAGATGGATATCCTCTTTGTTCTGTTCCAGTATTTTAAAAGCATGAATCATGGACGCGGCGCCGCTGAAGGTGCTTTCCGGCGTGTAGTTCGGGCAGATCTCAAGACAGCAGCCGCACATCAGGCATTGTCCCGCATCATATTGAAGGGAGCGGTCGCCCTTTTTCCAGTCACGGTCTTTTTCAGAAAGCCAGACCTGCATTTCTTTCAGCCGGGCAAAAATTTTTTCCCGATCTACGCGAAGGTCGCTGATGACGGGGAATTTGGAAAGGGGCGCCAGTTCTATTTTTCCTTTCTTCACGATATTGCAGAGGAAGAGGGAGCATGCCAGACGGGGAAGGCCGTTGATGAGCATGGCGCAGGCGCCGCATTTCTTTTCCTGACAGCTGGAGGCGTAATTGATTTTCTTCGTTTCCTTCCCGTCGGCGGTAAGAAGCGGGGTACGGGTATTCAGTTCGGATAAAAAATCGGCTACCGTGAGCCTGCCGTCTCCTGTATAGATGAATTCTTGGGTATAAGGGGCGGATCGGCTGTCTTTTTGCCGTTTGATGATGATTTTAATGTCCATCGGGATCCCCTTCTATCGCTGCTAATGAAATATGGATTCCGCTATTTTTATAAACGGCTACGGTCGTTTTTCGGTATGATTCCTGTTCATCGGGATAATCGCTTCTCGTGTGGGCGCCGCGGCTTTCTTTTCGGTTCAGCGCGCTTTTCAAAATCGCTTCCGCAAGGAGAAGGGATTTCGGGAAAGCATCGTTTTCATCAATGGCAGCGCTTTCGTCATAGAGCCCGCCGGCAACCGCGCGAAGTTCCTGTACTTCAGAGAGGCCGAGGAGCAGTCCTTTTTCATCGCGTTCGATGCCGAGAGATTTTTGTAAAATTCGATTCAGCGCTTTTCGCGCGGCGGGAATATGGAGCCCTTCTTTTTTATCTTTTGTCCAATACGCGGGGGTCATTATTTCTTCATCAGGACGGAAAGAAGAGGTCTGCCCCGACAGATCTTCCATGGCGGAATCAGCGGCTGTCCGTCCTCCATACATGGCGCCTAAAAGAGAATTTCCTCCCAGACGGTTGGCGCCGTGGTACTGGCAGGCCGCTTCACCTGCCGCGTAAAGATTGGCAATGGGGGTGCGGTGGTTCACGTCGACATAAAGGCCGCCCATGAAGTAATGGATACCCGGTGAAACGGGGATCGGTTCTTTTAAAGGATCAAGGGCGAGAAAATCATGGCATGCTTCAAGGACTCCAGCCAGTTTATGGACGCTCACTTCCGAGGGGATATCTCTCATGTCCAGATAAGGCTGGATGCCCTGCTTGATCCACTGCCATTCCTCCCGGGCAATGACGTCACGGGGCATAAGGTTGCCCAATGCAGGATATTTCACTTCCATGAAGTAGAATTTTTTTCCGTCCTGTTCCACGTAGAGTCTTCCGCCTTCGCCGCGAACCGCTTCTGTGATAAGCATATTTTTCCCGTGAAGTCTGGTGGTGGTGGGATGGTACTGGATCATCTCCATGTTAGCTGCAGGAAGACCGTCTGCAAAAAGAGAAGCGGTTACATTTCCTGTATTGAGGACGGAGCCCGTGGCATTTCCGAAAAGGCCGTTCAGGCCGCCTGATGCAATGATGACGGCAGAAGCGGGAATATAGGAAACCCTGTTCTTTTGTAATTCATTAACGAGGACGCCTTTTGCCTGTCCGTTTTCCATCATGAGCTTGAGAAAACGGAAGCCTGTGATGTGCCTGATCATGCGTCCGGCTTCAAAAAAACGCGCTCTTGTAGCGAGAGTGTACATCAGCTGTTTTCCCGTACTGGCAGAAGCGAAAGCGGTTCTTTTTTTTGTCTGCCCGCCAAAAGGGCGCTGCTGGATCGTTCCGTCTTCGTTTAGGTTGAGAGACATACCCCATGCAAAGAGGGTGTTCACGATTTTGGGGGCACTGTGAGTCAGGCGGTGAACGGCTTCACGGCAGGCTAAAAAGCGGCCCGCTTTGTATGTTTCCTCTTCATGGAGAGCCGGTTCATCATGTTGCCCCATGGTGTCAAGCGCTGCATTAATACCGCCTTCCGCCATGTTTGACTGGGCGCGCCACGGGGGCATTTCTTCCACGATGAAGGAAGGCACATTTTCCTCAGCCAGACGGATGGCGGCGGATAAACCGGCTGCGCCTGAGCCGATGATGACAACTCTGTCCATAAAGCCCCCTAAAAATTCCAGTAAATGAAATAGGAAATTAAAGCGAAAAGAAACAGTACGGAAAATATGGAATACACAAGAATATAATCGGCTGTCCGTTCTTCGTATTTCAAAAGGCCCCGCTTGATCATCCAGGGTTTCGTGGCGCACAGAAGATGAATAAGAATGGCGGAGATGAAAATGATTTGTGAAAAGAAACGGAGAGTCGTGAATTCACGAAGGAAAAATACGCCGTTTACCGTTGTGGTATACGCGGTTATATGAAACCAGACGGAAAGAAGGATGACAAACCCTGACAGGCGGATCAGCCAAAAAGACGCATTTTCTTTTAAGTACCACCGTCCGGTCCGCATTCCTTCACGCACAGCATCTTTTGATAAGAGGATACCCAGTATGCCATGAAGAAGTACGATCGCAAGAAGGGTATAAGAAAGGGGTTTCCAGTTGAACGTTGTCATGCGGAGAAGTGTAAACGCCCCCATGAGTCCGTGAAGGGCGAGAAGCACAAGCATGAAACGGGCAAGAAGGGAATTGAATTTCTTCATGTTGATGTTCTCTTTTCCAGAAGAACTAAATCGAAGCGGCCGCTGTGGACAAGGGAGCGGAACATAAGAGTGTCATAAGGACGTGTTTCCACGGCATAACCTTTCTCTTTAAAAAGTGCGGCAATTTCTTCCGCATGGGCGGTATATGCCGCATCTTCTTTGTCATAGGGAATAATCATTTTCGGGTGGATCGTTACTTTTGCGCCCATGTACTCCGAAGCGGAGGCGCCGCCTTCCTTTTCCGTGTTCACCAAAACGGTATAAATCGCTTCTTTTTCATGGAGAGAAAGGATTTCATAGTTATTTGCTGCGGGTGGAAGCTGGAATTTCTGTAAAAAATGGTCATAGCCTCCGCTTTCATAATCCGATTTTGTGGCACTCGAGACAGCATCGGTCTTTACCTCTAAGAAATTTATTGTCTGGAGAAAGAAGCCGGAGAGAAAAATAAAAAAGATTGTCAGAGGTGCGATAAGTTTTCGTGGTTTCATGGAGTATCTGATGCCTGTTTAAATGAAATATAAAAATATACGCTGTCTTATAAGATGGTTTTCCGGGCATGCAAATCAGTTTCTTTGTAAGGCGGCCTTATTTATTTTACAAGGCCTGCCGACTGTTTTTCAGAAGAGAACTATGCATGGCAGTTATGAAAAACATAAGTTTATATCGTATATGATCGAAGTGAACCTGAATCCGATTGATCAATTGAAATTTTAACGCTGATGTTTGAAGAAATATTGACAGAGGAGTGATAAGTGGTTACTCTTATAATATACCACAATATATTTGGCATTCCTAATATAATATATTGGAGTAGTTATAATTTATATGTGGAACATATATGGAAAATAGGAAGACATGGTGAATCAAAAAGAAGAGATATGCACGGACATAGGAAAAGCGATGGGCACGTTTCTTCGTATAACGTCTTATGGAAGGCCGCAGGGAGAGGTGTCCAAAACGGTGCGGGCATATTTCCGGAATGTGGAAAATCTTTGCAGCCGTTTCCGAAGTGATAGCGATGTATCCCGTATTTCCGCAGCCGCCGGGGTAAAACCCGTGATGGTTTCTTCTCTTTGCAGGGATGTCTGCCGCTGTTCTTTGCGTGAAGCGGTGTTCACCGGAGGTATTTTTGATCCTACTGTCGGCGCGCTTACTTCTTTATGGAATATCGGCGGGGAAAACGAAAGGATTCCCTCTGAGGAAGAGATAGAGAAGGCAAAGGTCCTCATTGATTACAGGCATATAGAAATCGGTGAGCGATCCGTGTTTCTGAAAGAGAAAGGAATGTCTCTCGACCTGGGCGGTATCGCAAAAGAGTATGCCCTTCATAAGGCGGCAGCTCTTGCGGAACGCATGGGAGAATGCTCCATGATGATTGACGCAGGCGGAGATATCTGCGTCGTGGGAAATAAGCCGGACGGTTCTGCATGGCGTCTTGGCATCCAGCATCCCCGACAAAGGAGTACGCTCATCGCAACAGTCGCGCTTGGCAGCGAGGATACCGTAGAAACGTCAGGTGATTACCGCCGGTTTCTTTTGAAAGACGGATTGATGCAAAGCCATATTTTCCAAATCAAAAAGAAAATACCGCTTATCAGCGCCACGCTTATATATAAAAGAAGTGAGGAAATGCTTCCTGTCAGCGGGGCGGCGTGTATCGCCGGCGGTCTTGATAAGGTGCGGGAGTGGCTGGAACGGATTCCCCGGCTGGAAGGTATTTTTATCACGGAAGATTTACAGGCCTACGTGACGGAGGGAATCAGCGACCGTGTCCGTATACTTACGAAAGATACGGATCGGCGGGCTCTCATACGGCATGAATATGAAGGAGAGTGTCATGGAAGTTATTGACGTATTTAAGTCGGGCGGCCCCGTTATGTACGCGCTGCTGCTCTGCTCTATATGCACGGCAGTCATTATGATCGAGCGGGGCATGTTTTATCACCGGGCAGGAAAAAATCTGGGAATCTTTGTGGATAACCTGCCTGATATGCTTTTAAATAAAAGTTGGAATGACGCTTATGCCGATGCGGCGCAGGAAGACAATGCGGCTGCTTTTGTGGCGCAGGAAGGCATTCGTGCCGCGGCGGAAGGAAAGGATTTGCGGCTGGCATTGGATACGGCGTACAGTACGGCCGCCGCCGAACTTCGAGCCCATTTAAATTATTTATCTATGATTGTCACGTTATCCCCCCTTTTGGGGCTTTTGGGAACGATTGCGGGTATGATCAGTTCTTTCCAGATTTTCAATTTACAGGCGGGCCAGCCGATGGCTATCACCGGGGGGATTGGCGAAGCGCTTATCGCAACGGCGGCAGGTCTTTGTGTCGCTATTTTCGCTCTTGTTGTCCATACCGTTTTTGCGCAAAAGATGGATGATATTTTGACCGTTATAGAAAAAGCGGACGCCATCATCTCTTCGGAGGGCAGAAGGAGAGGCATCTGATGAGGGGGAAGCGGAATTTCCATCTGCTCTCGCAGCCGGAGGTCATCATTATCCCGATGATTGATATCATGCTCTTCCTGCTGGTATTTTTCATGGTGAGCACGATTTATATGGTTCATCTGAATACGCTTCCTGTTAATTTGCCCGCAGCGCAGGCGGCGCGATCGGAAACGAAGCCGACAGTGGTTTCTGTCACGGTGAATAAGGCGGGCCATGTCTTTTATGATATGGATGCAAAACCGACGGCTGGTATTTCCGAAAGGGTAAAGAAAACGCTTGCGGAAAAGCCGGAGACCATATTCGTCATCCGCGGGGACAGGGATACGAATTATGCGGATATTACAAGTGTGCTTGATTCGTTGAAGGCCGCGGGAGCGCGCCATGTCTCCCTGGCAGCAGAATCGGGGAAGAGGTAGTTATGCATTATCGTACGAACTGGCTTGTCGTTATTCTTCTGGCGCTTGGTCTCCATGGTGCCGTCTTTGGCGGACTGATATTGGTAAGGCCGCTGCTGGACGGATCGGCGGAGGAAGTCGCGTCGGAAGTGGGAACAACTATTGAATTGGAAGATGCACCGCAAAGCGGCGAGGGGGAAGAAACGAAAGATCCCGGCTATGAAGATGGTGCGGAGGGAGGTTCTCTTGTAGGAGAGGCACTTCCCGGCAAAGGGCTGGAAAATATAAAAGCGGCGGATATTTCTAATGAGCCGGCAGCGGAAACGGATATCGTGAAAGTTATGGAGGAACGGGAAAACCCGCCTCCCGATACGGAACCGGAACCTTTGGAAGAGACGGAAGCCGACGTTCCCGAAGAAAAGGCGGATACTGAACCGATCGTTGCGGAAAATGAAAAAGATGCGGTGAAGAAATTCCAGCAACAAATTGAAGACGCAAAAAAAGATCCGAAGAAAAAAATATCAAGTACTATCGTGGTGAAGAAAAAAGGTGACGGCAGTACGCATACGATGGGTCAGCCGCCAAAAATCATCGTGGATTCTTATCCGCCGGAAGGAATGTATACATTTAAAGGCGTTGTCCGTGTGTTTACGACGATCGGAGAAGATGGGAAGGTAAAGAAGACAAAGGTGGCGGTTACTTCAGGGCGGCGCGGTGTGGATGAGCTGGCGATGGCGTTCTGCCGCCGCTGGACGTTCAAACCGGCGCTCGACTCGAAAGGACAGCCCATGGAATGTATCAAATTGATCCGTATACCGTTCAATCTGCCGCCGGAAAAGATGAAAGATCAAATTGACAGGAATACATAGTTCATCCGGGAAATCGGCGGATGATGTGATTAAAGAGGGAGGAGCAGATGAAAAAAAGAACGATGAAATTTTTATATAGTATCGCAGCAGCGCTGTTTCTCTTGCTGACTGCGGCACTGCCTGCCGAAGCGGCACAGAACTGGATGCAGGTCTATGCCCATGTGGAGCAGATGATCAATAAGGGCGTCGAACAATATAATAACGGCGATTTAGAAGGCGCGAAAAAAATAATCAATGATTCTTACTATGGGGTTTACGAAAATGACGGGCTGGAAAAAGCAATCAGGACGACTATTTCTTCGAAGAACGCCAACCTGACGGAATATCAGTACAGCGAGCTGAAAAAAGCGATTCGTGAAAATAGGGGTAAAGATGCGGTTCGCGGAGAAGCCGATAAACTTCTTTCTATGATGAAAAATGATATCGAGTCTCTTGACAGCAAAGGGGCAGGCGGCGGGCGGTGGACTTCTTTCTGGCCGGCATTCCTGATCATGCTTCGCGAAGGGATGGAAGCGATTCTCGTTCTTGTAGCGATTATGGCGTATCTGGCGAAGTCGGGAAATAAGAAATACCTCGGCACCGTTTACAACTATTCCATTGCTGCTGTGGCGGCAAGCTTTATCACTGCTTATATTTTCAGCGTTATCCTCGGTAAGTTTACCGGCGGCGCGTCAAGAGAAGCTATTGAAGGCGTGACGGCCCTTATTGCTGTCGCTGTTCTTCTGTCCGTCGGATTTTGGATGGGCGGAAAGGCAAAAGGCGATGAATGGAAGAAATATATAGAAAGTATGATGAAAACGACCATTACCACAGGAAAAGCGAGGGCTCTCGGGCTGGCGGCGTTCCTTGCGGTGTACCGTGAAGGGGCGGAAGTGATTCTTTTCTACCAGGCGCTTTTTAACGGCGCTTCAGGGGATACTGATATGATTTGGTTCGGATTCGGGACCGGATGTGCGGTTCTTGCTGTTATTTTTGCCGTTATCCGTCTGGGGCTGTTCCGTATACCGCTCCGTCCTTTCTTTATCGTCACAAGTATTCTGATGTACCTTATGGCTGTCAGCTTTGCCGGCGGTGGAATCAGCTCTTTGCAGGAAGCCCAGCTTGTTCCCCAGACAGTAATTACCGCTTCCTGGTTCCCAAATATTGACTGGCTTGGCCTTTATCCGACCTATGAGTCTGTGGGGCTCCAGCTTGCGCTTCTCATTGCTGCAGGTATCACGCTGATTGTCCGTGGAAGAAAGCGTGCGTAAATATTTCTTTCGGACTCTTCAGAGGAATAAGAAGGATCCTAAGCAGGGTTATAATTGGGGGCTTGATCTCCAGGCGCCCCATTTATATACAATTATTTTTCCATTTTTTTATAAGGAGAGTGTTAAAATGAACAGTTTCAAAAAAGTTTTTACCGCAGGACTTGCTGCCGCTGCATTATTGGCGGGAGGCATGACGGCTTCCGCAGGATTCCAGGAGTATCCGATCGGCGATGAACAGGAAGATACCGTCAACCACTTCAAAGTGGCCCTCGTATATTTCCAGCCTGTACAGATGGAACCGGAAGGCTCCATGCTGGCAGCGGATAAGGCGGATATCCATATGGAGACCGATATCCATGCCACGGAAGGCAACGAATGCGGCTTCGGTATCGGAGAATGGATCCCGTACCTCACCGTCCATTATAAACTGACTAAATTACAGACCGGCGAATCCATTGAAGGCGTATTCATGCCGATGAGCGCCGATGACGGTCCGCACTACGGCGCAAACCTGAAGCTTCTTGGCGCAGGTACATATGAATGCGAATTTTCCATTGACAGTCCGGCACGTCAGAATTACAGCCTCCATGTAGATAAGGAAACAGGCGTTACCGGTCGCTTCTGGGAAGAACCGGTCGTCATGAAATGGACTTTCGACTACGTTCCGCGCAATTGGTAATGTAAGAGGCAAAGCAGGCGGAACGTCTTTCCCAAGTGATGTTTTCAAAATGCTGTAAAGAAATCCCCGGGCGGCAGGACAATAAAGAAATATAATATCTGCGCTGCGGAAAAATTTCTTTATCCGGTCTGTTCCGGGGATTTATCTGCAGCGGTTTCTTTTTGTGATTATTCGAAAGGAATTCTCATGATGCAGTTTCAAATGTTTCTGCAGCAGCTTATTCCCGCCATGGAATTCGGTACTGCGCTTATGACGCCGCTGGCAGTGCTGCTTGCTATTCTGTACAGTTGTGACGGAGGGAATCTTCGCAAAACTTTCAGAAAAGCTGCTTATTGGGGATTTTGGGGCTCTGTCTTCATCATGGCGGCCAAACAGGGGACAAGAAATGCGGTCAGCCGTGAAGGGTTTGAGGGATTGATGGCATTTTTTGCCATTATCAGCGAACTTATTCTGGCAGGTGTGCTTCTCGGTTCATCCGAAAAATTCATGAAGCGGCTTGGCATTTTTAAAAAGGGCGTCATTATCAACGTACTGGCTCTTACGATGTACTACGGCATGGAAATATGGCTCATTCCCGTGACCACCGTGCTGAATGTGAATAATCCGTTTTCTGCGGAAATGCTTATCCGCATGCTCGGATTTGCTGCAGGATTATTTATTGCTGTCGTGGGGAGTTGGCTCATTTACCATGCGGCAAAATCGCTGAACGACAAACGGCTGTATACTGTATTCCTTATACAGGTTGCGGCGCTTTTAATTCAGCAGATTATTTATCTTGTCCAGATTCTGATGGCAAGGGGAATCCTTCCTGCACGGTACCTGATCAAGGTGATGGCACCGGTTATTGATCACCAGGACTGGTTTATTTTCATTGTGTTTATCGTGGTCTTTGCGGTTCCTGCCGCATTGTTTTCACAGAAATGCCCGGCGAGGCCGGCAGGCTGCAATCCTGCACAGTATAGGAAAATCGTGGCAGACGATATACATAAAAAGCGCTGGGGCAAGGCTTCCGTAGGCGCGCTCATCGTGATGATCATTCTTTCCAGCGTGGGCAGTGCTTATGCAAACAAAAAGGAAGAATTGGTTCCTGCGGTGTCTGTTACCGCAAAGGATCAGATGGTGAGCATTGATATCAATAAGGTGAATGACGGACATCTCCACCGTTTTGCCTATCGGACGAAGAAAGGGACGCAAGTGCGTTTCATCGTGGTGCTGAAAGGCGGCTCCGCTTACGGAGTCGGACTGGACTGCTGTGAAATCTGCGGGCCGACAGGCTATATTGAAAGAGAAGGACAAATCGTCTGCAAACTTTGCGACGTGGTTATGAATAAGCAAACAATCGGACTTCCCGGCGGCTGCAACCCGATTCCCGTAAAATATGGAGTAGGGAACGGACAGATCCGGATCGAGCAGAAAGAGCTGGATGCCGCGGCGAAGTATTTCCGTTAGCAGAAAGGAGGATATAATTGTTCTGGCAAATGGTAAAAGGCGCTATACTCCGGCAGGGGCGCCAGCTTCTTTTCGTGGCGCTTACCGTAGCCCTCGGCATTTCACTGGCAACGGCGATGCTGAATGTCATGTTTGACGTAGGAGAAAAGGTGAATCAGGAACTGAAAGCCTTTGGCGCAAATATCACGGTGACGTCAAAAAATTCCTCCATTCTGAAAGATATTTATGGGCTGGACGATGAATCGGCACCGAAAGAATACTTGAAGGAATCCGACCTGGGGCAAATCAAGACTATCTTTTGGACAAATAACATTGTCGCCCTTTCTCCCCATCTGAACGGCCATGTCACGTTGGACAACGGTGTATCTGTTCCTGTTTCAGGCACATGGTTTGATCATAAGATGGATCTTCCCACCGGTGAAGTTTTCGTTACAGGAGAGCAATATCTCAAGTCCTGGTGGCAGGTAGATGGAGAATGGCCTGAAGAAAAAGAAGAAAATTCCGTTCTTGTGGGGAAAGATCTGGCAGCTTCCCTGCATGTAAAAAAGGGAGACACCCTTTCCTATACTAATAAGGATGGAACAAAAGGTTCATTTACCATTTCAGGCATTCTTACCGGCGGCGGTGAAGAAGACGGTGAAATTATCGCGTATCTTCCGACTGTGCAGAAAGCTCTCGGTCTGGAAGGAAAGGTGGATACCGTCACCGTCAGCGCCATGACGACACCTGAAAACGAATTGGCCCGCCGTGCCGCTGCCAATCCGAAAAGCCTTTCTGTCAAAGAATATGAAATCTGGTATTGTACTTCATATGTAAGCTCCATCGCTTATCAGATCGAAGAGGTCCTCCACGGTTCCGTGGCCCGTCCTGTCCGCCAGATTGCCGAATCGGAAGGGCGTATTCTGGATAAGACACAGCTTCTTATGCTTCTCATTACTATCCTTTCCCTGCTTTCTGCCACCATGGGGGTTTCTAACCTGGTCAGCGCAAATATCATGGAAAGAAGCAGGGAGCTGGGGCTGCTGAAGGCTCTCGGTGCAACGGATATTTCGGTTATTATCCTCGTCCTGTCAGAAATTTTTATGGCGGGTCTGGCGGGCGGTGTCTTAGGCTATTTTGTAGGGATCGGCTTTGCGCAGATTATCGGTCATGCCGTTTTCGGCTCGGGTATCGCGGTGAACCTGATTGTCATTCCAATTCTTATTGTGCTTCTGATTCTTATGATCCTGCTTGGCAGTCTGCCTGCGATTCGCTCGATTCTCAGGCTCCGTCCGGCAATTGTTCTCCATGGCAGGTGATTTCTATGAATATAAAACGATTACGTATGTACCTGGTCATGGTGATAAACGCGCTTCTGCGGAGAAAACTGAGAATGTTCATTGCCCTTTTGGCCGTGGCCATCGGTGCGACAATTATTTCGGGCATGATCACGGTGTATAAAGAAGTACCTGAGCAGATGGGGCGTGAATTCCGCGCATACGGTGCGAATCTTCTCCTGCTTCCCGCCAACGGGAAAACAACTATGGAGGAGGCGGCTGTCACTCCTGTTTATGATATGCTGAAGGACAAAGAAATAATCGGTGCGGCGCCTTTCCTTTATGAACGTTTGAAGATTAATGAATCACCCGTACTTACCGGCGGCACTGATTTCAATGAGGTTAAAAAAGTAAGCCCCTATTGGCAGATCAATGGGGAAATGCCGAAAGAAAATTCCAAAGAAATACTCCTTGGCTATGAACTGTCCGAACGCTTTCAGGCGAAACCGGGATCGCAGGTTATCGTAGCGCTTGGCGACGGAACGAAGGAAGAAACATATACCGTTTCAGGTATTGTCCGTACCGGAGGCAAAGAAGAACAATTTGCTTATGTGGATATTAAGAGCCTTTGGGATTTTCTGGGAAAGCCGAATCTTCTCAGCATGGTGCAGGTGAGTGTTGTGGCGAATTCAGGAGACCTGGAAGCTCTTGCGGCCCGTATGGCGGCGGAAACACCCGATGTCCATCCGCAGACGGTAAAGCAGATTGCCGCATCGGAACAGACCGTCCTTGGCAAACTGCAGGCCCTTGTTCTGCTCGTTACGGTAGTTGTTCTTCTTCTGACGCTTGTCTGTGTGGGAACGACGATGACCGAAGTCGTTTCTGAACGGCGCCGTGAAATCGGTTTGAAGAAAGCCCTTGGGGCAACGAACAGAAATATAGCGGGAGAGTTTTTCGGAGAAAGCTGTATGCTCGGCTTTATCGGCGGAATAATCGGCACAGGATGCGGATATCTTTTTGCTCTTGCCGTCGGAGTCAATGTTTTTGGCAGGAGTCTTGAAGTTTCATTTCCCATTGCGATTATGACGATTATTCTTTCCATTGTAGTGACAGCTGTGGCGACGATGCTGCCTGTACGAACCGCTGTAAAAGTGGAGCCGGCCATCGTCCTGCGTGGTGAATAAGGAGCGTATGATGAGTCTTTTAAAATTAACCGATGTGGGCATGCTCTACGGCGGGCGTGTTCCTGCACTGGAACATATCAACCTGACCGTGGAAAAAGGAGACTGGCTCGCCGTCATGGGGCCGTCCGGTTCAGGAAAAACCACGCTGATGAATATCATCGGCTGTATGGATAAACACACTTCGGGGGAAGTTATCCTTGACGGCATTAATCTGAATGAAGTGTCCAAAAACGAATTGACACAGATCCGGCGTGATAAAATCGGCATGGTGTTCCAGCAGTTCCACCTGATTCCTTATCTGACGGCTGTGGAAAATCTGATGGTCGCCCAATACTATCACAGCATTCCTGACAAGAAAGAAGCCATGGAAGCTCTGGCCCGTGTCGGTCTTGAAGACAGGGCGGGGCACCTGCCGAGCGAGCTTTCCGGCGGCGAACAGCAGCGCGTGTGTATCGCAAGAGCTTTGATTAATTATCCGGTCCTCATTCTTGCCGATGAACCGACAGGAAATCTGGATGAGAAAAATGAAAAACTGGTCATGAACCTTTTCCGTGAACTCAATGAAGAGGGGCATACCATCATTACCGTTACCCATTCCGACCATGTCGGCAAAGCGGCAAAACGGATCGTTATCATCGAGCATGGACATATGCGTGAAGGAGGAGAAGAAGAAAAAGCATGAAAAATTTAAAGAAATATGGCGCTGCGGCTGCAGCCGGCCTGGTGGCAGCGACGCTGCTCGGCGGCTGCGGTGATACCAAAGAAGCGCCTGCGTCCGAAGGCAGCACAAAATCGGGGCTGACCCAATATAAGCCGCCGAAAGTGGACACGAAAGGGCTCCTTTCCAAGGCGAAAGACGGTACCTTTGAAGGAAAGAGCGCCGCAAATGGAGAAGGAGAGTATTCCATTATTTCCATTACGGTGAAAGACCATAAAATCACGGCAGCTACTTTTGACGGCTTCCTGAAAGACGGAAAACGGAAAGGGGAGGATTATGGAAAAACAAACGGAAAAATAGAAAATAAGGTCTATTACAACAAAGCCCAGCTTGCATTGAAAGCAAATAAAACTTATGCGGAAGCGCTGCTGCAGAAACAGGAGCTGAATAAAGTCGATGGCATCTCCGGCGCTACCCTTTCCTATAAGCAGTTTTTCGATGCGGCGCAGCGTGCTTTGGAAGAAGCGGGCAAATAATTATTGTCATCGGGAACGTGTAACAGCGTTCCTGTTTTTATTTCCATGGACGGCGGGATATAATGTAAAAAAACAGGAAGGAAAACCATGGACAGAAAAAAGAAAGCTGACGGACTTTTGGCGGGTACTGTATTAATCTGCCTGCTTGCGGCGCCATTTAAAGAAACCGGCTTGCTTGGCGGCGGACTTTTCCATATGGCCTTTGCTGCTTCCGTGGGAGGGATTGCCGACCTTTTTGCCGTATCTTCCCTTTTCGGAAAACCTCTGGGGATTTCTTATCGTACTGACATTATCGCCAAACGAAGGGACCAAATCGTGGACATGGCGCGGGACATGGTAGGGAAAGAACTGTTTACAGAAGAACTGCTGGAAGATTTTCTGGAAAAGAATTTACGGGCGGAACGTATTCTTGCTCAAATTGAAAAACAGGAAGAACTTCTCCTGCCTTTACTGGAATCTGCCTGCCGCTGCGGCATTCTTGCCGTGGATAAAGGCAAGCTTTGGAAGCTGCTTCTTCGGGAAGGAAAAAGTGTTATTCAAAAAGAAAACTGGGCAGGCCGTATCGCTTTTGCTCTTTACACATTGAAAAACTATGAAGGAAAACAGGTACTTGCCCAAGTACTTGCGAAAGAAGTGAAAGGATTCCTTCAGAACCGCTTTACCCAGACAGAAGTAAGACGGCTCTATCAAAGCGCCTGGGCAAAGTACAGGGACAGGGGGTGGTTCCGCGGTTTGATGGAGAGCTTTGTTGAAAGAGAAGAAACGGAAAATATCCGCCTTATTCAGGAGCAGGTGTGGAATCTGGCGGATTCCATCGTTGATCCCGGAAGCGAAGTAAGGTGCGCCCTTGGAAAGAGTTATGACAGCTTTCTTAAACGGCTTACAGAAGATAAAAAACTGCAGGAGGAAATCAATACATGGGTGTCCGCTAATCTTGCACATCTTTTGGAAAACAGGAAAAACTTTTTTGAAAACTTTTGGGAGAGCCATCAGGAAAATGCGGAAAAATTCCTGGCAGGGAAAATACTCGACCTTGTAAAAAATGAATTGGGGAATCCTGAAAAAAAGGAAAGAAACGATAAATTCCTCTTAAAGCAATGCAGGCGCCACGTCGGCTGGCTCCATGAAAAAATTGCCGATGGTGTCACCAAAGCACTCTCTCCTTACGACGGCAGAAAGATGGCAAGCATGGCAAAGAAAAGTGTTCAAAATGAAGTGCAGGCTATCCGAATCAACGGTACCATCATCGGCGGTATGGCAGGACTGCTCTTCTATCTTGCGGTATGGTCGGGAGGGATTTTCTGATGAAAAGATATAAAACGGCGAACCGCATCTTCCTGGCATCAGCCATTCTTTTCGTAATCGCCGTAGGAGTTCACTGTTTCTGTGAAAATCCTTCAGCAGGCCTTTTTTACTTCCTTGCCCAGTCCTGTCTCATCGGCTGTTTTGCCGACTGGTTTGCCGTAGAAGCCCTTTTCCGGAACAGACTTCATCTTCCTCTTTTTAAACCGCTTATTCCTGCTAACAGGGAAGCTGTTCTCCGGCGGCTTCAGGAAACGGTGGAAGGAAAACTGGTGGGGAAAGAAACTTTTACTGATTTGCTGAAAAATTTTTCCCTCATTCAATTCATTGAAAAAGAAGCGGAAGCTTCCGTGAAAGATATCGAAACCGACCTTGCCCGGAGCGGCGGAGAACTTCTTCTGGGATTCATGGAAAACCATAAGAAAGACTTGTCCCGCTGGATCAGGCAAGGCGTGGACAACGCAAAAGGCAGTCTTGCTGCTTATCTCAGAAAAAAAGCGCTGGAAGGAAACTATACGGAGCAGCTTCTGGATAAGCTCCTTGAAGAAGCACAGCGTGCCGTCAAATCGAACCAAATGAAGCAGATGATCACAAACAAACTGGAAAAATTGGGAGAAAATCGGGAGCGCGGATTTTTGGAAAGGCTCGTTTATAGCTTTGCAAAGTTTACAAATACCGTAGACTATGAAGATATGGCGGAAGCTTTCTTTGCGGCGCTGTCAGAACGAATCGAACTGTGGCGCGTGGATATCCACCCTTTTCACAAAACGCTCCTGAAAGAATGGAATGCTACTGTAGAAGCCTTCCTGAAAACAGAAGAAGCGGAAAAAGCCCTTGCCGATTTTGTGGAAGAACTTTATCAATCTGTTCCCGTGGAAGAAAAAACGGATGCCCTATACAACAGTCTTTATGAAAAATGGGCGGCAGGAGATCACTTTGAAAAACGTTTCGTCCCGAAATTGCGGGCTATGCTCCACAATGCTCTCCGAAGCGTGGCGGAAAACAAAGAACTCCGTGCCGGCATTGATGAGAGCGCAAGAGCTTTGGGGGGGAATATTTTGGAAGAAGAATATCCCCATATTTCTTCCGTCACCGCAGATATCCTAAGAAAATTCAAAGACAGCGACCTGAATGAATTTATTGAAGCGAAAGTCCACAAGGAACTGGAAGGTATCCGGATCAACGGGGCTGTTGTGGGACTCGTTGCCGGCTTTGCACTCTACGGATTGATTGAGTATCTTTACCTGCCTATTATTTCCTTACTCTTTTCGTTATAAAGGAAATCTGTAAGTCCTGACGAATAAAAAGTCCTGTAAAAGGCAGGCCGGTTTTTGTTATAATGGGCAAAGAGGTGATAATAATGGAATTTTTAAATGAAAAGAACATGATTGTTGACGGCGTGGACAAGTATTATGTTTCCGAACTGAAGCGCGTATACGGCAGTGCGGAATACGATGGAGAGGAATTTGTTTTCCTTTATGATCCGGAACAGGAAGACACTACCCGCGCCTATCGTCCTGACAGCTTCGTGATGGCGGTGATGATGGACGATGAGATTTTCGACGGCAAGGTACTTCAGTACCTCGTGACCCTGTCCTATGACGGACATGTGAAAGGCGTGGAATATCTGGGACTGGATGATGCAGGCCGTCCTGATGCCGTTGATGTGGAATAAAACAGACTGATGAATGAAGAAAAGGAGTTGTGAAAAGATGAGTTTCTTTTTGCAGCTCCTTTTGTGACGGTTTTATGAGTAATAAAAGAGCTGCGAATCGGGATCGTCCCTTTCACAGCCCTTTTTTGTTTTATTCAATTTTCAGTAAAGTATTATCTGTCGCCCAGGTGGTTATCGAACATGTAGAGGAGAGCGGCGCCTTCCTGTGCTTTTTCGAATCCCGTGATGTTGTCGCGGGCGTTGACTTCTTCTTCAATCTGTTCGGTGACGTACCACTGGAGGAAAATTTCGGTTTCCAGATCGCCTTCTTCGCGGGCAAGTTTAACAAGGCTGCGGATGGAAGCGGAAACAGCTTCTTCGTGAGCCAGAGAGTCTTTAGCGACATCCAGCGGATTGTCGTAGTGTTTCTTGACACCTTCAATCGGAAGGAAGTCGACGGTACCGTCTCTGTCTTCAATGTAAGCAATGAGTTTCAGGGCGTGTTCTCTTTCTTCTTCATACTGTTTGTCCAGCCATTTTGCATAGCCGTTCAGTGCCAGGTTTTTCATGTCGTGGGACATGGAACGATAGAGGTAGCCGGATGCAAATTCCATGTTTACCTGGTCAACAAGCGCTTTTAAAAGTTTCTTTGATAATTTCATGATAAATCTCCTTTTTTATAAACTCTTAAGTATCTAAAAC
>ENA-OZHJ01000473-OZHJ01000473.1-human-gut-metagenome-genome-assembly--contig:-NODE-473-length-19880-cov-4.735788_pt1 | contig 19880 bp, 17 predicted proteins | sample MGYA00244663_ERZ653672 | MGnify/ENA primary metagenome ERZ653672 (study PRJEB26926, sample SAMN06165215) | human gut metagenome | biome: ENVO:00009003; feature: ENVO:2100002; material: ENVO:00002003... | reverse complement strand
GCGCATGTCTCGTGGGCTCGGAGATGTGTATAAGAGACAGCTGCTCCAGTCCGGCAAGGAATCCGGCAAGCATGGAATCCCCTGCGCCCACGGAGTTTTTCACTGTGCCGCTGCACACGCCGCAGTTGTGGCAGTTTCCGTTTTCCTCCAGCAGCAGTGCGCCGTCCTCTGCCATAGAGACCAGCACGTTCCGTGCGCCCATCTCCTGCAATTTTCCGGCATACGCCGCAATCTCCTCCCGGCTGTGCAGTGTGATGCCGAACAATTCTCCCAGTTCAAAGTTGTTGGGTTTAATCAGAAACGGCTTGTATTTCAGCACATTCTTCAGCAGATCATTGGTAGCATCCACTACCGTCCGAATCTGTCTGCCGTCCAGATATGCCAGAATCTTTTCATAGATATCGGACGGCATGGTATTGGGAATACTGCCTGCCAGAATGATCGTATCCCCGTCCTGCAAATCGTCCAGTTTCCGGAACAGTGCCTTTACCGCCGCATCGTCAATCACCGGTCCCTGTCCGTTCAGTTCTGTTTCTTCCCCGGATTTGATCTTCACATTGATTCGGGAAAATCCGCTTTCCAGATGCACAAAATCTGTGGCAATTCCCATCTCCTGTACGCCTTTTTCTATGGCTGCCCCGGTAAAGCCTGCCACAAAGCCAAGCGCACGGGACGGAATTCCCAGTTCTTTCAGAATCACGGAAACATTGATGCCCTTTCCGCCGTAATAGATCTCTTCTCCGTGAGAACGGTTCACCATTCCCACCTGCATGGCATCGGTATGAACGACATAGTCGATCGCCGGGTTAAATGTCACTGTATAAATCATAATTTTTATCTCCTCTCGTCTGTGAAATTTTGCTGCTTTTCTATTGTACCACGTCTTTTTTCAATTTGCAAGAAAAGTTTTTGGGCAATACGACAGAAAGCATGGTAGCATCTTTTTTGGATTCACAATTGATTCAAATTGTCTTGCGGAAATCTTTTCAAACCGTACTTGACAGCATTTCAAAAGCGTGCTATACTATTTTTGTCGTTTGTTAGATAATACTAACTACCAGAAAAAGGCGCTCCGATGCGGCGCTCTCTTCGGAAAGGTTCTATTGCTGATGAAAAAAGGGTATCTTTTAGCTGCCGGACTCGCCGGGCTGTTTTGTCTGACCGGATGTACGAGCAGTGTCTCTACAGAACAATCTTCGAGTGCTGCTGCGCCGGAAAGTGCAGCGGCAGAAAACAGCGCATCGGATGCCGTCTATGAGGATACCCAGGAATTCATGGGGACTTACATCATGGTTCGTGCCTACGGAGAACACGCCCAGGACGGCGTGGAGGCGGCGTTTGCCCGTGCCAAGGAACTGGAACAGGTGTTTTCCAACACCATTGCAGATTCCGAGGTCAACCAGGTGAACACTGCGGCAAAGGCGGCAGTCGGCACGGATATTCTCATCTCTGCGGATATGGCAAACGTATTGCGTGCTGCGCTGGAGTACGGCGAAAAAAGCGGCGGTATGCTGGACTGCACCATAGGCGACCTGATCGACCTGTGGGGCATCGGCACCGACCATGCTGCCATTCCGGCGGAGGACAAGATCCATGCACTGCTGCGGCAGGACGGCTGGAAGGATGTCAGCTATCATGCGGACAACCAATCCCTTTCCTTTGCCAACGACGCAGTTACGCTGAACTTCGGCGCTGTGGCAAAGGGGTATATTTCCGATGAGATGAAAAAGACGCTGGAAGAAGAGGGCGTCACTTCTGCGCTGATGAGCCTGGGCGGAAACGTAATGACCATCGGCGCAAAGCCGGACGGCAGCCAGTGGACGGTGGCGATCACGGATCCGTTTTCGCCGGAAAGCATTACGGCATCTGTCACTGTTACAGACAAAGCGGTCATCACCTCCGGCAACTATGAGAAATACTTCGAAGAAAACGGAAAGCGCTATCATCACATTCTCGACCCGTATACCGGCGCTCCGTCGGAATCGGATGTAGTCAGCACGACCATCATTGCCGACAGCGGTACGGACTGCGACGCCCTTTCAACGGCAACATTTCTCCTGGGCGCAGAGGACGGCATGGCGCTTATCAATTCTCTGGACGGCGTGGAGGCTGTCTTTATCCAGTCAGATGGGACAATGGTCTCCTCCGACCACATAGATTCCTATAATCTACAGGTAATTGGTTCATGAAAAAAACACTGATTTTTGTTTGCATCGCTGTACTGCTTTTAGGCGGCGGCATTTTCGGCAGCTGGTATGTGCTGACACACAAGCAGTCCGAAAGAATCGCCCGCATCTATCAGCAAGACAAGCTTTTATATGAGATCGACCTTTCTACGGTGCAGAAGGCATACACCATTACGATCGACGGCGAAAACGGTGCGGAAAACGTAGTCCTGGTAGAACCGGGACAGATTTCCATGCAGTCCGCAAGCTGCCCCGATCATCTGTGCGTCAAGCAAGGGACGATCTCTGACGGCATCCTGCCCATCGTCTGCCTGCCGAATCACATCCGCATTTCCATTGCATCTGACGAGGAGGGTTCTTTCGATGTCCAAGTCCGTTAAGCATCTGGTCATGCTTGCCATGTTTACTACCATGGCGCTGACGATCTTCGTGGTTGAGGCACAGATTCCCATTCCCGTCCCCATTTACGGCGTTAAGCTGGGACTTGCCAATGTCATCACGCTGATCGTTCTGGTGGTCTACCGCCCGAGGGATGCGTTCGCCGTACTGGTCATGCGCATTCTGCTGGGGTCGCTGTTCACCGGAACACTGGTTTCCATGATCTATTCCCTCAGCGGCGGTATCCTCTGCTTTCTGGGAATGGCACTGCTGTGCAGGCTGCTGCACCGGAAACATCTCTGGTTCATCAGCATGATCGGCGCTGTGCTGCACAATGTGGGACAGATTGCTGCGGCAATTGTAGTGATGCAGTCGGTGCAGGTCATTGTCTATTTCCCGTTTCTGCTGGTTTCCGGCTGTATCACGGGTATTTTCACCGGCATCGCCGCAGATCGTGTGGTTCACTTTCTGCCCCGGTCGATTTTTCCGAAAGAAAATCTGCCCGAAAAGAAAAACGAGCAGTCCAAATAAACCGTGCAAATTTAACTGGAATGATGTTCCAGTTATTTCTTAGATATTAAGTTAGTCTAAACTAATTAGTTTTAACTAATTGGCAAATCAAATTTGGTAGTATATCCCGGAAAAGCAATGGGATTGACTATATTCGAGCGTGTTCCCGTAAAAAGTTTTTGATGAAAATGTGCATTACATTTTTTATGGAAACACACTCCAAAAGCTGCTGCACCTCGCAATGCAGCAAAATCAAAAATTTTTAGGAGGTCATTATGCGAGAGATTCACTGGAAAAAGCTGATCGGCGCAGCATCTGCCGCTGTGCTTGCAGCTACACAAGTCGCTCCGACCATTTCGGCATTTGCGGAAGAGGCAGGCACAGGCGATTATGTCTACTGCTATGCAACCATGACATGGGCGGAATACTGGAAGAATGAGGGCGTTTATCTGGACAGTGCCGCAAACGGTAACTGGGAGGCATCCTCCGCAGAGAGCGACGCACACAACGAAACAGATATGGGTGCGTTTGATGCGGTTACACGTGCAACCAGCAACCACGGTCTGCACAGAGGCAGCTATCAGTGCGCTGTTAAGGTATTCGATACCGACGGCAACAGCTATGATTACACCGGCAAGGGACAGGGTGAATCCGTTGATGTTGTCAAGAATAAGGAGACCGGCACAGCAGACATTACGGTTGATGGAACAGTTGTTGGTACATACGACCATTCTGTTATCAGTGGTCCGAAGTATGTTCCGGTTGCTGTTCCGGCAGCGGATTACGAGGACTTCAAGAAAGCTTATACCGTTTACGAAAACGGCACAGAACTCACCGGCGGCTACTCTGAGGGCAATCTTGTCAACATTGATGAGACTGTGAAGGTTGACGCCAACACATCCGGCATCAAGACCGCAGAAAAGCAGGAGGACGGCACATTCCAGTTCTCCAAGCGTGAAACAGCTGCAACTGCTGACGGCAAGGTGGTAGACACCAGTGCGGTTGAGATCGGCGAAGTACAGCACGATTCCGGCTACGGTGATTTCATCCGTGTAGACATCAACGGTGATTACGGCGACCTGGGTGCGCATATGTATGCCGTTCGCTGGGATTACTATGGTGACGGTGATACTGTTCTGGCTACCTACGGCACCAAGTTTGCCGCAGACAACTGGATGCACAAGGCAATGGGCATCCAGCTGGGTCTGACCAAGAGCGACCGCTGCCAGCTGCCGGAAGGCACAGACGGCTACGGCAGATGGGATGTTACCATCTACGCTACCGGATATCAGGACTTCACATTCACAGTAGACAATGAGCCGGAAAAATATGTATACGGTACCATGAATATCCCGTATGCGGACTATTATTATGGCGAACTGGGCAACAAGACCGACACCACTGACGGCAAGGTTTCTTATGACGCTGACCTTGCCGGAGATGCTGGTATGCGCGCAGAGGGAAACTATGACGCAGTCACTTCTGCAACAGAAAAAAAATGGAACAGCATGTTTGCAGACACCACATATGTTTCTGAGCCGGACGAAAACGGCGGCGGTAAGATCCTGGGTGTTTCCGGCGTAGAAGTTGCCATTGAGCAGAGTCTGTACGATCAGCTGACTGCTGACGCAAAGGACGGCAGCACATCCGGCGTTCTGGGCAGCCTGTTCAGCACCTTTACCCCGAACGAAGACCAGGAAACAATTCCGGCAGCATACAAGCAGCTGTTTGCAGACGGCACCCTGTCCGCAACCATTACTGCAGAACCGGAAGTTGACCTGACCAACGTAACACCGACACTCAAAACCGACAGCAAGTACGGTGACTACCAACTGAACATGGACGGTCTGGATCTGGGAGAAGGCAATCTGGTTTACGGCGTGATCGTCAAGACAAAGACCGGCAACTATGGTATGCTCCAGCTGGAAAACATCTGGAAGGGCGGCACCGAGCTGGCATGGTCCGCCGGCTTCAAGACTACAGAAGCACACGGAAACAGCCTGCGGTCTGCTCCGTATACTGCAACCTCTGGTGATACCATTGTAGAGATCAGCTATCTGACCAGCAATGGCGAATACAGCGTACATCTGGCAGATGGTCTGTACCTGCCGAAAAAGCACACTGGTACGGTTGCCGCAGAGAGTGTTGCAGTGACCGCCGGCGAAATTCCGGTAACACTGACCGATCTGCCGGAGGACTTTGAGGCAGTTGTATCCGCTGATGCACTGACCGATGCAGCTTATGCAGACGGCAAGCTGAGCTACGATGCAGCAAGCGCACAGCCGGGCAGCTACACCATTACCGTATCGGACAGCACAGGCGTATATGCACCGGTTTCTGCCAGTGTAATTCTGACCACCGATGCAATGCCGGCAGCTTATGACAAGGACAAGAACGCAGTTGTTGCTGCAAAGGATGTCACGGAAGAAGAGCTTGCAGCTTATCTGAAGAACATTTCTAAGGTAACCATCGGCGACCAGGAATATGCTGCAACCGGCAAGCGTGGCGTGAAGATCATTGACCCCACCACTGGTGAGATCAACACCGCTGCTGAAACACGTGACGGCGCTGTCTTTGCAAAGTCTGGCACATACAAGCTGACCGTAGAGGCAACCGGTTACACCACACCGCTGACCTTCGAGATTACCATTGCCATAGCAGACAACAGAGGCGACATTGACCTGAACGGCAAGGTTGACTCCACCGATATGTTCTACATCATGCTGTACTGCGCAAACATTTCTGCCGGCAACAAGGACTTCGCACTGAGCGAAGATGCTGCTGAAAACAAAAGAATGATCGCTGCAACAGACGTAGACGGAAACGGCAAGGTTGACTCCACCGACCTGTTCTATGAGATGTACTACATCGCAAACAGAGGCGCAGGCAATGACGTGACCTGGGAAGATATCATCAAGTAAGCAAATTTCGATAATCCTCTGAACCATAAATGCAGAAAACCCCGGGCAGTAATGTCCGGGGTTTTCTGTGGTTGATATGCTTTTTCACTGTTTGAAACTATGGGTGCAAGGAATCGTGTGCAATTCTGAAAGGCATCCCTTGACACCGGCAAAAAAATCCCCTGCACTGCTCTTTTTACGGAGCGGTGCAGGGGATTTTCTTATAATATGTTTCGTTCTTTTAGATTCCTGCCAGGATCAATACCGCAGCCAGGACAACTGCACGCAGCAGGGTGAACCAGATCTCGTTGCCACGGAAGTTCCGGATGCTGCTCTTCGCATTTTTCTTCGGACAGATCTCCAGGCACTTCTGACACTGGAAACAGTCGCCGCTTACATTCCAGCTGCCGTCCTCCGGCAGGGACAGATCCGACGGGCATACCTTTTCACAGGCAGTACAGCCTTTGGCGCATTTTTCCCTTTTGCGCCGCACCGAGAAAAACGGCAGAATGGGCAGCAGGGAGAAAACAGCACCCATAGGACACAGGAAACGGCAGAAGAAACGCTCACAGAATACCATTCCCACCAGGATCAGCACCAGCAGAATGCAGCCCAGCCAATATGCGCCCACTTTGAAGTTTCCGGAGCGCAGCATGGAGAACACATCCCAGGGACTCCAGCCTGTAAGATCTCCGTAAACGCCCAGAAAGCACAGCAGAACCACTGCAAGCAGGACTGCGTATTTCAAATAGGAAAGCGGCTTTTTCCAGCTCTTTTTCAGCAGGAGCGGTTTCTTTTTGCACTTTTTACAGAGGAACAGATACAAGCTATGCACCGCATCCCCCAGCGTTCCGAACGCACAGGCATAGCCGCAGAAAAAACGTCCAAACACAATCGTATAGGCACACAGCGCCAGCAGCACTGTCAGAAACGAACTCCATGCAATGGGATTTCCTGCGCCGATCTGCGTCAGAACCGACTTGATGCCGGAAAAAGCGGTGGTAAATGCTGAGGGCAGAAACAGGAAGAAAACCAGCTGTATGGCTGCCCGCAGGTAGGCATGGATTTTTTTCGGGGTAAAGTATTTTTTATTCATGCTGCGCCGCCTTTCCCAGAGCATCCTCGACTGCGCCGAGAATGCCGTTTGAACTAAAGGTTGCGCCGCTGACTACGTCTACATCGGTAGACTGCATTTCCAGGATCTCATCAATGACACCCTGTGCAGCCTCAAAGTATGCCGCATCTTCCTTTTCGGCGGAAACCACTGTACAGTCCGTGATCTGACCGTCTGCAATGGTAACTTCCATCTTTACCGGACCGCCGAAGCCTTTCGCCTCTCCGGTGTAAACACCGTCTGCATAGGGCGACTCCGTTTCTGTCTCGCTCTCCTGCATCGCCGCCTGCTGTTCCGCAAGCTGCTTTTTGGCGGCCGCCTCGTCTGCTTTGCGGTCACTGACAACGGCATGATACGCAGATACCAGCGAGATCACCAGCACCACGTTAAGTGCCTTTACTGCAAATGTATGCACCGCCGATCACGCTCCTTTCCGTGCCTGTGCCAGTGCATCATCCACGGCACGGACAATTGCGTCTGACGAACAGGTTGCACCGGAAACAGCGTCAATGCCGTCTGTATGCTGCTTTTCCAGAATCTGTGCAATGGTACCTGTGATTTTGCCGGTACCTTTTGCCGCACGGGAAATATAGCGGTCGTTCAGCTTATCGTAGGAATCCCCTGCACCGCTGGCATCTGAAATGCTGACGATCTGGTCGTTCTCGATCTTCACCTTGACGGACAGCACATATTCTACAAAGTCCTCGTCCTCATCCGGGTAACAGTCCGCTGTTCCCACATAAGTGCCGTCATCGTAAATCTTCTCGATCGGCTCTGTTGTTGTCTCCGTGCTGGTCGTTCCGGTGACGGGTGCAGCTGTGGTATTTTCCGGCGGTGCAATGGTAGTGACAGTTGTTGTAGTAGTCACCGCAGGCTGTGCCGCATTTTTGGCAGCATCCAACGCCTCGTTGATTGCCTCCAGAATGCCCTCTGAGCTGAATGTCGCACCGGATACTACATCCACATCGGTGGACTGCCGCTGGATCACCAGGGAAATCAGTGTTTCCGCACGTTTGAAGAAGGATTCGTCATCCTCGTTGGATACCACATGAATCTTTTCGATCGTGCCGTCTTTCAGCGTAAGTTCGATTTTGGTGATGCCGCCGTAGCCCTCGCCGCTGCCGGTGTATACCCCGTCCGGATACGGAAATGCGCCTTTTTTCCCCGGTTTTGCCGGAGCAGTGGTCTGTTCCGGTTTCTTTTCGGTTACAGCAGCCGGCGTAGTCTCTGCGCTGCCTGTTGCCGCATTTGCCAGCGCATTCCGCACCGCCTCGATCAATCCGGCAGAACTAAAGGTTGCACCGGAAACTGCATCCACATTGGTGCTTTGCGCCGCAATGATGTTTTGCAGCAGCGCTGAGGCATTTTGCAGATAAGGGCTGTCATCCTTGGAAGAGAGAATCTGGATATCTGTGATCCTGCCGCCCGATACAGTGACCTGCACAGTCATCTCGCCGCCAAATCCGGTTCCTGTTCCGGTGTAAACGCCGTCCCGGTATGCCGCAGGCTCTTCCACGGTCTCTACAGTCGGCGGCTCTTCATTGCTCTGGCTTTTTGCCGCCGCCAGTGTAGGCAAAGCACTGTCAGATGCGCTGCTGCCGCCGGCCTTTTGCAGTGCATCCCGTACTGCCGAGATCAGTCCCACGGAGCTGTAGGTTGCGCCGGAAACGATATCGACATTGGTGCTTTGCAGTGCAACGATCTGTTTCAGCAGCGCCGAGGCGTTTTGCAGATAGGGCGAATCGTCTGTGGCACTGAGGATTGTAATGTCCTTGATCTTGCCGTCCTCGATCACAACCTGCACTGTGATAGGACCGGAAAAGCCTGTTCCTGTTCCGGTATATGTTCCGTCTTTATAGGTGCCGGACTCCGACAGTTTCTCTACCGCCGGTGCAGGCGCTTTTGTGGTAACAGCGGCAGTTTTCCGCTCCCTGCGCTTTTCCGTTGTACTGGTTTCCGTTGATTTCTCTGCGCTCTCGCCTACTGCATCCAGCGACAGAACCGGTGCTGTGTAATCACCCAGCGAAACAGCGATACATACCGCCAGGACTGCCGTAGGCAAAAAGCCCAGCGCCGGAAGATATTTCTTGGGATTTCCCCGAAATTTCATGAAATTTCAACCTCCTGTGAATAGTTAGTTTTCTCTAATTAGTCTAACATAACCAGGAGAAAAAATCAAGAAAAAATCTGTGTACAATCTTTCGAACATTCCGTTAACCCCGAAAAAATGGCATAAAAAAACGGTTTGTGATACACATTCACAAACCGTTTTGCACAAAGGATACGACGTTTATGCCGTTTCCTCTTCTGTTTCATTTTCCTTGTTGTCCGAAGGCTTTTTCAGAACAGGCGTCATGCTTTTTGCACAAATTGCCATAGTAGAGGCATTGTGCAGGAATGCTGACGTTGTCGGAGCAATCACGCCAAACAAGCCCAGCAGCAGCAGGGACGAGTTAAAGGCGATGATAAACCGATAGTTCCGGTGAATCCGTGCCATCAGCTTTTCGCTCAGTGTACGGAGCGTTGCCAGTTCTGTCAGATCTGCGCCACGGAGCGTGATATCTGCTGCCTCTCTCGCAATATCCGAGGCATCGCTCATGGCTACGGAAACATTTGCCGCCGCCAGTGCAGGAGCATCGTTGATGCCGTCGCCCACCATGATAACACGGTGACCGTCTGCTTTCAGCTGTTCGACATAGCGGTGCTTGTCCTCCGGGAGAACCTGTGCAAAGCACTGGGTGATGCCCAGTTTCTCTGCGGTCACCTCTGCCGCCTTCTGGCTGTCGCCGGTCAGCATGACAATATTGGAAATCCCAGCCCGTTTCAGCAGCTGGATTGCCTGCTTTGCCTCTTTTCTCGGCGGGTCTGAAATACACAGCACGCCGGAAAGTTCGCCGCCGATCGCCAGATATACCACAGAGCAGCCGCCGGATTTTTCTTCAATTTCCGCCTGCTGTTCCGGTGTGATGGCAACGTGTTCATCTTCTGAAACGAAGTGATGGCTGCCGATCACAGCACGCTTTCCGTGGAGTGTGGTCGCAATGCCATGCGCCACAATATACTGCACCTCTGCGTGTTCCTCCTGGTGATTGAGGTTTCGATCTGCCGCACCCTTTACAATGGCACGAGCCACGCTGTGCGGGAAATGCTCCTCAATGCAGGCAGCGATCTTCAAGATCTCATCCTCCGAATAGTGACTGAACGAGATCACACGCTCCAGCACCGGTTCTGCATTGGTGAGCGTACCGGTCTTGTCAAAGACAATGCTGTCTGCCTCGGCAAATGCCTCCAGATATTTTCCGCCCTTGACGGTGATATCATGGTCTGCCGCCTCACGAATCGCAGAAATCACGGAAATCGGCGTAGACAGCTTGATAGCACAGGAATAATCCACCATCAAAATAGAGATAGCCTTTGTGATATTGCGGGTCAGCAGCAGTGTCAGACCAAAGCCCAGGAAACTAAACGGCACAATACGATCTGCCAGGTTTTCTGCACGGCTCTGGACACCTGCCTTGAGGTTTTCCGAATTGTCGATCAGCTGGATGATCTTTTGAATCTTGGTGTTTCCGCTGAGCGCACGAACCTGCACTGCAATCGTACCCTCATCCACAACCGTGCCGGCGAAAACAGTAGAACCCTCTGCCTTACGGACACTGAGCGGTTCGCCTGTCATAGACGCCTCGTTGATATTCGCCTCGCCGGAGACAACGGTGCCGTCTACCGGAATTACGCTGCCGGTGCGGACACGAATCACATCGCCGACCTGGAGATCTGCCATAGGAATCAGCACATCGGTGTCATCCTGTACCAGCCATACCTTATCGGTCTTGATTGCCAGACTGTCTGTCAGTGCCGCTCTTGTCTTTGCTCTGGTGTAATCCTCCAGCAGCGAAGAGATCGACAGCATGAACATGATGGTTCCGGCAATCTTGAAGTTCCGCTGCAGCAGGCAGGCGCTGACAGATGCACCGTCCAGCACATCCACATTCAGCTGTCCATTCAGCAGTGTCTTGACGGCACGCCACGCATAGCGCAGTCCCTTCCAGAGAATAACCGCATTGGCAATGGGGGCAGGCAAGATTGCATTTTGGATGTAGCGCTTTGCGACCAGCTTGACCAGATCGGTTTTGAAATCCGAGTCGATTCGCTCTGCGCTTTCTTCCGGTCCGATCGGAACAAGCATTCTGGTATCCAGTGCAGAAACTGCACGGATCACCTTATTTCTTGCGCCCTCTTCATAATAGACCAGAATACCGCCGTTTTCGGCATGAGCCTCTGCTTTCCTGACTGCCGGATGTTCCAGCATCTGTTTCTGCACAGCGGTTTCCAGTTCCTTATCGAAGGCATATGCGCCGCAGCGAAAGCGGATTCGCCCCGGCTTGTCATAGACGATCTGAAATTTCATTACGCATCCACTTCTTCGTCAACTTCGTTGCCGATGCCTGCCTTTTCCTTTGCATCGCAGCAGATATCCTGTGCCTCGTCCTTCATATTCTGGAATGTAGCCTTTGCATCGTTCTGCAGCTTCATGCCCTTTGCCAGACCAGATACAGCCAGTTCGCGGGTCTTCTTTGCAGTTATGATCTTCTTGCCAATTACCATCGCAGCAGCACCGCCGACAGCATACCACAGTTTCTCATTCTTAAAGCATTTCAACATAGTAAAGACTCCTTTTTCATTTTAATATTTGCCGCTGCAAGCCATTGGAGCTTGCCGGCTTTTCGCATCTGAAACAGCAGTTTTGTGCTTTTCAGACTATAAACCTAGTATACACCCAGAATTAACAATTGTCAACGGGTTTGCAGGAAACATTTTGTAAGAAAAACCAACTGCTTTTTTGTGACATCTGTGTATAATATATGAACATTGGATAGTTCAGGCGAACTAACTGTTTTGAATTTATAGACAACTAACCGCAACATCAACAACAAGTTTCTTCTGTTTCAGTCGCATTTTGAGAATTTGCAATAAGAATTGCGTGACATACACAGCCACCGGCTTGACAAACAGCAGATTTTATATTACAATAAAAGCAATCAAAATCATGACGCAGCAGGAGGTAATATGGCATGAAACAATGTATGGACGCTGACAATCTGCACCGCAGACTGAAAAAAATTATCGGACAAGTACAGGCAATTGACCGCATGATCGACGAGGATGTCCCCTGCGAAGATATTTTGTCGCAGATCAATGCCGCAAAATCCGCCCTGCACGGCTGCGGAAAGGTTGTTCTGGAGGGACACATCAAGCACTGTGTCCGGGACGGTATCGAACACGGTGATGCGGACAAAACCATTGAAAACTTCACCAAAGCAGTAGAGCGTTTCTCGAACATGGGCTAATCGCATTCTTTTTTCAGCATTTCAAAGCAATTCTAAAGCAGTCTGACGAAAATTAGACTGCTTTTTCTTTTGCCCTTGACAAACCTATACCCCATGGCGTATACTATACATATACCCCATATGGTATAGAAAGAAGACATCTGCTATGAAAAAATGTATGGAAAAGTTGGAATCGCTCCTGGAACTGGGCGGTACGAAAAAGGACATCGCTTTGCTTGTGATCTCCGGCATCGCCCTGCTCTGTTCGTTGTTCGATGTACCGCTCCCCTTTTCTCCGGCATGGATCGCCATTATATTGTGCGGCGTTCCCATCGTGCTGGAGGCGGTTATCGGACTGGTCACCCGGTTCGATATCAAAGCTGACGTGCTGGTCTCCATCGCGCTGATCTCTTCGGTGTGTCTGCATGAGAATTTCGCTGCCGGCGAAGTGGCGTTTATCATGCAGCTGGGCGCACTGCTGGAAGATCTGACGTTGGCAAAAGCCCGTGCCGGCATTGAAAAGCTGGTGCATCTGACACCGCAGACAGCAAGACGCATCCAGAACGGCGGTGAGGAGATCATCCCGGCAGAGGAAGTGCAGACCGGCGACATTCTTCGGGTACTGCCCGGCGAGACAATTCCGGTAGACGGCGTGATCCTCTCCGGCGAAACTGCTGTCAATCAGGCAGTCATGACCGGTGAATCCCTGCCGGTGGACAAAAAACCGGGAGACGATGTGGCAAGCGGCACTGTCAATCAGTTCGGCGCATTCGATATGAAAGCCACTAAAGTCGGCGCAGACAGTTCCATCCAGCGAATGATCCGTCTGGTGCAGTCCGCAGATGCCGGAAAGGCAAAGATCGTGGGGCTGGCGGACCGCTGGGCAACGTGGATCGTCGTTACAGCGTTGACTGCATCCATTCTGATCGGATTCATCACCAAGGATCTAATTCGTGCAGTTACCATTCTGGTTGTATTCTGTCCCTGCGCTCTGGTACTTGCCACACCGACTGCCATTATGGCTGCCATCGGCAACGCCACCAAGCACGGCTTTTTGGTGCGTGAGGGCGATGCGCTGGAACGTCTCGCCAAGGTGAATACCATTGCATTCGACAAAACGGGAACGCTGACCTACGGCACGCCAAAGGTCATTCATGTGGAGTGCTGCGGCGAGTTGAGTGAACCGGAACTGTTCCAAATGGCAGCGACCGCAGAAATTTTCTCGGAACACCCTCTGGGAAAAGCGGTAACTGCAAGCTATCAGAAAAAATACGGGACGGCAATTCCAAAGCCGGACAAGTTCGCCATGCAGATCGGCAAGGGCGTTCTGGTGGAACAAGCCGGAAAAACGGTGCTTGCCGGAAACGAAAAGCTGTTGGCAGACCACAAGATCACTGTCCCGGACACTGCGGCAGATGCTGCAAAAAGCTATCTGGAACAGGGCTGCACGGTGATCTGGCTGGCTGACCAGTCTTGTCAGGGATTTCTGGTGCTGTCCGATACCATCCGCCCGGAAAGCCGTTCTATGATTCACGCATTATCGGAACAGAACACTACGCCGGTTCTTTTGACCGGCGACAACGCCAACGCTGCACAGGCGATTGCCGGACAGCTGGGCATCACACAGGTGCGTTCTGGCTGTCTGCCGGAGGATAAGCTGCAATTCATCCGCACTGCCCAGGAACAGCAGCAGCCGGTCTGCATGATCGGCGACGGCATCAACGATGCCCCGGCGCTGAAAACGGCTCACGTCGGCATTGCAATGGGCGGTGTGGGAAGTGACATCGCCATCGATGCCGCAGATATTGCATTGGTTGACGATGAGGTCAAGGAACTGCCGCACCTGTTCCGTCTGTCAAAGCGGATGATGCGCACCATCAAGTGCAACCTCAGTTTTTCCATGGGACTGAACTTTCTCGCCATTATTCTTGCGATCACAGGCGTTCTCGGTCCTGTCTCCGGCGCTCTGGTACATAACGCCGGTTCTGTTCTTGTCATTCTGAATTCCGCACTGCTTTTGAAATGGAGGAAAAAATCATGATTTTTAACATAGTTGGAATACTCATCGGCGCACTGATTGCCGGAGGCGCAGGCTTTTATCTGGTAAAGGGTGAAAAAGATGCCGAATCGAAAAAGATCAATACTATCGGCTTAATTGCCGGACTCGCTATCCTGGCATTCGCCGTTGTTCGGACGGTATTCTTCTCTTAAAGCGTTCCGCAGCTGCGCATATCGGAATTCCCTTCTGCATATACTGTATATGAGGTGATTCTTGTGGCATTTCCCAATTTACAGTCGCTCCTGCGGCAAAGCAGCTCTTCCCGGCAGTTCCTGCTTTCCCTGCCGGTGACAGTCCAGCTGCGGCTGCACGAACGAAACAAATTTATCCACACCCAGGAGCAGCTGCGGCAGCACGCAGCATTTCTGCTGCACACACTCTAACACAAAAAACGGACACAGCTTAACCAGGAGCTGTGTCCGTTTTTCGTTCTATTTTTGCTGATATATTAGGTACAGTGACGGAAATTCTTGTCGGTGCAGAGTCTTGCGGCAACCAGTCCCATGGGAAGTGCCATTACAATCAGGATTGCCTTTGTCAGCCAGAGCGCACCATCTTCAATGTTGTTCAAACCGATGTAGTAAATGCCACGATACATGAACAGTCCGGGAACCATGATAACGATTGCCGGAACAGTCAGAGAAATTCTCGGATAACCGATCTTTTTCTTGACAACGGAGGCAACACAGCCGGTGAAAAATGCACCGATAAATGCGGCAACGCCTACCGGGAAATTTGCCAGGTCGATCAGTTCCAGCCGGAGCGTATTGGAGAACATTCCGATCAAGCCGGCTGTTATTGCCATCTTTCGGGGGCTGTTGAACATCAGCGAGAATCCGTATACGCCAAAGAAGCTGGTGATGATACGCAGAATGATCGTCATGCCCGTGTCAATTTCCAGTGCCGGAAAATCTGCCGGCTGAAAGCGACAGACAAGCGCTGTGACCCATCCGGTCATTGTTGCGGTCAGAATAATCAGCAGTGCATAAGTGATGCGCTCCAAACCGGAACGAATGTCCAGCTTTGCCAGGTCGATACCGCCGGTAATCAACGGGAAACCAGGGATGACAAACAGCATCGCACAAATGTAGCCTGCCTGGTGTACCTCAGATACGCCAAAGATTGCCTGCGCCAGCAGAATGGTCAGCACATAGGTCACACAGGATGCGGCAACGCTGACTGCCACATTTCCAAGCAGGGAAATTTTCTTTTGCAGCATCAGCTTACGCACAAAGTTGCCCATGCCTGCGCCAAAGAAAGCACAGATCATTTCCATGGGGCCGCCGCCCAGCAGAAATGTAAATGCACAGCAGGCAATTGCCGCTGCAAGTCCCAGATTCCATGCCTTATAGTTCGCCGGTTTTTTCTGGATCTCATCCAGCACCAGGTGAATCTGCTTGACGGAAAAATGCGCTGCCTTTTCCGGGAACTCTCGCATGAACTGTTCCAGTTCTGTCAGTTTATCCGTATTTACGCCTGTGGTGGGCAGCGAGATCGAATGAGTATATGTTCCGTTCTCCTCATAGCAGGTATACTCAATGGACAGTAGACCGATATCTGCGGTACACGAGATTCCCAGTGTCCGGGCAACCTCATTCATCGAATTGCGGACACGCCATGCCCCTGTTCCGACAGACAGCATCATCAGTCCCACACGACCCACCAGCGTCGCCTTTTCTTTTAAGGTCGCCTCGGTTGATGGCACACTGTCATCGTCCTTGACAATGTGTTTCCAGTGAATCGTCATATGCTGTTTGTTGATACTCCCCATGTGTTTCATTCCTCCTATTCTTTTCAGACAGTTCCAAAACCTTTCTCGAAAACCGTCCATGAAAACAGCCGCCCCTGCGTCCGTCGGGCGGCTGTTTGACATCACATAGAATACCTTATTTATTATAGTGGACTGATTTGGATGTGTCAAGCTTTATTTCGTGAACAGGTAAAAGATTACGCCGAATTTTTTGCACTGTTTCTGTTGGGGGTTTGTGCATTTTTTGAGTGATGGTGGGTTTGGGGAACACGTGATGTGTGTTTGCACTTTACACGATCTGAAAAAGGTGTCCCCCTGCTGTTGATTTCACCTGTTAAGAAAATTTACGCTTATTTTGAAAAAATAGATTGCATTTGTTTGAAAAATGGGGTATAATGCGAAGATATGGTATTGCGTAAGATTGTTTTCAAAGAAAGGTGAGATTTTATGATAAATATTTTATTGGAAGCGTATATTGCCGAATCAAAGTTACAAATAAAAAGAAAAATTGACTGGGTATACTTAATTATTGCGATCATTGCAACATCCATATCAATAATTCTTCTTCTTTTATATTGTTCAAAGAATAATACGGCGCTTGTAATTATCGCTTTTCTTTTCCTAATTGCATTATACATTGACGGTGTATTATGGGAGAAACAAAGCATAAAAAAATACCAATTAAAGTTTAAAGAATACAACAAGCGCCTTGATATTATCAAAAAGCTCTTGATAGAATTAAAGTACAATCACAAAAACTGGTATTCATCAGAGAAAATCCAATATTTGATTGAATCTGGTGAGCTAATCGTAGAAAAATACAAAAGCACCAATGCAAGATTGCTTGATTTAGGGAAAACATTTCTTTTCCCAATTATCTCTTTTGTTGCAGGTGCCATTTCCAGCAATGCAAAATTGAGCGAAATATTTCTAATTGCTTTTGTTATATCGTTTCTACTTACAATTTTGGTGTTCTTTACAAAGTTATTGTCACTTATTGTGGACTTAGCTTTCAAAAGTTCATCTATTAAAGAAATAGAAAAGCTTGTACAATTGCTAAAAGACCTTCATTCAAGAGATTTCAGCTAGTCACAAATCCAATCCTTACAACATTAATTTTCTATTCCTGTTAAAACAATCAAAACAGCAGAGTTCTATTATTGAGATATAGCGCTCTGCTGTTTTCATTTAATTTTGTAGGTATATCATTCCAAAATCCCAGTAACCACCTGCCGATTTTCTCCGTCATCTGTACAGGATATGACTGTCAGACGATTATCTCCGTAATCCTCCAGCACCTCAACAGAAGAAGGATCAACGATCTGGTATTCTGTCACGATGTAAGTATACCGAGTGCGGTTTTCGTCGTTGTCGATCAAATACATTTCATCGCCGATCTGGATTTGATCGAGATCGTTGAATATCTCCGCATATATAGTACTGTTATGCCCTGCTATGCAATAGTTGCCCTCACCGAGAGCACCGGTGCCTGGAAAATGCCCAGCAGATACTTGGAGTGCCTTGGAATCCGTACCTTCCAGAACCGGAACCCGGATGTTCAAACGTGGTATTTCAAACACAATGTTCTCATCCAACAATTTTCTGAGATATAACTCTCTGCTTATTTTTTTGTATGCGAACAAAGCCAATACCGCTGCACCCAAAAGGATCATAATGATACCAGTGATCCTGACTATCTTTTTCCTCATAGTAATCCTCACGACAAGTAAGCGTGCCGTTTTTGCAAATGGCACGCTTACAATTTTTGATTATTTGCTTTCTTTTTTGTATTTGACAACAAGTGTCACGCCGCCGGCTACCATCAGTGCTGCCAATTCTACTATTGTTTTGTAGAAATTGGAGTATCCTGTCTGAGGGAGTTGATTGCCGTCTGCATCTGTTTTTACACGGTCTACAATAATTTTCGCATCATCCGGCAACGTGCTGGGAACTGCAATATAATGTGCCCATGCCATCATATCCGCTGTCTGATTATCTGGAATGCGGCTTTCCACTGTAATGTGCCATGTGCCGCTTTCATCCACTGTCACGGATTTCACAGTTTCTGTAATGGAACCGCTTGGTTCCGCAAGTTTCAGATAAATGAGTGCGTGATTCTCAAAAAATGCTGTATCATATTTTGCGTAGTCCTCATCGCTGATAAAAGACTGCGGCAAATTTTCTGCGTCCCGATAGACTGCTGGAGACTCATTGCGATAATCCGTATCCCAGCCATGTCCGCTGACCACATGAAATTCAATATTACCAGAAGAAACTGCTGTCTCTGTAGTGGTTGTGGTGGTTTCTGTTGCAGTTGTTTCTGCTGTAGTAGTTGTGGTGATCGTAACAGTTGTTTCCGTAGTTGTAACCGATTCCTCTGTGAGGAAAGTTTCTGTTGTGGTTACAGTTGGCTTTTCGGTGGAGGAAGCAGTAGTCACAGCAGAGGTTTCTGTTGTTGTGATTTCATCTGCCGGTGCTGTTGTGACAAGCCCAAGGTCGTCCGAGGAAACGAATTCCTCCCGCAGTGTGATGCCTTTGTAGAGCCAATCGCTTTCTGCCGCCTTATGGATTTGTTCCGGCGTTAATGTGCATATCATTCTGGTGATTCCAACAAAAGTAACGTCCTCCACTGCGATTCCCAGAGAATCACAAATTTCTTTTTGCCGTGCAGCTGTAGCGGCAGCCACCAACTCTGCATTTAACTTTTCTTTATAGGCACCAGTCATTTCGTTGATTTCATCCGGCGTATAAATGTTTGAATCCAAAGAGTTCTCATATGCCTCTCCCTTTTGACGAACTTCTTCAATGATATCGGAAAGGTCAATATCCTTGTAAAGCATTGTCACTTCAATTGCTTGTTTTCCGGCATTGATCTGAGCCATCAGCTTATCTGAAATAACGGAAGAGGGAACACTTTGTGCAATGTAATCGAAAGGCTGGACACCGGCATCCTCCGGCGTTGTCCACGCATCCAAAGGGATCACCCTTGCTACAGATGCCATGCTTTCTGCCGCCTGGAGCTGCTCCTCTGTCAAACTGCACTGCACAACGGGATAGACAGAGTCAAACGTACAATTCTCTTTTTCCAAGTTCAAATCCGCCAGTGCTTGCAATGCGTATGTCCCGACGTGATCTGCCAGCATTTTCTCGAATATTTCTTCGAAGGCAGCGCTCGACCCGTCTGTATTTTCCAATGCTTCGGTTTTTGCCGCATCGTAACAGTCGTTGTACATTTCCAAATAGTCTGCCCGGGACATTGCCTGGTATACCAGCACGACTGATGTTGCAGAAACATCGGTATGCACAACTAATTCTTCTGAAATTTTAGACTCGGAAGTGAAATCCGACTCTGCAAAAGCAATCTGATAATTGCTTGTAACAAGCATTGTGGAAATAGCTGTCACTAAAGATAAAATCTTTTTCAAACGCATGTTTATCATCCTTTCCATAATTGTTTTTGAGTTTTAAAAATAAAAGACTAAATTATCAGTACTTCACCATTCTTTCTAATGTGCTTGCAGATCACATTCTAAGCACAATTAGCTCTTTTTCATTTAACTAAACACAATTATAATATCTTATAATATAATTATATCACAAGTCTCAGCCCTGTCTCTTATACACATCTCCGAGCCCACGAGACATGCGCAGATCTC
>ENA-OZHJ01000471-OZHJ01000471.1-human-gut-metagenome-genome-assembly--contig:-NODE-471-length-19906-cov-5.935419_pt1 | contig 19906 bp, 8 predicted proteins | sample MGYA00244663_ERZ653672 | MGnify/ENA primary metagenome ERZ653672 (study PRJEB26926, sample SAMN06165215) | human gut metagenome | biome: ENVO:00009003; feature: ENVO:2100002; material: ENVO:00002003... | reverse complement strand
AGATAACAGGCAATAAGAGTTTTTCTGTAATTCATCTTGACGTTCCTTTCGCTTTTTGATATAATTGTATCATATCATAACAAACGGCATATTTCAATGTACAATATCGCATTTTTATTACACTATATCGCAAAAATGGAGGATAAATTTGAAAAACCTAAACGACGGCTACGCAAAGATCATCACTGACGAAACTCTTCGTGAAACCATAAGTCACGGCAGTGAGGAATATCCCTTTCGATATTATTATGAGGATATATGGCTCTTTGACCTGCACTGTATTGACTGGCACTGGCACCCCGAGGTTGAGTTTGTGCTTGTGGAAAATGGGACGGCAGATTTTTTTGTGGGCAGCAGCAGATATGTGCTTAACACAGGGGAAGCAATTTTCATCAACACACAGGTGATACATCGGTTTGAGAGCAGCGAAAGTACAATTATTCCCAATATGGTCTTTTCTCCGCTTCTGATAGCCGCAGAAAACAGTTTGATATACCGCAAATATATAAAGCCTGTGCTCATGTCCTCGGTTGAATGCCTGATAATATCGCCGACAGATGAAAAGCAATGTGAGATGCTTGATACAATACGAAATGTGTTTGCCATACAGGAATCGAAAAGCATATCCGAACTGAAAACAACCGAACTTATTATGAAGCTATGGGGGCAGATTTACGAAAGCATAAGTTGGAACGACACTCAAAACATAAACAAAACCTCCGCACAGGCACAAGCACAGCTGCAGATAATGATGCAGCATATCCACAAAAACTATTATCGTCGGATAACCTTGGAAGACATTGCAAGATCTGTTTCTATAAGCAAAAGCAGTGTGCTGAATATTTTTAAAAGCTATCTGCACACATCGCCCATTAATTATGCTCTGGAATATCGTTTGAAGCGTGCTGCCAAGTTTCTTACGGAAACTGAAAACAGCGTTTTCGTTATAGCTCAGACAGCAGGCTTTGAAAATGTGGGATATTTTTGCCGCAAATTTAAGGCACTCTATGGAATGACGCCTAAGGAGTACAGAAATCACAGGCGGTCGGAACGGAAATAATAAAAAGCAAAGGACTTGCTGCGATTGGCAGTGACAAATCCTTTGCCTATTTTATTTTAAGGCAATACCGCACAAAGAGCGTCTGGTGACTTTGCACGGTATTGCCTTTGATTCAGATAGGCTGGAAGTGTAATGACGGGGTCTATAGGCTGTATGCTTTTCATATTTTTGTTCAAATCCATTTGCCTTCTTTCTTGATTGGACAACGCTAGGCAACTCCAAAAATTCCAACAACTGGCACAAACTGACCGTTTTCCACTTGCCATTTGCCCGTATTTACTTGCCATTTTAGGAAAAAACCTGTTTTTCGCAAAACACCCCAGGTAACGAAAAAAGGCTGAATTACGAGCTTTTTTCGTAATTCAGCCTTCTGCAATTGGTCGAGGTGACAAGATTCGAACTTGCGGCCCCTACGTCCCGAACGTAGTGCTCTACCAAACTGAGCCACACCTCGATTGGCGACTCATATAGTATAGCACATTTCCGGACGCTTGTAAAGCTTTTTTCGACACTTTCAAAAAAAAGAAAGTTTTTCTTTTGAAATCTTTGCAAAATAAAATAGATATCTTTGATTTTAGAACAAGCCGCAAATAAAAACAGCCAACAAAAAAGCGGCATCTCTGCCGCCTTTTGTCTGAATGCAGAAAAATCCCGGAGAATTTACTGCGTTTTTGCTTGATTGGAGCGAACGGCGCTGACAACTGCATAGCTGTGTGCCGGCAGAATGACAGCATCGCCGTCACAGATGCCGCTGATTACTGTGCTGAACGCATACTTCTCAAAGCACTTGTCCCGGAGAGAGACCATGGCAGTCTCATCGCTGCGGTTCATCAGCACAACAGCGCTGGAACCGTTCTGCAGAATGTATCGTGCAAAGCCCAGCACCTTTTCCTCCAGTACCAGGAACTCCATAGCGCCCTCTGCAAAAGCCGGATGCTCCCGGCGGATCTTCGCCATCTGACGGGTGTATTCCACCAGTTCCGTATCCTCATTGCCCCACGGATAGCAGCGGCGGTTGAACGGGTCTTTCCAGCCCTGCAAGCCAGCCTCGTCACCATAATAAATGCTGGGGACGCCGGGCAGGAAGAACTGGAGTACCATAGCGCCCTTGAGCAGAGCCTTGCCACGGTTGTACTCGTCCGGAGACAGTTCGTTGGATGCCATCCAGTCCTTGCTCTTGTCGTCGCAGGGCTGACCGCCGAAACGGTTGATGGCACGCTCGATGTCGTGGGTGGAGACAAAGTTCATCAACACATCCACCGTGCATTTCGGATAGTTTTCCAGGATCACCATAATGCGGTCCCGGAATGTGGTGGCAGCCTCACCCTTCATGTAGGCGATGATCGCCTCACGGAACGGATAGTTCATTACGCTGTCCAGCTGGTCGCCCAGGAGATAGCGCCGCTTGACGCCGTAAGCCTCCTTGTTGGACGCATCCTCCCAGACCTCGCCGATGACGATTTTTTCCTCATCATACTTCTTGACGCAGGTGCGCAGATTGTCCAGGAACTCGTCCGGCAGCTCATCTGCCACGTCCAGACGGTATCCGGCGGCGCCCAGGCTCATCCAGTAGTCCAGTACGCCGTCGTCGCCGCAGATGTACTTGGTGTAGCTGGGGTTGTTCTCGTCCACATTCGGCAGGGTGTCGATGCCCCACCAGGACTCGTACTCCTTGTTGCCCCAGAAGTGATACCAGGAGTAATACGGGCTGTTCTCGGACTGATAAGCGCCGGGCGTGTTGTAGCGTCCGAACTTGTTGAAATAGATGCTGTCTGCGCCGGTGTGGGAGAATACGCCGTCCAGAATGACGGAGATGCCCCGTACCTTTGCCGCCTTACACAGCTCCCGGAAGTCCTCGTTGGTACCCAGCAGCGGGTCTACATTCCGGTAGTTTGCGGTGTTATAACGGTGATTCTCGTGGGATTCGAAGATCGGGTTCAGATAGATGCAGGTGACACCCAGGTCTTTCAGATAGTCCAGCTTGCTGCGGATGCCGTCCAGGTCGCCGCCGAAATAGTCGTTGTTCCAGACGTGACCATTCTGGTCGGGCTTGTAGTAGGGGAGTTCTCCCCATTCCCGCATCACGCGGTCAGACGGTACATTGTCATGCATTTTGCCGCTGCTGCAAAAGCGGTCGGGGAAGATCTGATACATCACGCCGCCCTTGAGGAACTGGGGTGTCTGATAGTCCTCGTTGTAGACTGTCAGCTGGAACATTTCTCCCTGATCCAGTGTGCCGTGGCAGGCATCGCCCCGCTTGATATAGTGCCGCACACCGTTGGAGGTGTAGGAGAAATAGTAGTAGTGTACGCCGGAGTACTTGGGAATGAGATCTGTGGTGTATGTGACATAGCCGTTTTCGTGTTCTTTCACGTTCATCGGCAGAAAACGTTCCTTGAAGCCGGTGCGGAAAACCACCAGCACCGGAGAAAAGTCCAGCGGCGTTTCTTCCGGCAGGCGAATGGTGAACTGACAGCTCTGGTTCCGGGCGATCGCACCGAAGTGCGACTTATACGCCGGATCCCAACTGTTGTAAAAATAACGCATACAGAGATGCTCCTTTCTTTGCGGAGTGGGAGAGTATTCTTTTCAAAGGGATACTTCCTGTATTAGGTTAGGCTCCCTTGAAAAGGCACCCGAAGGGCGTGCTTTGTGCTGAGCTGGCAGCCGCAGGCTGACTGAGGGATTTTTTCTGTGAAATTTGCAGATAAGGAAAAATTCATTGTAATTCCTTTACCAGCTTCGCTGGTTCAAGGAAGGCTTATTTCTATAGTTTTCACTACAATATAAAGCAGGGATACCTCACACAACCCATCCCATTCAAGAAAACGGAGCAGGGTTTGTGCTGCTCCGTTTTCGTCAGATTATATCAGAATGTGTGATAACACGTTCTCAGATATTCCAGATATCCTTTGCATATTCGTTAACTGCACGGTCAGCGGAGAAGATGCCTGCGTTTGCGATGTTGTGCAGGGACATCTTGGTCCAGGTATCCTTGTCGGTGTACAGCTTTGAACTGCGCTCCTGTACCTGGCAGTAGCTGTCGAAGTCAGCCAGAACCATGTACGGATCCTGGGTGCGCAGGGAGTCAGCCACTTGGGTGAACTTGCAGCCGTTGATGCCGGCATACATCCGGTCGATACAGCTCTTGATGATCGGGTTGTTGTTGTAATAGTCCTCCGGACGATAGCCACGAGCCTTGAGGGTGTTGACTTCCTCGGTCTTCATGCCGAAGATGAGGATGTTGTCAGCGCCCACTGCGTCGCCGATCTCGATGTTTGCGCCGTCCAGTGTACCCAGTGTGATCGCACCGTTCAGCATCAGCTTCATGTTGCCGGTACCGGATGCCTCTGTACCTGCCAGAGAGATCTGCTCCGAAATATCGCAAGCCGGCATCAGCAGCTCGGACATGGTAACGCAGTAGTTCTCCAGGAAGTAAACGGACAGCTTGTCGGAGATGCGGGGATTCTTGCGGATCTCCTCAGACAGCGCCCAGATCATCTTGATGATCTGCTTTGCCAGATAATAGCCCGGCGCTGCCTTTGCAGCGAAGATGTAGGTCTTGGGCGTAAAGTCCATATCCGGATTTTCCAGCAGGGCGTTGTACTGTGCCAGAATGTGCATTGCATTCAGATGCTGACGCTTGTATTCGTGCAGACGCTTTACCTGTGCATCAAATACACTGTCGGTATCCAGGATGAGACCGCTCTTTTTCTTGACGAACTTGGCGAAACGCTCCTTGTTTTCCTTCTTGATCTTGCGCAGCTGTTCCAGAACAGCCTTGTCATCAGCGAAAACGTCCAGCTTTTTCAGCTCGCTGCCGTCCTTCAGGAAACCGTCGCCGATCTTGTCACGCAGCAGCTGGGTCAGACCCGGGTTGGACTGATACAGCCATCTCCGGTATGCGATACCGTTGGTGACGTTCTTGAACTTGTTCGGGGTGTCCAGATATTCTTCGTGGAATACGCTGTCCTTGATGATCTCCGAGTGCAGCTTGGAAACGCCGTTGACGCTGTGAGATGCCATAACGCACAGGGTAGCCATGTGGATCTGGTTGTCCTTGATAATGGACATCCGTGTGGTTCTTGCGCTGTCGCCGCCGTTGCGCTCCATCAGACCTGCGCAGTAGCGGTTGTTGATCTCCACGATGATCTGGAAGATTCTCGGCACGATCTGTTTTACCAGGTTTACATCCCACTTTTCCAGTGCCTCAGCCATTACGGTGTGGTTGGTATAAGCGAAGGTGTTGGTGACGATGTGCCATGCACGATCCCAGGTATAGCCGCAGTCGTCCAGCAGGACACGCATCAGTTCCGGAATTGCCAGAGTCGGGTGGGTGTCGTTGATGTGGATGGCAACCTTTTCGTGCAGGTTTTCCAGTGTGCCGTATACGTTCATGTGGTGGTTTACGATATCACCGATGGCTGCGGCGCACAGGAAATACTGCTGGCGCAGACGCAGGGACTTGCCCTCCAGGTGGTTGTCGTTCGGGTACAGCACCTTGGAGATCGCATTTGCCATGGAGTTCCGGGACAGTGCCTGTTCATAGTTGCCCTCGTTGAATTCCTTCATGTCAAAGCTGGGTGCCTGTGCCTTCCACAGACGCAGGGTAGAAACGCCGGTGCTGCCATAGCCGGAGACATACATATCATATGGGATGGCGATAACAGTGTTGTAGTTGACATGGGAGATGTAGTGGTAAGAATCCTGCCAGTATTCCTGGACATTGCCCTCGAAGTGTACTTCGATCGCCTCGTCCGGCTTCGGATCCAGCCAGACGCTGCCGCCCGGCAGCCAGTTGTCCGGTTCCTCGGTCTGCCAGCCGTCCTCCAGGATCTGCTTGAAGATACCGTACTCATAGCAGATGGAGTGACCGGTTGCCGGGATCTCCTGGGTTGCCATAGCGTCCAGATAGCAGGCAGCCAGACGGCCCAGACCGCCGTTGCCCAGACCTGCGTCCGGCTCGCACTCAAAGATGTTGTCCAGGTTGATGTGATAGTCCTGCAGGATGGCACGAACATCGTCTGCCAGCTCCAGGTTGTACAGGGTGGTCTTTAGGGAACGTCCCATCAGGAATTCCATAGACAGGTAGTACACGCTCTTGCCGCCTACGGAATTGGTTTTGTTTACAAAGTGCTGACGCTTGTGCTTCAGCTTTTCTACCATCAGTGCGGACAGCACCTGATAGATCTGCTTATCAGATGCCTCGTCCGGAGAAACACTGCACTCCAGCTGAAGTCTGTCTACAAATTTCTGTTTCAATTCTTCTCTCTGGGGATTTCCAGTTGTTTTTACTGCCATGTTATCCTCCTCAACAGTTTCGGCGGAATCTTCTCGTTCCCGGCACACAGAAACCGTGCCGGAATCCCATTCGTACCTCTTTATGGTGCGCCGAACCACCATAATACAGACTGCTCCGCCAGGTTGGAACATATCTAATACTATTATACCGGATTTTGGTCGATGTTGCAATAGCTTTTTTCACGAAATATTTGAAAAAACAATGGCGGGATTCGTCATATGTGATTGAAAGAAGTTGCATGCGGGTAAATTCGGACAGCCATTCGCCGGAGATGCCGCTGCAAAATTTGGAGAATCAGAAAGCCGTTTGAATAGACTTCCTGATTCTTCCTCTTGCTTTTCAAATATTATATAAAAAATGATATAAAATTTCACGGATAATCAGTATAATAAAGTTGTATCAGAGCGATTTCCGTGATTTGTGCCAAAATGTTCTTTTGATTGTGGAAACAATTGAACAGCTGAAAGCGGCGGAGTTGGTGGAAATTGCCGTAAAAAATGTGGTATGTATATCGTTTTTGTCGATGTTGCTGCCACGGTGCAAAAAATCTGAGGAAACGCCGTACAAAGTTTGCACGAAAGAATGCAGAACAGACTGCGTGCAGCGTTCCCGCAATGAGAGGAGTTTTTTTATGCAGGCAGAAAAAACAAGGCATATGCGGGCAAGCGTGATCAGCGTCTTGCTGGCAGTTTTGATGATCGTGACTTGCATTCCGTCGGCGTTCTTTGCGTCGGCGGCAGAAAATGCGAAAGCGAGCGGACCGCTGGTATTGACAAATTCCAGCATAGAATTTCGGGACAGTAAGTACAACCCTATTCCTGATCCTGAGAAAGGCAAAGAAGGCGTAGAATCCGGCGATCTGTTCTATCTGATGGCGACGATCTCCGGAAACAATGTCAATGAGGGTGAAGAAGACACCTATCGGATCGAGATCACCGACCAGAATCTTCTGCTGCCCAACTTTGCCGGAAACGGTTTCCGGGACGGCGCAGTGTACAACGGATATGTACTGCACGTCAATCCGGACGGCAGCCGGTATATTACATTCAGTATTGACAACGGTCAGACCAAGCAGATCCGGCTCCAGGCGAAGTTCCGGAACGGCAAAACGCCGAACGGCACCGTCGCAGAGGTGCGTATCTCACAGGATGGCTCCGGAAAGAGCGTGTCCAATACGATCACCGCAATTGCAGCCATGAACTGGAATGCGTCCAAGAGCGAGGACCGCACCAGTCTGAAAGCCAGCGACATTGCAGGCGGCACTTCGGTGAACTATACGCTCAGCGCCTCTTCCAACAATGCGTCCCAGAAAAAAGGCGCAGAGTGGGTGAAGAGCCTGACCTTCCAGGATACGATCAGCCTGGAAAACATGACATTCCTGGACGACGATGCAGCAGATGCCATCCGGAACGCCGTAAAGTCGGCGATCCAGGCGGCAGGCTATGATGCAGAACCCACCGTCACCGTAAAAGGCGCAAAGGCAGACATCTCTTTTGTGCTGAACAGCAAGAACGAGAACGCCGAGATGCCGGCAGTGCGTCTGAATGTGGCACTGCCGCTGAACAGCAGTACCGTAAAGATGAACGGTACAGCAGACGGCAAGGTCACCAACGATCTGAGCGTTTCCGGCAAGCCCTACGGGGACAATGCAGCGGAAAAGTCCATCGGCGGAAACAGCGTGGAACTGACAGTCAGCGCACCCAAGGGACCGCAGTTCAGTCTGAGCAAAACGGTGGAAAATGAAAAGGCATACTACTTAAAAGGCGATAAGGTCAAGTTTGTCATTACCGTGACCAACACCGGCGATATGGATGGTGATATCGATATCACGGATACCCTGCCGGACGGACTGACACCGACCGGGGACATTGCCTGGACAGGCATTGCCGTGCCTGCCGGAAAGAGCGTCACCAAGGAAATCGAGTGTACCGTGGACAAGGACGAAACCGTGGCGCTGACCAATACCGTTACCGGAAACCACGGCGAAAAGGCGGAAAAGACCATCCAGGTGAAAAAGGATGAGGCTGTGATCGAAACGCCGGTGAAGAGCGGTTCTGTTATCTATAATGGTAAGAACCTGGGACAGAAGTACTACACAGACATTTCCGGGCAGACTGCTACTTATACCATTTCTGTCACCAATTCCGGTGCAAAGGATGCGAAAGATGTTGCTGTTTCTGATGCGAACTTGCTGCAGTATCTGGAAAATATGACTTATAAGGTAGATGGTGCTGCAGTGGCTGATTTCCCGGGCAAAATTGACGTTCCGGCAGGAAAGACAGTACAGATCACGGTAATTGGTACAATCAAAGACAGCGTGAACGGAGAAATTTCCAACATAGCAAAGGTAGACGGCAAGTCTTCCAATGAAGTGAAGTTTACACCGGATACGCCGAAAGCACAGCTGGGGATTACGAAGACAGTGGACAAGTCTTCCTATGTGGCAGGAAATACCCTGATCTATACCATTGTTGTAGAAAACAGCGGCAGTGCTGATGCAAATGACGTGACATTTTCTGATGCAGTTCCGGAAGTGTTGGAAAGTGTGGCTGCCAAGACAGACAAAGCTGGATATGAGGTAAAGGTAAGGGGAAACACCGTAGAAAATAAGGGCGTTTGGAGCATTGCACCGGGCGAAAAGGTGACAGTTACCATTACTGGTAAAGTTAAGACTGGTACGACTGGAGAAATCGTCAATCAGGCACAGTGTAGATATGACGGCAGCACTGTAAAATCCAATGAAGTCAAAACCACAAAAGATACTTCCGGCGATTATAAGGCGGAAAAGTGGATTGTCGATGAAAACGGTAATGTGCTGGTAGATACCGATGACAGCATAAAATCCGGTTTCCAAGGATTTTCGGAGGGCGATAAAGCTGTATTCCGTGTTCGTTTCACCAACCTCACCGGTGCAACCGTAAACGGCTTGAAAATGGCTGATGGCTGGTATCGTCAGACTTCTGAAGATGCCCGGACTACTGGTAAAGTAATCGCCTGCACAGGTACTTATACCGGCTCGACTGATTTGGGAATATATTACTGGTATAATGATGCGAACAAAAATACTACATGGGGCTATAAGATTCCGGCAGATCAGCTGACATTGGCTCCCGGTCAGTCTATTGAGATCGAATATACAATGACCATGAATAATATGAGCATGGCAGGTGCACGTCCCAATTATTATCGAAATTATGTTGCATTTTATCCGAATAACACATGGAACAGTGAAAGCGGTATGTGGGGAGCAACTACTGGTTCTTATGCAGCGGCATCGGTTCAGGTTCCCTATGATTTCTGTTTCAACACAGAGAAAAGTGCTTCTCCGAACAAAAAGGAAATCTCCGACTTGTCACAGAATGATTTGGAAAATCAAGAATTTACCAATACGATTACACTGAAACCGAACACACAAGATACCACAGATTATTATGGAAAGACCTTTACTCTGACAGATGTTCTTCCGGACGGTATGACGTTGGCAGACGGTGATTTATCACAGGTGATTTCTGTAACAAATGGTACATTGGACACCAGTGCTTCGAAATTGGACGGTAATCAACTCACAATTGCGTTTACCTCTGCAACCTCATTGAATGGAAGCAGTTCCGCTGTGACGATTACATATAAGACAAAGCTGACTTCTGACGGAGCACAAAAACTCTACGATACGATTGCAAAGAGTACAACTTTGACAAACACAGTTACCAATGTTGTTGTCAAAGACGGTGAAACGGTTCTCAAGGATAAAACTCCGAATGCAACCGCAGACATCAGCTTCACCAAAACCACTCCCGCACCCGGTTTCGCCAAGCTGGCAGTGGCATCCTTTGCAGGACAGACCTACAATGCCGATGACGTACAGCCGGTAGAAAACGGCTACATCACCGCCGGTGATACACTGATCTGGCAGACTGTGCTGTACAACGGCAGAGGCGACTCCACCGATGTGGCAGACTTGAAACTGGACGGCGTGACGCTGACCGACAATCTGCCGCCGACATACCAGTTCAGCAATGAGACCGGCTTGCAGATGACCTACCAGGAACTGACGCTGACGCATAACAGCGACGGCAGTTCCACATTTAAGGCAAACGACAAGACTGGTCTGCTGGAAAGCGGCACGCCTGTTCCCCGCGATGCCTACAAGATCGACGGTTCGAAACTGATTATTTATGCGGACAAGCTGGGCAAGGCAACGCTTGCACCGAACAAGTGCATCGTCTTCCAGTTCACCACCACCGTCAAGGACGGTCAGGAAAAAGAGGGCGTCATCACCAATACCGGCTATGCCAGTGTGACACAGCCGTTCTCCACCGAAGATACGGTTGCCGGCGAAAAGCGTGACGACCAGATCTGGAGCTACGCAAACTATAACATCGTTGGTCTGACCACCGAATCCTGGAAGACCATTACCTACACCAACCAGAACCACACCGGCACACCGCACACGGACCCGGCTACCGATACCGGTTACAGCCGCCAGCCTACCCACAACTATGTGCAGGGTATGCAGGGCGAAGATGTGACCTATGAACTCCACATCAAGAACAACTCGCCGGTAGATCTGGAAAACATGACCATTATCGACCGTCTGCCCTATGTGGGTGACTTGGGTCTGGTTTCCGGCTATGAGCGTTTCTCCGCATTCGGCGTGAAACTCAAGAGCATTGATTCTGTTGTGGTGAACGGAACAGATGTAATTGACAAAACAGTACGCAGCTACTCCACCGACAAGACCTCCGTCCTGGATGAATATTCCAAGGACTGGCTGGGGCAGAACGATGTCATGAACTGGACAAACATCAAGTCTGACGATACCGTAGACTTCCGGATCCAGTTGCAAGATACGACCGTCAAGGTCGGTGAGGAAGCTGTTGTCAAAGTGACCGCAACCGTTCCCAGCTATGTGGCAAAGACCGGCGAGGAGAATATCGCATGGAACAGCTTTGCGTACTCCTATCAGAATACCAGCATTCTGGGCGACACCGTCATGGTGGCAGAGCCGGCAAAGGTCGGCGTCTGGGTACAGACACCGGACACCACCATTGATGTGACCGTCAACAAGACGCTGACAGAGGCAGAGACCAAGGATGCAACTTTCTACTTTGCTCTGTTTGCCGACGAAAATTATACCACACGTTTGAGCGATGTGATTTCCGTCACCGTTCCGGCAGGACAGACTGCGGCATCCGTCACCATGAAGGACGTAGACCTGTCCTCGATCAAGCAGCAGAACAACGCCAATAACGTTTATCTCCTGGAAACCGACGCCAAGGGCAACCGGATTCAGAATTACACACCGAAATATACCGATAATGTAATTTCCACCGATGCCACGGCGAGCCAGACCGTCGGCGTGACCAACACCAAAAATGTGGGCAATATCACGCTGACCAAGACCCTGGCAGGGGACAGCGTGACCGGCGATACCTTCTACTTTGCCCTGTTCATCAAGAATGCGGCCGGGGACTATGTGCGCTATGAAGATGCGCCGGTACAGTCTCTGACATTCACCGAGGCAGGCAAGCAGAACGTGACATTTGAAGATGTGCCCAAGGGCGTGGAATTCTACGTGCTGGAGACCAATGCAAACGGTGTTCTGGCAGATACAGACTTTGCAAAATACACCTCAGACAGCGGTATCCGCTATACCTCCGAACCGGCAGCACCGGCGGCAGTACAGGCAGACGGCAAAACTGAGATCACCAACACCGAGGAGATCGACTACAGCATCACCGTCAGCAAGGTGCTGATCGCAGATGATGTCAAGAGCACACCCGCATTCTCTGTGGGACTGTTCACCAAGAACGGTGACACCTATACACAGATTGATGCAAAAACTGTTAGTGCTGGCTCTAGCGTGACCTTTGACGGTCTGGACGCTGATACCGAGTATTACATCTTTGAGATGAACGGCAAAGAGCGTGTCGGCGCAGGGAAATCCTTTGTCCAGAGCGTCGTAACAGATTTCAAGGATCCCACTACGAAAACAGATAAGACATTCTACGTTTCCTATAACGGCTGTGGTGAGCAGGCAATTCTGCTGACCAAGGATGCACCCAGTGCGGATGCGGTCATCACCAATGCCACCGAAAATCCCACAAGGATCAAGGTAACCAAGATCGCTACCGAGGACGGCAAACCGGCAGTTGACCATGCAATCCAGGTGGGACTGTATACGCAGAATGCAGACGAGAGCTATCAGCTGGTTGAAAAGAAAGACATCAACATTACTGCCGGCGACAACGGCAGTAAGTCCGTCACCTTTGAGGGACTAGACAGCAGCAAGACCTACTACGTCTTTGAGCTGGACAAGGACGGAGACACAATAGTTCCGGACGGCGGCATGACAGAAGTCGGCAAAAAGACCTTTGTCGCAAGCTATTCCAACGGCAACATGGTTACCATGGATGCCGGCATTCCGGGCGATAAGACCATCACCGATGCGTACCAGAGCGATGTAGAGATTTCATTTGCAAAGGTAGATGTAGACGGCAGGGAAATGGCAAACTGTGCGTTTACGCTGACAGGCCCCGGCGGTTTTTCCAAGACCTTGACAGCACCGGAAACCATTGCAAATCTGGCAAAGGGTGAATACACTCTGACAGAGACTGCAGTTAAGGGCTACGCACCGCTGAGCGTGACATTCAGCGTAGATGAAAGCGGCTATGTGGTTGCCAATCATCCGGACGGCAGCCCGATTGAAAATAATAACTGTATTTTTGCGGCAAATAAGGTTACCGCTATTAACCGTTCGCAGATCAGCGTGGACAAGCAGGACATTGCAGATTCCGCAGAACTGGCAGGCGCAACCATCAAGATCACCCGGACAGACGGCAGTCTGAACGCAGATGTGCTGGAGGTCAAGCGTGGAGAAACTTCGCTGACAAAGGCAGACTCCCTGGAGGACAACGCCGATTACGGCAAGTACACGCAGACATCCGATACCATCACCTTTGTTTCAGACGGCAAAAACAAGACTGACATCATCGGTCTGCCGGACGGCGAATATATCATGGAAGAAGTCGCTGCACCGGACGGCTACAATAAGGTAAGCACAAGCTTCACCTTTACCATAAAGAATGGTCAGGTAACACAGACTTCCGCCGTTTCTGAGGAATATGACGTTTCCGATAATGAAATCGTCATGAAGGACAGCATCAAGAAAACGGTTTCTGTTAGTAAGCAGGCAGTCGGCGGCGGCGAAGAACTCACCGGAGCCGTACTGAAACTGACTGCACCGGACGGCGTTGACCTGTCCAAGGTGGGTTATGCTTACGGCGACAAGTCTACGGACGGCATCGCAAATGACGGCAAAACCATCAGCTGGACATCCGACGGCACAAAGGGCAGCGTAGAGCTGACCGATCTTCCGGCAGGCACATACACCCTGGAAGAGATCACTCCCCCGGACGGCTTCACCAGAAAGACCGAGACCATGACCTTTGTGGTCGGCGCAGACGGCAAGGTCGAAACCGTAAACAATCTGACGAAAAAGGATGATAAGACTGTTGTCATGGAAGATGCACCGTCCGAAGTATCCATCGTAAAGGTGGGCAAGGACGGAGACGCTGCACAGGAACTGCCCGGCGCAGATATGAAACTGACCTATGAGGGCGGCGTAGATCTGTCTCATGTAACCGCAGAAAACGGTAAGATCGAAGGCAATGCGGCTGGCTCCAAGGTCATCACCTGGACATCCGGCGACAAGGCAATTCTGCTGAAACAGCTCCCGGACGGCAAGTATACCCTGGAAGAAACGATTGCACCGGACGGCTATGAACTGACCACCAAGATCATGTTTGAAGTGGTTGACGGCAAGGTACAGAACGTAGAAGTCGGTGAGAGCAAGACAAACAAGTACGATGAGACCACCGGTCTTATCACCATGTTCGATGCACTGAAACCCGGCGTTACGATCGGCAAGCAGAGCATCAACGGTACAGAGGAACTGGACGGCGCAGAACTGAAACTGATCGCACCGAAGGATGCAGACCTTTCCAAGGTAAAAGCCTCTTACGGCGATGACAGCGTGGCTGCGATCCAGGTTAAGGACAACACCATCACATGGACTTCTGACGCAGCCAAGGGCGGTGTCACACTGGCAAATCTGCCGGCAGGCACATACACCCTGGAAGAGGTTACTGCACCGGACGGCTTTACCAGAAAGACCGAGACCATGACCTTTACGGTGGACGAACACGGAAACGTGACAAAGCGTGAGGGCCTGGAAGAGGGCGAATCTGCCAACGCAGTGATTATGAAGGACGCACCGTCCGAAGTATCCATCGTAAAGGTGGGCAAGGACGGAGACGCTGCACAGGAACTGCCCGGCGCAGATATGAAACTGACCTATGAGGGCGGCGTAGATCTGTCTCATGTAACCGCAGAAAACGGTAAGATCGAAGGCAATGCGGCTGGCTCCAAGGTCATCACCTGGACATCCGGCGACAAGGCAATTCTGCTGAAACAGCTCCCGGACGGCAAGTATACCCTGGAAGAAACGATTGCACCGGACGGCTATGAACTGACCACCAAGATCACATTTGAAGTGGTTGACGGCAAGGTACAGAACGTAGAAGTCGGTGAGAGCAAGACGAACAAATACGATGAGACAACCGGTCTTATCACCATGTTCGATGCACTGAAAAAGGTGACATCCTCCAGCTCGGAAACCAGCAGTTCGTCTGAGACAACAGTTACAACAAAAACCACATCGGTTTCCAGCAGCATGACATCCGGCAGCAGTTCCTCTTCGGAATCTGCATCCGGCACGCAGACAACGGAAACCTCGACCGTATCCGCAAGCAATACTACGGCAACCGTATCCGGTACAACTGTATCGACTGTTACCGTTGTCACCGAATCTTCTACATCCGCTACAACCCAGACCAATACCGACACTGTCACTGTCACCAGCAGTGCAACAGTATCTTCCACTAGTGCAACACAAACCAGCGCCGGACCCACCAACACCACGACCAGCGGCACAACAGTGACCACATCCGGCAGTGCGTCGGGTACTGTCACATCAACCACAGGTTCTACAGAATCCAGTGCAGGTCCGACCAATACCACCACCAGCGGAACAACTACCTCTGCGGTAAGCACATCGTCGGAAAGCACTTCGGAAACCGGTTCTGAGACGACAACATCTGTCAGCGCCGATACCACGACTGTTTCTGCAACGGAAACGGAGACGGATACCACAGCACCGACCGAGACGACCACCGTATCGGAGACCGGAACGGAAACAAGCACTACGACCGCAGCAGCAACGACCACAACCACAGTAATCACAACAACCTCTGAAACAGAAGATACGACTACCGAAGAGACCACAACCGAAGAAACGACCACAGAAACAACAGAAACCACCACCGTTACCACAGAACGTCCGAACGGCTATCTCATCCGCAAGTGTGACGCAGGCGGCAAGGAGATCGGCGGCGCAACGCTGACGATCACAGACCAGTCGGGCAATGTCATCGACCAGTGGGTATCGGAAGAGGGCGTGTCTCACGTCTTTGCCAACATCGAAACAGGCGTACCGTACTGCCTGACCGAAGTCCTCGCTCCGGCAGACTATGCAATTGCAGAGCCGATCTACTTCCAGCTGGATGAAAACGGCGATCTGCTGCTGCTGACAGTTGCCGTCGATGAGAACGGCGCACCTGTCGTCCAGGAGGACGGTACATGGCAGATCGTAAGCACCGCATATAGTGCAGACACAAAGGCAATCGTCATGGTGGATGAGTACATCGGCACAGAGACGACCACTTCTGAAACCGAAGGAACTACCACCACAACGACTACGACAACCACAGCCGAAGAGACCACGACCGAGAGAAACACCACCGCCGGAAATGGAGAGCATACGCCGACCACAACGGCAACCCTGGTGACAACCGACGGCACCGGCACGGACAGCAGTGATTCTGCATCCACCACTGCCGGCAGCAGCCAGACGACGACCACTACCCGCAGCAACAGCAGCGGCAGCAGTTCCGGTTCGTCCTCCGGCAGCACAAGAGTCTCCTCAACGCCAAAGACCGGCGAGGCACTTCCGGCACTTCTGATCCCGGCAGGCGCTGCACTGGCTGCAGCGCTCGTGACAGGAAAAAAGCGCAGAAAAAAGTAAAACGTAACGACCGGATAAGGCACACATTTTCCGTGTGAGCTGTCTCCGTCATCGTGAAAGACCGTCTCGGTAGGGCATTCCTGTCGGGGCGGTTTTTTCGCCCTCTTGCCAATCCTGCCGAAATATGCTATAATAGGACAAGAAACGATTCCGTCAACGGATTCCAAAAGAAAGAGGTACAAAAATATGCGTAATACCACAAGTTATGAAAGTCCGTTCTGCACCCGCTATGCCAGCGAAGAGATGCAGCACGTTTTCTCCGCAGACAAGAAGTTTTCCACCTGGCGCCGTCTCTGGGTGGCTCTGGCTCGTGCAGAGATGGAGCTGGGTCTGCCGGTGACACAGGAGCAGGTGGACGAACTGGAGGCAAACATCGACAACATCGACTATGACGTTGCCGAGGCAGAGGAAAAGCGCCGCCGCCACGATGTCATGTCCCACGTGTACGCTTACGGCCAGGTATGCCCGAAGGCTGCCGGCATCATCCACTTGGGTGCAACCTCCTGCTATGTGGGCGACAACACCGACATCATCATCATGCGTGATGCACTGGAGATCGTGCGCCGGAAGATGATTAACGTTCTGGCGAACCTGTCCCGTTTTGCCCTGGAATACAAGGCAATGCCGGCGCTGGCATATACCCACCTCCAGCCGGCACAGCTGACCACAGTGGGCAAGCGTGCTACCCTGTGGATGAACGAGCTGCTCATGGACTTCAACGAACTGGAATACCGTATTGCAAATCTGAAGCTGCTGGGTTCCAAGGGTACTACCGGTACACAGGCATCCTTTATGGAGCTGTTCAAGGGTGATACCGACAAGGTCAAGGAGCTGGAGGCGAAGATCGCCAAGGAAATGGGCTTTGACGGTGTCGTTCCGGTTTCCGGTCAGACCTATTCCAGAAAGATCGACTCTCAGGTTCTGGCAACCCTCAGCGGCATTGCACAGTCCTGCAGCAAGTTCTCCAACGATATGCGTCTGCTCCAGAGCTTCAAGGAGATGGAGGAGCCGTTTGAAAAGACCCAGATCGGCTCTTCTGCAATGGCATACAAGCGCAACCCCATGCGCTGTGAGCGTATCACTTCTCTGGCACGCTACGTGATGATCGACAGTCTGAACCCGGCATTCACCGCAGGTACCCAGTGGTTTGAACGTACTCTGGATGACTCCGCAAACAAGCGTGTTTCTGTTCCGGAGGCATTCCTGGCAGTGGATGCGATTCTGAACATCATGCTGAACGTCACCGACGGTCTGGTGGTTTATCCGAAGATGATTCGTCAGCGCATCATGCGTGAACTGCCGTTTATGGCAACCGAAAACATCATGATGGACGCAGTGGAAAAAGGCGGCAACCGCCAGGAACTCCATGAGAAGATCCGCACCTATTCCATGGTTGCCGGCAAGCACGTCAAGGAAGAGGGTCTGGATAACGACCTGTGCGATATGCTCCTGGCAGACCCGGCGTTCATGATTACCAAGGAAGACCTGGACAAGATTCTGAAACCGGAGAATTTCACCGGCCGCAGCGAACAGCAGACCGAGGAATTCGTGGCAGAGTGCATCCAGCCGATTCTGGACGCAAACAAGGATATCCTGGGCGAACACTTCGAGATGAAGAACTAAGGCAACCCCATTTCTTTGAAAGTATAATCGATTTCACATAATGAAACAGCCCTCAGCGGAATTTGCACCGCTGGGGGCTGTTTTGCGCCAAAAGTCTTGACAATCCGTCTCAAAAGGTGTACCCTAGACAGAGAATCACCAAAGGAGGAATCACCATGTCCATACAGATACGCCCGGCAGTCCCGGCAGATGCCCCGGCACTGCTTGCCATTTATGCGCCCTATGTGGCACAGACTGCCATCACCTTTGAATACGACGTTCCCACCGAGACGGAATTTGCCTGCCGCATTGCGGATACCTTAAAAAAATACCCCTATCTGGTGGCAGAGCAGGACGGCGTGCCGGTGGGCTATGCCTACGCCGGAAAATTTCACGACCGTGCTGCCTATGACTGGTCGGTGGAGACTTCCATCTATGTGGAACAGCACCAGAAACGCCGTGGCATCGGCAGACTGCTCCACGATGCCCTGGAACAGGAACTGCGGCGGCGGCATTTCCTCAATATGAACGCCTGCATCGCCTGCCCTATGGGCGAAAGCGACCCCTATCTGACACGGGACAGCATCCGGTTCCACGAAAAGCTGGGCTACCGGATGGTGGGCGAATTCCATCAGTGCGGCTATAAGTTCGGGCGGTGGTATCACATGGTCTGGATGGAAAAGCACATCGGTGACCATGCAGATACGCCGCTGCCGGTGGTGTGGGGATAAATAAACAGAGCGACAATGTCGCTGCATTGCCGCTCTTGCTGTTATTCTGCATCAGAAATATTTTTTTTGTATTGCTTCTGTGAGTGCGCTTTCTGGAATGGAAATCATAGTATCGTAATCGCTGCCGGGATAGGTGTAGGTAATTGCATCAATTGTTTTTGATATTCCGGTTTGAGGGGATTCCACAGCAGACGAACCGGAAATGTTCAACAGGTCTGTGACGAGCAGTTCTTGCTGTGTTTGCGAACCAGTGATTAAAGCCTGATTTGTCCAGTTCCCATCTTCTAAATGAAATAGTCCTTGATAAGCATTCGTAAGGAAAAAGTTGTTGTTGTCACTTACTTTGCCGAAGTAAAGAAGTGTGTCTCCGGCGCTTGGAATATATACGTTGCACCAGTCCCAGTAAAGTTGTGCGTTATTGATTTCAGATTCAGAATAACTTGATGTATCGAAAGGCAGAGCGTCATCGTTCTCTTGAAAAATGGGTGCGTTTTGATACTCTGCGCAGCTAATATACCCACCGTACATATCGAAAGTCTCGCCATTATAGGTGCCTTTATATATCTCCAAAATTTCTGGGGTAATGGAAGTAACGACAGAATCAGTGCCTTTGTAAACACAGGAATCAACTTTTTGGACGTTAACTTTTGCAACAATGTCTGAAGAGTCGATTAGCTCTTGTAAAGTTGTGGCTTGATCGACAAAATCGGCTGTGCTGGAGACTGTAAGGACAAGTCCCTTTTGTGTCTGCGTGGATTCAGTGCTGTTTTTCGATGTTCCACAAGCAGTTGAAAGAAGGGAAAAACAAAGGGCAAAGGTTAAAACAGCAAAATGTTTCTTTTTCATATAGATAACCTCCTTTGAAAACATAGTATTATGATACAGGATTTCGGCGATGGTCAGATGTAATAAGGTGAATATTTTTTGTATATTAAAGTAAACTCTGAATAGGATGGCTTTGCTGCAACTCTATTCATGCCATGAGGACACGTAATTGCGTTTCTGTGTTTAATAATATGGTTAAATTGCTGTCTCTTATACACATCTCCGAGCCCACGAGACATGCG
>ENA-OZHJ01000437-OZHJ01000437.1-human-gut-metagenome-genome-assembly--contig:-NODE-437-length-20890-cov-24.591073_pt1 | contig 20890 bp, 18 predicted proteins | sample MGYA00244663_ERZ653672 | MGnify/ENA primary metagenome ERZ653672 (study PRJEB26926, sample SAMN06165215) | human gut metagenome | biome: ENVO:00009003; feature: ENVO:2100002; material: ENVO:00002003... | reverse complement strand
TTATACAAACTTCAGAGCCTTTTTTATTCCAAAATTACGTTAAATCACGCTTGTGGATTTTCACTTGCGAAACTTTAGATAGTTAGATTATACATTTTTATTTCAAATAGCTGCTTATACTTCATTATTTAAAATCCTTCTCGAAGTTCATCTTTAAAACGTTCTGGATAAATTCTTCTTAGAATGCTAATATACGACATATATAAAGTATTACTAAAATCATTGTTCTTAAAAACTTTATCTAAAGGTTGGTTCTCTGTTTGAAAACGCACCTTCACAATTTGAGCGTTTATTATTTCTTTAAATTTTTCTTCTGTGACTTCAAAATTAACCAGAGTCTCATAGCGGTAAAATGGTTTTCTATCAAGACGAGTTTCTCTTTTTTGAGTTCCACTTCTGACATAGTCAGATGTAAGCTCTAAAATTTCACCATTCTTTCCCTTTAGTAAAATATAAACTTGTGGTGGTAACTCACAAGGAGCATACAGGCTAAATAAGCATGAAATATGATAACATTTTTTGGAACTCTGATACTGAACCGCTAAAGACAATGGAACTTTGTCAAAAAATGAACCGCAAACATGATAGCCTGTAGACACTAATCGTCCATAAGTGTCACCTCCCCACCCATCTCCTTCAATTTTGTATTGTGCATGCACTTCTATAAAAGAAAAACTGAGAGCAAATAAAAATACAATTTTAAAAAGAACATTTCTCATACTCTATAACATATTAAAAATTTATAAAATCAAATACTGTTCACTCAATTCTGAAATTTTAATGCGTCCTTTTAAGAAATCGTAGCATACTTCCAAATTTTCTTTTAACAACTTAGCACTATTACCACGCATAAAAGGAGATAAAAAAACATTATCGATCAATACTTCAGGTTTAATTTCAAATACGTTGTTATTTGCTATGGAATCTAAATCTTTAGAATTACTTTTCGCCTTTCCACTCAAAAAATAAAAGCGAATTTCAGCTTCTCCTCTATATGGATTTAGCTTTTTTAACAAGATCTCTTCAACCTCGGTAAGGTTAGAATATCCATCGTAATACATAGGAGAACAACATATTAAATATGGCTTGATTGATTTTGAATCTAATGAAACAATAACATTCCCTATAGTGGATTCTATACAAATACCACAATTTCCATGTGTGTATGCTTGCCACATAAGGATATTGTCTTTACTAAAAGTCCAACATGAAGCAAGATAATTTTGTGATTTTTTGAATGCCTCACGAAGTTCCGAGATAGTATATTGCTTGAGGTTTGTTTGTTTTTCTCCACATACCATCAAAAAGTTTTTTGATATGTCCTTTATAGGTATTTCCTTTCCAGCATCATAGCTATCTGCAAACTGTTTCTTTGTTGATACATAAAACTGCTTATTCAAGATTTGCAGGAAGCAATCGAAATCCATATAACGATAAATTTTAGTATCGTTATTAAAATCCTTTACCGAATTATTTATGAGAAATTCAGTTTGGGCTTGTTTTATAAGATTTTCTTTCACCATAACATTAGCTTTAAAAATAATTAAGGAAATCATTAACGTCCATGCTCTTTTCTTTGCATGGCTAAATATATATAAAAATAAGTTTATAGGTTCTCATTTAACATAGCTTCCTATATTCATCTCAGCACTTCGGATGAACCTCTAATTAAACATGAAGCGTGGTACTGACTATGCCACGTTCTGAATTGGAGGTCCTAGGAAAACCTTAACGCACGAATGTGTAATAGCAGCCCACGCTATGCGTGAGAACCACTATGCCACCCTTGTGCGTTTGAGAAATTTCCTAGGTTTCCAATTCACAAGATAAGCATAACGCTTCTTATCATTTCTAATATGTCTGGAGATGATTTTCACCAAGTCCGCTACAAAATTACAAAAAGTTTTTCAAAACACAATATTTTTCACAAAGAAATTATATGTTTTCGCTAAAGATTTTGTAATATTGTTCTAAAAGGATATTATTGCAAGAAAAATAATGTAACTATGTTTAGCTGGCTTTTGATGTTTTTACAGATAAAGTTTTGTATGGTTAGGTAAAAAAGGTGTATTAACAGCCTAAAGACTATTGATACACCTTTATTTAATAAATGATAAAGCCCTCTACTTTTACGTTCGAGGGCTATCTTTATATTATATCTTGTCTAAAGCCTGCTTGATATCATCGAGGATATCCTCCACATCTTCAATACCTACTGAGAGACGGATCAAGTCTGGAGCTACGCCAGCTTCTTTCAACTGCTCATCTGTCAATTGGCGGTGGGTATGACTGGCTGGATGGAGTACGCAGGTGCGGGCATCCGCTACGTGAGTCACGATGTTGATCATATCGAGCGAATCCATGAACTTGATAGCTGTTTCACGGTCACCCTTCAAACCAAAGGCGATGACACCGCAGGTACCATTTGGCATGTATTTCTGAGCAAGTTCGTAATAGGTATCGTCTTTCAGTCCACTGTAATGAACCCAAGCTACGCGAGGGTCGTTGTGCAGAAATTCTGCCACCTTTTGAGCATTCTCACAGTGCTGGCGCATACGCAGATGCAGACTCTGCAAACCTAAGTTGAGGATGAATGAGTTCATTGGGGCAGGGATACTACCAAGATCGCGCATCAGTTGGGCTACAAGTTTAGTGGTATAACCCATCTTGCCAAATGCTTTCACGTATGTCAAACCGTGATAGCTGTCATCTGGTGTGCAAAGACCAGGGAACTTTTCAGCATTCGCCATCCAGTCGAAGTTACCACTATCTACTACTACACCACCCACCTGAGATGCAGTTCCATCCATATACTTGGTGGTAGAATGAGTTACGATGTCAGCTCCCCATTCAAAAGGACGGCAATTGATAGGAGTGGCAAAAGTATTGTCAACAATCAGTGGAACACCATTTTTGTGGGCGATGCGGGCAAACTTCTCGATATCAAGAACGGCACATCCAGGGTTGCTGATGGTTTCGCCGAAGACAACCTTGGTGTTAGGACGGAATGCTTTCTGGATTTCTTCCTCGCTATCGTTAGGATTGACGAATGTACATTCTATGCCGAGTTTCTTGAGTGTTACACCGAAGAGATTGAAGGTGCCACCATAAATCTCATTGGAAGTCACGATATGGTCGCCAGCTTCGCAGATATTGAAAACGGCATAGAAGTTGGCAGCCTGACCGCTACTTGTCAGCACAGCACCCACACCACCTTCAAGCTGTGCTATTTTCTGTGCTACAGCATCATTGGTAGGGTTCTGAAGACGGGTATAGAAATATCCTTCTTTCTTAAGATCGAAGAGCATAGCCATCTCTTCAGAATTGTCATACTTAAAGGTTGTACTCTGAATGATAGGCACTTCAATAGGCTCACCATTCTTTGGCTGATAGCCTCCCTGTACACAGATGGAAGCTGTACGTAATTTCTTTTCCATTGTCGGTTATATTTTTAATGTTGTATTTCTATATTTACATTCCTCAATGACGCTCATTGTCCTCTTTGCATTCCTTTAATATATATCTTGTAACACCTTGATAATCTGTAGATTATTCTATTTCATGAATACAAAATAAACTGCAGCGATGAGACAGATAAATGCAGCAGCATGATTCCAGTGCAGACCTTGTCCCTGAAAGAGGATATTAGCGATGATCGCAAAGATGATGAGAGAAACGCATTCCTGTATGACCTTGAGCTGTACGAGGTTGAAAGGACCTCCGTTATCTACAAAACCGATACGGTTGGCGGGTACCTGACAGCAATATTCAAAGAAGGCTATGGCCCAACTGAAGGCGATAACTCCAATGAGTGGCCAATGGCTACTTATACCTGTCTGCTGAAGTTTGAGATGCCCATACCATGCCAGCGTCATGAATATGTTGCTCAATACCAATAGAAGAATTGTATAAATTCCGTTCATCATTCTTGTTGTTTTTTACTTTTTTGTGTGCAAAGGTACAATTTTTTTTTGATATTTCGATAGTTTTTTGTACTTTTGCACTCGATTTGTTCAATCAATAGAGAATTAGTTATATCAGTAAAAAGAATATGAAGATAGGATTCGATAACGAGAAGTATCTGAAGATTCAATCCGAGCATATCAAGGATAGAATCTCACAGTTTGACGGAAAGCTCTATCTGGAATTAGGCGGAAAGCTTTTCGATGACCATCATGCAAGTCGCGTATTGCCTGGTTTCCAGCCAGATAGTAAGCTCCGTATGTTTCAGAAAATCAGCGATAGCATTGAAATTGTTATCGTGATTAGTGCTGCAGACATTGAGAAGAATAAAAAGCGTGCCGACTTGGGTATCACTTATGATGAGGATGTTCTCCGTCTTCGTGGCGAGTTCCAAAACCGTGGCTTTATGGTGGGTTCTGTTGTGATTACTCATTACAACGGTCAGCCTGCTGCTACAGCTTTCAAGCAGCGCTTGGAACGTGATGGTATCAAAACCTACTGTCATTATCTCATCGAGGGCTATCCTCATGATGTCAACCTGATTGCTTCTGATGACGGTTTCGGAAAGAATGATTATGTAGAAACTGAGCGCCCTCTGGTTATCGTGACAGCTCCTGGTCCTGGTAGTGGAAAAATGGCTGTTTGCCTCAGCCAGTTGTATAATGAGAACAAGCGTGGTGTGCGTGCAGGATATGCCAAGTTTGAAACTTTCCCAGTTTGGAATCTTCCATTGAAGCATCCAGTGAATATTGCATACGAGGCAGCTACTGCCGATCTCAATGATGTCAACATGATCGACCCTTTCCATCTGGAGGCATATAATAAGATTGCTATCAACTATAATCGTGATGTTGAGATTTATCCTGTACTCAATGCTCTCTTCGAGGGTATCTATGGTTCTAATCCATATAAGTCTCCTACGGATATGGGTGTGAATATGGTAGGTTTCTGTATTTCTGATGATGAGGCTTGCTGCGAGGCTTCGAAGGATGAAATCGTTCGTCGCTATTATGCTGCTACCAACAAGTTGGCTCTGGGTGCTTGTAATGAGGAAGAAATTGCCAAGATACAGATGCTTTTCAATCAGGCTAAGATTTCTACAGATTACCGTAAGGTGACTGTTGCTGCTAAGAATCATAAGAAGGAGACGGGACATACTTCGTCGGCTATTGAGTTGGAGGATGGCACCATCATCTGCGGTCATAGTAGTGAGTTGTTAGGTTGTAGTGCCGCCTTGTTGTTGAATGTCATGAAACATTTGGCTGGTATTGATCACAATCTTAAACTGATTCCTCAGTCTATGATTGAGCCTATTCAGCATACGAAGATCAGTTATCTCGGCGGTCGCAATCCTCGTCTTCATACAGATGAGGTTCTTGTAGCCCTCTCTGTTCTCTCTGAGAATGATGAGAATTGCCGAAAAGCTTTGGAGCAGTTGCCTAAACTTCGTGGATGTCAGGCTCACTGCACGGTGATGCTGAGCGATGTGGATCAGCGTATCTTCAAAAAATTAGGTGTAGGCTTGACTTGCGAGCCTGTATTGAAGAAGTAATCCCAATCTTACGATATAAAGATTACTCAATCTTGCGATATAAAGATATAAAAAAGGTGTATCAAAGAGTTTGTTAGACTTTGATACACCTTTATTTGTTTTTATTTCTTCAATTTATCTCAAATTTTTCAATTTATCTCAGTGCCATAACTCTGCTGAGAATCAGTTTCTTATATTCTTTTTTCATGCTTTCCGGCAGGAAGGAGGCTTCTATCAGATCTATCCATTTCACGATAGAACGACGGAACTTCTTGGCGATGTTGGCAATCACCTTGTCGTTTAGTCCCGATGCTTTCATCACTTTAATGAAATCAGACTTTTGGATCTTTCTTTTCTTACCGTTCAGTGTCAGGGCGAGCTCCTCGGTATCTTCGGGCATTACGATCTTGGTACAGAGCAGGTCATAGGCAGGAGTAAGAGCATAACCCATCTTGCGGTTATTGTAGAGCGAGAAGTTCTTGAGGTGCATATCTGCATTGCCAGTAATCCATGAGAAAATGACAACTTCCCAATAGTTTACGAGGTCGAGTTGCGAGAATGATGAATATTTTTTTAGGAGTTTCGCTATCTGCTCATAGGAACCTTTGTACTTGTATTCCGTAAGGCGTTCTGATAGTTGGCACATATCCTCCATAGGTACCTTGGTTCCATCATCCAGTCTGTCTATTCTTCGGGTAATATAACAGAGTTCGCCATCTGCAAATCGTATCAGTCCGTGGGGAACAACAGTTATCTTGGCTGCTTCGGCGAGATGCATCGTGAGGTCTTCTATTTCTGGAAGACAGCGGTAGCGGTCGGTTTGCGGTTTTAAGATGTATTTACCCCAAAGGCCGACGATGGTGAAACGGGACGGCTCGTTCTTTCCACCCGGATTCACATCGAGAGAAAGTTTTGCCTGAACACCAGTGAGGGTGGTCTGAGCGCGCACAACCTTTTTTGCCAGGTCGCCGATTTCCTTTCTTACATAGGGTAGGACAGGGGCTTCCTTGGTACCGAAGAGTTTCTTGGCGCAAGTGGGATGGTAATCTATCTGACCTGGCTTGAGCGGTTTATAGCAATATAGACATTTCTCCATAATTCTTTCTCCTTTCTAATTTTTTATTCTACCGGAATCACGCTGACGGCTCCGATACAATCCTTGCAGCAGGCAAGGAGGAGCGACATTCTATCCCGCTGGTTGATTTTCCAACTGCTTTCTGCGATATTCAGCAGCCATCCTTCGGGGATTAACCCATCGAAGAAGGGAAACAAAACGGTGTCGTGGTAGGGCTCATCAGATAACGGGAGTGTGAGGCTCACGGCTTCGGCTTGACTCGATGCCAGATAATCTGCATCGTAAGCGAAGGTGAAGCCAGTTTCGTCTTCCGTCAGCAGGCCTACGTATTGGTCGTAGAGATAAATCTTTCCTTGTTTCATAAAATTCTATTTTTATTCTTTTTTGATAGGAACGGGGCCGATTTCCTGTCCGAAGAGGAGGAGAACCTGATTAACTTTGTCGAGTCGCAGCGTTTCTTTTCCCTGTTCCAATTCGCGTACAAATCTCAATCCGACCCCCGATTTAGCAGCTAAATCCACTTGTGTCAATCCGAATTGCTTGCGCATTTCCTTGACGTATGATGATAATGTATTGCTCATGTTTTATTTGTTTTATACCCTTTCGGGGACAAATATACGAATAAAAAATGAAAATACCCCCGAAAAGGTATAATTTATAATATCATTTAACAAATTATACCTTTTCGGGGGTAATGTTATGTGCCAATTAATACTGACTGAGTAAATCTTCGATGATATTTTTCAATTCTGGCAATTGTCTAGTAAACTATCAAAAAAAAGCGTAACGAACACCTTTTCCAGGTAATCCATTACGCTTTAATTATTATCTATAAAACTTTATTTTCCGAGATTATTCTTTTTCTCGTTCAGTTCAGCCTTCTTTCTCATCATCTCTTCCTGCTGCTGGCGCTGCAACTCCTGGAGAGCCTGCATTCTTGCCATGAGGCCGCTTGCCTTCTTGGGATTACTCTTGTTCTCCTGATAGCGCTTTTCCAAGATGGCGAGAAGCTTCTCGTCGTTGGTGGTCTTACGCAGAGTCCACATAATGGCAGCACTGAAGAACAGTGAGATGAAGTAGTAGAAGTTCAAACCTGATGAATAATCATTGAACATGAAGAAGAACATCAATGGCATGAGATACATCATCCACTGCATCATCTTCATCTGCTCAGCCTGCTGACCTACCATCTGGTCTCTCTGCTGGCGCATGGTCATCCATGAGTACAACAGGTTGGCTACGCAGAAGAGAATACAGGTCAAACTCAGGTGGTCACCTATCATCCAGATGTTGGTGTTCCACTCAAAGATTGGGTCGTACGTACTCAAGTCGTGCATCCAGAGGAAATGCTCACCACGAAGCTGGATGGCATTAGGAACGAAGTTGAACATCGCAATCCATACCGGCATCTGAATCAACATTGGCAAGCAGCCTGACAATGGACTCACACCATACTTGGCATATTCAGCCATCATCGCCTGTTGTTTCTGCATCTGATCCTCAGGCTTGTTATACTGCGCAGTAGCAGCTTCGAGCTTTGGTTTCAGAACGCGCATTTTGGCAGAACTCATATAACTCTTCTTCACCATAGGGTAGGTGATGAGCTTCAGAAGCAAGGTGATGAGAATCAGTACGACGCCCATAGGGAATACCTTGCTCAGCCAGTCGAACACGTAGAGTGTGAAGAAACGGTTGATCCAGCGGATGATAGGCCATCCCAGATAAACGAGCCTCTGGAACTCCAGGTCTTTGCCGAAGGTGCTTTCCTTCTCGGTATTTTTGAGAATCTGGAAATCGTTAGGGCCAAAGTAGAACTCAAACTCAGAGGCTTTCTTGCCGGTTGGGTCGAAAGGAGTTTTCATCTTAGCCTGGAACTGCTTCAGATAGCCAGAACCCTTCTCCTGTGGGATAGAGGTCATGAAGGCATCCTTATCGAAGTTGTCTTTAGCTACGATGATGGCAGAGAAGAACTGGTTTTTGAAAGATACCCAGTCGATGGTCTCTTCGATTTTCTCATCGATCTTCTCGCTTCCCTCATTGAGATAGTCAGTGCCACCCTCTGCATTGTGATAGGTGAGCGTGGTGTAGCGGTTTTCGAACATGAAACCACGTTCCTGCTGGCGTGCCTTATCACTCCAGTCGATGTCCATCTTATTATAATTAGGTGAGAACAGACCTTCCATACCCTGAGCAGAGAAGCTCATGTGGAGCATGTAGTCCTTACCTAATGTATAAGTCATGGAGAGTGTCTTTCCTTCTCCAGCCACAGCTGTCATGGTAACAGTAGAATCTGTTACGTTTGATGGAGTGAAGTAGAGGTCGCTGGTGATGATGTTAGCTTCCTTTGCCTCAAGCATAAACTTAAGACTCTGGTCTTTGCCATCGAAGAGCGTAACATCCTTCTGGTCGGCAGAACCGTCCTTTACCTGGATGTTGTGACCTACATAACCCTTGATTACTGCCTTCTCGACAGTACCACCCTTGGTGTTGAGGGTTAATTCAACTTTCTCATTTTTCAAAACGATTTTCTTCTCCTGACCCTTCAAAGCAGAATAGAAGAGGGCTGTAGAGTCTGCCTCAATCTTAGCCTTGGCATTTGCCTGGCGCTTGGCTGCGGCAGCCTTGCTGGCCTTTTCTATCTCAGCATGCTTAGCCTTGGCAATGGAATCCTGTACGAAAGCCGCTCTCTGCTCTTCTGCAGAAGGCTGTGTGTACCAACTGAATCCGATAAGTACTAAGGCAATGAGAAGAAAGCCAATAATGTTGTTCTTGTTCATTGTTATTTTAGAAATTTATATTATTTCTTGTTTGAGATAGCCGTCTTGACGAAATCCATGAACAGAGGATGTGGTTTTAATACGGTACTTTGGTATTCTGGATGATACTGTGTACCGATATACCATTTCAATCCTGGTATTTCAACGATTTCTACCAAGTCGCTCTCTGGGTTGCGTCCCACGCACATCATGCCGTTCTTCTCGTATTCCTTCTGGAACTCATTGTTGAATTCATAGCGATGGCGATGACGCTCCTGAATGTGCTCCTTCTTATATATAGAGAAGACGCGAGAACCTTGTTTCAGTACACATTCGTATGCACCGAGGCGCATGGTTCCACCCATGTTGGAGATGTTTTTCTGTTCCTCCATGATGTCGATGACATTGTGTGGAGTCTTTTCATCCATCTCTCTTGAATTGGCATCTTTGTAGCCCAATACGTTACGGGCAAACTCGATGACCATCATCTGCATACCCAGGCAGATACCGAAGGTAGGAATGTCGTGGGTGCGGGTATAATGGGCTGCTATGATCTTGCCCTCAATGCCGCGCTGGCCGAATCCCGGACAGATGACGATGCCATCCTGACCCTTCAACTGCTCTGCCACATTATCTTCTGTGAGATATTCAGAATTGATGAATGTAATCTTCACCTTGTGGTCGTTGTAGGTGCCGGCATGTGAAAGACTTTCGCGGATACTCTTGTAGGCATCCTGCAGATCGTACTTTCCTACCAGTCCGATGTTTACCACTTCTGTAGCCTTGCTTCTGCGGTCGAGGAATGTTCTCCAAGGACCCAGTGCAGGCTTTTCACCGATAGGTTCTCCCATCTTTCGGAGAATGGCGGTGTCGAGACCCTGGTTCTGCATGTTTACAGGCACTTCGTAGATACTGGCGAGGTCTTCGCTTTGTATCACGCAGTCCAGATCCACATTACAGAAGCTGGCTACCTTTTTCATGATTCCCTCTTCGAGATGTTTCTCTGTGCGGAGGATCAGAATATCTGGCTGAATACCTACACTTTGCAATTCCTTCACGGAGTGCTGGGTCGGTTTGGTTTTCAACTCCCCTGCAGCCTTCAGGTAAGGCACATAGGTGAGGTGCACATTGACAGCGTTCTTGCCTAATTCCCATTTCAGCTGTCTGATAGCTTCCATGTAAGGAGCACTTTCGATGTCGCCGATGGTTCCGCCTATCTCGGTGATCACGAAGTCATAGTGATACTTCTTGCCGAGCAGCTTCACATTGCGCTTGATCTCGTCGGTGATGTGAGGCACCACCTGGATGGTTTTTCCGAGATAATCGCCACGACGTTCCTTGTCAATGACTGCCTTGTAGATACGACCAGTGGTGAGAGAATTTGCTTTCGTAGTTTGAATACCGGTGAATCGCTCGTAGTGTCCGAGGTCCAGGTCGGTTTCCATACCATCTACTGTTACGTAGCACTCACCATGCTCGTACGGGTTCAGTGTACCCGGGTCGATGTTGATGTATGGGTCAAACTTTTGGATAGTAATGTTGTAACCTCTTGCTTGAAGAAGCTTACCGATGGAAGACGATATGATTCCTTTACCCAAAGAAGAAACCACACCACCAGTAACGAAGATGTACTTAGTTTCAGCCACGATATATATATTTTAAATTAGAATAATCGCGTGCAAAGTTACTATAAATTTATGAAATAGCCAAAATTATTGCAAATAATGCCGTTGTTTTATGAATTATTTATTACCTTTGCGCCTAAATTATATCATTGTGTAGTTTTTAATGATTATGAAATTGAGATTTAATATATTGATGGCTGCTCTTTTGGTTTGTTTTTCTTCATGGGCACAACCAAAGAGTCATAAGCACACCAAGGGGGTGCTGGAACCAGAAACGGCTGAATGGGTGAAGAATTATATGGATTCTTTATCCGCAGCTCGTGCTCATATCGATTCCAGCTATTATGCTGCGAAAGATATCCGCTATTCCCGACTTTTCACCCCGCTTACTTTTTATCATTCTCCTGCTAATCATTTTCTCAGATTGAATCCGGCTGGCTATTCTGATTCTCTTGAATGTATGCTGGATAAGTCTTTGATGTTCATTTACTTAAACCGTCCTGATCTTGTGAGAAGTAATGAGTCCAGACTGGATGTGGTTGGTGCTCCTATTCCTGAGGGCGCTCCGAGAAAGACGGAGGTGGATATTGTGGAGGAGGTGGCTCCCAAGGCTATTGAATTAGAGGCTTCGCCGATGAAAATCTATGTGGCGAAACCTAATTTCTGGACGATCAGGGGAGATTATTACCTGCAGTTCCTCCAGAATTATGTGAGTGATAACTGGTATAAAGGTGGCGAGAGCAACTACTCGATGTTGGGTAGTGTCACGATGCAGGCTAATTATAATAATAAGCAGAAGGTGAAGTGGGAAAACAAGTTGGAAATGCGCTTGGGTTACCAGACTTCCAAGGGAGATACCTTGCATAAATACAAGACCTCTGAGGATTTGCTGCGTTATACCGGAAAGTTTGGTTTGCAAGCTACCAAGAGATGGTATTATACCTTGCAGCTGATCGGGCAGACTCAGTTTACGAAAGGTCTTCGTAGCAATGATAAGTTTGTTTACTCAGACTTCATGTCACCTTTCAAGTTGAATCTTTCTGTCGGTATGGATTATTCCATCGATTGGTGCAATCATCGCCTGAAGGGTAGCACGCATATCGCTCCTTTGGCTCTTAACTGGAAATATGTGGGTCGCAGTTCGCTTGCCACCCGATATGGTTTGGAAGAAGGACAGCATGGGCTTGTTGATTATGGTTCTGAATTTACGGTTGACTTTACGTGGCAGATGGCGGAAAACCTGAGATGGAAGACCCGCCTCTATGGATATACTACTTATGAGCGTGCTGAGTTGGAGTGGGAGAATACTTTCTCTTTCCAGTTTAATAAGTATATTTCTTCGAATATATTCCTTTACCCTCGTTTTGATGATGGCACCAAGCGCAAGGAGGGTGAGAGCTATTGGCAGTTTAAGGAATATGCATCCGTAGGTTTCTCCTATTCTTTTTAATGTAAATAGCCAAGTTGATGTAAAAAAGCCAAGTCAGTATTCATGTTGTGAACTGCTGACTTGGCTTTTTTTTATGAATAGCTTTTTATCTCATGAAATGCCTTAAAATGCCCCGAAATAATGGTCATAAATGATGAAAAGAATGATGGCAAGAGCTATCAGACAAAGAAAAGAGAATAGGAGTCTTCCTATGATTCTTCTCCTAATCTGTGATCTCGTATGGCGATTGTGTCCTGCTCTGCGACTGTAATGTTCCTTGTGTCCACTACTTCTTTGTTCACTTCCTTCTCTGTGATGGTGGTGATGATGTCTTTCCTCTGTTTCCATGAGTATCTCTCCTTATGCTTAGTATATATTAGAATCTGAAACAAACTTCCACGTCTGCCATAGAATAATTGTGGTCTGCGCTTGCGCGGTCGTTGACAAACGCATATTCTGACAGAATGGTGAAGTTCTTGTTGATATGATAGTTCAGACCGACTTCGTATTGGGTTCTCATCATGTCAGTCTTGCCGTTAGCCTCGTACATATCGTAGCGAGCCTTTGCATAGAGTTTCTTGCTCACGATAGGTGCGATGACAAGACCATATACACCCTGTGCCTTATTGCCAATTTCTTTGTTAAGATTGCAATCTTTAGAGGCTGCATCCCCATGATTGGTTATGCTTTTAGCAAACGCCATACCTGTAGAATGAATATATTCAGAACGGACGGTCCAGTCGTTGGTCTTGTATTCGAATGAGAAAGCATATCGGTTCTGGCTGAGTTTGCGGGTACCGCTGAATGTCTCCTTTTCTGGTTTCCTTTCATTGTCAAGAACCGGGTTTCCGGCAACATCCTTCTTATAAATGATATTTCCCTGTTCATCGTCATTCCAGTTTCCCTTTCTTGCATAAGACCCCGTCCAGCCGAAAGCTCCGATGCGCATTCCTGCCACAGGCATCACCCATACGCCACCGATCACGTTCTTCTGGTTATCTACGTCCTTGGCATTGATGCCTTGTCCGTTGAATACACCTATCTGATAGTGCAGCAGGTTGCGGCCATTAGCGTTTTTGAGGAAATCGCCTTGCAACTGCAGACCGATATCACGGCCGTTGGATGCATGCTTGCCAGAGCGGTCGCTAAAGCCAGCCAACTTGCTTACGTTCTGAGAATATCCCATGAATCCCTGATCGATAGGGTGCATCGGATTTTCAAAGGTAAACGGATTCTTGAACTGACCAATTTTTACCTTGAAATAATTGTATTTCTGCCATTCGGCAAACAAATCTACCATTCTTGGACTGCTGCCCAGGTCGGAAGTGTTGCCATTAAACTGGATTTGCGTTTTCCAGTAGAAATCGTTGGCGATACGTCCTTCAAGGGCGATACGTCCCATGCGGATGTTGAAGGAATTGGATTTCTTTCCCTTCTGTCCGCTATACTGATATTGAGTCATGCCATAGCCCGACAACTTGACGTTGTTGAGCCATGCTGGCAACTCGATGGTTTTCTTCTCTTGCGCGCCCGCTGTGGTTACCGCCAAAGTCATCAGCGCCATGATGATACTATTCTTCATCTTCATTTTCTATTATGTTTTAAGGTTTATTTTTTAGCTGCGAGTTCCTCGGCAGTCAGGTCCTCTGCTTGAGCTGCCTGGAGGGCGAGCTTCTCAGCTTCCTTGGCAGCTTTGGCTTCAGCAGCAGCCTTCTCGCGTTCTTTGTGTTCCTTCAATTTCTGCTTGATCTCCGTTTCGCAGCGCTTTTCGAGAAGCACTACGTTTTCTACGTGAGGAGTGTGAGGGAACATATCCACAGGCTGAACCGCAGCCACTTTGTAGTAATCGTCCATCAACTGGAGGTCGCGTGCTTGTGTGGCAGGATTGCAACTTACATACACGATGCGACCTGGTGCTGCATTCAGAATCACGTTGATGACATCTGGATGCATACCAGCACGTGGAGGGTCGGTGATGATGACATCAGGACGGCCATGCTGTCTGATGAAATCATTGGTCAGGATATCCTTCATGTCTCCAGCATAGAATAATGTGTTTTCTATCTGGTTTACCTGAGAGTTCACCTTTGCATCCTCGATAGCTTCTGGCACGTATTCGATACCGATTACTTTTTTAGCCTTGTGTGCCACGAAATTGGCAATGGTTCCAGTACCGGTATAGAGGTCGTAAACCAGCTCGTTGCCTGTGAGATTGGCAAATTCACGCGCTACGCAGTAGAGGTGGTAAGCCTGCTCGGTATTGGTCTGATAGAAACTCTTAGGACCTACTTTGAACTTCAGGTCTTCCATCAATTCAAAGATATGGTCGTTGCCCTTGAAAAGACTCAGTTCCAAATCATTGAAGGTATCGTTGCCCTTTTGGTTATTTACATACATGAGCGATGTAATTTGCGGGAATCTGTCAGCTACTTGCTGCATCAATTCCTGCGCTCTCTGCTCGTCACCTTCTTCGTCGTAATGGAATTGGAATACAAGCATCCATTCGCCTGTGTTGGAGTTACGTATCATCATGTCTCTCAACAATCCATGTTGCTCACGCAGATCGTAGAAAGTATAGTCGTGAGAATCTGCATACTCGAATACGAAGTTGCGAATCTCATTGCAGAGGTCGTCCATCAGCCAGCATTTCTTGATAGGATATATCTTGTCGAAGGCCCCGGTGATATGAAAGCCGATGGCATTCTGTGCGTGGCGTTCCTTTAATGAAGATACCGTATCATCTTCTTTCTGAGGAAGTTGTGCGAGTTCTTCTGCAGTAAACCATCGCTTGTTGCTGCATCCGAATTCTATCTTGTTACGATACTCCTGTGTCTTCACGCTGCCCATGATAGGACGGAACTCAGGAAGCTCAATCTTGCCGATGCGGGTGAGCTGGTCTTCCACCTGTTTCTGCTTTGCCTTGATTTGCTCTTCGTATGGCAGGTTCTGCCATTTGCAACCGCCGCAGATACCGAAATGCTCGCACATCGGTTCCTGGCGAACGTCGCTCTTCTTGATGAATCTGACGACTTTTGCCTCGCAGTATTTATGCTTCTTCTTAACTACTTGTAAATCTACCACATCTCCAGGTACACAGAAAGGTACGAAGATGACTTGATCATCGACGCGTGTGATGCATTTTCCTTCAGCAGCCACAGCTTCGATGGTAACATTTTCTATGAATGGTAACGGTTTACGTTTTCTTCCCATGATTGATATTTAAATTTTTGAGTGCAAAGATACTACTTTTTTGTAAAAAATGAAAATTTTTCCAAAGTAATTTGTAAGATGTATGAAAACTGGAATGAAAAAGAATCATCTGTGGTAGCGATTCTCTGTTTTTTTTGATAAAGAAGTGCTTCTTTTCTATATATCATCAAGTTTCTCCTTTATATATAATAAGGTATATGTTGATTTGTAAAAATAATAGCAAATTTGCTTATAAATTATTGTCGGCAGATGGTGTGTACGTAAACAATTAAAAATGTAATGTCGAGATTGCAAAAAGATGGTAAAAAGTTTGGTGGAACCGATTTTTAATCGTATTTTTGCATCACAAAATTTAATAACAATAACTGATAAATTAGAACCTATTCGATTATGGACGTAAAAAGAGTTTATACTTTCGGTAATGGTAAGGCTGAGGGCAAGGCCGACATGAGAAACTTGCTCGGTGGTAAGGGTGCCAACTTGGCGGAAATGAATCTTATTGGTGTACCTGTACCTCCAGGATTTACAATTACCACAGATGTGTGCAACGAATACTTTGAAAAAGGCAAGGAAGATGTAGTAGCGCTTCTCAAAGATGAAGTTGAGAAAGCTGTTCAGCATATTGAAACTTTGATGAACTCAAAGTTTGGAGATGTGGAAAATCCTCTTTTAGTTAGTGTACGTTCCGGTGCTCGTGCTTCTATGCCAGGTATGATGGATACCATCCTCAACCTCGGTTTGAATGATGAGGTAGTAGAGGGCTTGGCTCGTAAAACGGGTAATGAGCGCTTTGCTTATGACAGCTATCGTCGTTTTGTACAGATGTATGGCGACGTGGTGCTCGGCATGAAGCCTGTCAACAAGGAAGATATCGACCCATTCGAGGCTATCATCATGGAGGTGAAGAAGCAGCGCGGTATCACACTGGACAATGAAATGTCTGTAGATGAATTGAAGCAACTTGTCAAGGCATTCAAGTCGGCTATCAAGCAGCAAACTGGCAAGGATTTCCCTGACAATCCTATGGATCAGCTTTGGGGTGCCATCTGCGCAGTATTCGATAGTTGGATGAATGAGCGTGCTATTCTCTATCGCAAGATGGAAGGCATTCCTGCAGAGTGGGGTACAGCCGTGTCTGTGATGGCGATGGTATTCGGTAATATGGGTGATACTTCTGCTACTGGTGTTTGCTTCTCTCGCGATGCTGGTAATGGTGAGAATCTCTTCAATGGTGAGTATCTCATCAATGCACAGGGTGAGGACGTGGTAGCCGGTATCCGTACTCCACAGCAGATTACTAAGATTGGTTCTCAGCGCTGGGCTGAGCGTGCAGGCATCTCTGAGGAGGAGCGTGTTGCTAAATATCCTTCTATGGAAGAGGCTATGCCTGAACTTTACAAGGAACTGGATGCGCTGCAGAATAAGTTGGAGAACCACTATCATGATATGCAGGATATGGAGTTCACCGTACAGGAAGGTAAACTCTGGTTCCTCCAGACTCGTAACGGTAAGCGTACAGGTACTGCGATGGTGAAGATTGCTATGGATCTTCTTCACGAGGGTATGATCGACGAGAAGACTGCTATCCTCCGTTGTGAGCCACAGAAACTTGATGAATTGTTGCACCCTGTATTCGATAAGTTGGCGCTCTCTAAGGCTAAGGTCATCACACAGGGTCTTCCTGCTTCTCCTGGTGCTGCTTGTGGTCAGATCGTATTCCACGCAGACGATGCTCAGGAATGGCATGAGGATGGCAAGAAGGTCATCATGGTTCGTATCGAGACTTCTCCTGAAGACCTCGCTGGTATGTCTGCTGCTGAGGGTATTCTTACCGCTCGTGGTGGTATGACTTCCCACGCTGCCGTGGTTGCTCGTGGTATGGGTAAGTGCTGTGTATCTGGTGCTGGCTCTATCAATGTAGATTATAAGGCTAAGACCGTTGAAATCGAAGGTGTAGTTTACAAGGAGGGTGATTTCATCTCTTTGAATGGTACTACAGGTCAGGTTTATGCTGGTCAGATTGAGACAAAGGCTGCAGAGCTTTCTGGTGACTTCAAGGAACTGATGGATCTCTGCGATAAATATACCAAGATGGAAATCCGTACCAATGCAGATACTCCACACGATGCTGAGGTAGCTCGTGCATTCGGTGCCAAGGGTATCGGATTGACACGTACAGAGCACATGTTCTTTGATGATCAGAAGATTGTTGCGATGCGCGAGATGATTTTGGCAGATTCTGTAGAGGGTCGTGAGAAGGCTCTTGCCAAGCTCCTCCCATATCAGAAGGCTGACTTCTACGGCATCCTCAAGGCTATGGATGGTTGCCACGTGAACATCCGCTTGCTCGACCCACCTCTCCACGAGTTCGTACCTCACGATTTGGCTGGTCAGGAGACCATGGCTAAGGAAATGGGCGTAAGCGTAGAGGAAATCAAGAAGCGTGTGAATTCTTTGGCAGAGAACAACCCAATGCTCGGTCATCGTGGTTGCCGTCTCGGTATCACATTCCCTGAGATCACAGCCATGCAGACTCGCGCCATCCTCGGTGCAGCTTGCGAGTTGAAGAAGGAAGGATTCCATCCATGCCCAGAAATCATGGTTCCTCTCATCGGTACAGTTCAGGAGCTCAAGCAGCAGAAGGCCATCATCCTCGCAACTTCTAAGGAGGTATTCGTTGAATACGGCGTAGAGGTTGATTTTGAGATTGGTACCATGATTGAGATTCCTCGTGCAGCCCTTACTGCAGGTCAGATTGCAGAGGAGGCTCAGTACTTCTCATTCGGTACTAACGACTTGACACAGATGACATTCGGTTATTCTCGTGATGACATCGCTTCCTTCCTTCCTGCATACATGGAGAAGAAGATCTTGAAGGTGGATCCGTTCCAGGTTCTCGACCAGGAGGGTGTTGGTCAGCTCATCAAGATGGCTGTTGAGAATGGTCGTGCTACCCGTCCTAACCTCCGTACAGGTATCTGCGGTGAGCACGGTGGTGAGCCATCATCTGTTAAGTTCTGTGCAAAGGTTGGCATGAACTATGCTTCATGCTCTCCATTCCGTGTGCCTATCGCACGTTTGGCTGCGGCGCAGGCTGCTGTTGAGGAATAATAGCAAATATTTGACTCTCAATAAATTAGGTGGAAAGTCCCAGTAACAGAGGACTTTCCACTTAATTCGTTTTTGGCGGAAGTACCACAGGTAGAGTTTTCAAGGCTATGAATATTTCTGTGCATTTTAGTATGGCAGGAATAGGGAATGTAGCTTTGTGGTAATTTTTGAAATAATAATATGTCAGTTGGGAAAATTTCTTTATTTCTTAGGAAATTTCCTCTTTTTTGAAAAAAAATGATGATTTATTTTGTTTTATATTAATTTTATTGTATCTTTGCGACAGTTTTTAGTATAACAACATAACAATCATGAAAAAATTATTAATTGCATTGGCAATGTTTGCTTCATTGTCAGCGAGCGCAAAACAGGATGCCGATGTTTTAGGTGTAGCATTCGGCTCTACTTGCGAAGAGACAGTTCAAAAGCTTAGTAAAGATTATGGTACACCAAAAACTCAGAGTGCTGATAAACTTGTTTATCTCAACGAGATGTTTGAAGGTTTCAAGGCAGACCGTGTAGAACTCGGTTTTCAGGAGGTTCAGGGAACAACCAAACTGAATCAGGCTCGTTTCTATTTTGTTTGTCCAAGCAAGGCTGCAGCTATTGCAAAGATGAAATCTTTGGCCAAGAAGATGGAAACCCACTATTCTGTTTCTTATGATGAGGAAGATGGTGGCACAGCTTTCTATAAGGGAGGTAGTTCTCCATTGGGCATTGGCAGTTTGTTTACGATTTTCGTTTCTCCTTATCAGGGAAAATGGACTTGCCAGTTGCGTTATGGTAAATTCCAGTATTAATAAATTCCTGTAGGTGACCTGTCTTGATTGGTTTCTGTAGGAAATAAGATAAAAGCCTCGTACACGTCTTGATAGTAAAGTGAGTCGGTGTATGAGGCTTATTTAATGAATATATATAGATTATGAAGAAACTTTTTGTTTTTCTGTGGGTGGTATTGTTGGTGACTTCCGTTCAGGCTAAGTCGCTGAAAGATTTGTGGGTATCTATGCCAGACTCTCTTCTTCCAACCTTAGACCGTAATCTCCGTCTGGAGTTGGTGGAATTAGAGGAAATGGGCGTGAAGCCTAATGTGAAGAATCTTTTGGGTGAGGAGTGTGATATGGATACGCTGACGAATGATTATCTGGAGTGTACTACCAGCAAGGCGGCTCGTCTGCAAATGATATATCTGCCTTCTTCGGCAGGTGATTCTGTTCTTTGCGTTATCAAGACCTTCCGTGCTCCATCCAAGGAAAGTGAAATTCGCTTCTATGATCAGGGTTGGCGCCAACTTCCAATTTCCTCCTATTTGGCTAAGGATCAGTATGCGTTAGGTTGTTATATTAAACCTAAGTCTGATACGATGCGTGTAGAAGAGTATGAGGAATTGAAGAGCAAGCTTGAGCCAGTGATGTATGTGACGGAGTATCTCCCAACTGCGCAAGCCTTTCGCGTTCAGGTATCCCTGCCATTACTGTCGAATGAAGATAAAATGAAGGTGCAGTCCATTTTAATGCAAAGAAAGTTTAAATGGATTCTTGGAAGATTTAACGAAATATAAATATAATACATATTTTATGCAAAACACTTGCAGGTTGCAGTTTTTTTTGTACCTTTGCAATGTGTTTTTCATGGTATTAGATTATTAAGGTTAATAAAAGATTGGTTGTCGTGAGACAATCAATTTTTTTTTGTGCTTAATAATTCCTCCTTTTATTCCTTTATCTACAATTTTTCTATTTTATCTAATTGCTACATCATTATATGGTTGCGGGATTTGAGAATTTAATAATTGAAAATTTGAACACCGAAATGAGATAAACCCTTCACTCGATTCACCAAGATATTAAAGTGCCTAAGGCAGGGCATTATTATGCTGAGGTAAGAGCAACTTTGGGTTCGAGTAAAGGCACTTTTGTGCCCCCGTAAAACGACAAGTGTGCACAAGTAAGACACCCACTGTAATCCCGAAATACAGAATTCTATCTATCAGAGATATGAGGCGCAAACAAGTCATTTGTACTTAGGAAATAAGCAAATTTTGTTGCTTTGCAAGCAAAATACCTCTAAATTCTACAGGTAAAATATTTAAGGTTTTATTTTTTTTACTCTTTTTTTCTTGCGATATTTTATTTTTTTTGTTATCTTTCCTCTATAAAAGGATAATGATTTCCCTCGCATAGGGTAACT
>ENA-OZHJ01000434-OZHJ01000434.1-human-gut-metagenome-genome-assembly--contig:-NODE-434-length-21088-cov-32.716255_pt1 | contig 21088 bp, 18 predicted proteins | sample MGYA00244663_ERZ653672 | MGnify/ENA primary metagenome ERZ653672 (study PRJEB26926, sample SAMN06165215) | human gut metagenome | biome: ENVO:00009003; feature: ENVO:2100002; material: ENVO:00002003... | reverse complement strand
ACGTTAATTAACTCTCTCATTTTCAATCGATTACATAAGAATTAACAGAGTATTGCTATTTGTTTGTCTCTTCAAAATCAGAAATATGTTATCCTATGAGATAATAAAGTAGAATCGTCATCCGCATTTCTTTCATTCCTCAGTTCAATACATTAGAAGTGCTGGAGTGCAGACAACAAGCCTTAGAATAATTTGATTTTGTAAATTTTTGATGTATTTGGTTATATGGTTAGAGTATAGAACGTTTTACTCTCCAAAAATATGAGACGTTTCAATCCACGCACCCACGTAGGGTGCGACCCAAGGTCTGCAAACTCTGTACTGCTGGGTTGATGTTTCAATCCACGCACCCACGTAGGGTGCGACCAGGAAGAGGCTCAACGCCAGTGCCGCATACCAGGTTTCAATCCACGCACCCACGTAGGGTGCGACATAGTCTGCATCTTCTAAGCTCTTACAATTACGGGTTTCAATCCACGCACCCACGTAGGGTGCGACGCCCATTCAGATTAAGGGCAAGTCCTCGCTTCTGTTTCAATCCACGCACCCACGTAGGGTGCGACAGGAAGAGGCTCAACGCCAGTACCGCATACCAGGTTTCAATCCACGCACCCACGTAGGGTGCGACTACTTACATCATTCAAAAAACATACTGACAATGGGTTTCAATCCACGCACCCACGTAGGGTGCGACTTTAATAAGTCTAATCATTATGATCAACCCATTTGGTTTCAATCCACGCACCCACGTAGGGTGCGACTTAAAATTTGTTTTCATAATGTTGCTTATGCTTGGTTTCAATCCACGCACCCACGTAGGGTGCGACTGCATATTCAGCAAAAGGCTGAATATCAACATGCAAAGATAATTATTTTGCGAAAGACAGCAAAAAAAATACGCATAAAATATCATAAAAGGTATATTATTTGTAAGTTACTGATTTTAAGAAGGTGCGAAACTATAGATTATTTTGCAATACTATAGGTTCGCACCCTCATATACTAAATGATAAGTTCACCAGTAAAGTCAATCCCCGTATCTTTACCCAAAGTTTCAACTTTGCGTTTCCAGTTTTTTCCAAGCATATAGAATCTGATACTGTCTTGATCAGAATCGATAATACCTTTTAATTGGTCTCTTAATACGACAAATTGAGCTTCAGTCAAAATACATTCAAAAACAGAGTTTTGAACTCTCTTGCCATAATTCAGACACACTCTTGCTACATTGCGCAAACGTTTCTCACCATGAGGCGAAGTAATGTTTACATCGTAAGTAATCAGCACAAACATAAACTACTTAATTAAAAATACAGGGTAATCATCTATATCCTTGCGGATAAACCTTGCTAACAGCATTGCTTGAACATAAGGTAAAAGACCTATACTTACCTTTTCATTTAAATAAGGATGAGTAATCTGTTCCTTCTTTCTATTCTGCCAAGCAGAAAGTATAATCTTACGCCCCGAGTCTGTCATGACGATACCTTCATCACCCTGCTTGACAAAATCTTTAATGGTAATTTGCTTTCTATTGATTAAAGACAAGACCAGTCTATCACCCAAATATGCTCGCAACTCCTCCATTATATCTAAAGATAATGATGCACGCCCTGGTCTTAAAGTATGCATAAACCCTACATACGGATCTAAGCCTACTGTTTCCAAAGCCGATGTCATATCATTACAAATAAGAGTATATACGAAAGATAACATCGCATTAACCGCATCTTTCGGTGGGCGACGATTGCGACCTTCAAATACAAAATCTTCTTTTTGGTTTAGAAGAAGGCGTGAAAAAACACCAAAATAAGCCGTAGCTGCTTCTCCTTCTATTCCTCTCACACTATCTATAGAATCTGTATTCAAAACTCTTCTTTTGCACCGAAGCAGTTCCTCGCAAACACGTTCTATAGCTTCATCATCTCCATTGTCTCTAATAAAGCGGCGTAAGATATTGCGATAGTTTTGAATTTTTCCTCCTATAAATAATTTGCAGAGATGAAGGGCATAGTTAGGTTCATCAGAATTCTTGTATTGTGCTTTTCTCAATAAAACATTTCCTTTAGTCGGCCCTTGCGAACGACTGATATATCTTCCTTGTGGTGAAAGAAAGGTTAGAGAAACATTGTTATCTGCACACAATTTCATCAATCCAGGGCTTGCCCCCATATAACCAAAAGTAATAATTTGCTCTATATTATGGATAGGAATACGGAATATCTCGTTTTGCTTCACAGATACCACAACATTCAACCCATCTTTACTTAGATAGGCTTCAGGTGTGGTCACGTATAATGTATTAAGTAATATCCTCATATAGATTCTTGTTTAAATAGGTCGATACTAGAGTACAATCACTCATTTCTGGCATACAGAGATTTATCAGGGAACAATTCTTGCAATGGTGCTGTTTGTTAGCTTTTGGCAAGATACCGCTTTTAAATACCTCATGCATCTGTCGGGCACATTGAATAGTCGTACTTCTTAATGACTCAGAAATAGAAATTGTTTCTCTATGTTTTACTTCATCATAATACAATGCACCGTATGGAATATGAATGCCATACATTTCTTCAAGACACATTGCCTGGGCAACCAATTGTACTTCATCTCTTTCATCAAGCTTATGATGACCTCTTTTATACTCCACAGGATATGGTTTCCAATATCCTTTGTAGCGATTATGAGTTATAGCATCTTCTGATGAATCAGTTGGAACAAGTTCTACAGCATCAGTTATACCATACAATCCTAATTCTTTAGAGGCAATATGGAGGGAGCGAAGTGTGATAACATCACCATTTTTTTGACGATAGAAGGGATTATCTACATTCTTGTGTAGAATCTGCCCTTCTGTCGTCAGTTTATTTTCTGCCCATTGTTGCTCGATATGAATCAAAGCCCATTGTCGAGGGCAGAACATAAAGTGCTGTATCCCCGACAACATGAGCATTTCGTCTTCAGTATACATGATGATACTAAATCAATTCTTCAACTGTCACACCAGGATATATCTTATCCAACTCCTCTTGGGTAGGAACAGTAACGTCATAATCGCCAAATGCACGCGGGAACTCTACTCCCTCTTTTAGTTTCACTTGAATAAGGTCAAATAATTGACCAGCTCTAGCATTACCTAAAGGAGAATCGTGTTTGAAGACAATCAAAGCTCTTGGACTCATCTCTCCTCTTGCTGCAGAATGATCATTCTCAAATGCATTAATCAGTGCCTGGAACAAGAGCTTTTTGTCTTCTTCAGAAAATCCAGTTTTAGCTGCATCAGAAGCAGAGATAAAACCATGCATACGATACAGTCCATAACTTACAGTATATTTATTACCAAAAGTATTATTCTTACTCTCATCACTCTCCTTTGTAATACAACAACGAGTAAGTGAATTTGATTTTGAGAAAATAGGATTAATAGAACGGGCAAAAGTAAACTGAACAGGACCGCGCACAACACCAAGTCCCTTTATCTTCTTCTTACTATTTGCTTTTTTCTTTTTTCCTTTCTCTTCAGTATCTTCCTCTTCGGCTTTCTCTTCACCAGTACTCATAACTGCACCAAAAGTACGAATATCAAAGTATTGTGAACACATTGCCTGTCTACCAGATTTGACAGCCTTCTTTTCTTCATCATTAGTCTTGTCTGCCTCATCTCTCTTCTCTTGAATCAGAGGATTCAAAATATTGCCCTCTCTGATGAAAATATCATACGGAGTCTTAAGCCCCTTGAGCAAGTGAATATAATTACGTACTTTGCGCTTGATGCACACATCTGACACCAACCCCTGATCAGTCTCTTCGTCTGTACGAGGCATGTTGTCGAAATCAGGGTCACCATTTGGATTTCCATCTCTAACGTCAAAGAGGAAAACGAACTCATAACGATTCTTTATTGCTTCCATATTAATTAATTGTTAAAATTATTATTATCATTGTTCATTTTGTTTAAATTTGTGTTATATTGGTAATAATATCCCAAAGCAAACTCTCCACGTTCCATTATTGAAAACTTATTTGGGAAGTGACCAATTCGAGCAGCAATCTCAGTAATGGATTTACTGTATGCTCCTTTGGTTTTCTTCTCATAAACTGGTACATATTTTGTCAAGAGAATGCCCATAATTCGCGCAGGTGTATTTGATGCAGATGCAAAAAATCTATCCTTAATCGAACTATTTACTTCACCTTGCGCCTTAAACTGCAATTTGCAGATTAAGGCAAACAAACGTCCACACAAATATGCCTTACTGACATTTTGTTCATCTAATTCATTCTTCATATTATACTTGTTTTTATTGTTTCTATTTAAAACTAATCGAATAACAGTTGATTTCTCCTCACTAAAGCAACCATATTTAGCCTTGTCATGCTCTATTTGACTTAATACACTTTGAAGTATCATCAACGGCAAAGATGTATTTGTTAGAGCAGCATGCCATAATAGGGTTCCAACACGAGCTCTTGCCTTGAAGTCGTTCTGTGTAGGCTTAGCTTTCTTCTTAATACAATTATAAAGAATAGTATTTATGCCTGGATAGTACACCTCACCATTTTTTATAGTTGCAATATCTTCAAACCATTGTTTTAGGTTGTTCTGATATTGAGAAACACTAACAGCCAGCCAATCTCTTACAGCAATTCGAGCTGCAGCAGAGGACAAAGTACAACAATAGAAATAGTTGTCTACTTCCGTTTCTGCTCTATGAGAATCACCAATAGCTACAGAGGAAAACATTTTTTTTATTCTTTCAACTGTAGGCTGGCAAATATCAGACCATGGGTCGATATTATCATCTGGCACCTTTGTCCAAAACAAGGCAATAGTATCGTCACTAATCTTTTGACGATTAGTATATTTGAACTCTTTCTCCTCCTTAGAATTGAGTGTTTCGATTCCATTTGTAGTAAGGAACTTAAGAGCTTCTATATAGTTTCTTGCACAGTTTGTACAAATGCCAGAATTGAGATTACCTTTCAAGCTGTAAGATTCAAAAGCATTGGTATTATATGAAACCAACATACTTCCTGCCATCTGACCTTTTGGTAATTTTACAGAACCATGCGACTCATCTAATATTGGATATTTGTTAGAACCACAAATTGCACACAAACGATTGCCAGTGTTTCTTTCACTCAACCCCTTTTCATATTTCTTTTTTATAGCATCATAAACGCATTGTAAAGAAACAAAGCGGATATGGGTTTCTTCAAGCATAAAGGTCATATTTCCACTTTTTTTACCCTTAAATGCATCAATAGCCTTATTTACCTCCTGTGGTTTACTATAAAATAAAAAAACAGGAGCTAACTCTTGAATAGATTTATATTCCTCAAGCTTGTTGAAATATCGCTCAAATTTCTTCTCTACTTCTGTTAAAGTAGTAGAACCACTTATAGGTGTATGGTATCCCAACAAAGTTTCTTCAGGCTTATCAAGCAACAACCTAGCTTTCCCCTTTTTAGCCGATAGTTTTTCTGCCTTAATCATTATATCACAAGAAATCAACTGTTTGAAATTGCCCTCACTATCAATGACAATATCCCAACTACATTTTTCTGTACCTAAAGCATCGTGACCATTGTAAACTCTTTTGCCTAATTCTACTAATTCTGCGAACATAATTCCTCCTTTCTGTTAAAGTCATACAATATGCGATTAACTGAGTCTTCTTGCTTTGCACGTATATGAGATGTTGAAAGCATCTTTTCATTCAGCTCATCAGGACACACAAGCGTGCTATTCTTTACGACTGCATTTGTCATATAGATTGGAGTTGCATTATGATCCTTATCGTACCAAATATCAAACAAAAGACTACCTATAGGATAGGTTAGATTAAGCTCTGTCGCTTTATCCACATCCTCTTGTGTAACAGGGAAGAAATCACAGGAAAACTCACGAGTACCCAAATAAGGCTGATGCCAACACTGACCTTTTTTCAAACGTCGGTTAAACATCTCACGATATTTGACTATTGGTTCACAAGCAGCTCTTCCTTCTTTTTTATCTCTGTTTTTGACCTTTTGAATATTATCTTCTGACATATAAATAACGGCCTCTATAATGTACTCTACATCTCGCAAAACGATGCTATTTCTCTGGCAACGTTTGCTCATATCAAGTATGTCAATAGGCGTACCACTTTGTATGGAGCTGATTTCATTTCTCTTAATTGAAGAGAATGATATCGGCTTCAATATCTTGATACTTTTAACAACCCATTGAAACTCTGGTTTCCAAAGGATGCATTCCAATATGCCTCTTGCTGCAGACGGAGTCATACATGGATATGTCATGCGCTCCACTTTAAGCGCAGGTTGAGTAAAACAGGCATAATCTCCTTTTACCCTTACTTTTACAATATTACTATCTATCATATGCAAAATATTTCTTCTTCGTTACTTAATCCAAATTCTTTCGAATAAGCACCACTCCAAACTTTTACTCCATTTGTCGTTTCTGCTATCTTATCGAAATTGTCACGTTCAAACTTGCTATACACTTGCACACAGTATTGTGCTATTTGCTGATAATCTTTTCGAGAAAGATATTCTTTACTAGTAATCTCTTTATACAGTTGCAAGCTTTCCTCGTTATATCTATACACGAACAATGAGGTCGTACTACTATCAATAATATGATATTTATCTGCTACATCCTGAAACATCAATTTTTCACGTTTAGGAGTTATGATGTCCTCAGGTGCATATAGCTTAACTATATCCGTATAGTATTCTGCATAGAAATCTGCATCAGTTAATCGATTTTCATTATTGTGATAACATAACTGAGCAAATTGAGTGAAAGTTTTATACTCAGCAGAAGGTTGTCCTTTTTCCTCTAATTGAAACAAAAACACTTTGCCTTTTTCAAGCTTACCCTCTCTATTGCACCTTCCTGCCGATTGGATAATAGATTCCAATGGCGCAAGTTCACGAAATACTATAGGAAAATCCATATCTACGCCTGCCTCTATTAGTTGGGTAGAACACAGTATCAATTTCTCACCATTTTTAAGTTTACTTTTGACCTTATCAATAACAGCCATTCTATGCTTCTGGCACATGTTTGTTGATAGGTGAAGGACCTGCATATCGCCTTTTTCTTTTATACTATCAAACAGAGCCTTAGCTTTCTTCTTAGTATTGCATACAATGAGAACAGGCTCTTTTTCTTCACAAACTTTTTGTGCTATACTATCAATTGATTGTACTTCGTAGTCTGCAATCGGATAATATTCAACTCTTTTCGTGGCAGCAAATATGGTCGTAGGATTCTCAACCAATGGCACTATACGGTCAATACCTTTAAAGTCAGCACGGGTTTGAAAGTTCGGTTGCGTAGCAGTGCAAAACAAAATACTACAACGGCACAGATGCAACATATCGTTCAGTATCTTCATTGTACATTCTGCCAGATGAACTGGTAATGTTTGTATCTCGTCAAAAATGACAATTGAATCCTGCAGATTATGCAATTTCCTACATTTCGATCGCTGGTTCGAAAAAAGAGACTCAAAAAACTGCACTGTCGTTGTAACGACAATGGGATAATCCCAGTTTTCTGTCGCTAATTGTTTTGGGTCTTTGCAATAAAACTCTTCTTCTTCACTTTCTTTTCCTTCATAGATAACATTTGAGTGATGCTCTAATATAACATCATGGTCCTTGAAAATTGATTTCAATTCCTTTGCAGTTTGATCAATGATGCTAAGAAAAGGCAGGACAATGACAATGCGCTTAATATTTGAATGAACTTTTGCATGATGTAGAGCCCAATTCAAACTGCACAATGTCTTTCCCATACCAGTAGGCAACGTCATAGAGAAACATCCTTGAGGTTGCGCTGCAAGACTCTGTGCATACAATCTCACCTCTGTTCTAAGCTTGTTTAGTGAAGATTCAAGAGAAAAAGAACTCAACTTATGATTTAATGCATCTAAAAGCACATCTACGTCAAGGGATAACTGCGGGCGTGCATCATATTGTTCTTTTTCAAAATGTTGCTCAGTATCAAGACTATCAGCATCAACAAGAGAACTATATAGCATTCGTACAAACAGTTCTTTGGTTGTATTTTCCTTTATTCTATTAAAAGAAGAATTATCACAAGGAGGAATACATAGACCATCTTTTTTTAACGCACACAGCACATCAAGCCATTTACTCTCTTCTTTTCCACATTGGTTGAAAGTTTCGAACATAGCATCTCTATTGGGCAATCCTGCATGATGCCCAAAAACAGGAAAAGCAACATTGATTAACTTGTCCATTCTTGCCATATAAGCTCCCCATTTTGCATGAGGTTCTTTTTCTCCTTCTGCTCTAATATATTTCTGAAATCCTTTACTATATTTTCCGACATCATGTAACAAACCACAATATGTATACACGTCAACATATTCACCAGACAAAGCGAACGACTTCATCATTCGAGCAACACCTTCGCTATGCTGTTTCATCGTTTGCTGTTCGCCATAACAGTTTTCGGAATGGGCTATGTATAAAGCCCCCTCCGTATCTTGTTTTAGCGTAGATTTACAATCAACATTTTCCATATCAGCATCTGTCTTCATTGTTACTATTAATATTAAAAATATCAACCAATAAAAGTCTTTAAAACTTCTTTTGTAGCCTTGGCAATCTCTTTCGCCTCCTGATAGCACCCATCAATTTCTTCATAGGTGTATGCATTCCGAGCTTCAGCGATGCTTTCGGTTGCAACCTCTTCGAACATATCGAAGACGATTTGTTCATTATTATTCTGCTTCATATTTAACACTATTAAGAATTCGTATTTCCTTGTTCGAGTATCACCCAAACACCGGCATTCACTCTTCCTTCATGTCTAATTATTCCCGCTTTTTGTAATACAGATAAGTCACGTTCTATGGTACGTTGTGTTACCGACATTGTTTCCGACATTTCCTTACCCGTAACAAAGGGATTTCCCTTAATCATAGAAATGATATTTAACTGACGCTCAGATAGTTCGCTTTCCGACATGTTTCCGACATTTGTTTCCGACACGTCTCCGACATTTACACCGCCATCCCCGCCACGTTCTGCGATAACTTCGTCTATCGTTTTGCGCTGAATAATCGCCATCACACCACCTCCATTTTCTTCTATCGTTGGCAATGGCAAGCTGGCACGTTCAAACTCCTCGGCAATCTTCTTGAAACCACGTCCCCATGACTCCACAAAGCCTGCTTTGTAAAAAACATTAGCAATATTATGGTTACGAGGATAAGAAGAATGCTTCTGCAACAAAGCTGCAGGAGTCAACTCTTTTGGCAACAAGCCATAATTCCATAACTCTATGCTGCGGTCGTAGATACGCATCTGGATGGCAGGACCGGTATAAGCCTTATGCGAAATAGCATTATATATCAACTCTCGTAATGCTTTATCTGGAATCTCCAGCTGCTCTATGCGCTGCAATCCCTCGTAGTGAATAGGCGAAAACAGATACTTGGTTCGGAGTATTTCCATCACTCGACTTGCCATCTGAATCAGGTTGCCTTCTATCACATCCTGAATAATCAAATCGCTCTCATCTGTATGAAAACGTCCTATCTTGAATACCGCAGATGGGAAGAACTGACCAACATGCTTTCCGAAAAGCAAGATAGCAGCATTTTTCAATTCACCTTCCCTGGTGAACAAGCCAAGATTACGCAATACATCTTCGGTTGACGAATTGACCTCTGATTCATCCATACGACCTGCCTTGATACTACATTGCAAAAAATAGTCAATCGCATTGCGGTCTATGTCATCAAGAGTAGCACCATAAACAGGAATATCATCCCATGAATGACCCATCTTTTCCATAATGAATTGCTGCAAAGCAAGCCCTTTGAGTTCTTGCTTGGTAGAACCACTACGATAATGATACGTACCTTTATAGGCTATCGGCATATTACTTGGTGAGACCACAATCTCTATGTACTCTTTATCACCTTCCATAAGAAGGTTTACATCTTCTACGATGCCCAGATAATTAACTATCTTGTTAGGAATATCTTCCAACAACCGTTTGGCATCAGATAAACCGATTACTTCTTTCTGGTCGTTTACACCGATATAAATACGCCCACCTTGGGCATTGGCGAAACCACATATCCATTTCAGATATTCATCACGCCATGATTCCTTATATTCTATATTTTGACTTTCATTCTGCATATTCATTTTCTTCTTTCTATTTCATTAATCCTCATTTCCAGCCTCTTCTCTCTTCCGATAGTCTCAGGGAATTTATATTCCCCCCAACCTACTTCCAGCCTGTTCTTCTTTAATCTCTCATTAAACCACCAGTCGTAGTGTTCTCGGGAAATCATACGGATGTCCCAGGCTGCATGCACTTGGGCTGCAATCGATATTCCATAGACTTCCTTGAGATCTATCATCTCCTCAAGCAGAAGTTCATCGCGCTTCTCGCCGCCCATTTCTTCGATTAAAGCCTGCTTGGTAAAGAGGAAGAAGCCGGCAAATTTGTTACAACATTTCTCTACATCCAACTCTGGATTTGCAGGGAATGTCAAAAGAAGATGCGCTAACTCATGAGCTGCCGTGAAGCGGAGACGTTCTATCGTTGTTTTCGCCGGACGCATATCGAGAACGATCAGGGGATGATACTTATCTGCCCACGTACTCATTCCCCATACTCCATCAGGCAATTCTGTAGATAAGATTTTGATGCCCTTTCGCTCTATTAACCGAAGGATACTGGCTATCGGTCCATCCCCACTATGCCATTGTTCACGCAACAAGTCGGCGGCATGGATTGCATCCTCCAAGGTGGAAACCTTTGTGCCTCTGATAGGATTTCTAAAAATAACTCTTTCAAACCTTTTAGCTTCCTTATCTGGTTTAGAAACACTTTGTACCAGACGTTCCTTGGTAAAATACTGCTCTGCCCAAAACGAAAGACGGGCTTCAAGAGACAGCAATTCTTCCTCTGATAGTTTTCCGTCTGAAGTGGTGCGAAGCATTGGAATATCTATTTTGAGATTAGTTCCTTTAAAATATTCCTCGCTGATATTGAGGGCTTGAGCTATGGCTCGCAGAGCATCACGCTTGGGGCGCATGATGCCTTTCTCATAACGGGATATACTCTGCTTAGTGATGGCTCCGTTGGTTCGCGCTACAAGTTTATCCATACTGAGCTTCATCATCAGGCGTGCTTCTCGCAATCTTATTGAAAATGAGTTATTAGTCATAATTATTAGCCTTTTATTTATTTACAAATATAACGATAAAAATACATAATGTAACTAAGAAGAAACAGAATTTAACACAAAATTATATTTTTAGTATTAGAAAAAGAATAGAAAAGATGAAAATAGAGGATTACACATTATTATATAAAGAGAAAAGGGTAACAGAAAATATGAATTTGATGCAAAACTAAATGGTCGCAATGGATTTAAGACTGCATCTCACGTTTTGCCTGCACTTGGACTAACAGTTAAGGTAGATGAGTTTAGCATCTCCATTTTTCAGTCCGAGGGATGTTGGCAGGAGTGCTGTAAGTCTGGTATCTATACAAGATAAAACGGCTAATATTCACATAAATGTCCAAGTTTTGACCGAGTGCTATAGTCTATCGCATATCTGTTTGGATGAAGCTATTATGGTATGCCCAAAACTGCCGTTTTCGTACGAACAGAGGAGAGAATTAGGGGAAAAATTCCCCTAAATTCTCATACAGTTAGTGGTAGTGAATAAAATTTGACTTTAGAAATCGGAGTATTGCTCTTGCTTTGACTTCACTGTAATGTCTCGTTTCTTCGCTCCCTCCATAAGCTTGTCAAGGACATCTGCTACGTCTTTGCGCGTTATATCTCTGAAGTTAATTACCTCTGGCGCGTCTTTCGAGTTGCTTTTATGTCCCTCTACGTAAGCATTGAGCATGGCAATCCAAAGCATTGGATCAGTCTCTTCTGTGCTTTCCGTTGTGTCTCTCTCAGCTTTCTGTTGTGCATCTTGCTCAATGACTAATGGTATATACACTTTCTTGAAGTTTTCTTCCGTGAAAGCATTTGTACGAATCTCAGCCAAGATTTCATAAGCACGTTGTTTCATTCTGGTAGCTTTCTCACGTTCAGTTGTGAAATGAATCTTCAACTCTTCCATGAAACGAGGTACCTGTTGGTAGTCGGCATCTACGGCAATGGAATAGACTCCACCTTCTTTCTCGCGAAGTTCATCGAAGAGGCGAGCTTGTACCAGGTCTTTCACCACATTGAGGGCGGTTTGTTCCTTGGCAGAAAGTGGTTTGTCGTTGGTGAAAGATAATTCTATTTCTCCTAAGTCGCCTTCCAAATCTGCTTCCAACTCACAAGTTATTTCACGTTTTGGTGAAGAGATGTTCTTTAACTTGTACTGACGTGGTGCTACTCCTGGCGTCCCAGGCAAGGAAGCCACATACTTCTCTATTATCTGGCGTGCTTCTTGTTCTGGCAAAGCACCTACCAAGCAGAAGGTGAAATAGGCGGCATTGCCGAAACGGTCGTTAAAGAGACGTGGTAGATCTTGAAGTCTCATACGATTATAAAATGCCAAGTCTTCACGTGGGTTGTCTTCTGACGGTGGGTATAAGATGGTGTTGATGGAATCTTGTACGGAACTCATGCCCGTCTTGCTCCTATTGGAATAGAGGTACTTGCTTTTCTCCACAAACTTATTAAAAACAGCTGGATTGAAATTCTGTTTAGTCAACACTAAGTGGAGGTACTGGAAGAAGTCTTCTGCATGTGCCACAGTCGTATTTCCACCTACACCATCGGTGTAGTCATTGATGGAAAGTGAAAGTTGGATGTCTTTATTCTGTAGCCATTCGTAGAGTTGATTACGGCTGTACTTGTATAGACCAGATTGCATAATGAGCGACTGCATTGCTTTCTCTGAGGGGAGATCCTTTGAGGTAACCAATGAGTTACCACCCATCGCAGAACCGACAAAGTATATTGTCTTTCTTGCATCAGGCAGGTATTTGTAGAGTACTTTGGCACCATTGCTAAGGGTCCATTCGGTTACATTCATGTCCTTAATGAGTGTACTCTTGTTAATCTTTCCTGGTGTAATTTTGTAGTCAATGAGTTGACTGATGGATGCAGGTTTGTCGAAAGTCAATACGGGGTCTTCCTTTACTTCAGCCAAAATCTTTTGGAACTGTGCTAATGGCACGTTCATGTCGGATGGATTGGCTGAATAGGTAATGAAACTGAGGTTTTTGTCGTTCATCCAGGAACGAACCCAAGCATTTAGGTCTTCTACCTCCATATCTACTAAACTCTCCACGGAACGTCTGATCTGTTGATGGAAGGATTCCAGTGGCATACCATACAGATAGTTCTGTTTGAAAACATCCATCCAGTTGTCGGGAGTTCCCAGGTTATCAGATTCCATCAGAGGTTTCATCTCATTGTAGAGGGCTTCCTTGGCTTGCTCAAACTCTTCGCTATCGAATCCTTGGCGATAGATACGCTCACGAATAGCGAGGATTTGTTTGAGGGCTGCTTGTTCCTTGCCAGCATATGGTACGAAGTCCCAGGCGTTCTGGTCATATTGACGCACCAATGGTGAGTAACTGACGGTGGCTGTGATGAATTCTTCCTTTGCATCATTGCGCAGCATAGCCAATTCCTGGGAAGCTAAGCGTTGGAAGAGGCGAGCCTTGAGTTGGTCGCCCACTACATCACGTTTCGTAGGGTCTGTTATAGCAAGGTTACGTTGGTAAATACCGACGGAATTCGAAGTGTTCTCCTTGTCAATGAAACGGTAGTAGAGGGGTGTGTCATTTTCTGGGACGAGTGCATTCTCCCTCGTTATAGGTTTCTTGGAGGCAGGAATTGCCCCGAAGATACGTTTTACTTCTTTCTCGTATTCTGTAGGCTCGATATCACCGATAATGGCAACACACTGCAACTCTGGGCGATACCACTGCTGGTAGAAAGCCTTGATGTCCTTGGCTGTGTAACTACGAATCTGTTTTTCTGAACCGATGACGTTATGGGTGGCATAATCACTGTGATTGTAGATGTAAGGAGCGATGGCTTCCGTCAAGCGCTTGTTGACGTTGCGACTTTGTCTCCATTCCTCCGAGATGATGTTTGCTTCCTTTTCCACATCCTTGGGTAGTATCTTGATGCCATTGCACCAATCTTTGAGCAACAACATCATAGATGCCGTCACTTCACTGTCTGCTACAGGTACATTGTTGACTTGAAATCGGGTCTCGTTAATGCCTGTTTGGGCATTGAATACCAAACTGTGGTCACGGAGGTAAGTCATGACTCCATGAGGAAAGTGTTCGGTGGCATTGAACGCCATGTGTTCCAAGAAATGTGCCAAACCATATTGCTTGTTTGTCTCCAAGATAGCACCCACATTCTGGTACAAATAAAAGTTGACCTCTCCAGCGTTGCTTGGGTCACGCAATATATAATAGGTGAGTCCGTTAGGGAGTTTACCTTGTACTAAACCGTTGATTTGTGCCTGACTGCAAATCGGTACGAATAGCATACAGATGGTAATTACCATCTGTAATGCAAGAGTATAGATAGACCTTTTCATTCTGTTTATCTTTTCAAACCGTTTATTTCTGTAAGAGTTCAAGTGTAGCCAACTTGCGGGCAATAGTAGCCTGAATCATTGCCTGTACTTGTGTCATGTTGTTGAGTTGAAGCGACTCCACGTAACCTTGGCGATAGTATTTGGTGGCATCCTCATACTTCTTTATCGCCGTGTAGCTGTCGCCAATCATGACGAGGTAGTTGATGCGGTCAACGACGGATGTTTCACCTGTCAATGCTTTTTCCACCCAATTGATGGCAATCTCGTGGTCGGCAGGAGCGAGTTTCTTGCCAGCTGCGTAATAAAGATTCTGTGCTGCCTTACCATAGTCGGCCGGTGTGGCGTTCTCACCCATCAACTTGAAGTAGTCGTCCATCAGCTCCAAGTACTTCTTGATGTCCTTGTCCTTGTAGATGACATAGATGGCATCGGCATATTTGGCAGACGACTTGGCTGGGTCGAAATTACCAACGAAGGAAATAACTGAATAGGAAGGCTTGTACTCCCCGGAAATCTTATCCACATAGTCCTTGTAGCTTAGATTTCCTTCCTTGGCAAGGTCCTCGATGCGCTTGTCATTATACTCAATGACATAATAGGCAGCAGCATCGCCGACATTTTTCTGCCAAGCTGGAAGATTGGTGTTGATGAAGTCAGCTATCTTTTGTTGCTGTTCGATGTCGTCGCCACCTAATTGTGTGATGATGAGATAGTCTGTACGGTTGATGAGACTTGGACCTAACTTGGCTTGGATATAGGCACTGAACATCTTTCTGATTCTGACTACCCATTTCTCGGCATCCATGCCTTCTTGTGCCATAAGAAACTTAGGGGATTGTTGTAGTACCTTCTGTTGGATGTCCAAGTCGGAAGGGTTGGCACGGTATTGTTCGTAGAGTTCCTTAAATCCGATGACATCGCCCGCAGCGGTTTTGCCAGCTTCCAACAACTCATTTGCTCCCATCGCACCTACAGATATGGAGATTGCCTTTCCGTCATTGGCGATGAATGCCAAGGTAGGAAATGCCTCAATCTTGTATTGTTTGGCAATGGCAACATTCTCAGGCTTTTCGGCATCAATCTGTATGCTGATGAACTTCTCGTTGAAGTACTTTCCGATGGAGTCTTGAGTGAAAATGGTCTTTGCCATGCGTTTGCAAGGCCCGCACCATTGGGCATAGAAATCAACAAACAAAGGCTTATGCTGCTTCTTAGCCTCGTTGAGGGCTTGCTGGAAAGAGCCTTGGAAAAAACGAATGCCACTTTGTGTGGTGGCATCTGTTGGTACATCTTCTTTACTCTTGCCTTGAGCCATGCAAGGCTCAAGGTTGAAGAGAGAGAGAATTGCTGCAAAGAGCAATATACTAATATTTTTCATCATATCTTTTCTTCTATTTAGTTCTTAATGATGTATAGTCGATGTCTTCGTCTCCATAGGAACCATTGTCCCAATCTCCGAACTCGTTCTTCTTGATGATGACGGTGAAGATGTGTGGAAGAAGGGCAGAGTGATCCTCGTTCTGCACTTTCAAGCTGATGCTATATCTACCTACAGGTAAGTTCTTGGAGGCAGCATAGAATACTTGAATCAAACTGCCTTGAAGACGGATGGTTCCTTCCTGGATGGCTTGACGGAAAGCAGCGGCATCACCTCCCTCTGTAGCTTCTACGTCGTAAAACTCGTAGGTGATAGGCACTGTACCTGCTACGCCTTGGATAGCATACGAAGTCCAAGGAGAATTGTCGGTTACTTGAGGGGCATATTCATCTACTTCCTGATAGACAACCAAGGTATCTGGTTCATATCCTGCGTTTTCAGCCTTGAGATAGCCTACAGGCATATTATGGCAACTCGATAGTGATATTAGTGAGATGAGGGTGATTGCCACGAAACTGATTTTACTATATAATCTTTTCATTTTGTTAAAAATCTGTTGGAGTGAAATCATAACTTAAAGCGTGTACGACTCCTGTCTGAGTCATAATGTTGCAGGAAGCAACCTCGCTGGTTTTTCCTGCAGCTTCGGAGGCAAGATAGATTTTCTTAGGACCAGCCTGTGGCACACCTCCGTATGGTTCACGATAGGTGTAAATCCAAAGCTGTTTTCCAGAGAGCATCGTGTATGTCTTACCACCTTGTCCGATGACTGTACTCGGATCCGTTGAGGCAATGCCAGGTGTAAAGTCGTCGAGTTGGATAACTTGATTGCCCTCGATGATGGAGGAAAGGATGAAGTTACGGCAGTCCTCTACGGGTACATCTGCTATCTGTTCATAACCTTTCTGCAAAAGATAACGGCGAATGCTGTGGTTGGTCATGCCAAACACTGTCAAGTTTTTGCCATAGGAACTGGTGCCCATAAATATCTCTTGGAGACCAGCGTGCTCTGCCATGATTACGAGAGAGTCCCAGTTGTAGGAATCTTGCTTGAAATAGTCCCACATAGTGCAATCGTGATAGCCGACGGATGTCCCAGTATCGGCGAAGTTATACTTGGTACAGGAGGTGGTGAACCCTAAGGTTGCTACCACTACTACTATTAGGAGAAATATCTTTTTCATTTTCTTGTTTTCTTTATTTTAAGATGATTTACATGTAGCGCATCCAGTAGATGGTCTGGCGTATCATAGTGTTTGTTACCTTTCCGTCACGATCAGAATAAGCGTTGCTTGGAATTGGAAGGAAGAGGGCACCATTCTGGATGTCGTTAGCGGTCAAGGTCTGGAACTTGCCGTGTAATTCCTCCAAAATGTAGTTGTTGCGGATGATGTCATAGTAACGCTCATCGTTCTCGCCAAATAACTCCTTTTCACGTTCCTTGAAGATGGCTTTCTTGAGGTCGCCGTCATCATAGATGGATGGATAAGCTTCCGCACCGGCACGATTACGGATGGTGTTGAGGTCTGCGATGGCAAAGTCTGTCTGTCCTAACTTGTTGTAACATTCTGCACGGAGCAGGATAATGTCAGCAAGTCGCCAATACACGTAGTCCGCATTCAGTGAACGAAAGTCTTTGCCTGTCTCAGAGAACTCGTTTTGGGTGTAGATGCACTCCCTGAACTTGTAAGGGATGGCATATTGGATACCATCTACCTCCACAGGGTTGTCGATGTCGTAGAAGAAGGCTTGCTTACGTTGGTCGGATGGGTCTGGGTACATTTCCTCGACGGTAGAAGGGTAGAGTTGCAGATAGTTGTCGTATGGAATGTTACCCATCTGTGCAGTCTCTTTTACTGGCCAGCTGAGGTAGGCTGTTGCCACGTCGTTTGGTGTTTGACTGTCCTCAGAACGTGCCTTGTCGAATGTCAAGGTGAAGATAGCTTCTGGATTTGTCTCTTCTGGATGGGAAAGCTTGCTGCAGAGTTCTTCAGGAGAAGAGCATAAGCTATAGTTGCCTACTTTACCTTCTATCAAGAGAGTGGCGTAGTCGATGGCTTTCTGATAGTCTTCCTTAGGGTTGCCTTGTAAACCGTAAAGTTCTTCTACACTACCTTTCCAAGCGTAAATCTGAGCCAGAAGAGCGGCACTGTTGCCTTTGGAGGCATATTGACGGCTCGTGATGGAAGTGTTGTTCAAACCTCTTAGTTTGTCGTATGTTGGCAAGATGCTGAAAGCAGCCTCTGCACTGCTGATAGCTTTGTTGAGTACGTCTATCATCGGAGAACGACCATACATCACGATGTCGGTGGAATTCTTGGTGATCACGCAGTCGCCGTATCGTTGTGCCAAGAAAAAATAGGAAAGTCCCATGGCAAAGTAGGCTTGTCCTTTGTGGAAATTATAGCGTTCTTCCGACAAACCTTCTGTCTTGCCAATGTTGTCAAGGAGTAAGTTTGACTCATAGATAACGTTGTAGAGACCAGTCCACTGACCATCTTGGTCTTTGGCATAGCGTGGGTTCCAATCACGTAGTTCATTGTTCCAACCGAGATTGTCAGCCTTGGCACCTGCTGCGATGAAGGCATCGTTTTTGCCTAAGAAGGCGTTCTCGAAGAATAGTATGGAGGATGTAGTGGCATTCAACTCATTTTCTGATTTGAATGCATTGTTGAAGGTGACTTGGTTCTCTGGAATCTGCTCCAAGTCGCATGACACCAATCCTGCCGCACAGATGGCGGCTATAAATAGTTTCTTCTTCATGTCTTATTAAAATTTTAAGTTAAAGCCAAATGTTACTGAACGGTTCAATGGGTACTGCTGACCCGTATCCTTGCCTGTGTAAGGATCAACGACTTCAGGGTCTGTACCTGAGTAGTTGGTCCACAAGAAGAGGTTTTGACCTGTGACATATAGGCTCAGTCCCTTGATTTTGTTTTTAAACCACTTGGCAGGCATCTCATAAGATAAGGTAATGGACTTGAGACGCAGATAGTTGACATTCTCGATATTGGAGTCGATGTCGCCATCAAACTGTCCTATGTAGCCTTGGTCTGCGAACTCCAAGGATGGATAGTCGGTCTCATCGCCAGGCTTCTGCCAGAAGGTTACCTTGCTTGGATCTGCCATGATGGTGCCGAAGGTCTTGGTGAAGTTGAATGCAGAGTTCTTCACCATGTTCATCATTTTGCGACGGATGGTATAGCTCATCATCATGTCGAGTGTCCAGTTCTTGTACGAAACACGGTTGCTGATACCACCGAATGCACTTGGCAAGGTACTGCCTGCATAGTACTTGTCGTTGTTGTCGATGGTTCCATCCTGATTGAAGTCCTTGATTTTACGACCTCCCACACGCAACTGATAGTTCTCGCTGTTATTGAAGCTCAATGGTACGAGTTTACCTGATGCGTTGTAATAATATGGTATCTGGGACTCATTCTGTACGATGCCCTCGTCGTGATAGGTGTAGATGCCATAGACTGGGCGACCCAATACCTTGTCGCTCAAGTCCTCACCTCCGTATGACTTGCGGAAGAGGTTGCGGTCGTGAGAGATGTTGAAGCCCAGTGTCCACTGCCAGTTCTTTCGCTTGATGATATCTGCGGAAATCTCAAACTCAATACCCTCGTTGGATATGGCGGAAGAGTTGTTCCACATCTTGTCTGCCAAGAAGAAGTTTCCTGGGGTTGAGGTCTGCATCAGCAAGGCATGGGAGTATTTGTAGTAGTAATCCAACTTCACTTGCAAGCGATAGTTGAAGAGCTGAAGGTCGAGACCTAAGTCATATTGGTCGTTTTTCTCCCAAGTGAGCTGGTTGTTTGCGAGAAGTCCTGGTATCAAACCTGAATTACCTAAGAATGTGTTGCTGGTACTCATGGTTCCCAACGCAAGGTAAGCCTCGTTGAACTTCTGACCAGAGCGTCCCCAAGATGCACGGAACTTACCGAAGCTGAGCCACCAGAGATTTTTCATGAATGGTTCGTCACTGAATGTCCAACCCAAGCCCACAGCAGGGAATGTTCCCCATCTCACGTCGCTACCGAAGACAGAAGAACCGTCGGAACGAAGGGAAAATTCTGCCAGGTACTTGTGCTTGTAGTTGTATGCCAAGCGACCGAAGAGACTCATCATCTCTTGTACTTCCTGGTTGCTGTTGTACGTCTGCAATGCCTCATAGGTGCCATATTCGTCTTGGCGTAATGATGGCCATTCCTCACCTACATAGTGGATTTGGTTGGTAGGGCCGCCATAGGCAGAACCGCCAACAGTGTTGAGCTGGTCACGGTTGTAGGAGAAACCACCCATCAACTCGAAGAAGTGCTTTTCCTTGAGGTCGAACTTATAGGTGAGATAGTTCTCGCTCTGAATCATCGTCATGCCGATGTTCTGTCCTTCTGACTTGGATAATTTCTTGTAGGTCAGATAGTCTGGCGTAAAGGTATTGAGACGAGTGTTGTAGTGGTCGATAGCTGCCGAGAGCGAGAGCTTCAAACCCTTGATGATGTTATAGTTGAGTCCACCGCTCAATCGAATATTGTAGTTGGAGTTCACTCCATTGATTCCTCTCAAGGATTGCATAGCGGTCTTTTCGGCGATGCTTCCTTTTCCTGGCAAGAGGGTGGATTGTAGCTTCGGATCAATAGTGAGACCTTGTACCTTGCCTGTGGTAGCTGCTTTTTGGTCAGTGTAAGATAAGTTGATGCGAGTATAGGCATCTACCTTTGGGGTAATCTTGAAGTCAAGATTGGACATGAGGTTGGCTCGCAAGAAACTGGAGTTGATCATGATACCTTTCTCGTTGTAGATACCTGCGGCTACCATGTAGCGTACATTGTCGTTGCCCCCGGAGATGGAAAGGTCGGCCTTGGTCACCTGACCGACACGAAAAGCATACTTCCACCAGTTGGTACTGTTATTATAGAAAGTATTGAGGGAATCCTGTGCTAACGAAGGAATCTTGTTGGAATCGTCTGTGGTGATGTTACCCTTATTCCAAAGGTAGTCGTATGCACCATAACTGTTTGGATCCCATCCCCATGTGTCCTTGTAACTATTCTTTTACCTTTGCACCCAGAATCAAGTAACATGGATTTGGTTAATTGGTGTTAA
>ENA-OZHJ01000423-OZHJ01000423.1-human-gut-metagenome-genome-assembly--contig:-NODE-423-length-21457-cov-4.338006_pt1 | contig 21457 bp, 12 predicted proteins | sample MGYA00244663_ERZ653672 | MGnify/ENA primary metagenome ERZ653672 (study PRJEB26926, sample SAMN06165215) | human gut metagenome | biome: ENVO:00009003; feature: ENVO:2100002; material: ENVO:00002003... | reverse complement strand
CGAGATCTGCGCATGTCTCGTGGGCTCGGAGATGTGTATAAGAGACAGCTCCTAACCCGAGATAATCAGATGCTAACGATAAAACAGGATATACGATGAAAAAGAATATTATATTACTTATGACGGCAGTGTTCGGAGTGTTCGTTTTGGCGGGCTGCTCCGAGGACGACCTGAAAAAGACGAGTGCTGTCCTCGACTCGCCTACCGTCGAGAACGATTTCGACAGATGGCTTGCCAAGAACTATTTGGAACCCTACAACATCGATTTCAAATATCGTTTCAAAGATGTTCTGGGCGACATGGACTACAACCTGACTCCCGCGGATTACGGACAGGCGATCAAACTGGCCAAGCTGATGCTGAAGATGTACCTTTCGATTCCCGAGGACGTGGAGATCGAGGTGGTGGGCGAGCTGGACGCCCTGCGCGACGACGTGCTGGCCGGGACGGACGGGCTGACCACCGACGTGACGGACAACTCCGACCTGCGCTCGCTCGAATTGCAGGAGGAGGTTCTCCGGCGTTCGCTCAAGGCGGACAATGCGGGACGCATGCCGACGCTCGCAGCCTTCGGGTCGGCCTCCTATACGGGTAACGACATGGAGCCTTTCAATTTCGGCGGCGCCGCCGCGACGGACGATTCCCGGTATTTCTGGACCCATCCGATTTCGGTCGGCCTGCAACTGTCGGTCCCCATCTTTTCGGGCCTGACGAAGATGAACAGGTCGCGCGAGCTGAAAAACCAGATTTCGCAGCTGTCGCTCCAGCGCAGCTACGCCCGGCAGCAGATCGACGTACAGGTGCGCTCGGCGCTGAACGACCTGCTGACCGCCCGCGAGACGATGTACGCCCAGGAGCTGACCGTCGAGCAGGCCCGCAAGGCCTACAAGATCTCCGACACCCGTTACCGGGCGGGCGCGGGGACGATCCTCGAACTCAACAGCGCGCAGCTCTCGCAAACGCAGGCGCAGCTGAACTTCTCGCAGGCGATCTACGATTACCTTTCGGCCAAGGCCGAGTACGACCGCATCGTCGGCCGCGAACACGGAAATAAATAAAAAACAGGATAAAGAACGTATGAAAAAAATCGTGATTTTGTGCATCGCCGCCGTCTCTTTCGCCGGCTGCACGGGTAAGAAAGGCGTGACCGCCGTTGCGGAAGACAAAGGCGTGCTGACCAAAAGCGCCGTTGCCGAAGAGGCTTCGGTGCAGCTTACGGAGGTCTTCACTTCCGAGATCGAGCCTTACAAGGAGAACGACATCACTCCGGCGGCTTCGGGCGTGCACATCGACAGGATTTACGTCGAGGTGGGCGATCCGGTGCGCGAGGGGCAGCTCGTCGTGACGCTCGATCCCACGCAGTACACCCAGCAGCTGGTGCAGCTGAAGACCGTCGAGGACGACTACAACCGCCTGCTGCCGGTCTACGAGGCCGGAGGCATTTCGACCCAGCAGATCGAGCAGGCCAAGGCCCAGCTGGACGTGCAGCGCGAGGTGGTCGCCAACCTCAAGAAGAACATCGAGGTGCGTTCGCCCATTTCGGGCGTCGTCACGGCCCGCAACTACGAGTCCGGCGACCTGTTCGCCCAGCAGCCGATCCTGCACATCATGCAGATCGACCCGCTGAAGGTCATCGCCAACATTTCGGAGCAGTACTTCCCCAACGTGAAGGTGGGCATGCCGGTGAAGCTGGCCGTCGACATCTTCCCCGACGAGGAGTTCACGGGCACGGTGTCGCTGATCTATCCGGCGCTCGACCCCACGACCCGCACCTTCAAGGTCGAGGTCAAGGTCCCCAACGCCAAACGCACGCTGCGCCCGGGCATGTACGCCCGCACGACCTTCGACATGGGCAGCAAGGAGGGCGTGATGGTTCCCGACGTGGCCGTGCAGAAGCAGGTCGGCTCGGCCGAGCGTTATCTCTACGTCATCGTCGGCGACTCGGTTGCCGAGCGCCGCTCGGTCAAGGAGGGACGCCAGGTCGGCGACCGCGTGGACATCCTCTCGGGGATCGAAGCGGGCGAGCCGGTGGCCGTCACGGCGTTGTCGAAACTTTTCGACGGGGCCAAAGTGGATATTAAAAAAGACTAAAACAGCCCCTTTCCAATGAAAATTTACGAAAGCGCGGTCCGCAAACCGATCTCAACGATCCTGCTGTTCGTCGGCGTGATGGTCTTCGGACTCTTCTCGCTGATGAACCTGGCCGTAGACCAGTATCCCGAGATCGAGATACCCCAGATCTCGGTGATCACGATGTATCCGGGCGCCAACGCCGCCGACATCGAGACCAACATCACCCGTGTGCTGGAGGACAACCTCAACACGGTGAGCAACCTCAAGAAACTGACCTCCAAGTCGCAGGACAACGTGTCGATGATCACCGTCGAGTTCGAGTACGGTTCCGACCTCAATGAGGGTGCCAACGAGATCCGCGACGTGGTGAGCCGCGTGCAGTCCATGCTGCCCGACGACATCGACTATCCGACGATCTTCAAGTTCTCGACCTCGATGATCCCCGTGATGATGCTTGCCGTCACGGCCGAGGAGAGCTATCCGGCGCTGAACAAGATTCTCGACGACAAGCTGGTCAACGTGCTCAACCGCGTCGACGGCGTGGGCGCCGTGTCGATCATCGGCGCACCCGAACGCGAGGTGCAGGTCAACGTCGACCCCGCCAAACTGGAGGCCTACAACCTCACGGTCGAGCAGCTGGGGCAGATCATCGCCGCCGAGAACGTCAACATCCCCAGCGGCACGATCGACGTGGGCAACAACACCTTCAACATCAAGGCCGACGGCGAGTTCAAACTCAGCGACGAGCTGCGCAAGGTCGTGGTGTCGAACGCCGGGGGCCGCACGGTGAGACTTTCGGACGTGGCCCAGATCCGCGACACGCTCGAAAAAGCCACGATGGACGAGCGCGTCAACGGCCAGCGGGGCGTGCGCGTGATGTTCCAGAAACAGTCGGGCGCCAACACCGTGAATATCGTCCACGAAATCCAGTCGCGCCTGCCGGAGATTCAGAAAACCCTCCCGAAGGATGTCAAGATGGAGCTGATTTTCGAAGGCTCGCAGGAGATCACCGACGCCATCGGGTCGCTCTCGGAAACCATTCTCTACGCCTTCATCTTCGTCGTGCTGGTGGTGATGGCCTTCCTCGGACGCTGGCGCGCGACGCTGATCATCTGTATGACGATCCCCGTGTCGCTGATCTGTTCGTTCATCTACCTCTTCGCCACCGGCTCCACGCTGAACATCATCTCGCTCTCGTCGCTCTCCATCGCCATCGGTATGGTGGTCGACGACGCCATCGTGGTTCTGGAGAACATTACGACGCATATCGAGCGCGGCTCGAACCCGAAGGAGGCCGCCATCTACGCCACCAACGAGGTGTGGCTGTCGGTCATCGCCACGACATTGGTGGTCGTCGCGGTGTTCCTGCCGCTGACGATGGTCCCGGGCATGGCGGGCATCCTGTTCCGCGAGCTGGGCTGGATCGTGACGATCGTGGTCTGCGTTTCGACTACGGCAGCCATTTCGCTGACCCCGATGATGTCGGCTTACCTCTTGAAACTCGAAGGCGGCCAGCACGACTACAAGGGCCTCGGCGTGATCTACAAGCCGATCGACCGGGCGCTCGAATGGCTCGACGACGCCTACGCCCGTTCGCTCGACTGGGTCGTACGCCACCGCCGGATCACCTTCTTCTCGATGATGTCGGTCTTCGTCGTGTCGCTGGGGCTGCTGACGCGGGTTCCCACCGAGTTCTTCCCGCCCTCGGACAACGGCCGCATTTCGGCCATGGTTGAGCTGGAGCAGAACGTCGGCGTCGACTACACGGCGCGCATCGCCCGGCAGATCGACAGCATCATCTATGCGAAATACCCCGAGATCGTGCTCGTCTCGGCGTCGGCCGGCGCCAACTCGTCGGACAACGCCTTCGCGGCGATGCAGACCACCGGTTCGCACATCATCAACTACAACGTGCGCCTGACCGGCGTGGAGGAGCGCGATCGGTCGATCTACGTCATCTCCGACCTGCTGCGCGGTGATCTCGACCGGATTCCCGAGATCCGCCAGTACACGGTCACTCCCGGCGGACAGTCGGGCAGCATGAGCGGTTCGGCGACGGTCAACGTCAAGGTCTTCGGTTATGACATGGACGTGACGAACGCCGTTGCCAACGACCTGAAGGAGAAGATGCGCCGTCTGGAGGGCGTTCGCGACGTGAAACTTTCGCGCGACGACCTGCGTCCCGAGTACAACGTGGTCTTCGACCGCGACCGGCTGTCGTACTACGGCATCAGCAGCGCCACGGCGTCGCAGGCCGTGCGCAACCGCATCGACGGCCTCGTGGCCTCGAAATACCGCGAGGACGGCGACGAGTACGACATCATCGTGCGTTATGCCGAGCCGTTCCGCAACCGCATCGAGGATGTCGAGAACATCACGCTCTACAACGCGCAGGGCCGTCCCGTGAAGCTCAAGGAGGTGGGAACCGTCGAGGAGGAGTACGCCGCGCCGATGATCGAGCGCGAGAACCGTCAGCGCGTCATTTCGGTCCAGTCGACCCTCGGGGCCGGCGTCGCGCTGGGCGACGTGGTGGCCGAGGTCGAAAAGCTCCTCGCCGACTATCCCGCGCCCGACGGCGTGGACCTCGAAGTGGGCGGTACGGTCGAGGATCAGGGCGACGCCTTCGGCGACCTGGGAACGCTGCTCATCCTGATCGTCATTCTGGTGTATATCGTGATGGCCACGCAGTTCGAGTCGCTCAAGTTCCCGTTCATCATCATGTTCACCATTCCGTTCGCCTTCACGGGCGTGTTCCTCGCGCTGTGGATGACCTCCACGCCGCTGTCGCTGATCGCCCTGATCGGCGCCATCATGCTGGTGGGCATCGTGACGAAGAACGGTATCGTGATGGTCGACTACATGAACCTCCTGATCGAGCGCGGCTCGGGCGTCTTCGACGCGGTGATCGCCGGCGGCAAGAGCCGTCTGCGTCCGGTGCTGATGACCTCGTTCACGACCATTCTGGGCATGCTGCCGCTGGCGATCGGCACGGGAGCGGGCTCGGAGACGTGGCAGCCGATGGGCATTGCCGTGATCGGCGGTCTGACGTTCTCGACCATTCTCACGCTGTTCATCGTTCCGGTGCTCTACTCGATCCTCGTGAACCGTTCGCAGCGCAAGGAGCGTGAGAAACTGGCGCGCCTCTCGGCCGAACACCAGGCAAGCAAGCATTGAAAGTGAAAAGCTGAATTAAAATTGATCGATACTATGAAAGCAGTATTTTTGTCATACAACCAGGCGCTGACCGACCGGGTGAACGCCATCCTCGACAAGCAGGGTATCCGCGGCTTCACCAAATGGGCCTTGACCGAGGGCCGCGGCTCGGTCGACGGCGAACCCCACTACGGCACGCATGCGTGGCCTTCGATGAACGCCTCGATCCTGGCCATCGTCGACGACGAGAAGGTGGCTCCGCTGATGGACGCCTTCCGCGAAATGGACGCTGCGACCAGGATGCAGGGGTCCCGGGCGTTTGTCTGGAATATCGAAAGCGGATTCTGATTCCGCTGCTTGCGGTGCACCTGCCGCACATCCCTCCGGCGGGGCGAACGGATCGTACTCGGGTACGATCCGTTCGCCCCGTTTTTCACGACGCCCGGCATCTGCCCCGCACGGACCGGAATCCCGGTTCCGTCGGTTCCGCGATATTCGGAGACCGGAAGCCGTATTTGAAACGTATGCGGCAATGCGGTGCGAAAAATGAAGCAATGCATCACAAAGTGCCGGGAATTGCGCTATTTTTTCTACATTTGCATCCATGAAACTCACCTTTCTGGGAACCGGTACTTCGCAGGGCGTACCCGTCATCGGCTGCCGCTGCAAGGTATGCACGTCGGCGGACCGGCGCGACAACCGTCTGCGCACCTCGGCGATGGTCGAGACGCGGGGCGTGCGCATCGTCATCGACGCCGGACCCGATTTCCGCTACCAGATGCTCCGCACGGGCGTGCGGCATCTCGACGCCATTCTGCTGACTCACGAGCACAAGGACCATATCGGCGGTCTGGACGACGTGCGGGCTTTCAATTTCGTCGATTACCCGCCGACCGTCCACAAGGTCCATATCTGGGCCGCCCCGCGGGCGCTGGAGTGCGTGCGCAAGGATTTCGACTATGCCTTCGCGCAGGACAAATACCGCGGCGTGCCGGAGATCGAACTGCACGAAATCGACACCGCAAAGCCGTTCCGTGTCGGCGATGTGGAGATCGTGCCCGTGTCGGGCCACCATTCCGAACGCTTCGAGGTCACGGGCTTCCGCATCGGGCCGCTGGCCTACCTGACGGACTTCAAGACCATCGAGGACGCCGAGGCCGAAAAACTGCGCGGTACGGAGGTGCTGGCGGTCAATGCGCTGCGTTTCGCCCCGCATCCGTCGCATTTCAACCTCGCGGAGGCGCTGGCGCTGATCCGTCGCGTCGGGCCGCGCGAGGCCTATATCACACATATGTCCCACGAAATAGGCCTGCATGCCGAGACGGAGGCGACGCTCCCGCCGGGCGTGCACCTGGCTTACGACGGGTTGGAGGTGGAAATTTAGGCTCGCATTCCGGCCGCATGCGGTAAGCTTCCGTCAAGGCGGGGGCGGGGCCGGACTTGTAGATGCGGCGGAACGCCGCGAAAACGGCGGGCGGAGATGCAAAACATGAATAAAAAAGATATGAAGACATTGGCAAATAAGGTAATCGTCATTACGGGCGCATCGTCGGGTATCGGCGAGGCGATGGCGAAAGTATACGCCGCGCAGGGCGCAAAAGTGGTGCTCGGAGCGCGCAACGTGCAGAAATTGCAGCTTCTTGCGGGCGACATCCGCGCCCGGGGCGGGCAGGTGGCCTACTGCGGGGTGGACGTGACGAAACCCGAGGAGTGCCGGGAGCTGATCGAAACCGCCGTGCGGGAGTTCGGCGGCATAGACGTGCTGATCTGCAATGCGGGTATTTCGATGCGCGCCATTTTCGACGACGTGGACCTCGGGGTGCTGCACCGGCTGATGGACGTCAACTTCTGGGGTACGGTCAACTGCTGCAAGTTCGCATTGCCGTATCTTCAGGCGTCGAAAGGCTCCGTCGTGGGCATTTCCTCCGTCGCCGGGCTGCACGGACTGCCGGGCCGCACGGGCTATTCGGCTTCGAAATACGCCATGACGGGATTCCTCGAAACGCTGCGTATTGAGAACCTCAAAAAGGGATTGCACGTGATGATCGCCTGTCCGGGTTTCACCGCATCGAACGTCCGCTTCTCGGCTCTCACGGCCGACGGGAAGCAGCAGGGCGCCACGCCGCGCAACGAGTCGAAGATGATGACCCCCGAGGAGGTGGCCCGCATCGTGGCGAAGGGCATCCTCCGGCGCAAACGCCTCTGCCTGATGGAGAGCGAGGGGCGCGCCACGCACTTCGTCAAGAAGTTCGCCCCGGCGTTCCTCGACCGGATGTTCTATCTGGTGATGTCCCGCGAGCCGGATTCGCCTTTCAAGTAGCCTGCGGCGGCATACTGCACGGGGGTTCCTTTCGGGAACTCCCGTTTTTTGTGCCTTTTCCGGCCCGGAAACGGCACTCGGAACCTTCGGTTTCACCCTGTCCGAAAACCCCTTTCGAGGCTGTTTTTGGACAAATTCCGTATCCGGTTGCACAAAATTGAAGTTAATTTGAGCGGTTTTGAAAATCAATTCTTCAATTCTCGGGGTGCGTGCGGGGGCTTATCGGTAATTTTGCTTACCGAAACAAGTAAAACCTAAACCAAAAACCAGAACCTCTCATGAGAAGAAATTTTCTCCCCATTCTGGGTCTCCTCTCGCTGTTTGTGCTGGGTTCGTGCTCTGCGGAACGCGACCCCAAAATCGCATCCCTGAAACATGCCATCGGGGTGGCCGACAGCCAATTGCTGGACGCCGCCGCCGAACTCGACACGACGAACTGCTTTCCCCGTTCGCTGATGCCCAGGTTCCGGGCCGTCGATGCCAAAGACTGGACGAGCGGATTTTTTCCCGGGTCGCTTTGGCAGTGCTACCGCTTCACGGGCGACGAAAAACTCCTTGCCGAAGCGGAGAAATACACCGGCCGGCTGGAGGGTATACAATATTATAAGGGGACGCACGACCTGGGTTTCATGGTCTTCTGCAGCTTCGGCCAGCAGATGCAGACGCTGCATGACCGGCATTCGGAAGCGGTGATCGTCGAGGCCGCCAAGAGCCTCGTTTCGCGTTGCGACCCCCGTATCGGCCTGATCCGTTCGTGGGATTTCGGCGAGTGGAACTACCCGGTCATCATCGACAACATGATGAACCTCGAGATGCTCTTCTGGGCCTCGAAACACACGGGCGATCCCGTCTACCGCGACGTGGCGGTCCGCCATGCCGACATCACGATGAAGAACCATTTCCGCGACGACGCCAGTTCGTTCCATGTCGTGAGCTACAACGACGACGGCACGGTCGAGAGCCGGGGCACGTTCCAGGGTTATTCCGACTCTTCGGCGTGGGCCCGCGGACAGGCGTGGGGACTCTACGGCTATACGATGTGCTACCGCGAGACGGGCGATGCGAAATACCTGAAGCACGCCGAACGGATCGCCGATTTCATCATGCACCATCCCAATACCCCTGCTGACCGCATTCCCTACTGGGACTACAACGCTCCGGACATTCCCGACGCTCCGCGCGACGCTTCGGCCGCGGCGGTCGTTTCGTCTGCTCTGTTCGAGCTTTCGACGCTGGTTCCCGAAGCCGACGGCAAAAGGTATTTCGATTATGCCGAGACGCTGCTGATGAATCTTTCGTCGGACGCTTATCTGGCCAGGAAGGGTGCCAACGGCGGTTTCATTCTGATGCACAGCGTCGGCCACCTGCCCGCCGACAGCGAGATCGACACTCCGCTCAATTATGCGGACTACTACTACCTCGAAGCCATCGGGCGTTATCTGTCGCTGCGGGGCCTCGACCCGCGGCGGATCTGACTCCGGCACTGAAAAAACTAACATAACCTATAACCTATGAAACGCATTTTTACTGAAATTTCGGCGTTCGCTTTCATCGTGGCGGTCCTGTTCTCGGCGGGCTGCCTGTCGGATGATCTGGGACGATCGGACAATGGCAGCGGAACCGGTTCCACGGAGCCGACGATTCCCGACAACAGTGTGATCGACGCGGGTATGTTCAGCGCCCTGAACCTCGATTACCCCGGTCTTGCCGCCGTGAAAGCCTACTACGATTCCGACCAGTATTATCTGGCGGCGCAGGCTTTGCTGGAGTACTACCGCGGACGGACCGATGTGATCAACGGCAATGTCAATCTGATTGCACCCTCGATCTCCGCACAGGAGCAGGAGTGGGCCGATTACGCCCTTGTCAAGAACGAATACCGTTTCTACAACGGCACGTACATGGACGGCGACAAACCCTATTCCTACCTGACGTCCAACAAAATCGACTGGGCGAAACGTGTTTCGGGCGATCTGGAAGAGCGTTACAGTCTGCATCGCCATCAGTGGATGGTTCCGCAGGGCAAGGCCTACCGTACGTCGCTTGACGAGACCTATACTACCGGGTGGGTGACGGTCTACGAGGACTGGCTGACGAATTTCCCCCGCCCGACGGGCGATGTGGACTACGAGGCCGATCCCTCGACGCAGCCCGAGGAGTCGCGCGAGGCGCTCTACGCCTGGCGTCCGATCGACGTGGCCTACCGCGTCGAGAACCAGTGCGACCTGCTTTATTATTTCATGCAATCGACCTCCTTCACGCCGCAGCTGCTTTCGAAGTTCCTGGCCAATCTCACCGAGCAGGCCGAGCATATCAAGGCGCACTATTCGGAGGATGCCGATACGAAGGCCACGGAGGCCCATGCCGTGTTCCGTGCCGGCACGATCTTCCCCGAGATGAAGAAGGCCGAAGAGTGGGTCGAGAGCGGCTCGGGGTCGATGAACGAGGGCATCGACGCCAGCGTGTTCGAAGTGCTGAATCTCGATTACAGCGGCCTGACGAAGGTGAAGCGCGCCTACGACATCGGCGACTACTATATGGCGCTGGAAGAGTTGATGAACTACTACCGTTCGCGCACCCACGGGCTGAATCCCAATGTCGACCTTTCGAGTGTGACGCCCACGGCCAACGAGCTGCGTTGGGCCGATTACGCGCTCCGTGAGAACGACTATCGTTTCTATGTCAACAATTACTATGATGCCGCAGCCGGTGAAAATGTGCCTTATTCGTATAAGAGCAAGAGCGGCGACGGCATCGACTGGACGATCTGGCCTACCGGCGAGCAGGAGCAGCGTTACCAGCTCCACCGTCACCAGTGGATGGTTCCGCAGGCCAAGACCTACTATTCGTCGCAGGACGAGAAATACGCCCTGAACTGGATCGAGGTCTACGGCGACTGGATCAAGCAGAATCCCAAGCCCGAGCAGGGCACCGACGTGACCAACCACGCTTCGTGGCGTCCGCTCGACGTGGCAGCCCGCCTGATCGACCAGTGCGCCCTGCTGGAGTACTACCAGCAGTCGGAGTCCGTCACGATCGAATGGCTGACCGAGGTGCTGAAGCATCTCGACGAGCATGCCAACCACATTATGAACAACTATTCGGCCGACTCCAACCACCGCATTACCCAGGCGCAGGCCGTGACCTTTGCCGGCATGCTGTTCCCCGAGTTGAAGAACGCTGCGGCGTGGAAGACGAGCGGCACGGGCGTCCTTGGCGACGCGGTGACCTCGGAGTACTTCCCCGACGGCTGGCTGAAGGACGGAGACCTGCATTACCACATCTCGGGTATCGAGGATTTCCGGGTGTCGCTGGACGTGGCGCAGCGCAACGGCGAGGAGAGTCGTTTTTCGTCGGGTTACGTCGAGTCGATGCGCAAGATGACCGACGTGGTGATGAACATGATCTATCCCGACTACACGGTGCCCAACATGGCCGACACGCGCCGCGCCACGTGGACCGCACGGGTGCTTCAGCGCAACCTGACCAACTACTACAACCTCTTCCCCGACAACGAGCAGATGCGCTGGATGGCGACAGCCGGTGCTGAGGGGACGATTCCCGAAACGAAGGTCAAGACCTTCCCCGACGGCGGTTACTACGTGATGCGCACGGGCTGGACCGTGGCCGACATGATGATGGTGTTGCAGAACACGCCCGACGGACCTTCCGAGCAGTGGCACCGCCAGTACGACAACAACACGTTCGAACTGTGGGTCAAGGGCCGCAATTTCTTCCCCGACTCGGGCTGCTTCTCCTACGGGGGCACCTCTTCGTCGAATGCCGACCGGCGCAAGTATGCCGCTTCGACGGCCCACAACACCGTCACGCTCGACAATAAGAACGTTTCGAGCGACGGCAAGATGCTCAAGCAGTTCTCCAAGTCGGGCTCGGGCCACTCGTACCAGGCGCTGGTGCTGGAGAATCCCTCCTACGAAGGGCTGACGCACCGCCGCACGATCTTTATGGTAGATGACAAATTCTATGTGATCCTCGACGAGGCTTACGGCTCGGCTGCGGGCACCGTCAATCTGAATTTCAACATCACCGAAGGAACCGATGCGCAGGTGGTGTACGATACCTCCGAGGGCGGTTTCCACACGGCATTCGCCGACGGCAACAACCTGCTGGTGCGCACCCGGGCGAGCAAGTCGGGCGCTTACGTTCAGAAGACGGGTTTCGTCTCCTACAACATCAACCAGACTGCGGAGCGCAAGGCCTACCAGCTGAACCTCGAAAAGACGGCCGACGAACCGGTCGTGCGTTATGCCACGGTGCTGCTGCCGACGTCCGACGCTTCGGCCGAAGAGGTCTCCATCACGCTGGGCGACTGGTCGGAGACCGGCGGTTCGGTCCGTGTGCAGGTCGGGGGTGTTTCCTATCCTGCGTTGTCCTATACCCTGTAACCTTAAAACCGCAATAACCTATGAAATCCCTGTTTCGAAACGTATGTTTCGCAGCGCTGACCGCTCTTTGCGCGGTCGTGCTCGCGGCCTGCGAAGACGACGATACCAAGAGCGGCGACCTGCAGCTCTTCTATCCGACGGTCGTGGACATCGGTCCTTCGATGAATTTCGTGTCGGGCACCCCGACCTACTACGGCCCCGCGCCGTCCAACTTCTCGATTGCGGGCATCACGCTCGACGACAAGGCCTTCACGTCCGAGTGCTTCTCGATCGGTGCCGATACCGGCATGGTCAGCATCTCGAATACGGATGCCCTCGATCCCGGTACCTACAAACTGACGATCGCGTGTCAGGCCGGCGGCGGCGCCTACCGCTTCGAGAATATCTTCGTGGTGCGGATGGTTTCCGCCACGCCCGAGGCGATCGAGGTGAGCGAGCCGACGCTCGTGATTCCCTATGCCGAACTGGAGACCACCGAAGCTTCGGTCACGGTGGCGCCGGTGGGCGAGTCGGTGTCGATTCTGAACTATTCGCTCGTTCAGGCGGAGGGTTTCGAATACTTTACCATCTCCAAAGACGGCGTTGTGACATATAACGCTGAATTCACGGGCGAGGTGATGCCGGGCAGTTATCCGCTGCCTGTCAAGATCGAAACCTATGCGGGTTCGGCGACCTATGAGAATCTGCTGACGGCACGCATCACCAGCGAGCCGTTGGAGGTGCGCTATCCTTCGGCTTCGGGGCGTATGGAATACAACATGGCTTTCCAGGGTTCGACGCCTTCGCTGAAGGGTTCGCCCGACGAGGTCGTGTGGGCTATCAAACAGGTGATTCCGGCCGAGGGAACCGATCCGACCGACAAAATCAAGATTGATCCGGCTACGGGTGTCGTCTCGGTCGATGCCGGCAGCGAATTGCCCATCGATGCCTCCTATACGCTCGACCTCACGGTGAAGAACAGTTTCGGCTCGACCGATTTCGACGGCGCCTATACGTTGAGCGTGATCGAGTTCATAGCTCCTATCGAATCCGATAAGTTTGGCTATGAGGATGCTGTGGCGATTCAGGGCGGAGAGTTCAAGGTTTCCAAGAAGGCCGGTTTCGTCGGCGACGAGGTGACCTTCTCGCTGGGCGACGTTCCCGCCGGAGTTCAGGGCCAGATTTCGATCGATCCGGTGACGGGCGATGTTTCGGCCGCCAAGGGACATTCGATCCCGATGGGGGTGTATGACATTCCCGTCAAGGCTTTCAACCTGAAAGGTGAGGCGGAAACCACCCTCAAACTGACCGTCAACGAGAATCCTTACTATTTCACGACGATTACTTACGGCAATAACCTCGGCCTCACTCCGGTTGAAAACTATGCCAACCAGTTCTATTTCGCGGCCGCCGCGGATTTCACGGAACTGACGCCGACGACCGACGCCAAACCGGGCACGAAACTTTCGTGGTCGATCAAGATCAAGCACCAGTGTTCGGGTACGCTGATCGATTCGGAGACGGGCGCCATCACGCCGAAGGGATTCAAGTCCGGCAACGGCGGTCTGGTCCTGGTGACGGCTACCGCCGGTGAAGGCGAGGTCGGCGAGACGTCGATCACGGTTCCCGTTTTCTTCTCGTTCCACGTTCCCGTGTCCGGCGTGACGGTTCGTTACAAACCGTTCGTCATGCAGGTCAATCCGCGCCGGGGAGGAACCTCGGTTGTTCCGGAAATCACCGGTGTGCCCAATCTTTCGTCGTTCCTGCTGGATTACCGCCGCACGTTCAACTACTACAATATCGGCGGTCCCGCGTCGCACAAGGACGGCACTCCGGCCGCAAGTACCGACACGTTCCTGTATCAGATGTGGAAGGCGTACTACAACAGCATCGGTTCGGCAACGGTGGGCACCGGTTCGAAAGACCCGATTTCCTATTACGTGAATACGGCGCGTCTGGGCTCGGCGCTGGCCTATGTGGAACCTGCCACCAAATCGGTCGTCGTGAATGCCAACAAATGGATCGACTCGAACAACGTGGCAGCCAACGGTGCGTTCATCGCCCAGATGACTTTCGTCACGGACGGCAATTCGGGCGGTATCAACTCCGGCTCGCAGATCTTCCCCATCTGGATTTGGTTCGACGAGAAATTTTAAACCTAACTGAACATGAAACCTATGAAATACATGATAAACCGGGCTTTCGGGCTGAGAGGGGTGCTGACCCTTCTCGCCCTGATGCTGGCCTTCGCGGCGTCGGCCCAGAACAAGATAACGGGTAAGGTCGTCGATGAGAACGACCAGCCGGCTATCGGAGCCAACGTCGTGGTCAAGGGCACGACGCAGGGCGTTTCGACCGACCTGAAAGGTATGTTCGCGATTCCGGTCAAGACGGGCGACGTGCTGGTTTTCTCCTACCTGGGTTATAAGTCCCAGGAGGTGAAGATCGCCGCCCAGACCCGGCTGGACATTAAACTCGTTCCCGAAGCGAACATCATGGACGAAGTGGTGGTCGTGGGTTACGGCGCCGTGAAGCGCGGCGACCTGACGGGTTCGGTCGCTTCGGTCTCCTCGAAGGATGTCGAAGGCTTCAAGACCGGTTCGGTGATGGAGGCCCTCGGAGGCCAGATCGCCGGTGTGCAGATCACCGCTACGGACGGTACCCCGGGTGCCGGTTTCGACATCAAGGTGCGCGGTGTGGGGTCGGTCAACGGTGACACTTCGCCGCTCTACATCGTCGACGGGTTCCAGGTCGACAACATCGACTACCTCTCCAACTCGGACATCGAGTCGATCGAGGTGCTCAAGGATGCCTCTTCGTCGGCCATCTACGGTTCGCGTGCGGCCAACGGTGTGGTGATGGTGACGACCAAATCCGGTAAGGTGGGGCGTCCCGTCGTGACTTACAACGGTTCGGCCAGCTACCGCCAGATTTCCGGGACCCTCGATCTGCTTTCGCCCTATGAATTCGTGAAACTGCAGACCGAGGCGTGGCCCGACAAGTTCGGTTCGACCTACTACAAGGCCGGGAACGACGACAACGGCATTCCCTACCGGTATCAGTCGATCGAGGACTATCTCAACGTGAAGGGCGTCGACTGGCAGAACGAAACGTTCCGTCCCACCTGGTCGCAGGACCACAACGTCTCGGTTTCGGGCGGCAACGACAAGACCAAGTACGCCTTTTCGTTCGCCGACTTCCTCGAGAACGGTATCTTTAAGAACAGCGCCTTCAACAAGATCACGGCCAAGGTGCGCGTGAGCCATAAAATTTCGAAAGCCGTGACGATCGAAACCACGGTCAACTACGCCAACACCGACAAGCGCGGTGTGGGCACCTCGGGCGACAACGGGCGTTTCAACATGCTGGCGCAGATTCTGCGTGCACGTCCCACGGCCGGCCTCAAGATGACCGACGAGGAGCTGCTGGCGTCGTCGATCGACCCGCTGGAGCTTGAGTCCTCGGAGTCGCTCTCGCAGGTGAACCCCATCAAGCAGGCCGAGTCGGTGATCAACACCACGAAGACCGAAATGTGGTCGGGCAACCTGGCGCTGAACATCAATTTCGGCAAGGGCTGGACCTTCCGCACCGCCGGAACGTACAACACCTCCAACGCCCGCAACTACATCTTCTATCAGGACGGATCGAAGGAGGCCTACCGCAACGGCCAGACTCCCTACGGTTCGACCCGTATGACGCGCAATGTCCGCTGGACGAATTTCAACTACCTGACTTATAAATACAAGCGTAAGCGGGGCCATGCTTTCGACGTGATGCTCGGGCAGGAGACCGCGTTCCAGGGATCGGAGTACCTGCTGGCCGGAGCCACCGATTTCCCGTTCGACAACATCGCCAACGACAACCTCGGGCTGGGCGCTACGCCGACCACAGCGAATTCGAACCGTTCGGACAAGCTGCTCGTCTCGTTCTTCGCCCGCGCGAACTACAATTTCCGGGACCGTTACCTCTTTACGGCGACGATTCGTGCCGACGGTTCGACGGTGTTCAGCAAGAACAATAAGTGGGGTTATTTCCCGTCGTTCTCGGCGGCATGGCGCATCTCGGAGGAGAATTTCATGAAGAAACAGGATGTCGTCTCCAACCTGAAGCTGCGTGCCGGCTGGGGTGTCGTGGGCAACGACCGCATCACCAACTACCTCTCGCTGGAACTCTATTCGCAGGGCAAGTACGGCTACGGCAACAACGTCATCACGGTCCTGTCGCCCAAGCAGCTGCCGGAGAGCATCAAGTGGGAGGCCTCGCAGAGCACCAACATCGGTATCGACCTGGGCCTGTTCCGCAACCGCCTGAACGTCACGACGGATTTCTTCCTCAAGGATACGAAGGACCTGCTGATGGCCGCCAACCGCGCCTATGTCTCGGGTTTCGCGTCGCAGTGGATGAATGTGGGTAAGATTCGCAACAAGGGTGTCGAGATTGCGATCAACTCGACGAACATCGCCTCGAAGAGCGGCTTCCGCTGGACGACCGATTTCAACATTTCGTTCATCCGCAACGAACTGCGTGCGCTGGCCGGCGGAGCGAAGGAGATGATGACCACGGCGAGCTGGAACAGCGATTACACGGGTTACGACTACACGGCCCGCATCGGTCAGTCGCTGGGCCTGATCTACGGCTATGTTTTCGACGGCGTCTACCAGACTTCGGATTTCAACGTCAATGCCGCCACGGGCGAGTATGTCCTCAAGGAGGGCGTTACGGACATCACAGACCACGCCGGAGTGGCCGTGAAGCCGGGTATGGTCAAATACAAGGACACCGACGGTGACGGCGTGATCACGACGGCCGACCGCACGGTGATCGGAAACGGCACGCCCAAATGGTACGGCGGTATCACCAATACCCTGTCGTACAAGGGCGTGGACTTGAGTTTCATGTTCCAGTTCAACTACGGCAACGACGTCTACAACGCCACCCGCCTCTACGCTTCGCAGACGCAGGACCAGCGTTCCAACCTGATGGCCGAGGTGGCCGACCGCTGGACGGCGACCAACGCTTCGAACAAGGTGCCGGCCTGGGACGGTTATATCAAGAACGAGATTTACTCGCGCTTCATCGAGGACGGTTCGTTCCTGCGTCTGAAGAACCTGACCGTCGGTTATACGTTCCCGCAGCAGTGGACGCGCAAGTTCTATGTTTCGAAACTGCGCCTTTACTTCACGGCCCAGAACCTCTTCGTGGTGACGGGTTATTCGGGCTACGACCCCGAGGTGAGTATGCGTGCGTCGAATCCCATGACCCCTTCGCTCGACTGGGGAGCCTATCCGAAGAGCAAAGTCTATACGTTCGGTATCGATCTGACCTTCTAATACGATAAAAACCATGAAAAAGATACTTTTATACTGCCTGCCGCTCTGCCTGCTGTTCGCCTCGTGCTCCGATCTGCTCGACGAAGAGTCCTATTCGGAGACCGGCAAGGACAACTACCTGAACAATGCCAAGGAGGCGGAGACCGTCCTCCAGGGCGTTTACAAGAACCTGGCGAACGAGTATACCTATTCGTATCACCTGTCGCTGCTGTTCACGATCTCGACCGACATTGCCCAGTGCGAGGGCAGTTCGACGACTTCGTTCCGCGAGATTCCGACCAATTCCCACAACGCCTCGACGTCGCAGATCTCCCGCACGTGGCAGAAGCTCTACTCGGCGATTTACGATGCCAATGACTTCATCGAGACCGTTTCGGGTCGTATGGACAACTGGGGCTCTTCGGACCGCGAACTGGCCACTATTTACCTGGGCGAGGCCCGTGCGCTGCGTGCGTTGTTCTATTTCGAGCTGGTGCGCTGGTACGGCAACGTGGTGCTGATGACCTCGACGGCCGATTCGCGCAGGAAGGACGAGACCTTCGAGCAGACCGCTGCCAAGGATGTCTACGCCTATATCGAGGAGGACCTGAAATATGCCGCCGAGGTGCTTCCGTGGGCCGTCGACGACACCCGGCGCACGACCAACGCCTATCGTTTCTCGAAGGGGGCCGCGCTGGGCCTGCTGGCCAAGGTCTACTGCACGTGGGCCGGTTATCCCGTGCGCGACGAGTCGAAATGGGCCGAGGCCGAGAAGGCCGCCCGCCGCGTCGTGGAGTCGGGCAAGCACCGTCTGATCTCCGACTACGAAACCGTCTGGAAGAACACCTGCAACGGTATCTGGGATGCGGGCGAAAGCCTGATCGAAGTGTCGTTCTACTCGCCGACGGGCCTCGACAGCGACAACACGGCCGGACGTATCGGCAAATGGAACGGTGTGTCGGCTACCACGGTCGAGGGCGAGCGCGGACGCAATGCCGCCAACTGGAAAGTGACCTATAACTTTACCCGCGAGTGGGAGGCGCAGAACGATCCCCGCATGGCGCTTTCGATCGCCGACTACAAATACGATCATACGCTGGGTAGCGGCCCGATCACCTATTTCTCGACCATTTCGGGCGCGACTCCCTCCGAGGAGCAGAAGAACCGCCAGCGTCAGTTGTTCACGCCGGGCAAGTGGGACACCGAGAAGTATGTCGAAGCGGCGAACTACATCGTCAACAACGACAAGTCGAACGTCAACTGGTACATTCTGCGCTATTCGGACGTGCTGCTGCTCTTCGCCGAGGCGCTCAACGAGTCGGGCGGCTCGGTCGTCGATGCCGTGGACGCCGTGAACGCTGTGCGCCGCCGCGGTTTCGGCGACACGAAGCACGACCTTTCCTATGGTCTTTCGCGCGAGGACCTGCGCGAGGCGATCCGCAAGGAGCGTGCCTACGAGCTCTGCTTCGAAGGCCACCGCAAGCAGGACCTGATCCGCTGGGGCATCTACTATGACCGCGTTATGGAGACCGCCCAGGAGCTGGTCGACTGGTATTCCAATGCCAACTATGCCGTCTCGCGGTACATCATCAAAGGCCGCCACGAACTGCTGCCCATTCCGCAGCGCGATCTCGACATGATGCCCAAATGCAAGCAGAACCCTGGCTGGGGCCAGTAATCCGGAAATACCCCGACATGGCGGGCCCGGTATGGCAATCGCGCATGAACGAAAAGAGGCGGGACCGAAATCCCGCCTCTTTCTGTTGTTTTTGCCCCGGATCAGCGCTGCCGCTGGGCATATCCGGCGAGGTTGTAACTCACGGGCTCGGTGCTGTCGCCCACGCGGTAGATGCCGAATTTGAAGTAGTAGCCGTCCTCGTCGTTGCGGCCTATGAGTATCTGCTCGTTGTCTACCAGATGGTTCGTCCGGCTGTCATGGGCCATCCATACGTCGAGGCGTCCCGGACGCACGATCGTCTCGGCTTCGCCGCCGTACTGCGTCCAGTCGATCTCCACGGTGAAGGTGACCCAGCGGTCCTTCGGGAACTCGCTGAAGGGCATCCGCGCGGCGATCGTCGAGGCTTTGAACTCCGAGGTGACGGGAACCATCACCTTGGCCTTGGCTGCATTGGCGTTGCAGCGGTCGGTTTTGTCGGTGAACCAGCGGCGGTCGGAGTTGGCCTTGATGTAGAAATACCCGTTCGAGAACCCGAACGCCAGCGGAGGATAGCCGCCCTGTTCGACTTTCCAGCCTGTCGGCTTGCCGACTTTCCAGACTTTGTTGCCCTTCGTATCCACGGTTTCCACGCGTTCGTAGACGATGTCTTTCTTGATGATGACGGTGTCCTGCATGGCGAGGAACTCCTCCGCCGGGAGCTTCATCACACGGCCGTCGGGAGCCGTCACCAGCGTCCGGTCGGGCATGCCGTGCCACTGGGCGAAGATCGTCGACACCTCGGGACTCAACTCCGCGGGAATCCGGACCGCGAACGTGTAGCTCCACGACGTGCCCTGCGGGCAGATGCCCTTGCCGTGGTGGTAGACGGTCTTCATCCGCTGGGCGTCGGAGTAGGCCTTGTCGGGAAGACCCGCGAAATCGGCTGCCGTGGCATAACACCAGGCAAGTTCCGAACGGCCTTTGGTCTCGCCCGGGGCGTAGCCTTCGAGCGTGTTGTCGTCGCGTCCGAGGGTGAAGCGGTAGGAGGGCTTTCCGCCGTACATGCGGGAATGATCGAGGCCGAGTGCTTCGTCCTTGCGGATGCCCACGGCGACCCACTCGTTGTCGATCACCTGACTCATCCGGGCCGAGTCGGCCTGGATGTTCACCCGCTCGGGCAGCGCTGTAAACCCGTTCGGGGCCTCTTTTTCCCGGGCAACGTCCGGCGTGCAGGCCAGCAGCAGCAGGACTGGATACATGATTGTCATCGGAGCCTTATTTGAGTTCATACCCTAAATCGTATGTTTTGGCGCCCACGCGCACCGCGAAGCGGAACGTGTCGCCCATGGGGGCCTTTTGCGGAACGATGGCGATCGAACCCTGGAAAGGCGCCTCGTCGGGGGCGATCACCGTGATGAACAGCAGTTCGCCGCCGGCGGTCTTCGGCGCCTCGACGGCGTAGGCCGGACGCTCCTCCTTCTTGCGATAGGCGGTTGAAACCCATCCCTCCTCCTCGCGGATCTGCACGGGGACCGTCGCCGAGGTCTTGATGCGGATGTTGTTGCCGTCGGCGAACAGCGTGCGCACGGTGCCGTCCCTGGCGTATTCGATCCGGCCCGGGCAGAGGTTGAAATGCACCCCGACATTCCCGGCGGCCGGGCCCGAAACCTGGTCGGCGATCACCAGCAGGCCCTCCCCTGTGAAGAACATCGCCCGGCGGTGGGTTAGGCCCTCGTAGGAGGGGTTTTCGGTCACCAGCATCGTCAGCTCGGGCGTCGCGTCCCAGAGCAGGAGTTTCGAATCGGTCTTTTCGAGGTCGCGGTCGTCGAGCGTCACGGTGTTGTGCACGCGGGTCTGGCGGAACCAGTTGCGTTGGGCCAGCACGGCGCTGTCGCCGCCGTAGACGTAGCTGCCCGAGTCGGGGAAGAAGTTGCGCCCCCGGCGCCAGTACTCGAACGTGCCGTTGTCGGGCTGGTTGTGCCAGAACGCCGGGGGACCGGCCTTCACGACCGTCACGGTGGCGTTCTTGTCCCATCCCGTGCGCAGGACGTAGAATCCCGATTCCGGGAACTGCTGCGAAGTGTAGTCGGGAAGGGCGCCCTTGCGGCCCTCCGTGGCGAACCATTGCAGCTGTTTGTCGCCGGGGAACACCTTGCTCCAGCTGCGGAACTGCCGCTGGAGGGAGTTTTTGTCGTGGCTCTTGGTGTCGCCGAACATCGGGTTGGACCAGTCGGGGAAGAGCAGGTTCCAGGTGACGGCGGTCATCTTCCCGACCGTCTCGATGTAGCTGGCCGGGAATTCGCCCTCATAACCGTTGGCGCGGGCCATGCCGAGGGCCTTGAGGAAGATGTCGATGGCGGCGATGTGGTATCCGAAATCCAGCTCGAACTGCATCCCGTCGGGATAGACCTGCACGCCGATCTCGCGGTTGAGAATCTCGATGCCGCTGCGACGCCACTCCTGCGCTTCGCGGAACTCCGGGAAATAGATGCCCGCGAACAGCATCCGCTGGGCTTCGAACAGCAGGTGGTTGCCCTGCTTGGAGTAGTTGTGCAGGATG
>ENA-OZHJ01000415-OZHJ01000415.1-human-gut-metagenome-genome-assembly--contig:-NODE-415-length-21594-cov-24.454014_pt1 | contig 21594 bp, 27 predicted proteins | sample MGYA00244663_ERZ653672 | MGnify/ENA primary metagenome ERZ653672 (study PRJEB26926, sample SAMN06165215) | human gut metagenome | biome: ENVO:00009003; feature: ENVO:2100002; material: ENVO:00002003... | reverse complement strand
CGGCGGCGATGACTGCCACCTTCTCGCCCTGGTGCATCACCTTGTACTTTGCCTCATAACCATACTCAGCATCAACGGTTTCAGAAGTATGAACCACACCATTGCTTGGCACGCGGATGGCAATAGGTTTCTTATCCTGCAGAATGCTCCAGCGGAGCATGGCGAAATACTCCTCGCAGGTGGTTGGAGCCAGATAGATGAGCCCCGGAATGCTGCTGAGCATCGGAATATCGAAAAGGCAGATGTGGGTGATGTCGTTCATCGAGTTCACTCCGCCTCCTACCACGTTGATTACGGCTGGGTTGGAATTGATGCAGAGGTCTTGCGCTATCTGGTCGTAGGTACGCTGGATAAAGGTGCTGTAAACGGTCCATACCGGATGCAGTCCACCCTTCGCCATTCCCGAAATCATGGCTACTGCCTGCTCTTCGGCGATTCCCATATCGATGTGCAGCTTGCCAGCCAGTTGGCGCTTATCGGCAGTAAAGCCGCCTGCGGTAGGAGTACCGGCGGTTACGGCGATGAGGGTCTTATCCTGCTTCATCTCGCTGAGCATCCAGTCAGAGAATAATGTACCGTAATCCTCTGTTGGAGCAACCTCCGGAAGGGTTCCATCGGCATTCCTTCTTGGTCGCGAACCGTCTTCCAGGTTGAAAGGCAATCCCCAATGCCAAGCCTCCTTATTGGCTACGGCTGGCGCAAATCCATGACCTTTCTCTGTATGAATGTGAACCACGGTAGGCTTATCCGTATCCTTCACGCTCTCGAAAACCTGGATGAGTTTTTCGATGTCGTTACCCTCTTCCAGGTACTTGTATTCAAAGCCCCATGCCTTGAACCAGTTGTGCTCGCAGGTGCCGTTGCTCTGGCGCAAGGCACGCAGGTTCTTGTAGATTCCGCCATGATTTTCAGCGATAGACATTTCGTTGTCGTTCACCACGATGATGATGCCCGTGCCGAGTTCCGAAGCCTCATCCAGTCCCTCGAAAGCCTCGCCGCCCGAAAGGGAGCCGTCGCCGATAATGGCGATAATGTTCTCATCGGTTCCCTTGATGTCGCGCGCCTTCTGCAAACCGGTGGCAAGACTCACGGAAGTAGAAGTATGCCCCACCTCAAAGTTATCATACTCCGGACATTCTGCAGGAGAAGAATAGCCCGAAATGGCATTCATGTCATCCACATCGCCGAGGAATCCCGCAGCTCGTCCGGTGAGCACCTTATGCGGATAACATTGGTGGCTTACGTCAAACACGAGCTTATCCTTTGGCGCATCAAAAACGTAGTGAAGCGCCACGGTAGCCTCCACGAATCCGAGGTTCGGTCCCACATGACCGCCATGCTTGCTCACACGGTTCAGCACAGCCTGTCTGGTTTCATCAGCCACCACCTGCAGCTCCTTCAAATCCAGCTTCTTCAAGTCGGCTGGCGACTTTATTTTCTCTATATACATATTTTTTATACTTATAGTTATGATTATATGACGATCATCATTTCCGAGTGCAAAGATACGAAGATTCCCGAAAACACGCATTACCAAAACTACAGAAAAAATGAATGATTTTCCGGAAAACTCATCTTGGAATATTCTTCAGGAAAACTCATCTTGGAAATCAGCCTACTGCCTTATCCCTATCCTTCAGAATCACAGCCATGTTATCCAGCGCCCATTCTATCAGATGATCCATAATAGGAATAAGGGTTTCAGCACGGGGTGTGAGAGAATACTCCACTCTTGGCGGAACTTCGGCATAAGCCTTGCGGGTAACGTAGCCATCAGCCTCCAACGATTTTAACGTGCTGGTAAGCATTTTCTGCGAAATATCCGGAATCAGCTTACGCAGGGCATTAAACCGGAGGGGACCATCCTGATGATTTTTCAGGGTGTAGATTACCAGTAGCGACCACTTGTCGCAAACGCGCGCCAGAACGTTACGGATGGGACAGTCCTGCACTACCATTTCTTTTATCATTCTTGCCATAATCAATCTTCTTATATTCTACTATAATATTCTGCAATAATCTATAATAATCTGCAATAGGCTACAAAAGTAACTAATATCCGGAAAGACACCAAACATACCAAGTTAATCTAAGTTAACGCTTCATTTTTCTTTCTCCCATTCCCACGCAATAGTTACCTACCGGTAACCATCTTACCCCCAAGTGCCCTCTTGCAGGAACCAGTTTTTCGCAGTATCTTTGCAGCGCAATTCAGAAATGAAAGCTGAAAGCAGAAGTATTCACAAAAAGAAATAACTGAACTTTTGCATGTGGTTCAAGTACGGGCTTCTGCCCTTTTCGGGCGTGTGGGGCGAAACTTGCGAAAGTTCAGGAAATAACATAAAGTGAAAGAAAAAAGAGAAATAAAGAAAGAAAGAAAAAGAGAAATATAAACATTAAAAATAACAGACAAGATGAAAGAAACAAAGACTATTGCAAAGGCTGCTAACTTTACAGCCACAGATTTTGGTAAGATGAGTGAAATCAAGGACTACACTTTAGAGCTGGGTCCTGAGATTAAGATTCCCGGAAAGGTATTTGGAGGTCAGAGCGTGAACGCTACTGGTGGCGAGTTTTCATTCCAGAGCTTTGCTCCTGGCACAGAGACAGGCTTCCTCCATACTCACAAGAACCACGAGGAATTGTATTTCTTCCTCAGCGGCAAGGGCGAGTTCCAGGTGGATGGCAAGGTATTCCCTGTTCAGGAGGGAAGCGTGGTAAGAGTAGCACCAGCCGGCAAGCGCTCTGTTCGCAACAATGGTACAGAACCACTCGTGATGCTCTGCGTGCAGTATAAGGGCGCAACCTTTACTGCCGAAGATGCAACCGACGGCGTGATTCTGAATGATAAGGTGGAGTGGTAGAAACTACTCTACCACCTCCATGATTTCAGGATGCTCAAGCTTTTCCTGTTTCTTGAGCTTCTTCACCACTTCGGAATAGCTATGACGAAGCAGGGACTGGATGAAATCATCTTCCAGCGTGCCATAAAGATTCACCTGATTCCAGTATTTCTTATTCCAATGCCATGCGCCTTCTATTTCGGGATGCTCTTCCCGGAGTTCGAGGGCGTAATCGGCATTACATTTCATCGTAACCCATTCCGGGCGCTCCAAATCTACACAGGCAAAGATCTTGCCCAAGATGCGAAACACCAAGGTCCGCTCATCAAAGGGGAAAGCCTCGGTTGCAAGAGGGAGTGAGAGGCAATACTCTCTAATTGATTCTATGTTCATAATATCTTCTGATTCATTCAGATTAAGATGATTCTATTTTTCAGATGCATTTTCTAAAGCATCATTTTCTGCAATTTCTTATACTTAGATCATGCTTTTTCTTATGCTTAGATAATGCAAAGAAATGATTTCTGATGAAATCACAAGAGTTATCTTCTAAAAACGTGCAGCTTATCCGAAAAAATTCCGTTATATTAAAATCCTTCTCTTTCCTTATCCGTAATTTTGCAACATCATTCGCAAGATTCTTGTTCAGCATCATTTCCAAGATTTTGCAGCATATTTACATGATAATAAAATTACGTAAGCGGCAACCAGATGGACGCTAATGCCACCACCTACATCGCCCTGACGGAAAAGCAAACCATCGGAGTAAACTCCTGCCCGCTAACCTCTTGCCAAGCGCCCAAACCCTCAATATTGCAAGAACCTGATGATGGCTTGCAATAACTCCATCTACATTATCCTATTATATTATTGATAATAACATCTACCACTTCATCAAAATGATTCTTCTTGATAAAACGATTATTTCTTTTCATCACATCGCTCACATTAAACATATTAACCAAATGAGTAATAAAGAACGATTGCTTTCCTAATGGCTTATTCAACCATTCATCCTGTATTTTAATAGTATACTCCGGAAAATGGTTTTTCGTAGAAATCAAAACCGCATAAAACATTCCATCCTCATCCTCCTGCAACTCATTTCTAGAAATAACAAGAGCAGGATGAGGAAGAATAGAACCGTCAGGCATTATAAACGGAACTTCTACAATTTCTCTTTGCTCAACAGAACTTACAACCATTTTTCTATTGTTTTTTGAACTTTAGGTGAACGATAAGGCTTATATTTCTGATAATCTATCTGAGATAAATCTGCATGGTCTGTATCATCCCAATCGGTCGTCGCAGAAAGCGTAGCAGCCAGTTCAGCATCAGATTTTCCAGCACCATGAATTCTACGATGTTTTCTCTGATGTGTCAACATATCCAGACATAACACCAAGGTCACTTTGTCATCAGACGAAGCAACAGCATCCATCACCTGATGGCGCAAATCATCAAGCTGATGAGCAGAAGAAGTACTAACTGCTACCGGTTCTTCAACCTTATTACCAGAACCTTCTTCAAATGGGTTTATATAAGGTTTTACATCCATAATCTTAATCATTTAAATTCTGATGCAAAGATACATTTTTCTCTTTAAAGCACAAAGATTATTAGAACTTTTTTATTGAAGTTGCCTCATTTATTCCTAAAAAGCCGAATCGGCATCGGCGACAACATCCATAATTCGAATGCCGCCGCTCAGGAAGTTTCTCTTGGATTTATCTCTTTCTTCATAACATAAATATTTGATAGGCAGCAAGAACAAAGGTCTGGTTTCCTTTGCCGCACCCCATGTCGGCGATGCGAATCTTTCGCTTGAAATCGCCTATCAGATAGAAGTCGAAATCATCAATCACTACGTTTTCTTTATTTTCCATTTTCTTTTCTCCTATTTTATACGATAAGTTTTTTGCATCTCATTTGATGTAATGAGACTGCAAAGGTAGGCGATTTTTGGGGAGAGGATTTTAATATAGAGGAATAAAACGCAAGTTTTTAGAGAAGATAGATTACTTTTTGATGGATAAACAGATGAAATTCAAAAGAAAAACTTTAAAACACCCCTTTATGAGACACCAAAAAATAACCTTTTTGTAACTTTTTCAAGAAAATATTTGGTAGTTACATAATTTTATTGTAGATTTACTGCAGATTTTTAAAAGAAGGAGTAAGTATGAAGAAGGAAAAGAATGAAAATCTGATGAAAATGGATGTTAAGCCGACGACAACAGATGTAAAGCCGATGAAGCAAGGACTTCTATCCCAAATATTCCATCTCTATTATGATGGCTTCAGGACGATGACCCTGGGCAAGACGCTCTGGACCATCATCCTCATCAAGCTTGCCATCATCTTCCTGGTGCTCAAGCTCTTTTTCTTTCCGAATTATATTAACAGTAATGCAAAAAACGGAGACAAGGCTGGCTTCGTATCCAAGGAAATTCTGAACAGATAAGACTCTGAATTTCAATCCTATATTATCAGAAGAAATACAAAAACATGATATAATAACAATTTTAAAACCGTTCAACTATGATGACAAATCTATTATTAGACATTACATCAGCCACCATCGACTGGTCGAGGGCGCAATTCGCACTCACGGCCATCTACCATTGGCTGTTCGTGCCGCTCACCCTGGGACTGGCAGTAATCATGGGCATCGCCGAAACATGTTACTACCGCACCAACAAGCCGTTCTGGAAGCACGTAACCCGTTTCTGGCAAAAACTCTTTGGCGTGAACTTCGCCATGGGTGTTGCCACAGGCATCATCCTGGAATTTGAATTCGGCACCAACTGGAGCAACTACTCCTGGTTCGTGGGCGACGTGTTCGGCGCTCCCCTTGCCATCGAAGGCATCCTGGCATTCTTCATGGAGAGCACCTTCGTGGCCGTGATGTTCTTCGGCTGGGATAAGGTAAGCCGGGGCTTCCACCTTGCCTCCACTTGGCTCACGGGACTTGGAGCTACCATTTCTGCCTGGTGGATTCTCGTAGCCAACGCCTGGATGCAATATCCGGTGGGACAGGAATTCAATCCCGACACCATGCGCTTCGAGATGACCTCCTTCCTGGATGTGGCACTCTCGCCATTCGCCATCAACAAGTTCACCCATACCGTCACCTCATCCTGGATCATCGGAGCCACCTTCGTGGTAGCCGTAAGCTGCTGGTATCTCCTGAAGAAGAGAGAAACCCAACTTGCCAAGGCGAGCATCAAGATGGGTGCCGGAGTAGGACTCATCGCCACCCTGCTGGCTGCGATGACCGGCGACAATTCCGCCTATCGGGTGGCACAGGTGCAGCCAATGAAACTGGCTGCGATGGAAGCATTATATAATGGTGGAAAGGGTGAGAGCCTTACGGCGATAGCAGCCGTTCATCCCTTCCGGCAGCCCGATTACGAAAACGAGCAGGAGCCAGCCATGCGCATCGCCATCCCCAACATGCTCTCGTTCTTAGCCACCCGCACAGCCAATGGCTACGTGCCAGGCGTGAACGATATCCTCAAGGGTTACACCCACGAGGATGGCACCCGGGAACCATCCGTGCAGGAAAAGATAGCCCGGGGCAAGAAGGCGATTGTTGCCCTGAAAACCTATCGCGAAACCAAGGCGCAAGACCAGCTCCCTATCTTAAAGGAAAATATGAAATACTTCGGATATGGTTACATCAAGGATGCCAAGGAACTGGTGCCGAGCATCCCAATCTGCTTCTACGCCTTCCGCCTGATGGTGGGAGTAGGCTGCCTGCTCATCCTCTTCTTCGCCCTCAGCCTCTTCTTGGTTTATAAGAAGGAAATCGCCCAATACCGATGGTTCCTCATTGCCGCCATCATCATGATTCCGCTGGCTTACATCGCCTCAGAATCGGGCTGGATAGTAGCAGAAATCGGTCGCCAGCCTTGGACCATCCAAGACCTGCTGCCAGTAAGCGCCGCCATCTCCGACATCGAGGCAGGCAGCGTGGCCACCACCTTCTTCATCTTCCTGGCACTCTTCACCACCATGCTCGCCGTGGAAATCAGCATTCTGATGAAGCAGATCAAGAAAGGACCGGAATATGAATAATCTATCTGATAATCAATGTTTTTTCAGAAAGATTTCGAAAAGAATCATAGGATAGTTTTTCAGTAAACAACAAAACCCGAAAGTATTATGACATACGAATTTTTGCAATCATACTGGTGGTTCCTCGTATCATTATTAGGAGCCCTGCTGGTGTTTCTCATGTTTGTACAGGGAGCCAACACCTTGATTTTCTGTTTGGGAAAAACAGAAGAAGAGCGTCGCCTCATCATCAACTCTACGGGGCGAAAGTGGGAGTTCACCTTCACCACGCTCGTCACCTTCGGCGGAGCTTTCTTTGCCTCGTTCCCTTTGTTCTACAGCACCAGTTTCGGCGGAGCCTACTGGCTGTGGATGATCATCCTGTTTTCGTTTGTGATTCAAGCCGTGAGCTATGAATTCCAGAACAAGATAGGTAATTTTCTTGGACCAAAGGCCTTTCAAATCTGCCTCATCATCAACGGCATCGTGGGTCCGCTGTTCCTTGGCGGCGCCGTAGCCACCTTCTTTAACGGCAGCAATTTCCTGATAGATAAGGGCAATATTACCAACAGTCTGCAACCCGTTATCAGCCGTTGGGCAAACGCCAGTCATGGTCTTGATGCCCTACTCGACCCATGGAATGTGGTGCTGGGACTTGCCGTACTGATGTTAGCCCGCATTCTTGGCATGCTCTACATCAAGAACAACATCGAGCACCAGCAGATTCAGGAGCGCTGCACACGCCAGTTGCCATGGAATGCCCTGCTCTTCCTATTGTTCTTCCTGCCATTCCTCATCAGATTGATGATAAAGGATGGATTCAGCACTTCTTCCGGCATTACGATAGAGAGCATGAAGTATCTTCACAATCTCCTGGAGATGCCAATCCTATCAGCCCTATTATTAATAGGAATAGTGCTCGTACTCTTCGGTATTTACAAGTCATCGAGAAGCGTGCTGTATAGAAAGGGAATCTGGTTTACAGGCATAGGAACCGTGCTCACCGTGCTGGTTCTGCTGCTGATAGCCGGCTGGAACAACACCGCCTACTATCCGTCGAACATCGACCTTCAGAGTTCGCTCACCCTCGCCAACAGTTGCAGCAGCGAGTTCACGCTCCGCACCATGGCGATAGTTTCCCTCCTCATCCCGTTCGTGCTCGCCTACATCGTCTTCGCCTGGCGTGCCATCGACCGCAAGCGCATCACGCAGGAAGAAATAGAGCAGGGAGAAGCATATTAAAAAAGGCAGAAAAAGTGAGTCTCTTCAAAAGTCCCACAGATTCCACAGATTTACACAGATTCATTCTTGCCATAATCGAAAGGAAAATTCCCCAAATATCCAAACAAAAAAACTGCGTCATCTGCGAAATCTGCGTGTTTTTTTCCAAAGACCGAACAAGTCCAGAATCTGTGTATATCTGTGAAATCTGTGGGAAAAAATAATCCCCCACGAAGAAAAATCTGCGTCTTCTGCGAAATCTGCGTGACAAAAAACAACAGGAGCATATATAGGGCGCGAGCCATTGGCCAGCGGCCAAAGTTCTGCGAAATTCCGTGAGTAATCCGATAAGCAAGAATGCCCTCCGATTCATCTGTGAACTCCGATGAAAAACCTTCCGATGAAGAAAATCTGTGTATATCTGTGAAATCTGTAGGAAAAGACCCTCCCACGAATAAGAATCTGCGTCATCTGCGAAATCTGCGTGACAAAAAGCTCCGATGAAAAAAATCCCGATGAAAAAACAGAAAAACTTTGCATTTTCCAAATAATAATCTTAACTTTGCGGGAGAAAAGGCAAAAAAGCTTCAATTATGGCAGAAAAAAGTTGAAATAGCAATAGGAAGACATTTGCCTAAAGAAATATAACTATGGTACTAAAGAAATATACACAGGAACAACAAGTGATAGATACCCTTCGCAAAACTGGAGGGTATGCTACTCTTGGCGACTTGTATCATCTTGTAGATACGAAATCGTGGGCAACCAAGACGCCCAACGAATCCATCCGAAGAATCGTGCAGCAATCTGACGAGATATTCAAAATACAACCAGGTCTTTGGGCTTTGGAGGAATGCCGTGATGAAGTGATGCGCAGATTTGATATCCAGCCAAAAGAAGAAAAAAGTGTTGAGCAATTTACACATGGCTACTATCAGGGACTTATTATCGAGATAGGAAACATGAAACATTTTGACACCTATATCCCTGCGCAAGACCAAAATCGCAAGTTCCTGGAAAAGCCATTAAAAGACATTTGCTCAACTACCCACATACCAGATTTTTCATACAACAACCTGACAGACCGGGCAAGAACCGTGGATGTCATTTGGTTCAACGAACGCCAAATGCCTGATAGCTTTTTCGAGGTGGAACATTCCACAGACATACAGAATTCCGTGACCAAGTTTTGTGACCTGCAGGATTTCCATAGCCGCTTCTTGATTGTCGCTCCACAAAATCGCAAGGAACAGTTTGACAAAGTGATGAGCAGAACAGCTTTCAAGGATATAAAAGACCGTGTTGCTTTTCATAGTTATGAGAGTATCAGCAAACAATACGAGCTGATGCGTGCAGCAAGAGCAAGCGAAGGATTTATCTGATTTTCGAGATCAATTATTAACAATGTGATGATTTACAAAAATTAGCTAAGTACTTAAAACTCAAATATTTGCAATTCATTTAAAATGATCATTTTTGATCACAAAAGTCAAACTTTGATCTTTTCGGGCTTTCTTAAGTTTTTTGATATACTTTTGTGCCCGAATTATGGAATATCAGATACAAATACCAGAACGTTTACGGCGATCAGCAACCGTCTCTACAACCTCAGAAATCGAGGCTGTAGAAATTGTGCGCCAATATTATAAGGAAGCATACTACAAATCACCCAATAACGATTTCATTCTTGCTCATGGTGATTGTTTCAAACTTCTCAAAAAATTTGATTTCAAGTTCGACATGATATTTGCCGACCCTCCTTATTTTCTCTCCAATGGTGGAATATCGTTGCAGAGCGGCAAGGTTGTGTGCGTAGATAAGGGCGAATGGGATAAAGGAAAGTCGCAGGAAGACATGATGTCATTCAACAGGGAATGGCTTCGCTTGTGTCGTGAGAAATTAAAGGACAATGGTACGATATGGATAAGCGGCACCTACCACAACATTTTTTCCGTGGCAAATAGTCTTACAGAACTGGGGTATAAGATTCTGAATGTGATCACTTGGCAGAAGACAAATCCGCCAGCCAATATCTCATGCCGTTTCTTCACCTACTCCACAGAATTTGTGATTTGGGCAAGAAAAATGCCGAAAGTAGCCCATAAGTTTAATTACGACTTGATGAAAAAATTGAACGATGGTAAACAAATGACTGATGTGTGGCGAATGCCAGCTATCGGTCGTTGGGAAAAAACTTGTGGCAAACATCCTACCCAGAAGCCTCTGCGCTTGCTTGTGAGAATGATTCTTGCTTCAACCAACCAAGGCGACTGGATTCTTGACCCATTTTGCGGCAGTTCGACAACAGGTATTGCGGCTAATCTGTGTGGCCGCCGTTTTGCTGGGCTTGAACAGGAGGAAGAATTTTGTAAATTGAGCAAGGCAAGGCGCGAGGAAATTGAGGATCCCGAAAAATACAATCATCTGATTAGTCACATAGAGGATTTACATAAGTTACCAGATTTACTCAAGATTCATGGCGATAATAGTGGGGATACTCAGACCCCATTTTAAACTTCATAGGTATTTTGTCCCATGAAATCACCCTTCCCATGTCGTCCAGAAAATCTCAGATGCATCCAGTTCCTGCTCTGTCCTACCCGCCAGTTCATCCAAGTCGAGTTCTGGATGATCAGCCAGTAAACACTTATCAGAACAATAAGGAGAATCTACACATGCCCATCCCTCATTCATCAATTTGCCACAGCGAGCGCAAACCCGGAGACAGTCAATGCCGTTCTCCAGAATGACATCTTCCAGCAAATCCCGCTTGCGAAGCTCTGCCACAAGAAGCAGAGCCATGCTTACAGGATGATTCATTGTTCGATCCTCCACAGAGCATCCCCGAACGTTTTAAGCGCTTCACTTATGGTGAAAGGCTCAAAATTCCAATCACGAGAGTGCATGAACTTCTGCGTTTGAGAGTCAAAAAACCAATAATGAGTGGAAGCAAGACAACTACCCAAATAGAGTCTGCATTCTTTCTCCTTATTAGGATGATCATACAAATAATGAAGCAGTTTAAATGTTGAAATCCATTCTTTTCCCATAAATGTAAATTTTAAAATTAATAAATAAATACATAAAACATGATGCAAAGATAGGAGATCACGAGGAAAGAAACAAATCTGTTAGATCTTCTTAGATCAAACCAACGGGTTTTAGATCTTCTTAGATCAAGCAAGATTTCTGTCCCGATAAATCATTCCGATTCTATAAATTCCTTCTTAAACAATAATAAATCAGACTGTTATTATGATTGACAAAAGCATATTCTCGATGCCAAGTTTTATCGGGAAACAATACTAACGGAACCTTGGTCTATCCTACCGTGGATGAGGATTTCGATTTTTCCTATCGCTATAAAGATACCAATCATTTCATTCATGTAAGGACCATCAACCTGAGACAACCCTGGTGGAAAATCGAGGAACGGGCATTGGAAATCGTGAAGGGTGGAATAAGGGGGTGAACTCCCCCCAATAAACATATTTTTTTTAGATATTTCGGTTTTCGTAAAAAAAATAAAAAAAACTTTTGGCTATATAAAATTATTATAGTACTTTTGTTGTAATTTTTAATTTTTAAAGATATGAAATTACAAAAATTTATATTTTATAGATACAGCTTTCAGGAAGATCCTGATTCTATACCAGAAAAGAGAGTTGCTATAGAAGAGGTCGGCATGCGTTTTGGTGACCTTTTCCATGTCGGAGAGAAGTTAACCATGTATATGAAAAAAGGTAAAGCTGACGTCAGCTTGCGAAATGATACCTTTGCCGTGCACAAAGATATTATCGTGTTTAGAATCAACGATGACAAAGACCTGAAAAGAACCCTGCCAACGGGTACAAAAACAAACGAAGTAGATGACTATAATGAAACCATAGAACAATCTTTTCCCCATTGTCTCATCATCTTATTTAATCAGCCAGGAATGCATTATGTAGCTATTGAGAAAAAAGCGGGCGCATTCTATGGAAATATGGACAAGATTACCAAGATACTGAAACAGAACTTCGATCGCATGATCAAACACCTTGGTTACATTATCAACATTCAGCCTATATTTATGAAGGCAAAAGCATGGGATGTTGTAAAAAGAAAATGCAACGAAAACAATGATTATGTAAGGCAAATCAGCCTGATCGCAATACGTGATAAAGAAAAAAATTCCTTTCCTGATTTTTCTCACAATAGAAACATCAAGGGATTCATAAAGGATGCAGAGGATAACGAGGCTATAAGAGCCTTTGCTGGAGTTGTTTATGGCAAAGACGCAAGTGAGCAAAGCATCAAGAATACCATAGACAATATGTTTCAGATCAACCAGTTTATCAAAAACAACGAATGTGAGATAAAAGTCAAGTTGAGTAAAAATGGCATCATCTATCTCAACGAAGAAGTAGTGCCTATGTACTTCCTACCAGAGAGAGCTATAGAGAATTTCCAGATAGGTTCTTCTATAAGTGAAACTGAAGATGTTTCCACTCTCGAAGAATGGCTCAATAATTGTATAAATGACATAAAGAGAACAACAGATGCGACAACGCCTCCTCAAAAACTCACAAGACCTCGTCAGTAATTCCTTCAAGGAGAATATCATCTTAAAGGTGATAGACAAGAGTTGTAAGCAATATGAGAGCCGCATGAATACCATGCGGTTCTCTACCATCGAATTTTTCGTAGAAGTAGTAAACATGATAGACGATATCAGGGAACAATCCATAGATTATGACTTTGAGAATGCTTTCGACAATCTATTCTGTCGCCTGCGTGAATACGACTCTAGCGTAAATAATATCGATGCCCAAATAGCCACAAGTGTCAGCATAACATGGGTAGCTTATCTGCTTTTCCAATGTTATGACAAAAAAGACTACTACGACAAGTGGGCCCATCGTCTGACCAGGAATATTAAAACACATGAAATTGATTATATTCAGATCCTCAAAGATATAAATTCAAAACTGCCTACACATCAGCACGAAGAAATCAAAGCCTATATACTGGACTATATAGATAACTCCGACAAATGGCTGTCGCAGCTGATAGAAGACACCATTAAATATGAGGGTATGAGCAGAAAACTCATCCAAGACTTAAAACCACTTTTCTATACAGGCGAAGATCAACTGGCTCATATCATCGCCTATATAAAAGAGGTAAAAGCCGCCAGTTCAAATTCTGCTGTAGCAAAGATTACAGCAAAGTATATCAAGGAGGATAAGATTTCCGACTATGATAAATCTTTCAAAAGTTCTCTATGGGAAATTCTGAATGAACATGAATTGTATAAGGCCTCGAAAGATAATTGGAATAAAGCAATAAACAAGGCTACAAACCAATAATTTTTCATTTTTTATTGTTGCAGCCGAATATATTCCGCACATTTCCGCACAAATTCTTCGTTTTTCCACTCATTTTCCTTGGAAAGATAGAAAATCTGGGCGGAAAAACGATTTTTCTTATATAAAAATCGAAAAATACGATTTCTTCTGAGTTCATCCCCCTTATTTTCCTTGTTTTTTTCCTTTTTCATTCTTTTTCATTCCTTTTCATTCTTCATCATGGTGAAAGATTACTTTTTTTCCCATGCGCAATTCCTTTTTATCTAACTTTGCATTGTCATTTGATAACAAGATGACTACCCGACAAGCGAGTTGCAAATTGCCAGAAGGGGAATGATGGTACTATAAAAAGATGACAGGGAAACCTCTTCAAATGTCGTCGTACCAGAGAGGCTTATTTAATACGCTAATAAAAATGAATGCAGTATTAAATGACAATATGAACGAAAGTTCTAACAAATTAGGAAGGGAATTGTTCCCTAACACGGAATTGGGAATTGACCTCAAGTTGATGACACGCAAGCCGGGACGCTTGGCTGTCGGAGAATACATGGACGGTACCATCACACGCGATGGCGAAGACCACTTCTCTTTCATCCAAGACGACTCCAACAAGAAGAAAGTGAAGGTGATACAGAGAAATCCGCACGTGTATGAAGGTACGTTTATCAACATCAACCGCAAACCGGACGGAACTCTCTACCCTACCTTCAACCGTCCACGATACACAAAGAAGTTTACCTTCCAGGATTTCTGCTGGGAAGCTGCCAACGAACTTCGCATGGTAGTGGGCGAAATGGCAAAGAAATAAAACGGAGTTTTGGGCTTTATAGAGAAAAGGGAACTGGGTGGGATGGCTGACGTTTCATTATTTTCAGACGGTTCTGCCGTTCCAGTTGTTCCAGTTGTTCCAGTTGTTCCAAAAAGCATTTTTAGGACAATATTCCTTTTTATAGATTCTATAAATACTTAATAATCAGATAGTTATATATAGATGAAGTGGAATTGGAACCCTCAAAAAATTAATTGGAACAACTGGAACTGGAACGCTCCTGCCCTACCCTATTTCCTCTAAAAGGCTCATTATCAATAATTTAAGTTAAAATGAAAACGACAAATTTGAAGTACGACATTACAAAAAGCACCGCTCCGGCGATGCCAAAACTGGGAAAAGGCACCGAATGTGTGCAACTTTTGCTCTCTCAGATATCAAAAGACATGCACGAACCCCTCGTTCCGATGTTTTTCCCTATTCTCGGAGCACAGGTCAGTGAGACCGAATTCCAGTATCCCGACCTCAGTTGGAAGGAGTTATGTGGCATGATGGGCAATCTCGTGGCCGATTCGGGATGTAATAAGGGGCAATTGTCCAACATTGTGGAAGCTATCTGTCACAACTTGCGAGAGCACGACAGTACAGAACTGGAGAAGCTCGTGGAATGGCAGAAGCAGATGAAAACCAAATCGGCCAACAAGGAGAAACCGGCTCGCCCCGACGTGAGTTTCTGGTTTCCACCAGCCGATGTAACCAATGCTGCCTTTATCCAGAATGCCATGACTTGCGAGAAACTTGGCGGACGCACACAATACCTCAATCTGCCCGAGGTGGAGATGGCCGACAGGATGTGTGGCGGACATAAGCAGATTTCGCAGATGCTGCGCAATATCTACGACCGCCAGCGTTCTGGTGCCTTGCGAGCCACAGCCGAGGGAGTGACCGGCAATCCCGTGCTCCGTGCCAATCTTACGATTTCATCCACCCCGTATGCCGCCCGCAAGTTCTATAAGAACGAGCTTTTCAACGGTACTTTCGGCCGAATGGTTTTCTCCTACAAGGCTCGACAGGGACGCGAGGGAAAGATTCCGAGACAGGGTAAATACGACGATACTTTCTATCAGAAGCTGGACGGGTATCTGGTGAAACTCAGCATCTGCAAGGGGCGATTCATCATCAAGCCGCTGAACAAACTGGCCGACCATCTGGCTGCTGACATGGCTTCGCTGGCCGACCTGACGGATGATGATGTGCTCTGGGACATCTCGAAGCGCTCTATCGTGTCGGCATGGAAGGCTGGCTGTCTGCTCTGGGTTTTGAACAACCAGACGTGGACGAAGTCAATGGGCGAGCTGGTGGAATGGATGGTTTATCACGACCTGTGGAGCAAGATGCAGATATTTGCTGATATGCTGAGCCAGGAAGCCGATTCTGTGAGCGAGGCACAACGCAGAGGTCCGAAGAATCTGCTCGAGGATTTGCCTGATTCTTTCAACGAGGCACAACTGGAGGCGCTCCGTCTCTCATTAGGTAAATCGAAAGACGGCACGAAAGGACAACTCAGAAAGTGGGTGTTCCGCAAATTCATCACCTTCTCTAACCAGACGGGACTTTACTCTAAGACACAGGAATACCTGAGGGGGAATGAGAAATGAAAAATGAGAAAAGAGAAATGAAAAATGAAATTTTGGAAAATGGAAAAATATGAAATTGAAAAGCTGCGCAACCTCCCGATAGAGGAGGTTGCCAGCCAACTGGGATTGCAAGTGGCGAGACATAAAAGCCTATGCCCTTTTCATAGCGATCATCATGCGAGTCTGTCGTTCAATACGAGGAAGAACCTGTGCCGCTGCTTTGTCTGCATGGACGAGAGCCTCGACTCCATCGGACTGGTCATGAAATCGCTACACGTGGATTTCCCCAAGGCGTGCTTCTGGCTCGCTGAAAGGAATGGCATTCTCCTGGAAAAAGACAGGGGAAGGAGTTGGCGGAGGGATTGCAGGTCTGCTTCGGCTGATTCTCCTGATTCTCCTGCTTCTCCTGCATCTCCCGTAGCCTCAGCATCTTCAGCTTCTTCTCCTGCTGCACCCCACTCTTTTGATGCGGCACGATATGCGAGATTCTTCGAACATCCGTGGCTGAACGAGGCTGCCTGCAGATTTCTTTTTGATGAGAGGAAGATTGACGGGAGAGTGGCGAGATGGTGCAGACTGAGTTCGTGGACCGACCGCAAGGGGGTGAACTGGTTGCAGATTCCTTACTTCGACAAGGAGGGACGATTAGTGGGGATTCAAAACCGCAATCTGGATTTTCATCGAAAATCTCGTCCCACAGATTCTATGGATTCTGAAAAGACGGGGAAAAGTTCTTGTCCCACAGATTTCACAGATGACACAGATTCTAAGGATTCTGAGGATGGCACAGATTCCGAGGAGGCACCACGATTCCGATTTCCCTACGGCAGCCAATGCGGAATCTACAATCTGCAGGTGCTGAATTTGCTGACACCGGGAGAAAGGCTTTTCATCACGGAGGGATGCAGCGACTGCTGGGCGATGCTTTCTGCCGGGCATAAGGCGATTGCTATTCCATCAGCCACGCTTCTCAAACCTGAGGACAGGGATGTGCTCGCCTATATCAGCGAAACGTTCGGAGTGGAATGGCACATGTTTCCCGACAGGGATGCGCCGGGAGAAAGACTCTTCCTGCAACTCAAGGAGATTCTGCCCTCGCTCATCCATCACCAGTTACCCTTAGGATGCAAGGATTTCGGAGAGGCTTATCTGAAGGGATTCAATCCCGCTAAAGAAATCAATCGTTTATAAAAAAATGTCTTATAAAAATTTAGTAATATGGAAGATTTTATCATTCGTTCGTACACCAAGAAGGAACTGGCTCTGATGTATTTTCCCCAGAGCAATCCTCGTACCGCTGTCAATCACCTGATGGTTTGGATTCGCCGCTGCACCCCACTCTGGGATGAGCTCCTGCAGACGGGTTACAAAACTACCAGCAAGGAGTTTACGCCCAAGCAAGTAAGGGCCATTATCGAACAGTTGGGGGAGCCGTAGAATCGCTGGGGTGACCTGAGAGGAATAACAAAAATATCTGGAGTGTATGAAGCCTCATCATACACTCCAGATGTTTATATCAAGTTCATTCTAAAAACACCCCGTATAATGGCATGTTGGTAATAGCACCTTTATATTCCGTAAATATTAAGAGTTTTTAACCCTGCAAGACGAAACTGGTAAAATTTTGCTCTAAAAAAGCGAAACTGGTAAAATTTTAGGGGATTTCAGACTAAATGTTCCGCAATCGCACGACATCGCACGGCATCGCACGACTGGGTATGAGGAATGCCGTATCTTTGCATCGTGATTCAGAAAGCGCTGAAAAATCACTTTCCTAACTGGGAAAATATTTTTCTCTAACTGGGAAGCTGAATTCAAACCAAAATTCGTCAAACCAGACTCCAAGCCCTGCAACGAGTCCTTCGAATCTCTTACCGGAAAATCTTCGGAAAAGGATAAAACCGAAAGGGAACCCTCCCGAAAGCGAGGAAATCCATTCTGATATTCTTCTGCAAGAGACGAAGCTAAAAGGGGGCAAAATGCTTATGAGCCAAAACATGAAAGCATTCATCAGGTATCTCATCGTGGCCGTGTGCTCTGCCGTCGTCACATTCCTTTCCAACTCGTGTACTGCGGGGCTCGTGATCGGAAAGAACCAGCGACAACATCAGGAGAACAACATCTCCACCCGGGCAGATTCTTCCCATTTCGTTCCGACCATTACCATCCGGTAAAGGCTGCGAAGGGAAATCAATCAATTATTTCAATCAAATTCAATCCAGACTCCAAACCTCGAAACGAGTCCTTCTCCCTACCCTCTAACCCCCAAGAATCCTGATTTTCCGAGGAAACGTAATGCAAGAAAAGTCTTGACAGGCGGAAAGGAAGAAAAACAGATTTTTGGAAAAACGGAGAACCCCGGAAAGATTTCCGGAAGGGAGAAGTTTACAGGAGGTTTTATCATTATGGCTATCAACTTGAAAGCAAAGGAAACCCTCATCCAAGTGGGTGAGCAAAAGGGTAATTACCGTTACGTGCTCGGTACTGATTTGTACAGTAAACTGACTGAGAGCAAGGTGATTCAGGAGGCTGCACTCCGAAGTGGTGTGAGCCGAGGCGTGATGCAGGCTTGTTGGGATGCAGCCGGCAACGTGATCATGGCATGGGCAACTGAAGGACACTCTGTAGCCATCCCCGGTTTGGGAACCATGCGATTTGGCGTTCGTGCCAAGAGCGTAAGTAATGTGGCAGAAGTGGCAAGCAGTCTGATTACCAGCCGTCGTGTTATCTTCACTCCTAACGTGGAGATCAAGAACGAGCTCCAGCGTACCGCCATCCAGATTACCTGTTACGACCGAAACGGCAAACTGGTTAAGAAAGTGACCTCTGGCGACAAGGGCGATGTGGAAGACCCAGACAAAGAGCCTAATGGTTCTGAGGGCGAGAACAGCGGCAGTAAGCCTAATGGCGAAAACAAGGGCGGCAGCGGCTCTGAAGGCGGCAACAAGGGCGATACCGGCTCTGAAGACAACGAGCTTTAGCCTTGCCCCTCATTCCGAGGGGTTCATCTAAGCAAAGTCCCCAATCCTTGACGATTCTGTCTTGGGTTGGGGACAAGTTTATAACTCGATTTCCTCCAAGTCGTCAGGCACCACAATCCTGCCCTTGAAAAACTCTAAAGTATATCCAGTTAATAAGGAAACAGCAGCGGCAGGACGAAAGTCATCACCACGCCGATGATAATCTGCAGAGGCAGACCCACCTTCACATAGTCCATAAACGAGTAGCCACCCGCCTTCATCACCAGCGCATTAGGCGGCGTGGAGAATGGAGAGGCGAAGCACATGCTGGCTCCCAAGGTGACCGCAAAGAGGAAGGAATAAGGACTCACACCCACCTGCTGGGCTGCCACTAAGGCGATAGGAGCCATCAGCACGGCCGTGGCGGTATTGCTGATAAACATCGTCATCAGAGAGGTGGTGAAATAGATGCCTGCCAAGAGAGCCGTAGGTCCCATCGCCCCTAAACTGGCCACTAATGTCTGCGAAACCAGCGCCGAGGCTCCCGTCTTCTCCAACGCCGTGGACATCGGCATCATCGCCGCTATCAGCACGATACTCTCCCAGTTGATGGTCTTGTAAGCCGCCTCCACATTACGGAAACAGCCTGCAAAGACCGTGAGCAGACCGGCTATGATGACCGCCGTAACCGGAGCCACAGGGATGAAATCAAACACCATCATCGCCACCATGAGCAGCATGATGGCCGCAGCCACAGGAGCCTTATAGTCGAGCAGCACCTTGTCGGCAGTCTTCTCAGGCTGGTCGAGCACCACCCAGTTGGAAGTATCCGAAGTGAGATGAGCCAGATTGGTCCACTCGCCCTGCACCAGAAGCATATCGCCCACATGCAGTTTGGCAGCTATCAGATTATCCGTGATATATTCCTCTCCTCGCTTCACACCCAACACGTTGATACCGAAGCGTTTACGCAGATTGGCTTCTCCGATGCGCAGGCCTGCGAAATTGGAGGTAGGCATCACGACTATCTCCGTGAGTCCGAGGTCATAGAAGTCGATTTTCACGTCCTTCATTTTTCTCAATCCATAGTCGTGGGCAAACTTTTCTATCTTCTCCTCATCGCCCAGAATATAGAGAATATCGTGTACGGAAATCGTGCTACTGCTCTTCGCCATGTTCTGGTTGACATCCTTCACAAGTCCGAGTTTCGACTTCTTCTCGTTTCTGATTTCGATGATGCTCACCCCGTATTTCTTCTGTATGCTGAGGTCCTTGAGCGTCTTGCCCACGATGTCCATCACCCCGCCATTTTCATCTGCCGCCCCATAGCGCTTGCTGGGCACGATGTAGCGATGCAGATTGTCGAGCAGCTGGTATTCGTCCACCAGGTCGTCGAGCGATTTCGCCTTGTCCTTCTTCTTTCCGTTCTGCTTCTTGCTGAGGAAAATCTTGCTGAGGGGCATGAGCACGATGATGCCGATGGCGATGACGACGAGACCCACGGGGAAGAAGGAGAAGAAAGCGAGCGGCTGATATCCGGCTTCCGTGAGCACCTCGTCGATGACCAGGTTGGGCGGCGTACCGATGAGGGTGAGCATTCCTCCGAGACTGCCCGCAAAGGCAAGGGGCATGAGGAAACGGCTGGACTGCATGCCCGATGCTGCCGCTAAGCTCACGATGATGGGCATCATGAGCGCCACGGTACCGGTATTGCTCACGAAGGCTCCGATGAAGGAGGTGACGAGCATCACCAGCAGGAAGGTAATGGTTTCGTTGCCGCGCGAAAGGGCCATGAGTTTATTGCCCGTGAGCTTGGCAAGTCCCGTCTGCATGATGGCTCCACCCACCACGAAAAGGCCTATCATCATGACGACGATGGGCGACGAGAAACCAGCCAGGGCTTCTGAAGGAGTAAGAATTCCAAATACGAGTAGTGCTGCCAGAGCGGTAAGAGCTACGATGTCGGCCCTCACTCTGCCCCAAATAAACATGGCAACCGTAATGATTAAAATGCTAAGCGTTATTGTCATGCTATAAAATTTGAATAAAAATCATGTTTTCGAAACAAAATCATGTTTCGATTGCAAAGATAAGCACTTTTTCAGAAAAAACAAAGAAATTGGTAAAAAAACTTTGCTCATATCAAAGTATTATACTAACTTTGCAGACGGAAAAGAAACATTAAAACTCCAAAATGATAAAGAAAGGTAAACATACAGTATTATTTATTTGCCTCGGCAATATCTGCCGCTCCCCTGCGGGTGAAGGCATCATGAAGAGTCTCGTAGAGAAAGCGGGACTGAGCGACGAGTTTGAAATCGATTCTGCCGGTATCGGCAACTGGCACGTAGGACAATTGCCCGACAGCCGTATGAGAAAATGTGGCGCGGAGCACGGTTATGATTTCAACAGTCACGCCCGCCAGTTTAAGAAATCAGACTTCGACCGCTTCGACACCATCGTGGTGATGGACAACGACAATTACCGTGCCATCACGTCCATGGCTTCCTGTCAGGCGGATAAGGACAAGGTGGTTTGCATGGCTGATTTTCTGACCCATCATCGCCAATATACGACCGTTCCCGATCCATACTATGGCGACTATAGCGACTTTGAACTGGTCATCACTCTCCTGGAGGATGCCTGTCAGGGATTGCTGCAGTCTCTCATGGAATAGGTGCTAAAGAGTTATAGGATTACCTCAGTTCGGGATAAGAAATAGTGCCTAAAAAAGTTGGTAATCTCCGATAT
>ENA-OZHJ01000391-OZHJ01000391.1-human-gut-metagenome-genome-assembly--contig:-NODE-391-length-22714-cov-23.467055_pt1 | contig 22714 bp, 18 predicted proteins | sample MGYA00244663_ERZ653672 | MGnify/ENA primary metagenome ERZ653672 (study PRJEB26926, sample SAMN06165215) | human gut metagenome | biome: ENVO:00009003; feature: ENVO:2100002; material: ENVO:00002003... | reverse complement strand
CGTGCTTACAGCGTATAGCTGCTTAGCACATTATTGAATTATTAACGAACTATTGATTTAATAAAGGATGATACAATATAAAAGCCCGTATCATTTCTATCCTTTATTTGTTATTGTTTTTATAAATAAAATCAACTAATCCATCCAAATCTCTATCTTGCTTATTTTTTATTATAGCTTCCTGTTTTAATGCTAATGCCACATATTTATCATGATTTTCAGAATTATCAATCATCAAAATCCTACCCATAATTTCCTCAACGGAATATGGATTAGCATAAAGAGCAGCTCCTTGACATATTTCTGAAATCGATGTAAATGGAGAAACTATACAAGGAACACCATAATGCATAGCTTCTATAGGAGGATAGCCAAAACCTTCATTAAGCGATGGATAAACAAAGCCATAAGCATCATGATACAATTGGTTTAAACATTGATCATCAACATAACCCATAAACTCAAATCTCTCAGGATTTTGCAATTTATATTTAAATGCTTTCTCTGAATGTACACCTGTTATTCGTACCTTTGTATCCTGCAAAAAACCTTGTGAAAAAAGTCTATCAAAAGCAATAATACCACGTAAGCAATTCTTCTCCCATCTATTTGCGGAAACAAACAAATAATATTTATCATTAAATTTTCGATTGTAGAGTTTCTTTTTAGAAGATGTTGAAGGACTATAAAAAACCTTTAATGTTCTATTTTTAAATGTTGGACAATATGCTAACAATGTATATATGCTATGGTTAGATACCATGATAAAGCGAAAATTATCTTTTGAATATGCTTTATTATAAAAACGATATGCATGCTTATAGCCAATTTTTGGAAATAGATACTTTATCAAAAATACTACTTTTTCTCTTATGGTGGCAGACTTATACCACCATATCATATTATCATAAGATAATTCCATAGGACGCAATCCATGAATAGTACCAATAACATCTATGTCTTTTACCTCAAAGACCTCATCAGTTACTATAGGACTATACAATGTGTCAAAACCATATTTTTGAACCGTTTTTTGTAAAGATCCTTCCTTCTGCTTATCATACAACTCTATTTTATTCTCAATAATCAATTGAAGAATTTCAGGATTGAACCAATTTGAAGAATCATAATAAGCAGACAAAACTAATTTCCGTTCTATTATATGGCGAAAAACAATTTCACCATAAATACCACCTCCATGTCTTTTACCAGAAGAACTTGGTTGAGTACAAGCTAAATTAAATAATAACTTCATATCACTTATCTAAATATTTCACATCATTAATAGCTCTAGCAAGAGCATCTATATATCCTCTACCATATTTTATATCAGGTTCCATATAGTTACCTTCACCCCATTCATTCCATGACTTCAAGAAAACCAATTGATTTTTTTTCTTTTTTACCAACTCGAGAACATGCTTAGCATGCTGATAGAAATACTTTGGCTCAGGTTGCTCCAAAACCAAAGCACCTCTCTTACTTCGTGGAGAGTGATCCCAATTCGGAATCAAGCAAGGGATAAAATTCTCTTTTATATCCTCTACCTCATCTGTAAAGAATGGGATACAAGCTTTATATGGAACCGCAACTCTAACATGCTTTAACTTTGACTGAAGTCTAATCACGATTTTACGAGCAATGGAATTATTCTGGTATCCAGATGCCCATCTTTCGCATGTAAAATTATGAATATTCTTTTTTACACAAGCTTCTTTGGATATGTTTGTCGCATTTATACGACCTATAAAGTACATACCGTCAAAACCTGCTTCTTTTGCTAACTTATTCCAATAAGGAACAAAGTCAGCCGGCACTAAATCTGGTCGATAAATCAAGAAAACAGGTTTATTGTCTATCTTCACATATCGTTTATCTCTAAATGCTTTAAGCGCATATTCAAAATGCTCTCGATAATCTTGTTCTCCACCATAAATTTGCTCCATCAACATTTTGTCTCCAGAGCCATCTTTATTCCACTGTTTAGCCTTCCAAGACTCATTTGCCCAACCAAAACAAAACGGAAAATCGGGCTTACCAGATTCAATAACATCATCAATGATTTCATTAAGCAACTGACGTTTATTACCAAACCAATAGTGCCAGTAGCAAAATCCTGTAACACCAGCTGCCTTAGCTAAATCAACCTGCTGTTGTCTAACTTCTGGCAATCGCAAGTCATAATACCCTAATTCTGTAGGAACTTTAGGCTGATAATGTCCTTTAAAAAGCGGCTTTGCTTTTCCTACATTTGTCCACTCTGTAAAACCTTTTCCCCACCACTCATCATTCTGAGGAAATGGATGATATTGAGGCAAATAATATGCCAAAATAATTGGATTAAATTTGTTCATATACTATTTTTTAACTATTCGAATATAAATAAATATGGAAGCCAATGGCTTTCTGTATTATATTGAGCAGGATTCAACACGGCTCCCCACAGTCTAAACAACATCAACAGCAATGGGATAAAATTAATCAACATTGCTTTGGAATTGTTTTTATAGGCTATAGGTATATAACAATAACCTAAAATCAAAAGAGCATACATCATTCTAAAAGAAAGTCCAAAAGATGACCCCATAATTGTCAAGGATGTACCTACTACCATACATTTCATAAAAATATTATTAATCTCATTTTTATTAGAATAATATATATTAATCAAAGCCCAAATAGCAATTGGTGCAAAACTAGTAAGCAAGCCAGCCTTACCAGACAAACCATATTTGTCACTATCCATATATCTTGTCAAATTATCAAATGCTTCATAAGGTGAAAGCCACAGCATTAATCCTGTAAAAACATCCGTAAATATTTCTGTAAAAAACAATGTAACCAAACAAGATCCTATAATTAAACAATAACTAACTTTCCTTGTCAGTGGTACAAATAGCAATAATAATATAAGAGGTAATATCAAATATATAGAAGTGTGCGAAATAACTGAAGCTATCAACAATAACACACAACTTATATAAGATTTCTTGGTCTTATTTTCATACAAGAATATGTATAATGCCATCATTAAGAATGCTGTCGCTATATTCTGTCGAATATGAGTTTCTATACAAACTACCATAATAGCCCAGTTAGAGCATATAATGTAAAGATAAGACAGATTCGGGTACAAACTATGTTTTCTTACCAAAAAAACAAATGGAATCAAAGATAATAAAGATGTAGAGAATATAAACCAAAATCTCGACATACTTATCTTTTGCAAAGCCATACAAATCCATCTGAAACCTATTTCTATATCATCATTCAACTTTAACGATCCATATGTTGACGAAGTTTTACCTTCAAAATAAATACAATACTGCGTTGTGTCACCACCTACATTGTCTCCTCTAAAAGCAAATATTGCTAAAAAGAAAAAAGTACCTAGCCAGAAGGTAAACTTCATGCTCTTGGACGAATTATAGTCTAGACAGAACAAAAGAAACAGTATAAATATTAAAGCAATATATATCATAGATTATCTTATTTTATTATAAAACTCAAAAACTTTACTTGCACTCTTTCTTATCCCATATAGTTCACCAACAGCTGTTTGAACAACACTTAATGATTTTTTAACATCTAGCTTTTCAGCCATAATTGATTCCATTATACAACTTAATGTATCTTTTCCCATGAATCTAGAACCAATTTCATAACCTAATTTTTTATTCAAATTATCAAATTGAAGTTTTGTTCCAGCAGTATTTTTCCCAATAACGTAACATCCAGCATACATTGCCTCTGCAGTTATAAATCCAAAACCCTCGAAATCAGAAGCAACAATTAGCGCTTTAGCTTTAGCCATAAGATCGAAAACATCTTGCCTATACCCCAAGAAAAGAATTCTTTCATCTAATTTACTATGTGATACCTTGTTTTTAAGATATGTTTCATATTCAGTTTCCCCAGCCCCTGCAATAAGGAGTTTATAACCAGCATCAACAGCTGCTTTTTCAATAAAAGCATCGATAATCATTTCAACTCCTTTTTTCTCAAACAAACGCCCGACATATAAAAAATATTTCTCTTTTTTAAAACAAATATCAGGTACATGTTCTTCATCAACAACTCCGTCATATATGGTTATACTATTTGTTTTTCTATGAAAGTAATCATGTATCAGAGGCGTAATTGATATCGTATAATTATTAACACTATCAAGTTTATTATGCAGGAAGTGTTTAAAACAAGGGAAGTATTGCTTATTAGCATCTAACTTACCATATTCTCTAAGATGCCAAATATGTTTTACACTTAACTCCTTTGCCAAATAGTATCCAAAGCTACTATTACTACTATTTGAATGAACAACATCTGCATTAAAAGTACGCAGCCTTGCTGCAATTTGCTTGACAGACATTCTATCACTTACATAATGTTTAAGCCTAGCACAACCGCCTATTACAAAATTTTTTATAGACGAATTTAAATCATAAAAATTCCATATTCTATTATGACTCACAATGTAATCATAGTTGTGTTGTTTAAGATATAAAGTTAACGATCCCTCAAAACTTACCACAAAAAAGGGTCTTACACCTTTTTCTATCAAATATGGCATAATTCTCAATAAAGCAATATTATCACCATACATACTTTCTGAAGGACAGAAATATATCACTTTAATCATTTTATTCTACAATTTTAATAATTTTTGCAGGAATTCCAGCAACCATAGAATTGTCTGGTACATTATGACAGACAACACTATTAGCACCTATTACAGAATTGTTTCCAATGCTTACTCCAGGTAAAATCGTTACTTTATCGCCAATCCATACATTATTACCTATTATAACCTCTCCTTTTGAAACCAAAGTTCGTTTTTTAGGAGGAATATTCAATGAATCTTTATCAAAATTCCCATGGGCATTATCCGTTATCGTTACCCACCTTCCAAGCAGAACCCTATCTCCTATTTTGATATGTTTAATTGATGTAATATGGCAATATTGACCTATTAAACAATCTTTGCCAATTTCAATTAAAGGTGTATATCGTTTACCACAATAACTATCCCACGCAGTTATAATGCAATGCGCCTGAATTGAAGTTCCAGACTCAACATTTATATATTTGCCCCCAAAAAACTCTAAAGGGTAACATACTGTTGCTTTATCAAATTTACCCAAATAAGGTTTTAACCACAGACGATACAAATGATTTTTCCAGTCCCTCATTTTCAAATGTAAAAACAAAGGAAATAATTTAAGTAAACTACTAAATAAAAAATCTATAATCTTTTTCATGAACATTTTTTACTAAGAATATTTGAAATTCTATTGGTAGACACACGAAGTAATACAGATAACAGCTATTTCCATCAGTTCCTGTCTATATTTACTAATATCACTAAAAGAAATCATAATCCACTTTTTAAATATTTTGATATAAGAAATCTAATGATTCCTTTTTCTTAACTTCTAATGAACTATTCACTTTATTCCAATCAATTTTAGCTTCTAATATGGCTTCAATTCCTGAACCAGAATATATTCTATCCATAAGACCAAGTTCTTTCAATAAAGAAATGACTCTACCATTACCTTTAGCTCCAGCTTTACTTAATGGAAAATAAACAAATGGCTTGTTCAGAATGATACAAAAAGCAATTCCATGGAAAGAAGTTGTTACTACAAACTTTGCATTATTTATATAAGCAATCCATTCTGGAATTGTAGCATAGACATATTTGGTATCTGACAATATCTCTCGCCCTGGGAAATGACCACTTGATGTTACAGTAACCATTTCCAATTTTTGCTTATGCGCATATTCACATACCTCTTCCCACGCTAATTCTTTTGCATCCCTAATATTTATAGAATACGTAAATGCATAATCATGTTCTAAAGGAATATGCTCAATCAACTTTAAATAAACGTCCTTATCCAACAAGAATGATGGATCCAATGTCTTTATTGCGTCATACCTTCCACCAAGACGACATATATCAACCCCTTCATCCTCTCGAACAGATATAGCATTAAATTTAGCCAACTGCTCCTTTAATAAAGGAATAAGTTCTTTTGGGTATTCATATCTCGCAAAACTTGCAGCATAGGAAATTCTCTTGATCTTATCTTCCCCAAAATCCAGAAAATATGCTTTGTTTCCTTCATTACTTAAAAGCATTGTCCAAACCTGGTCACTTCCTGTAATATAACAATCAGCTTTTGGTGGATTGGCTTTTAACTCCTCTATAGAATTGTAAACATCTCTACTGCTAGATATATTGGCATCTCTAAAATCAGAGAATCTTCGTAAGATGTTTTTTTCTTCTATTTTTTTACGACAAGCCATATCTTCCCGTTGACGAATATTCCTTTTTATGGCTTTAAGCATTGGGTAGATAGCTATTACCTTTATCACCTTTCGTAATAACGAAGGTTTGCGACTTTCTCCCAATGAAGCTTTTAGAGAATAACGAATCAAAAATGGTTCATGCCCCATATTCTTCAATACTGTTTGAAGGGCATAAGCTTGAAGTACCTGACCATAATTATCAGTTGACTCCCAAAACGTAATTATTCCAATTTTCATACGTATTTTTTTAACGTCTGATATTACTATCGGACATAAATTTTATACTAATTCACAAACTAAGCGAGTATTAGAAAGAAGGCTTTCATTTTAATACCAACTTTCCTGTCTCATTGCATTAATCCAATATCATGCAGTACTATCTTAGTAAACTTCTGAGCTCCTTTTTGGTTCAAAAATAATGAATTTAAAAAGTATTTATCAGAATCAAAACGTTGATCATACATATAATTTTTAAAAAACGCAGCCTGTATATTTCCTTTTTTCAAGAAATCGTTTATATAATGCTCAACAAAACTATCCGTAAAATATTTACGAAGTTCTGGATGAATCGGAGGAATTATCAATACAGGTCTCAACTTTCTCTCCAAACAAAAGTCTATCATTTCAGAAAGATTACTTGCTCGTAATTCCTGGTCATGTAAATGCTTTTTTGATAAACAAGCGTCCAAATCTGAAATACCAAATTGCTTTTTCCAACTTTCAATGAAATTAGATGCGTTATTTTTATAATCACATGAATGAATTTTACTTGAGACACATCGTTTGTAACTTCTCAACAATCCTTTCAGTGTATGCAAAGGAGTAACTCGGAGAATATTCTTCTTTTTTAAAGTTAACGCTCTAATGTGTTCAATCTCATCAAAATCCAGTATTGTTGCAGGATGCAAAAATGTATAATATTTAAAATTTTGCTGCTTATTGTATGATGAAACCAAACATGAGAAAGGACAGAGTGTAATTATCACTGTTGCATTTTCTTTCAAATAACTAAAATAGTTTTTCAAAATACTGAAATCATGAACTAAAGATTGTGGTCCTAAAGCCCAATTCATACCGAGCAACTTTGTATCAGAATAGTCAAATGCATGAACACCACTATTTGACCCGAGATTTACAACATCAAGATTGAAATTACGAATATGCCAAAATTTGTTTGCTCCACCCCATATAGATTTATAATATTCTGATGGCAGAACTATATGGTTATTGACAATACTAAAAGTCTTATTTATAATCTTATTAATACTCATAATTTTCCAATATTAAAGACCTGGGCATCTCATCGATTCTGCCAAGAACTGATAATTCATATTAAAAGAAAGCAATGTATTCATATCCTGATCTGAAATTTCAAAATCAAAAATGTCATAGTTTGCATTCAAGCGACTTGCATGCGTTGATTTAGGAATTGGCACGGTTCCTCTTTGAATATGAAACTTAAGAACAATTTGCTCCTTTGTCTTATTATACTTTTTTGCTAAGTAATCTACATATTTATCATACTTTTCATTAATATGAAACGACAAATTTTTCAAAGGAGAATAGACCATACATCGTACATTATTATTGTTACAATAATCTAAAAGATCTACTTTTGTATTAAGCGGAGAAGTTTCAACCTGATTCACATGAGGGAATACAGAGCAACATTTCTTAAGCTTTTCGAAATGTCTTTCTCTACTATTGCATAATCCAATTGCCCTAACCTTACCCTGCTTATATACCTGTTCCATTTCATACCATATTTCTTCAAAATAATCAGGATATGGCCAATGCATTAACCACAAGTCAAGATAATCAGTATGAAGTGAGGTCAAACTTTCCTCAATCTTATGGGTAATTACTTTTTTCACAGCCTGTTCTTCCTGCATATAGGAAGAAGACTTCCAAAAATATTTTCCCATGTTATTTCCTGCATCAATTGTACCTTGTGGATATAAATCATCACTAATTTTTGAAACTAGAAACATATCCTTGCGTGTAGCTGAAGAATGGCTATATAAATAGTCCAAACTTTGACCTAAGTCTTTTTCATTATGGTAATTATCTGCAGTATCAATAAGTCGATAACCTATCTTATAGGCTTCATACAACGTATTAGTCAAGACATCTCCATACAAAGGAAATGTCCCAAGACCTATACTTGGCATTTCTACACCATTACTTAAAATTACGCTATTCATCTTAAATCTTATTTTTTATTAAAGTCAAAATTTTCATCCTCATTTCTTTATCCATACCTATTGTCAACACAGAAACTGTAATGGACAATGTCGTCATTACACTGGTTAACAAGAGTCGGATAAAAGAAGGTTCCATAAACTTATCAAAAAAGAAGGATGGTATTATAGCAGAAATACATGATACCAACAAACATCTACCATGTACATGGAGTAAATACGAAGGTATTGAATATTGTATATACTTCTTTAATATGAAAACACTAGCAAATTCAGACACAAACATTGTTATATTAGCCGCCCAAAACACTGCTTCCGGCGACATTCCTATTTTCAAAAACAAATATGCCAAAGGAAATGCGGCACATAAAATACTTCCAACAACCATATTGGTAAGTTTGATATGACCCGTTGCATGAAATACAGTTGTTCTTGGGGTTTTTAATGTTTGAATTAAACATAGAACTAACACTAAATTAAGGAAACTTACGGTATGGCCTGGATATTCTCCTAACCAAAGCTTTAAGATATAATCAGCCTCAAGCATGATAGGAAATGAAATAATCCACATCAGGTAATATGAAAAACAACTGCTATCCACAACCAATTTCATCATACCCTTTACATCTCCTTGAGCATACGACTTGATGATCTGAGGTCTAACTGCCGTCATAAAGTTATTGGAAAACTGCGTAACAGCACCTTGCACCTGATAGGCCACTCCACGTGCTGCATTCACTACAGGTCCAAAGAATACATTCAACAACAAATTCAAACCCTGTCCCTGGGCTAAAGCAGAAATATTTCCTATCAAATCAGAACCTGCATATCCAAACATCTCTTTATACATTTCCTTATCCTTATAAAGCTTCAAAGAACTTTCTTCATAATTTCTTGAACAATATATGCGATAAAAACATATAATAGAGATTTGTATCAAGCAAAGAAGACTAGCATAAAATATCAATCTATCAAAAGGGGAGACCATCAACAAGTAAACCACCAATAATTTACATATTACTTCAACTACTCCAACCCATGCATAGATTTTCATGTTCTCATGAGCAATGATGGTAGCATTATACGGAACTTGCGTTAATGTAAAAAAACAGGTAAGAATAGATATTTGATATACCCAAAATGCCGCAAACATACGATCTTCTGGGATTGTCATCTTTTCATAAAAGAACCAAAGGCCTATTGTTTCTGCCAAAAGTATGACAAGCACACCTATAAGAATATGTATTAAAAAGGCAACATTAAATACCTGGTTTAATCGTCCATAATTCTTTTTACCCAATTCAAATGTTATATAACGAGAAGTAGCGGCTCCCAATGATCCATTTAAGAATGTAAACATCGTTACAATTCCACCAACCACATTATAAATACCAAAATCTTCAATTCCTAAGGTTTTCAGAACAACACGAGACGTATAGAGCGACACGCCCATAATCAACATCATTCTAAAATAAAGGAACATGGTATTCTTTGCTATTCGTTTGTTATTTGCCATTATTCACAATGCCTGCTTAATACCATTCTATCTTTTCTTTCAAAACCTTTGCTGGTGACCCACCTACTAAACTATATGGTGGTACATCTTTAGTTACGGTTGAATTGGCTGCAACAACAGCACCCTCACCAATAGTAACACCTGGCATAATGGTACATCCAGTACATAACCATACTCTATCACCAATATGTACAGGAGCATGATTCCTATAATGTTCGTTAATAATGACATGAGGGCCATTCCAATCACGTATAGATACATTTCTACCAATACGAACGCCATTACCTATGGTTACTTCCTTTGCACACATAATGGTTAATCCCACATTACATGCACCTTGGCCTATAGTCAGTTTACCACCATTTACAATTTCGATATAAGCCCCATAGCGAAGATTATAAGGTCCTGTACCATAACGAGTCAAAGGACCATTGTGAATCTCCAATTTCGTATTTGCTTCCATTCTAAGACAGGTTGGCATCTTCATGCCCTTCACAGGATTATTACCAAAAAGGAAAGGTGCCTTTATTTCAATCTTGGCAGAAGGATGAATATCAAAAACTGCACTCGGCATTGTATAGATAACATGTCCTGCCTTTATATTGGAAATCGTATTCTTTCTAAGATTTACTATAAGAAAATTACTCCAAGCACGATAAGAAAGACCATATTTCTTAAAAAGGCTCTTGCCTAATCTTAAAATTGATTTCACTTTGTCTTTAAGCGTCTTATTTTTAGAAATTAAAGGGAAATATTTAGCAGTCACCTCTTCAAAAGTACCTCTATCTAAATCTTCAAAGAACGCTTTTCTATCAATCTTTGCCGGTTCTATCGGCTTGCGAAGAGCAATGTTTCCCGGTAAAATGGATTCAAATTTAGTCTCTTCCCATTCCAACTTATCCTTTACCTTCTCAAAGTATGCAATACCTTTATTGGAATTCAAAAGAATCATGGAAGTACCTATGTTGTTATCCATATTAGGGTCAACTTTTTCAATACCCCAATAATCCGCTATCGTAATATCAGCCATTCTTGGAAAGCCCTTATACTGGCAAGAATAACAACTAGGGCGACAATAAACATTGGTATGATAACCTCTACGGAAGTCATCTTGCATGTGTACTCCATAATAAGATTTTCCATTATCGAAGACAACCTTTCTTGTTAAATTACGCCATCCAAGCTCTTTATTCTTAGCCTTGACATAAGCAACCTTTCCTCCGAACTTGCGCTCAAGAGAATCAAGATACTTACGATAAACCTTTGGTGAATTTACACCACGGCAAATAAAATCTACAATGATGAGATTTTCATAATCTTTTCTCAGGAATGATCGCAAAGCTGCCATCTGGCAAGGTGTGCCACAAGCCAAGACCTTCTCACCTTTGCGCAAAAGATCTCGTATTTCTTTATATATACCTTCTGCCTTACTCTGCAAATACTTTGAACTGCGTAACTTCTTTAAATCATCCGGATTATTAGATATGAAATTTCTAACCGAAAAATCTTCATTGTAGATAGCTCCACTAACATAACCACCTTCTTCGTACATAGCATCAGCCAATGCAGAAAAAGCTCCTCCTGATGTACTATCCCAACGAACACTCATCTTTTTATTGATAGCAGCTATCGTGTGAGCAGGTTGAGGATAATCGTTTTTCTTAAGATCTGCAATATTCAATTCTGGGCAAGCCTTATTACAAAGACCACAATCAACACATTTTGTTTCATCTACTACAGGATACCAAAAACCTTCAATATCCGTTTTTAAAGAAATTGCCTGATGTGCGCATACATCAACACAAGCGCAACATCCACAACACTTTGATTTATCTTTTATATTTATCATTGTGATAATAATAATTATTATTTCAAATATTCACTAAAATCAGTCAATCTCATATCACCCTTCTTCAGGAAGGTATCGTGCATGGCGAGAGCGGCACGCATGCTCTGTGGCTCGTGTCCCTTTTCTGCAAACTTCAAGTATTCGCGAAGCATTGGACGATAATCCGGGTGCGCACAGTTTTCGATAATATCCTTGGCACGGCGCAACGGCCCCTTGCCACGAAGATCAGCTACTCCCTGCTCAGTAACGATCACATCCACATCGTGCTCGGTGCTATCCACATGGCTGCACATCGGAACGATGGCAGAGATGCAACCGTTCTTGGTGGTACTCTGCGTGGTGAAGATAGAAATGTAACCATTGCGCTCGTAATCGCAAGAACCGCCGATACCATTCATAAGCTTGCTGCCGCAGATGTGACTGGAGTTCTCGTTGCCATAAATATCGCACTCGATGGCGGTGTTCATGGCGATGACACCCAGTCGGCGGATTACCTCCGGAGAGTTGGAAATCTCACTCTGGCGGATGGTGAGATGCTTCTTGAAGTATTCAATATCATCATACACCTCTTTCAATGTATCGTTGGTTACAGTGAGCGAAGAACAGGAAGCATCCTTGATTCTTCCCTCGCGCATGTATTTCACTACGGCATCCTGAACCACCTCGGTATAGACGCTGAACACAGGCACGTTAGGATTCTGTCCCAAAGCTTCAAGAACTGCATTTGAAGTGGTACCAACACCACTCTGTAGAGGTAAGAACTGGGGAGGAATATGCCCCTTCTTCATATCTGAAATTAAGAAATCAGCCACATTGTATCCCATCTGCTCAGTCACTGAGTCAAGTGGCTTGAAGGCACGAGCTTCCTCAGGAATACAACAATCAACAACGCCGATTATCTTATGTGCATCAATCTCTACATACTCCTTACCTATTCTATCACCCACATTCATAATAGGAATAGGTGTTCGGAAAGGACATTCTGCAATCTCATATACATCGTGAAGGAAACGAGATTCTGGACTATGGAAGGTATTTTTCTCTATGAGCACCTTCTTAGCCAATCGTACAATAGTTGGAACGATACCACCTGCAGAAGTTAAGAAAGCCTTGCAGATATTTTCACCTTCCTCCATATCAGATACCTCGATGATGGCAAGGTCTATCTCGCCATAGAAGCCACGGCGCAGACGTTCTGCCATGTGACCAAGATGCATATCCTCATAATCAATTTCTCCAAGGTTGGTATGATTACGGAAGTCTCTATTAGTAGAAAACGGTGCACGGAACTTGATGGCATGAGCTGCCGCCATATCACCTTCAATACTTTGTGAAGTAGAAGCACCTGTCAAGATACCGACCTGAAAAGGTCTTCCTGCCTCATGCTCCGCTACAGCTCTCTTAGAAAGTTCACGGAAAGTAGCCTTCGGTACTCCATTTGGAGTAAAGCCACTCAATCCGATAGTATCTTGATCGTTAATCATCGCTGCTGCTTCTGCAGCACTTAATCTTGTATAAATCATAAATATCTTATAAATACCTAATTTCCTTAAATTCTATGGAATCTTTATTCCCAATATAATATAGTCACTTTCCAAACTCCTTAATTCTCTGTTCTTCTTTCAATGAGCAAACAAGCAGTTGTCCATTCTTCTCGGCTACGATATAGCCATTCAAGCCTTGAACTACTACCTTGCTCTCATCGGCTGCATGAACTAAACCATACTTGCATGTTTTACCAACATAACAGATGGTATTGTTTAAGACAATGAAGTTGAACCCAAACTTTTTCTTATTTAATCCTAACCTTATACCAATCACCTCCTAGATAGGTAACAAAGGCTGCTCTATAATAGTAAATATTACCCACACTCACTAGATTACCAAACAGGCAAGGGCTTCTCATATCATAAAATGGCGGAATACCTAAATGACAGTTATTTACTACAACTTTTTCACCTTTATGATATCCTACAACTTTAACTGTACTAGAAGTATCTTTTTTTTTCTTTACATTTTTAATAATAAAATCCATTTCTTCTATTAATACTATTCCTTTTATAAATGTTATCTTCTCATTAACTTTGCTGCAAATTCAAAGAAATCCGCAACATTTTTAAAGTTGTCAAACTGCTGACAATACATACTGGCATAAGGCTCAGGGAACCTTTGTCGTATATCTGCCTTTATCATATTTGCTAAAACCTCCTTTGTGTAAGCTTACAGCAATTCGTTGTATCGTACTTATGTTGCTAAATTAATATTTCTCCAAATTATCTACTAATTCATTCAATGCCTCCTTATATTTAGAGTCATCTCTCATATCCAATCCTTTGCGATTACCTAAGTAATGGGGATAAGATTCTTCCTTACTACCTTTTCTAATAATCGGTATAAACTTGATTCTATTCTGATCAGAAATCAAATCATTGGTTATTAAAGTCGTTTCATACCCTACACCTTTGATACGTCCATCGGCTCTTCTCTTATATTCTGGCGTTACAATGATTAATACCTTATCTGTGTCATCAATCAACGACTCCATAAACTGATTAAGTTCAGTTCCTAAAGGTTGCTTAACATCTATCTTAACCTCAAAGGTTGCCGATAAATCCTCAGCCAACTTGTGAACCCATGTTTTATGTTCATCATCATCCCAACTATAAGATATAAAGACCTTTTTCTTTGGAATAACCTTTGCTGTATCAGAAGTTGTTGCCGAAGCTAATGTACCATCTCCCAAAGCCAATGCCATTTCTTCATCATCAGATTCCTCATTGGTCTGGGAACTATCAGCATCATTATACATTTCTTCTACTGCTAACGACAAATCTCTTAAGAACAATTCCGATTCTTCATCACTTAACTGCGTATAGAGACTACGATACCAACTGATCCTTGACGTAGAAAGTTCCTTGGCTTTCAGTTCTTCCATATAATCAGAATAACTGCCATGCAGATTCTTGAGATATGGTTTGATGGTATTATAGAAGCAGGGGCCTGATACATAAAATAATGCCGTATCTTCCCTGCCAATCACTTGCCATAACTGCTCAAATCTGGTCGGGCTATCAGCACTCGGCTTTACCAAATGGTGGAAATTGACTTTGTTGTATGGCATCTCTCCACCTTGCATATAGTCATAACCATCTTGTGTGAGGACTATAAAATCCCCTTCCTTATACTTCAAATAGCCTTGATCTACCAAATTATAAATGGTAAACAGCATCTGATTATTATAATCCTGAGCCGTATATTTAGCACATTCAGTATAAAGAGTCCTGTACAAGTATAAACCTTCTCCTTGTTTGCATCCATCAAAATAGGAGAAGACATTCCTGACATAACCAGGATAGTTTTTGTTTTCCTTCATTTATCTTGTTTTTTAAAGGTAGGCTCCACATCAACAGAAAAAGTAGCTTTAAAATTACTATTATTATTGATGCTTCACCTACCGATTATCATATCTATTCGAATCCCTATATCCCTTTGCTAAGGGATTTTTCTAAAATCATCCCGTCCTTCTTTACCATTAAAAAAGGCTTTTTTCTACCTCTCCGTCTCTCCTGCAAGGAGAGCTCCACCTTTCTCACCAAGCCTCTCTTCCCTCAGGGACGAGAGGATGTAACCGCCCTCCGGTGCTCAGAACCGCTACGTTCTAAGGTTGGCGGACCATCAAAGGTCTCGCCAGGTTGTGCGGGATGGGACCGCCTAAATCATTACCTTTCATTTTGTTTTATTAATCTTCCTGATTCTATCATCCCTTTCTTAAATATCTTGGCAATTTCATGTACAGCTTTATCTACACACTCTTTTGCCATATATTTCTCTCGTTCTGTAAGAGATGAAACCTCAATATTTTGCTTAGCACATTCTAAAGCAGAGTCTCTGGTTTCATCAAAGGTACATTCCTTTATATGACCAGATCCTAATATCTCTTCTATGAACTTTGCTACAGCAAAGTCTGCACGTTGCTGCGCTAAAACCTGTTCTTTAGTCATAACTTCATACAGTTTTTATTCTACATTAATGTATGGATTTAGAACTCGCATTTTATATTTATCTGATTCTCTATCGTGTTTAAAATAGATGCCTTTGAGTTGTTCTACTTGTGAAAAGTCTATCTTGCTTGGTTTCATAGCTATTACTGTATCCAAATCCAATGATATAAAATATTTCTCTCCATCAATGATGCGTACCTTAAACATTGTAAGTCCATGCTTATCACCCTTTATGCTAAAAGATGAAATTGGAGATATTTTATAGGCTTGTTTTATATTATGCTCTGCTTTCAATATTTCCACCCAAGCCTTTCCTCGTTCTGAAAGATTGTTCCAAGAAGGAGAAAGCTGTATAATTTCAGATTTTACTAAAGAACTTGGATAATATTCTCCAAAAAAGATGCCAGACATGTGTTCTGAAAATTCTGTAGCACATGCACGTGAGCGAACACCACTCCTGTAAATTTTAACGGCTCTTTTGTTGGGTAATCCTGTTTCCACAAGCAATGCTAATTCGGACAAAACATTTGCCATATCTTCGTCATATTCCCCATCAGCCCTTATCATATTTGCCATTCCATTTAGAAACCACGGCAATTCATAAGAATAATAATTCTGTATCACAGCTATTTCATTCTTATTTAAAGGATTAATCTCACATAAAGGCGTTCCTTTCAACCATTTTTCCCTAATCTCATCTATTCGTTCCAAATCTAAGTATTTGCTATCGAAATTCTGCTGAATTGATATAAGATACTCTATATTCTTTAGCAATAGCACCTTGTCATCAATAGTTTTATCAGACAAACGATAATCTATAACAAGTTTCACTATATCAATGAGTATTAAATCTAAATCAATGCTTTTTTGAAGAGAAAGACCTGACTGGATAAGATATTCCCAATTATCCCGTCCTTCAATTCTCTTTAATATGCCAGCAACCCTTGACTTTACAAATGAAATTACATTATCAGAAGTAACATTTTCTATCGTGCCTTTGGATGCTTGAATATAAGCAAGGGATTTAGAAAAAATGTCTTCAATCCAATTAAGACTTATTTTATCTTCACTATAGGAGCCATGCATGGAAAGTAAGCAGTCATCCAATTCTGACATTAGGCTCTCTACATCCGTGGTATTATCAATAGTTGGTAGCGGCTTGTTGTCAGCAATCAGTTCAAGCAAAATGCCAAATGTCGTACCTGTTTCAACAGCAATATTATGTATAGATGAAACTATCTCAAGAAGTCCGCTTGTAACAAAGTCTAAATTTGAATTTTCAAAGTAATCTTTTATGATATAGCTCTTCTTGCGTTCATTTTGCCATTTCTTTTTCTTTTGATCATATTCGAAAGCAACAAGAATTTTTCCCTCTTCGTCAACAAATGCTCTACCTGCACGCCCTGCCAAGTTCCAAAAATCCCTATTAGAAATGTGCTTACCAGCATTATACACAGAAGAGAGGATAACCGTAGAAACGCCCAAATTTACCCCTTGGCTCAAAGTTGACGTGGCTATGATAACACGTGGATGCTCGCTCTGCATCAACTTCTCCAAAGTAATTCTTACATCTGTGAACAAATCGGCATTATGATAGAATATACCTTTAGTTGCATAATCATAAATTGTAGGGATACTATAGGTCTCTTTACAAACCAATTCGAATATCCTACGTTCTAACTCATTTTTAAAACTGTAGGCTTGTCCTGGTTCCAAACTTTTAGCATAGGCTTCTGCATAATTGATACAGCTTTTCTTTATTGGTACATATATTAACGTAGAACCAAAGGATTCCAATTTTCTCGCAGTTTCCACTATAGCCTCAACTTTATTCTTTGGATAGTAATGCTTTGTTCTTTCCCTTGGTTTTCTTGGCAATTCATATCTTACAACAAAATTACGATTGAAGGACGATATGATATTGCCTTTATACCAATCCAAGCCGACAGAGACACCATTCCAATTTAATATACCACAAATTTGCTTTGACGGACGCCAATTCGTGTGATATGTGTTATTGTCAGTACCTGTCAGCCACTTTGCTAAGTCGTCTGTATTAGGCAAGACGGCAGAAAGCAAAAGATATTTGCAATCTAAACCTTTCAGAAAACACCTTAATTCTTCATAAAAAATCTCATTGCCTACTTGCCTTTGCTCCCTACCAAGCAAATGTCCTTCATCCATAACAACTAAAGATAACTCCTTGAAAAATTCTTGCTGACATCTGAATATGGCTTTTACTTTTTCAGGTGTTGCAATAACAATGCTTGCCTCTGAGAGTTCTTCCACGTCTAAGCTTGTAAACAAGCTACCACCATAGAGATGTGATACCCTGATCTTTGCAGTAGCAAACAAATCTCCAAAGGAATTCTCTATTTCGTATGCCAATGAGCGGAATGGAGCTATATATAGTATTTTTCCTTCAGGGTTACTTATGAGTGCATTCAAAATAGCCATTTCCGCAATCCTCGTTTTACCACTACTTGTTGGAATACTAACAATGATTCCAGACTGTTCGGCTGAGAATAATTGAGGCAGCACAGCCCTCTGCGACAGAAACAGTTCTGTAACGGGCATTTGCTTATATATTAAGGCCAACACATACTGCCTTGCCAATGAGTTTTCTCTTTTCAATTCCATGTATGCGCCAAGCATATTCCATAAGGACGATTGGGCAAATCCATCTACAATAATGAGAATGAGTCTAACCACCCACCATAAATCCACAAGATTTTCCAATTTGGCAATATCAAGCAGAGCATTTAGCTTTTCTTTAGCTGTATCTATTAAAGAATCTTCACCTGTGTAGAAGTATTGGATGATACTATATAGACTTTTTGCGATGCTTATTTCAAAGACTTTACCACAAGACTCTTCTACATCATCTGCTTTGGATAATTGATTGTCATTATAACCTTGACTAATTGCCATTTCCTCCGCCTTGTCTGTTAGTTCCATAAAATTCCTTTTTAGAAACAGACTCAGCAATGATGCAATCGGAGTTTCTTCCTCAAACTTTTTTATCAAAACAAAAGAGCGAGAGTATTGAAAACCTGCATAAAATGCCAAAGAAGCCAACAAACCATAATAATTGCTATAAGATAGTTCATTCTCTTTGAGACTATGTATTGTCTCCAAGCACTCAGCACCTTTTGTGAAACATGCTGATGATGAAGAATAATCCTCAAGTGCAAAATACCTACAGCCTAAGTCAATGTATTCAATCCCTATGTGATTGATACTATCATAGTCAACCGACAAGTTGGCATAATTCTTTGCCGGCTCATGAGTTGACTTAAACATAAACAGGGCTGTAGCCTTGGATATAGTCAATTGTACTCGGCGACTATTTTCCAATGCCTTGTATTTATTATCTAATGCCTCTTTAGAAATCATAATATCTCTGGTGTTTCTGTCAATAAAGTCTTCGCTTTATCAAAAGCCTGTTTCACAAATTCCTCAGGTTCATCCAATGACAAGACCAACATGACATGCTTCGGATTGTCACATACCCATTTTTCTTCAACATACTGGCCTGCATTCTTATCGCCAACTATAAACCCGATATATCGAATATCATAGTCTGACAGCTCTTGGATGAGCATATCATCCAATTTTTCATATTTATCATTATCCACATCTTCAAAGCAATTTCTAAGAAAGGTAAGGGACAATGGCATTTTATCTTTTGCCAAAGACTTTTTCACATCATCCAGAACGGCTTTGTCAACAGTCTTTCTGAACTTTGCCTCACCTATATAAATTGTAGGATTAGCTTCATCTGAAAAATCAACGATAAGCATATCGTCACCTTTCATAGACTGGTCAACGTTTGGATTATATCTGAAGCGATGAGAGTATGTCAAATCTGTTTTGTCTATGGCAGCCAAACTATATTCTGTCATCAAGACCTCTACTGCATTACCTTTTCTGGTATTTACATTTCGGGGAAGTTTCCTTGACTGGGCATAGTATGTAGAAAATTCTTTAAACCCTAGTTTTTCAAATCTTTTTTTCAAAGAATTTATAGTTGCTGAAGTATAATGATAATCTATAAGGTTATTGGAAAAAGGTTCTATCACAGCATCATCAAATGGCTTCTTCTCAGACAAGACTCTGATACAAGATGTCTCTGTAGGCTCCTTGTCTTCGTAGTCCAACCATTCTCCTATAACATGATGGTTGATTGGATGTAATCCTAATATTTCATCTTGTCGTGACATAACATTTATTATTTTTCCTTATCAAAATACAACTTATAGAATTTTTGTCCTCTTAAAGTGTCATAACCTTGTTCGAAGAATCCTTCGCATCCACGGATACATATATCAAAATTATCATCAAGATGAAGGGTTGTTATCCGTTTAAATTCGCTCTTCTTTTTCTTAATGACACTTGGAGATGGTACAAAGTCATCTTCAAAATTTACATCATGTTCTTTCTGATAATGCTTAGAATATTGTAAAAAGTCATTTTTTTGTTCTGAAGTCTCAAAAACCTTATCTGAAATTTCTTTTAAAGAAACCTTGTTGTTAACCAAAGTCTGCAATGTTCTATTGATGAGTACAGCCTTTTCCGAAACGCTATCGGTTGGCAAAGTCTGTATAAAGCTCTTACTTAGTTTGATTATACCTTGGGTCTGGTTGTAACTATCATTAAGAGATTTAACATGCAAAAAGTCATTGGTCCAATATTTAGCTTCACTAGAATTTGAATTATCCACAACAGAAACCACATACCCTGATTCCCTTTGCGTGTTGTATATAATACATCCCTTATCAAGTTTATTGATATTGACACCTCTCTGACTTTCAATTCCATAAGATGCCCCATGTTCTGTAATTTTAATAAATGTATCTTTGTGCTCAGACTTAAAAATTCCTATTGCGTCTATATATTGTCCATCCATCAGACAATCAGTGAAATATGCTATATACAATTCTCCTGTCTTTATTTTTGGATGCGTAGCACTATTGTAAAGATGTTTTAGGATTTCCTTAGACTCTTCAACAAAGTTAGAACGAGAATCAAATATATGTGAAGCGTAAACAAAGATTTCATTCATAGCCAAGTCTGAGTCATGGTAGAAACTGTAGTAATCTTCCTTTTTGACAAATGACTTAAAGAAATAGTTAGTCAGCACAAAATTCAAGTCTTCATCGAGCGGAATTTCCGACGTAGATGCCTTATAATCTACATCTTGTGATTTGTTTCCAACAAAATGTAGGATACAATCAACTATTTTTGTATCATATAACTGTATCATATTCTTCTATTTTTTTGTATTTACCATGTCAGTTTGAAGAGAAGTCCAAATGTCATACGCATTGAAACATAGAATAGCCAAAATGATATACACCACAAATACCCCTAAATATTGTATCCAAAACTTACATTTGCGCTTGCCGTAAGTATTCTTCTTATAACTGGCAAATTCAGAATTGGATATATAGTTTCTTGAAATATTTTTCCAATAATCAAATTCTCTATTAGTATCATATAAATCAACGGTATCGACTATCAGTTGCAATAAAGCTGATGCAATGAAATAAATGCCATAACCATAAAACACATACTTCACCAATTTGTTATCATTCAATTTATTCAACTCGGTAATTTTAGAGAGCAACGTAACACCGACAAGGAGTAGGGCACCTAAAACGTCACGGCTCAAATTTGATAATATAGAACGAATCTTTTGATTGCATTGCTCACTCATTCCCTTTATATCTTTAAGCAGGTCACGCAACTCCCTATAATATTCATCCTGGCGCTTGTATGTTGCAAAATTATATCTTTCTTTCGCTTGTACTAAGGCATCATAGATGACGGAAGACAATCCTATAATAAATGGTACTTCGAGATTCAAATCCAAGGTTATTCTATCCAAAAGAAGTTTGTGGCGAAGGTTGCTGTCCTTTTCGTATGTCCAAAGTACTGCGTCTTTAAGTTTTTTCTGATATGAAATTAAAGGTTCTGCTATTGATGAGGCCATACCGAATTTACATTCCAACCTCCTAACACCACGGACAACGATATTGTCATCTTCATGTAACTCATTACATAGAGAATACGCTAATACCAATATGCTGTTTTTTATAAAAGGTTTGGATAAATCGGTTTCTGCTCCGAAACTTAAATAATGGCATGATGGCTTTATCAATGTTTCTTCAGCCATGAATGAATGGCATTCTCCTGGTATGGATTTTTCTATACCTTCCATATCGTCATTGGATAGATGAGCGTGTCCATCGCATGAAACAACAAACTGACTACCTCCAAAGACTTCATTGATTCCATAAACTTCAATTGAGTACTTGTTTAGATTGAACGGATATTCTGGACTTATAGGATTTGATTGTCGCACCCATTTGTTGAAACTCTCTATAAAAAAGAAAAATGTATGAATGATACCATTCTCATCTTGTGACAACGCATCCTTATTGATATGAATTTTCCATTCACTTCCATCCACCAATTCGTCAGCAAAATTATCTAAATCAATGCTCTCGCCTAATACAGAAAAGTTTAAGAGTGTCTTTATCCCTAAGCTAGAACTCTCAGCAAACAAATCTTCAAAATAAGATTTGTTGATGCTATTAGAATAAGTTCCTTCTAAGGTAAAGGATACCCATGTCTCCTCCCAGAGGGATGAAACATTCTTCAATGTGGCAAGTTTGTCAAAAAGCGATGTGTACATAACAATTACTGAATTTCTTCAATATTACTTGTTCTAATTCTTATCTCATACAAGCCATTGGCATTTTTTGTATTAGGTACCTCAGTTCGGGATAAGAAATAGTGCCTAAAAAAGTTGGTAATCTCCGATATT
>ENA-OZHJ01000382-OZHJ01000382.1-human-gut-metagenome-genome-assembly--contig:-NODE-382-length-23006-cov-15.321250_pt1 | contig 23006 bp, 19 predicted proteins | sample MGYA00244663_ERZ653672 | MGnify/ENA primary metagenome ERZ653672 (study PRJEB26926, sample SAMN06165215) | human gut metagenome | biome: ENVO:00009003; feature: ENVO:2100002; material: ENVO:00002003... | reverse complement strand
AAAAAAGCGTTAAGCGCAGCGACTAGCTTTTTTCCGTTTCGACAACTCCTTCGGGGTCTGAAAGGGGCGAGCAGCCCCTTTCTCGTGGGTCCAGCGCGTCGAAATCGCTGGTGGTTTTCTGGTTCTCTTTTGCCAGCAAAAGAGAACAATTAGCCTTAATGAAAAAGCGCTCTGCCCCGCGCACAGGCGCGAGAACCAGTTCTGGTTCTCTTTTGGCACGCAAAAGAGAACTTAACCTCGCGTAACCGCGCTCTGCCCCCGCGCCATCGGCGCGAGAACCAGTTCAAAGTTCCTTTAAGAACCCATCCAGCTCCCGCTGGTTCCGAATCAATACATATTTCTCCGGGTACTTTTCCCCGATCCTCTCCATCTTCGCCCACTTTTGCTTCGTGCGCCCATCGTGGAGGATCCAGCGGACGAATTCGGCATCTATCTTCTCTTCGCACCCGGGCGCAGACGACTCCCTCACACGGCCTTTGTTCTGCTGCCAGCGCCGTATCGCCCGCCAAAGGCAGACCAGCGGTGAAAACCAGAGCACGATGATTTTATCCGCTTCTTTCAGCCGACGGGCATAGCAGGTCTTGCTATAATTGCCGTCGATGACCCAGCCGCCTGCGTTCTCGTCGAGAAACTGCCGGACAATGGCTTCTTCCTCGGCGAAGGGCCGCTCCACCCAGCCGGGCAGGAAATGCACGGTATCCATATGGAGCACCGGCAGGCCGTATCTCTCCCCCAGGCGCTTTGCCAGCGTGGATTTCCCGCTGCCGCTGGTACCAAGTATCGCTATTTTCATCTCTGCCTCCTTTTACCTTATATAAGATGTATCAGACAGTATACGCTGACCGTCTGATAACGTCAAGTTCCGGCTTGACATTTCGTCCACCTGCTCGTATGCTATAATCATAGAGTCTATGACAGGAGGTCTTGCAGATGGCATCTCCAAAAAAACGTGTCAATCCGCTTTTTGTTGCTTTAGCGGTCGTGCTGGTGGCTGTAGTGGTCGCTGTGGGCGTGGTCTTTTTCCAGCTGCACAGCAAAATCTCGGCTCTGCAAACCGGTGCATCCTTCACCTTCCGGTATGAGATAACGCCCAACAGCCCGGATAAGCCGCCGCTGCTGAACATCCTCGAGCGGGCGAACGCTTCCAGCGGCAGTATCAGCGGCCAGTATGCGCCCGGAAAGCTGCAGCTCTCTTTCTACCAGCTCAACGAAGACGACTCCGTCAAGACGTCTCCCTTCACCCGGGTCTATATCGACTCGGAAGAGACGCTCTTCGACATCGGGCAGCTCTACACCGTTCTGCGTCAGGCTGTCACCGATAAACTCTCCATCGCAAGCGTTCTTCTGCCCGAGTGGAGCCTCGGAGACTACATCTCCCAGACGCAGGCTTCCGCCGTGCTGGGCGTCGAGACGAACAAGGTCGAGCTTCAGGAGCTTTCCGGCTTCACCCTCTCGCTCAAGGGGCTGAAAAAAGTCTCTCCTTCTGCCGCACGGGACGGCTACCGCTACTATCAGTTCCCCGCCGCAGCCGACGGCACGACCCTCGTGCTCGGCTTTTCGACGGACGCTCTCTTCTCGAAGACCACGCCCATCCATGTGTTGCTGACCCTCCCGGACCACAACGTCCACATCCAGCTCACCGGCACGGTGACTTCTGCCAAGACGGTGCTCTCTCCCCCGGCTTCCCGGATGAGTGACGAGGACATCGTCACGCTGGCTCAGATACGCCAGAGCATCGAGTCTGTCTGGAAGATGATACAGTCCGCCACCCAGACCACAAACTGAATGATACAAAAAAAGCAGACGCTTTGTGCAGCGTCTGCTTTTTTGTTTGCGATTATTTACCGGTCAAGGATACGGCCATCCACCGAGAAGGTGACGACATTCCAGGGGATGAACTTGCCGCTGTTCTTGAGGGCAGTGACGGCGGCATGTTCGAGACCTCCGCAGCAAGGCACCTCCATCCGCAGGACGGTAACGCTCTTGATGTCGTTATTGCGGATGATCTCGGTCAGCTTCTCGCTGTAGTCCACGGCATCCAGCTTGGGGCAGCCGATGAGGGTAACATGGCCGCGCATGAATTCCTGATGGATGTTCGCGTAGGCGTAGGCGGTGCAGTCGGCGGCGATAAGCAGCTTGGCACCGTCAAAATAGGGTGCATTCACCGGCACGAGCTTGATCTGGCAGGGCCACTGGGCCAGCTGCGAGGGCTGGGCGGCGGCAGGAGCTGCAGCCGGTGCGGCCTGCTGGCGGTCAAACTGGCGCATGGCGCTGCCCGGGCAACCGTGGAAGACGGGCTTTTCGGCAGCGGCAGCAGCCTTTTTCTGTTTGTTTTCCAGCACAGCCTGCTCATCGTAGGCAGCAGCCTCCCGCTCCTCGAAGGTGATGGCACCGGTGGGGCAGCCGGGCAGACAGTCGCCGAAGCCGTCGCAGTAATCGTCGCGCATAAGCTTGGCCTTTCCGTTCACGAGGCCGATGGCACCCTCATGGCAGGCAGTGACACAGGCACCACAGCCATTGCATTTTTCTTCGTCTATATGAATGATTTTACGTATCATATCCACACTCTCCTTTTCTTGATGGGCCTATTATAACAGATGCTTCGTCCTATTTCTGTTGTCATGACCACAAAGAGAGAGGAAGTTTTTCTCAGTAATGCACGACATTGCCCGCATTGCGGATGCGTGCCAGCACCGGCTCTGCCTCCGGGCTGCGGAAATAGTCGAGGCTGGTCTTGGGCAGCAGCGTCTCGAGGGTATCCCAGTCGCCGCTCTGCAGGCACTGGCGGACGGTGGAAGCACTGATGGCCTTGCCGTTTGCTTCTTTGCGGGGTACAACGACACACTCGATACCCGCTTTGGGCAGCTGCTCGCACATAATCTGGTTGTAAAGCCCCGTCACCTGACTGGTAGGCTCCTCGCCCACATAGCGGGCAGTGATGTTCAGCGCCGCCGCGATTTTCGTAAAGACGGCGAGGTCCAGCCGGGCGTGGCCGTCGATGACAGCTGCCTCATCCTTCAGGAAGTAACTGGGGAAGGTGGCATTCGAGATGATGTAGGGGCCGCTGTCGTGGAGCACCACATTCGGCAGATGGGCCACGCCCGCCTCCACCAGCTTCCTGCGCACGGCAAAAGGCACGAGGCTGGCGTCCTCACTGACCACGAACAGGTGGAGCGTGTCGCAGGCGGCAGCAGCTTTTTCCACAAGATACTGATGACCGAGGGTAAAAGGGTTCGCGTTCATGACGAGGGCCGCACTTTTGCCCTCGGTCCTAGTCTTTTCCAGATCGCGCAGATAAGCCCCGAAGCCGTCGCGGCGGTTCTCCATGAAGACAAGGGTATCCTCCACCCGGGCGATCTCGTAGAAGCCGAGGTCGCCGAAAAATTTGGAGCTTTTTACCTTGGTGTAGAGAAACAGGTGCATATTCCCCCGCGCGCACTGCACCTCGATGAGGTGGGTGATGATCTGGTTCAGCAGACCCTCGCCCTGATGGGCACTGCTGACGGCGAAGCACCGCAGGGTATTGCCGAAGCAGCTGCCGGTGCCGATGACGTTATATTCCTCGTCGAACATGGCGCAGATGTAGTCCAGATTGCCGTCGCGGCGGATGCCCTCCTGACCCAGCAGTGTGTCGATTTGGGCCAGAACGGTTTTATCGGTCGGATAGACCTGCGAAATGGTATATTCACTCATTGATATTCCCCTCAGTAGTTGCAAAATGGAGCAGCCAGGTCAGCGCCAGCAGGTCGGCACTGCCGCCGGGCGAGAGATTTTCCGCAATGAACCGATCATCCAGCGCCGCGAGCGCATCTTTATCCGGGTAAGGTGTCTGGGCGAGAAGGTCTTTCAGTTCTTCGGTGAGGGCCAGCTGACGCTCCCGGCTCGAGCGGGCAATGATGTTGGTATCGGTGCTGTTGGCCAGGATGGCCAACAGTGCGCCGCCGCCAGTGCGGTCGAAGTCGTAACCCCTGGCAAGGCCCTCTTCCAGCACCGGCAGACCGACATTCAGCACCGTGGGAAGTCCAGCTTCCACCTGCCCGCGCACACCAATGATACCGTACTGAATATAAAGCTTCTGGCCCGCGGTGGCGGCGTTTTCGGCAGTGACGCCTGCAAAATCCTTCTCGGTCAGGCCCGCCGTCATTGCGGATACTTCCGCCAGAACGCGGGCTGCTTCGGCCCAGAGGGAGCGGTCGAGGCGTCCCAGCGCCGCGCAGACGATGCCCACCGAAAAGACCGCGCCCTTGTGGGTGTTGACGCCTCCGGTGGCGTCCAGCATCTCGCCCTCAGCCTCACAACCCAGAGGCCGCAGGGCCGCGAATGTCTCGGGCGCGGGCTGTTCCGCCGTCTCGCGGCCCGTCCGGGCGCAGGCTTCAAAATAGGGGTAGAGCGCCGCGGCGCTGTCCATGAAGGTGAACACATCCATGTCCCTGTGGCTTCCGCTGTTGCGCCGGTCCACAAGGCCGGGCTTCGGGGTGGTGGTCACTTCGTAGAGCAGGGCGCGGACGGCCAGACGGGCCGCGTCGGCAATGTCCTGCGCGTCCCGGGCCTCGGTCAAGATCTCCGTCGTCTTTTCCTGCAGTTCGGCCACGGTATGGATGCGGCGGCTGCTGCACACCTTAGCAGGTCCGCCGCAGATGAGACAGCGGCGGCCTTCGAGGTTTAGCTCTTCTCTGTCCACTTTGAGGCCGTCCGGGCGGATGACGTCCATGTCGAACAGCCGCCCCAGCGGGGTGGCGTCCTCGATGTCGGTGGTGAATTTCTTGATGGTCAGCGGGTCGGCGTCCAGCACATAGAACGCCTCGCAGCCGGTCACTTCCCGGACGGCGTCCTGATACAGCGGCGTCAGCTTTGCCCGCAGAAACTGCTGGCGCAGCAGCTGACGCCCCCGCGCAAAGCCCCGCCGGATGAGGGGCGAATCCTTTATCGGGCCGCAGATATTCATGGTAAAGCAGATGAGCGGCTTGTGATACTGGGCCAGCAGCTCCTGCTGATGCTGCACCCGGCGCTCCCGTGCATCCAGCATCTGGACCAGCGAAACAGTCGTTTCCATGTTTTTCTCCTCTCAGCGGTGCTTTTTGAGCATGTCCATAAAGAGCTGCACCTGCGGCAGGGCGGCTGCGTCTCTCTGGCAGAAAATATAGGTGCGCCGGACGAAGGGCTCGCCGTTCTCGAAGGTGCAGGGCTTGACATATCCCTTAAAGTTATCCAGCGCCACTTCCGGCATCAGCGCCCAGCCAAGGCCCCGCTCCACCATCTCGCGGCAGACCATGATGTTATCCACCACAAAATTACCCGCATCGTTGGTCACGCCGTTCTCGTAGCGCCAGCGGGCCATCTGGGCGCTGATGGTGGCGTCGCTGCTGTGGTCGATATAAAGGTAATCGGAGATGGGTCTGTCCTTGTTCTCCTCGCTGCAGATCAGGCAGATATTCTCCTGCGAGAGCAGGAACTGGGTACCGTCCCACGGATACTCGCCCCGCAGCACTGCCACGTCCCGCGAAGAATCCAGCATCTGCTGGTAGATGTTCCGGCTGTGGCCGGTAGCGATGTCGAGGCGTACCTTCGGGTAGGCTTTGTGGTACTCGGTCAGCACCTCGGGCAGACGGTAGTAGGAGAAGTTCACCGAGATGCCTGCCCGCAGGGTGCCGCAGGCTTCGCCCTGGATGGCAGCCAGCTGGCGGCGCATCTTTTCCATCTCGCGGGCGGCGGCGGCGCTGTGGAGCAGCACCTGTTCGCCTGCCGGCGTGAAGCGGATGCCCTGCCGTGAGCGCAGCACGATCTCCACCCCCAGCTCCTGTTCCAGCGCCTTGATGCGCTTGGAAAGTGCCGACTGGGTCATGTACAGTTTGTCCGCTGCGTGGGTGATATTGCGCGTCTCGTCCAGTGCGTGCAGCAGCTCGTAATCTTTTTCGTCCATCGTAGCTCTCCCCCTATTGCCCTTTATTTTTCTTATCATTTCTGTTTGCGCTTCATCGCAGCGCTTTTTTCTCTGATTCCATATCTGTTATTCATAATACAACAGATTTCAGCAAATGAAAAGGGGGATATTCGCCTTGATTTTTCCGAAAGTCCATTCCAAGATGGAATAACTCAGCACTTTTCTTGCGACTTTCTTAACCCTGCCTTAATTCCATCTTAATGCGGTGTTGTTGTACACAACATCTTCATTTTTTCTTTGCTGATGGGCGGTCTTCCTCCCGCAGTACAGCAAACGCAGTTCTCTTTTCATTTCTGCCTGAAAAATCAGTAAAAGTCCAGTTTATTGGATATTATTTGTATTATTATAAAAACATGAAAATACTCGTTTCTTTCTTCTTTGGCACATTGCAGATTTTTCCGTCTGCTTTTTGTGCAAAGTCCCAGAATTTTTCGTCGAAAAGCGCGTTTTGTTGACAGCCGCTTTTTGAAAAGCGTATCCTTATTGCAAACCAGAGTCAGGAGGTCATTTTATGGAGCACTCCACACATCTTGCCCACATCAGCGAGGACGGCACCCGCACCCAGACCGTCTACGACCATCTCGCCGGCACTGCCAGACTGGCCGGTTCCTTCGCAGCCCCCTTCGGGGCGCAGAGCGAGGCCGAATTTGCCGCGTGGCTCCACGACGTCGGGAAGTACAGCGACGCCTTCCAGCTGCGGCTCAAAGGCGGCCCCAAGGTGGATCACTCCACCGCCGGGGCGCAGGAAGCCTGGGTTCGCCAACATCCCCACGCCGCCTTTGCCGTGGCCGGACACCACAGCGGCCTGCCCGACGGCGGGAGCCCCGCCGATGACCCGGGCGACGCCACCCTGTTTGGCCGGAGCAAGAAGCCGGTAGCCCCCTACGACGGCTGGCAGGAAGTAACGCTCCCCGCCTCGACGCCGCCCGCGTGGGCCTGCGCCGACCCGCTGAGCCTCGCGTTCTTTACCCGGATGCTCTACTCCTGCCTCGTGGACGCCGACTTCATCGACACCGAGACCTTCATGGACGGCAAGGCCGCACCCCGGGGCAGCGGCACGGACATCGCCGCGCTGCGGGACATCGTCTCGGCACAGGCGCAGCGCTATCTTAGGGCCGAATCGCCCTCGCCCGTCAGCGTCCAGCGCAACACCGTCCTCCGCGCCTGCCTCGAGAAAGGCGCACACGGCCCACAGGGGCTCTACACCCTCACCGTACCCACCGGCGGCGGCAAGACCTTCGCCTCCCTCGCCTTTGCGCTGGAGCACGCCGCCGCCCAGAAGATGAAGCGGGTCATCTACGTCATCCCTTATATGTCCATCATCGACCAGACCGCCGCCGTCTTCTCGGGCCTGCTGGGCGCAGAAAATGTTCTGGCCGACTTCTCCAACGCTGAGTACAAGACTGTTGAGCAGGACGACCTGACCCCTGCCCAGTACCGCCAGATGCTGGCCAGCGAAAACTGGGACGCCCCCGTCGTGGTGACGACGGCGGTGCAGTTCTTCGAGTCGCTCTACGCCAACCGCAGCAGCCGCTGCCGCAAGCTCCACAACATCGCCGACAGCGTCATCATCTTCGACGAGGCGCAGACCCTCCCGGGCGACTACCTTGCCCCCTGCGTCAGTGCCATCGCCCAGCTCATCCAGCACTACCACTCCACGGCCGTCCTCTGCACGGCCACCCAGCCTGCCCTTGAGCCGCTGTTCCGGCGCTTTGCGCCTGAGCTCCACCCGCAGGAGATCACGCCCGACGCGGCCCGCCTCTACGAAGTGCTCCGGCGCACCACACTGCAAGACCTCGGCACCCTGCCGCAGGAGGAGTTCGCCGCCCGGCTGGCCCGGCACCCGCAGGTGCTCTGCGTGGTCAACCGCCGCAAGACGGCCCAGCAGCTCTATGAGTCCCTGCCCGCCGAGGGCAGCTACTGCCTGACCACCCTGCTCTGCGCCGCCGACCGCCGCCGTCAGCTGGACGCCATCCGCCAGCGACTGAAAGAGGGTCTGCCCTGCCGGGTGGTGTCCACCTCTCTGATCGAGGCGGGCGTGGACGTGGATTTTCCCGTCGCTTACCGCGAGCAGTGCGGTCTTGACTCGCTCTTACAGACTGCCGGGCGCTGCAACCGCGAGGGGCGGCGGGGCGCAGAGGAAAGCATCGTCTACCGGTTCCAGCTGGACGAGTGTTCCACGCCCCAGATGCTCAGGCAGAACGTCAGCGCGCTGGACTACACCGCCCGGCATCAGGACACACTGGACACGCCCCGGGCCATTCAGCTCTACTTCAACGAGCTTTCCGACCTTCGCGGCCCCGACGCCGTGGACAAGCACGGCATTCTGGATGCCTTTCTCCGGGGCATCCGGGGCTGCCAGTTCCCCTTTGCACAGGTAGCGGAGGAATTCCGCCTCATCGAGAACGCTGCCCGCACGGTCTATCTGCCCGTCGGCGAGGGCGCAGCCCTCTGTGAACAGCTGCGCAGCGGTCATGTTACCCGGACGCTGCTGCGGAAGCTGGGCATTTACAGTGTCTCCTGCTATAAGGACCAGTTCGACAAGCTTGACGCCGCCGGGGCGCTGGAACTGCGGCCCGATGGTTCCGCCATCCTCACCGACACCAGCTGCTACAGTGAAAAGACCGGCCTTGCCATGGATGTGGAGACCGGCATCGGCCTTTACTTCTAAAAGAAAGAGGTGGTTTCAATGACCGATATTCATCTTAGTCTGAAAATTCAACTTCACCCGGAAAGGAGGCGATGCTGATGTCCATGCTCATTGAAGTATGGGGCGACTATGCCTGTTTCACTCGTCCGGAAATGAAGACCGAGCGTGTGAGCTACGACATGATCACTCCATCCGCTGCGCGGGGCCTTGTGGAAGCCATCTACTGGCACCCCGGGCTGCGTTATACGGTTGACCGCATCTATCTGCTCAAGCCCTTCGGCCTTGACCCCGAGGATGAAGCGTCCACCGAGGAGTACACCCAGCGGCCCATCCGGTTCACCAACATCCGGCGCAACGAGGTCAAGTCCACCCTGCTGTCCTCCGCCGCCCTCAGTGCGGCCAAAGGCGGCACGCCGCCGGTGCTCTACACCTCGGAGGACATCCAGCAGCGGGCCGCGATGGTCCTGCAGGACGTCCACTACGTCATCGAGTGTCACTTTGATTTGACAGACAAGGCCGCCCCCAGCGACAATCCCGGCAAGTTCCAGGACATCCTGCGCCGACGCCTGCGCAAAGGTCAGTGCTATCACCAGCCCTGTTTCGGGTGCCGGGAGTTCCCGGCCAACTTCCGGGAGTGGCCGGGCGGCAGCATTCCGGCGCTGAAGGTCACGCAGGACCTCGGCTTCATGCTCCACAGCCTCGATTACTCTGATTCGGCCAACATCCGCAGCCAGTTCTTCCGCGCAAAGCTGGTGGACGGCGTGATGGAATGCCGGGACGTGGAGGTGTTTACATGATACTCCAAGCACTCACCGCCTATTATGAACAGCTCTTGAAGCAGGGCAAGGTGGAGGCCCCCGGCTGGGACAGTAAGTTCAAAGTCAGCTATGAACTACGCCTTGGCCCCGACGGCCAGCTTCTCGCCCTCAACGACCTGCGGCAGGAAGTCCCCAAGGGCAAAAAGACCGTCATCGCCCCCCGTGAGCTCCCTGTCCCCCACCGGGTCAAGCGCGCCTCCGGCGTCGCCGCGAACTTTTTGTGCGACAATACGTCCTATCTGCTGGGCGCAGACGAAAAGGGCAAGCCCGAGCGCTCCCGCCAGTGCTTCGAGGCCTGTGCCGCCCTTCACCACAAGGTTCTCGACGGCGTGGACTCCCCTGCCGCCAAAGCCATCCTCACCTTTTTTGACAGCTGGGAGCCGGATACAGCCCCCACCCACCCGCTGCTGGCAGAGCAGTGGGCCGACCTGAACAACAACGCGAACCTTGTGTTCGGCTACGAATCCCCCGACGGCGACCACTGGCTGGCTACCACCGATAAGGACATCCGGGCCGCATGGCAGTTCGCCTTTGACACCTCCGATGCAGACACCGAGACAGCCCGCTGCCTCATCACCGGCAAAGAAGCCGGCATCGCCCGCATCCACCCCGCCATCAAAGGTGTGATGGGCGCACAGGCCGCCGGTGCGGCACTGGTCTCCTTCAACGCGCCCGCTTTCTGCTCCTATGGCCATGAGCAGGGTGCCAACGCCCCTGTCAGCGAGTACGCAGCTTTCGCCTACACCACGGCCCTCAATCTGCTGCTGGCTGACCGGAACTGCTGCCAGCGCATCGGCGACACCACCATCGTCTGCTGGGCCGAAAACGCCGCTCCCGCCTACTCAAATGCCATGCTGATGTTTTTCTGCGGCGGTGCCGAGGCGCGCGGCGTCTCGGAAAGCGACCTTGCAGCCGCACTGAAAGCCCTTTCTCAGGGACGCCCCGTCTCCTTCCTCGACGACAAGCTGGACCCGAATCAGAACTTCTATGTGCTGGGCATCTCGCCCAACGCGGCCCGGCTCTCCGTCCGGTTCTTCCTGCACAGCAGCTTCGGACAGTTTGCCAAAAATCTGCAGGACCACGCCGACCGGCTCAGCATCACCCGCCCCGCCTTCGACAAGCGGGAAAACCTGTCGGTCTGGGCGCTGGCGCAGGAGACGGTCAACCAGAAATCCCGGGACAAAAATCCATCGCCCCAGCTGGTGGGCGATCTGCTCCGGGCCATCCTCACCGGCGGGCCGTACCCCGCCACTCTGCTCAACGGCGTGACCCTCCGCATCCGGGCCGAACGGGAAGTCACCCGGGGCCGCGCCGCTATCCTGAAAGCCTACTATCTCCGCAACTACCCCACTGAGCTCAACAAGGAGGTATTTACCGTGAGCCTGAACGAAAGCAGCAATGTCCCCTATGTTCTGGGGCGTCTCTTCTCTGTGCTGGAGACGATCCAGAGCGTCGCCAATCCCGGCATCAACGCCACCATCAAAGACCGGTACTTCAACTCGGCCTGTGCCACCCCGGCAACGGCCTTCCCTACGCTGGTCAAGCTGGCTCAGAAGCATCTGCAGAAGATGAGCACCCCCAACGAGGTGCATTTCAACAAACAGCTCACCGAGCTGATGGCCCAGCTGCCCGAGACAGGCTTCCCGGCGCGGCTCAGCCTGCCGGAGCAGGGTGCCTTTGAGATCGGCTACTACCACCAGACCCAGAAACGCTACGCCAAAAAGAATGAGGAGGAATAAACTATGTCTGAGCCCATTAAGAACCGCTATGATTTCGTCATCCTGTTCGACGTCGAGAACGGCAACCCCAACGGCGACCCCGATGCAGGCAATATGCCCCGCATCGACCCCGAGACGGGCTACGGTCTGGTGACTGATGTCTGCCTCAAGCGGAAGATCCGCAACTATGTCGAGACCCTGAAAGAGGACGAAAAAGGCTATCGTATCTACATCAAGGACGGCGTTCCCCTCAACCGCAGCGACGCCGAGGCCATCAGCACGCTGGGCATCGACCCCGACCTGAAAGCTGCCAAAAAGGCCGACCCCGACATCGATGCCAAGCTGCGGGACTATATGTGTGAGAACTACTTCGACATCCGCACCTTCGGTGCTGTCATGACCACCTTCGTCAAGGGTGCGCTGAACTGCGGTCAGGTGCGCGGCCCCGTCCAGCTGAGCTTTGCCCGCTCGGTAGACCCCATCGTCCCGCAGGAAGTCACCATCACCCGCGTGGCCATCACTACCGAGGCCGATGCCGAGAAGAAGGGTACTGAGATGGGCCGCAAGCACATCGTGCCTTACGCCCTCTACCGCGCCGAGGGCTATGTTTCGGCCAACCTCGCCCGGAAGACCACCGGCTTCTCCGAGGATGATTTGAAACTTCTGTGGACTGCCATTCTGAACATGTTCGAGAACGACCACAGCGCTGCCCGGGGCAAGATGGCCGTGCGGGAGCTCATCGTGTTCAAGCACGATTCTGAGCTGGGCAATGCCCCGGCCTATAAGCTCTTCGACTCCGTCGCCGTCCAGCGCAAGCCCGATGTGGACGCCGCCCGCAGCTACCGCGACTACACCGTCACGGTGGCAGACACTCTGCCGGAAGGAGTCACCTGCGAGAGGCTGTCCTGATGGGCGGCGCAGACGACTGGCTGCCCCTGTCGGGCATCCAGCACTTCTGCTTCTGCCGCCGCCAGTGGGCGCTCATCCATCTGGAACAGCAGTGGGCGGAGAACCGCCGCACCGTCGAAGGCCAGCTCGACCACGCCCGCTGCCATGACACAAACCAGACCGAACGGCGCGGCGGCCTGCTCATCACCCGAGGGATGCAGGTGGTCAGCCGTCGGCTTGGCCTGAGCGGAAACTGCGATGTCGTCGAGTTCCGGGCCGACCCGGAGGGCATCCCCCTGCAAAGCACGGAAGGGCTTTGGAAGCCCATGCCTGTCGAGTACAAGCATGGCCGCGCCAAGGCCAGCGACGCTGATCGGCTGCAGCTCTGCGCACAGGCCATGGCGCTGGAAGAGATGCTGGTGTGCAGCATCCCGGAGGGTGCGCTCTTCTACGAAGAGACGCGGCGGCGGGAGGTCGTGCCGCTGACCGAAGAACTGCGCCAGACCACCCAGAAGATGGCCGATGAGATGCACGCCTATTTTGCCCGGGGCTATACCCCCAAGTCAAAGCCCGGCACTCACTGCAACGCCTGCTCCCTCAAAGAGCTCTGCCTCCCCGTGCTGTATCAGCGTGCCGACCCGAAAGCCTATCTCCGCGCCCATCTGGACGAGATGCAGGAGGCCGCGCCATGAGAAAGTTTTTGAACACGCTCTACGTCCTCAACAAGGACGCCTACCTTTCCCTCGAGGGGGAGAACATCGTCCTGCTCTGCAACAAGGCTGAAATTGGCCGGGTCCCGCTCCACACGCTGGAAGGCATCGTCTGCTTCAGCTATCCCGGCGCAAGCCCTGCCCTGATGGGTAAATGCGCCAGCCTCGGGGTCGATTTGAGCTTTTTCAGCCCGCAGGGCCGCTTTCTGGCCCGGGCCGTAGGCGAAGAGCGGGGCAACGTCCTGCTGCGGCAGACCCAGTACCGCATCGCAGACAGCGAGGCAGAGAGCTGTCTCTATGCGCGCAATTTCATCCTGGGCAAAGTCTATAACGCCCGCTGGGTGCTGGAACGGGCCACCCGCGACCACCCCCAGCGGGTGCCGGTGGAACAGCTCAAGCACACCAGCGCCCAGCTGGCGGCGGCGCTGCCCCTCATCGAGCAGTGTGACGACCTCGACCAGCTTCGCGGTCTGGAGGGCGAGGCGGCACAGCGGTATTTCGACTGCTTTGATTCACTCATCCTGCAGCAGCACGATGATTTTTCTTTCGCAGGCCGGAGCCGCCGCCCGCCGCTGGACAACACCAATGCCCTGCTCTCCTTCGCTTATTCGCTTCTGGCCTCCGACTGCACGGCGGCTCTTCAGAGTGTGGGCCTCGACCCCTATGTCGGCTTTCTCCACCGCGCCCGGCCCGGGCGCAGGAGCCTCGCCCTCGACCTCATGGAAGAGCTGCGTGCAGTTTATGCCGACCGCTTCGTGCTCTCCTGCATCAACCAGAAAATCATGACGCCGAAGCATTTCCAGAAGCAGGAGAACGGGGCCGTCCTTCTCACCGATGAGGGCCGCCGCGCCTTTCTGGGCGGGTGGCAGACCCGCAAGCAGGAGACTATCACCCACCCGTTCCTGAACGAAAAGCTTCCGTGGGGCCTCGTGCCTTATGTGCAGGCTCTGCTTCTGGCCCGCACCCTGCGGGGCGATATGGAGCTTTACCCGCCATTTTTCTGGAAGTGAGGGATGTGTATGCTGGTCCTTATCACCTACGACGTCAACACCGAAACTCCTGCCGGGCGCAAACGTCTGCGCAAAGTCGCCAAGCGCTGTGTGGACCACGGCCAGCGGGTGCAGAACTCCGTGTTCGAGTGTCTGCTGGATGCCGCGCAGTATGCCGTTCTCAAGGCGGAGCTGACGGCCCTCATCGACCCCGCGCTGGACAGCCTGCGCTTCTACCAGCTGGGCAACAACTATAAGAGCAAGGTGGAGCATATCGGCGTTCATCCGCCCTTCGAGCAGGACGGCCTGCTGTTGTTCTGAGTTTCCCGCCCCGGTGCGAAGGGCGAGTTCTCAGCATTTTTCTGGCACCTTCGCACCGGATTTTTGTGTCATTTTGCATGATTGGGATAGTTCTTTGACCCGTTGTAAATCAAGGCTCTTCTAAATTCGTGCAGAATGTTGTATAATTTATAAGAAAATAGAGATTTTGTCTCTGTTTTTGCTGTCGCCCTCCTCGCGGAGGGCGTGGATAGAAATTTCGCGGTTGGTGATGAGCTCGCCCAGCTCGTCGTCGCCCTCCTCGCGGAGGGCGTGGATAGAAATAGGGACTCGACACCACCAAGATCCCCGGCTCCGGCGTCGCCCTCCTCGCGGAGGGCGTGGATAGAAATTCTCGGTGCCGATGCTGCCGGTCGACTTCTGCGAGTCGCCCTCCTCGCGGAGGGCGTGGATAGAAATAGCGGGACGATGGCGTCGTGTGCACAGAACACGGGGTCGCCCTCCTCGCGGAGGGCGTGGATAGAAATCAGATGCCGCCGTCAGCCTCGAAGAAGCCGATCCCGTCGCCCTCCTCGCGGAGGGCGTGGATAGAAATTGCTTTACCCAGTTGAAGGCGACGGTCTTGTAGGTCGCCCTCCTCGCGGAGGGCGTGGATAGAAATTTTGCGGTCATATCCATTACCACAACCAACCAGTCGTCGCCCTCCTCGCGGAGGGCGTGGATAGAAATCCCACCATCCCCGCTGGCAAGTATGAAGTGAAGCTGTCGCCCTCCTCGCGGAGGGCGTGGATAGAAATCCTTCGACATTGACCGGCCTTTGACTGAAGCAGGTCGCCCTCCTCGCGGAGGGCGTGGATAGAAATCTCCAAAATACTGGCAGCCATGATCTTTGCCTTGTCGCCCTCCTCGCGGAGGGCGTGGATAGAAATCGAAGTATGCCTTGTTCGACATGACCCAGTCCACGTCGCCCTCCTCGCGGAGGGCGTGGATAGAAATAGGCAGGTCAGCGTCCGATCTGTGGCGTTGTACGTCGCCCTCCTCGCGGAGGGCGTGGATAGAAATTTGTTGTAGATGGTCTTGGGGGTCAGGGTGAACTGTCGCCCTCCTCGCGGAGGGCGTGGATAGAAATCCGGTCTGAAGCCAGCAGTCCTGCCCGCAGATTGGTCGCCCTCCTCGCGGAGGGCGTGGATAGAAATAGCGACTACAACAGCCTGAACGGATGGGCGACCGAGTCGCCCTCCTCGCGGAGGGCGTGGATAGAAATTGCGCAGGCAACGTGTTGGAGCTATGAGCAGGCCGTCGCCCTCCTCGCGGAGGGCGTGGATAGAAATGCTGATGCGTCTGAAGAAGTCCGCCATCCTCTGCGTCGCCCTCCTCGCGGAGGGCGTGGATAGAAATAGGCCAGACTTGCCGTCCATGCTGGAGCAGACCGGTCGCCCTCCTCGCGGAGGGCGTGGATAGAAATCATCTACCACCGGATATAGCGACGCGCCAACCGGTCGCCCTCCTCGCGGAGGGCGTGGATAGAAATATTGATTTGAACAACCATGAATTTCTGAAGTTCGGTCGCCCTCCTCGCGGAGGGCGTGGATAGAAATACAATGAGGTTTCGCAAAAATATAATGCCTTGAGTCGCCCTCCTCGCGGAGGGCGTGGATAGAAATAGCAGGACGGCACCGAAACGGCCTATAAATGCGCGTCGCCCTCCTCGCGGAGGGCGTGGATAGAAATAATGATGGTCTGATTGCAAAAGTCCGAAAGCACGTCGCCCTCCTCGCGGAGGGCGTGGATAGAAATATTGCTTTGGTGGGCGCAGACGGTGCAACGTGACGTCGCCCTCCTCGCGGAGGGCGTGGATAGAAATTTGCGGGGGCTTGTCCTGTTCGGGCTGATCTTGGGTCGCCCTCCTCGCGGAGGGCGTGGATAGAAATACCTCTGAGATCAAATCGTAGGCCAGCTCCATTTGTCGCCCTCCTCGCGGAGGGCGTGGATAGAAATTTGGCCGCTGCATAAATTGTCACGTCGTCCATGTGTCGCCCTCCTCGCGGAGGGCGTGGATAGAAATTGGCAGAGGATGCCATCAAAGTCGACTGCGATGGCAGTCGCCCTCCTCGCGGAGGGCGTGGATAGAAATATCCTTGATCCTGATTGCAAGCTCCCGCATCAAAAGTCGCCCTCCTCGCGGAGGGCGTGGATAGAAATCGCCTCTGGCTGGAGAACGGCGGCGATCGCTACGGCGTCGCCCTCCTCGCGGAGGGCGTGGATAGAAATTGGTCTGAGAGTTTACAAGAAGCCGAAAAACCTTGTCGCCCTCCTCGCGGAGGGCGTGGATAGAAATTGCCGGAGCAGACCTCCAATGCAACCTACCTGTGTCGCCCTCCTCGCGGAGGGCGTGGATAGAAATCTCAAAACAGACCTAAGCAGCGCGACGTCGGCAAGTCGCCCTCCTCGCGGAGGGCGTGGATAGAAATAATAAGGTGCATAAGACAAATCTAAAATACGAAGAGTCGCCCTCCTCGCGGAGGGCGTGGATAGAAATAGCAGCTTCTGGAGCATGATGGTTGCGCTGCGGGTCGCCCTCCTCGCGGAGGGCGTGGATAGAAATTGGAGCAGGCCCGGCTCCTTACCAGAGGTAGCACTGGTCGCCCTCCTCGCGGAGGGCGTGGATAGAAATAAAGGCCGGCAGCAACTTGCGGAAAACAAAGAAGTCGCCCTCCTCGCGGAGGGCGTGGATAGAAATAATACCATGCTCCAGAGGGCCGTGTCTGATGACCGTCGCCCTCCTCGCGGAGGGCGTGGATAGAAATCTAACCTTGCATCCAGTTACGCCCAGAGAGCCGTTGTCGCCCTCCTCGCGGAGGGCGTGGATAGAAATCGATATGCTTCTCCAAGGTTGTCAGCCTCAACAGTCGCCCTCCTCGCGGAGGGCGTGGATAGAAATTTCCGCAGGGCGGTCAGGGCTTCAGGGTCGCGGGTCGCCCTCCTCGCGGAGGGCGTGGATAGAAATAGGTCACGCCTCACAATGCAGGCGGTCAGCTCCTGTCGCCCTCCTCGCGGAGGGCGTGGATAGAAATACGAGTTGTGAAAATCTGCCGTAGATGGAGGTATGTCGCCCTCCTCGCGGAGGGCGTGGATAGAAATAACAGCTGTTACCTCAATGTCGATGCTGCCGGCGTGTCGCCCTCCTCGCGGAGGGCGTGGATAGAAATAGTAAAAACATCTTGTTTTTACAACGGCGATGAATAGTCGCCCTCCTCGCGGAGGGCGTGGATAGAAATAGCTTTGCAACATCGACCATGGGCAGCCTCCTACGTCGCCCTCCTCGCGGAGGGCGTGGATAGAAATTGAACTTCATCGTCCAGATGGGCATCGATATACGTCGCCCTCCTCGCGGAGGGCGTGGATAGAAATGAGTTTCTTGGAGTAGTCGTTGTCCTGAAGGCGGTAGTCGTCGCCCTCCTCGCGGAGGGCGTGGATAGAAATGAGTACCACCGAAGACACGGCCTGAGTCGACTGGTCGCCCTCCTCGCGGAGGGCGTGGATAGAAATCTCGATAAATTCCCCGAAGAAGAACAGGAGGAAGTCGCCCTCCTCGCGGAGGGCGTGGATAGAAATTGGATTATTCGGACGACTTTGACCCGGACGAGCAGTCGCCCTCCTCGCGGAGGGCGTGGATAGAAATCACTTTGCGCCGGATGCAAGACCACCGAAAAGAAGTCGCCCTCCTCGCGGAGGGCGTGGATAGAAATTCAACGCAGCAGCCCCAGAGGTACTTGCTGAAAGTCGCCCTCCTCGCGGAGGGCGTGGATAGAAATAATTCTTCATTGAAGTTGTAGAACACAATCAATCGTCGCCCTCCTCGCGGAGGGCGTGGATAGAAATCCATGAGCTTTAGGCCGAGCTCCATAATGTCGTCGGGTCGCCCTCCTCGCGGAGGGCGTGGATAGAAATTGCTGTCCAGTAGTCCGAGGACTGTTTTGCAGTGGTCGCCCTCCTCGCGGAGGGCGTGGATAGAAATAGATTCGCGCAGCCCTGACCCAGCAGGACATCGGTCGCCCTCCTCGCGGAGGGCGTGGATAGAAATCACGAACTGCAAGGAGCGGCACACCGCCGCCGCAGTCGCCCTCCTCGCGGAGGGCGTGGATAGAAATAGGTTGGCGATGTATCCGGGGTCACTCTCCATCAGGTCGCCCTCCTCGCGGAGGGCGTGGATAGAAATAAGCAGTGGCGCGAGGGCAAGGACCGCACCGGCCAGTCGCCCTCCTCGCGGAGGGCGTGGATAGAAATAGCGAGGGCAACAGCAGCAAGGTGGAAAACCTGGTCGCCCTCCTCGCGGAGGGCGTGGATAGAAATATGTGAAGCGGCTGCCCGGTGGCAAGCTGCCGATGGTCGCCCTCCTCGCGGAGGGCGTGGATAGAAATAAAATCATCAAAGCCAGTGATGGCACCGTCCTTGGTCGCCCTCCTCGCGGAGGGCGTGGATAGAAATAAACCGATCAGCTGCGCCTTGGTGCCTTTTGCATAGTCGCCCTCCTCGCGGAGGGCGTGGATAGAAATAAAACCTGGGCCGCTGCTGCTGCGGTGTCGCTGTTGGTCGCCCTCCTCGCGGAGGGCGTGGATAGAAATAATCATGACCGAAACAAGGTCATTGGAAAGGTCAGTCGCCCTCCTCGCGGAGGGCGTGGATAGAAATAAAACTGCCTCCTCTGCTCCCGCCGAAGCCGTCTGTCGCCCTCCTCGCGGAGGGCGTGGATAGAAATGGCCACCGTGCTGGCCTCTCACAGCCCGAAACGGTCGCCCTCCTCGCGGAGGGCGTGGATAGAAATAAGAGCCGCTGCGCAGCTGCCATGCCGCCCCGCGTCGCCCTCCTCGCGGAGGGCGTGGATAGAAATATCATGGGTCTGGCAGTTGTCCGTACTGACCAGGTCGCCCTCCTCGCGGAGGGCGTGGATAGAAATGCCAGTACCGGCCAGTAGTAATCATATCGGCCTTGTCGCCCTCCTCGCGGAGGGCGTGGATAGAAATTTTCGAGGCAGGGGCCATTCCTCGCAGCCTCCAAGTCGCCCTCCTCGCGGAGGGCGTGGATAGAAATTATCATGTGTTTTTCCCAGTCCTCAACTTTGGACGTCGCCCTCCTCGCGGAGGGCGTGGATAGAAATTTACCGACCTCATCACGCATACGCTTGTTGAACGGTCGCCCTCCTCGCGGAGGGCGTGGATAGAAATCCGCTGGGCGTGTTTGACCTTGGAGGCGTAGTCCGTCGCCCTCCTCGCGGAGGGCGTGGATAGAAATAAAAATGAATAAGCGATTTAGGCTCCACTGGGGGGTCGCCCTCCTCGCGGAGGGCGTGGATAGAAATGGCATGGTAATAGACACCGTCGCAGCCGCCGAGGGTCGCCCTCCTCGCGGAGGGCGTGGATAGAAATCGATATGCAAGCAGCAGCAACTATTTCCCAAGTGAGTCGCCCTCCTCGCGGAGGGCGTGGATAGAAATATAGAATAGGTCTTGGGCCAGTTTTCAGCACTGAAGGTCGCCCTCCTCGCGGAGGGCGTGGATAGAAATACCGACAACACCGGTGATGCACCGTATCAGAACAGTCGCCCTCCTCGCGGAGGGCGTGGATAGAAATTTGACGTTCCGGGTGCTGGTGCTGTAGAAGTAGGTGTCGCCCTCCTCGCGGAGGGCGTGGATAGAAATTGGATCTGGAGGCCAGGGCCCAAGATCTGAAGCGGGTCGCCCTCCTCGCGGAGGGCGTGGATAGAAATGGGAAGCTGCCGCAGCTGTACTTGTATGCGGTGCGTCGCCCTCCTCGCGGAGGGCGTGGATAGAAATAACTCGACATTGTTGAAATTGTTGAGAATGCGAAGTCGCCCTCCTCGCGGAGGGCGTGGATAGAAATTCGCAGCGGGTCGGCACCTACACCGGGGACGGCGAGTCGCCCTCCTCGCGGAGGGCGTGGATAGAAATATGGCAGCCTCGACGCACTCCTTCCGTGCGCCAAGTCGCCCTCCTCGCGGAGGGCGTGGATAGAAATACACGCAGCGAGTTTGCTTGCCCTTGCGGGTGCAGTCGCCCTCCTCGCGGAGGGCGTGGATAGAAATTGGAAAGCCTACCCGAAAAAGACCGGCAAGCAGGTCGCCCTCCTCGCGGAGGGCGTGGATAGAAATTCCACCTTCCAGCTCACCGACAACAACAAGCGAGTCGCCCTCCTCGCGGAGGGCGTGGATAGAAATACCTTCAGAGCGTTGTCAGCCGCGTCGACATACGTCGCCCTCCTCGCGGAGGGCGTGGATAGAAATCCGCTGTGCGTGTTTGACCTTAGAGGCGTAGTCCGTCGCCCTCCTCGCGGAGGGCGTGGATAGAAATTCTGAGCGGCTCTATGTTGGCTCGAACGCACTCGGTCGCCCTCCTCGCGGAGGGCGTGGATAGAAATCGATTCTTCCGCGAGAAAACGACCTTGCGAAAGAGTCGCCCTCCTCGCGGAGGGCGTGGATAGAAATAGAAGTATAAGCAGAGTGAGAAAAAGCCCTGGAAGGTCGCCCTCCTCGCGGAGGGCGTGGATAGAAATTGCACAGAAGCAGGAAGCACCGGCTGAAAAGGCGTCGCCCTCCTCGCGGAGGGCGTGGATAGAAATATGGAGTATTACGAGAAGCTCCATGAAAAGTACCGGTCGCCCTCCTCGCGGAGGGCGTGGATAGAAATATATTCGGTTACTCCTTTCATTCAGTGGACCTGAGGTCGCCCTCCTCGCGGAGGGCGTGGATAGAAATTACTACGCCGAGGGAGGCTGCTCGCCTGAGAGCCGTCGCCCTCCTCGCGGAGGGCGTGGATAGAAATTTGCTGGAGGGCACCAGATGGCACTCAGACCTAGTCGCCCTCCTCGCGGAGGGCGTGGATAGAAATTATCTGCAATCTACATCCTACGCCAAAGCCGCCGTCGCCCTCCTCGCGGAGGGCGTGGATAGAAATAGGCTGCTGGCCGTGATCTGAACGATGAACGGCTGTCGCCCTCCTCGCGGAGGGCGTGGATAGAAATTCATGCGGCGATCACTCCTTTTCATGGTCTATTATGTCGCCCTCCTCGCGGAGGGCGTGGATAGAAATAACTGTACAACCTACGGAAGATCCGGTCTGCTGGTGTCGCCCTCCTCGCGGAGGGCGTGGATAGAAATCGTACAGCCCGGAATATGTGATCACCAACCGGAGTCGCCCTCCTCGCGGAGGGCGTGGATAGAAATAGAAGATCGTGAAGCTGTCCAGCAAATACAAGTGGGTCGCCCTCCTCGCGGAGGGCGTGGATAGAAATAGCGTAAATCAGGGAACCAACCTGATGGCAGATGCGTCGCCCTCCTCGCGGAGGGCGTGGATAGAAATGGGAGGGCTGGAAAAAGCTGCGCAGAGCCTGAAGTCGCCCTCCTCGCGGAGGGCGTGGATAGAAATATCTGCTGCCTGGACAATGAAGCCCAGGTGCATGAGTCGCCCTCCTCGCGGAGGGCGTGGATAGAAATCGATCTCAGTCAGCTTGTCCAGCTCATCGGCAGGTCGCCCTCCTCGCGGAGGGCGTGGATAGAAATCACCTGCTGGCCGTAGGTGCGGCCGGCAGCATGTGTCGCCCTCCTCGCGGAGGGCGTGGATAGAAATTCCTTTTCAGGTATTCAAAAAGCCGCGCCCGGTGTGGTCGCCCTCCTCGCGGAGGGCGTGGATAGAAATCTGGTTGCCCACCTGAATATCTTTATAGACTTTTGTCGCCCTCCTCGCGGAGGGCGTGGATAGAAATAAAACGCCTTTGGTGATCCTAGAGTAAGAGCAGGGTCGCCCTCCTCGCGGAGGGCGTGGATAGAAATTGTATGATGATTTTGGAAAGCTGACCCTCAAAAGTCGCCCTCCTCGCGGAGGGCGTGGATAGAAATCAATGCCGGCACTCTGGCAGCGGCCCAGCAGGCGGTCGCCCTCCTCGCGGAGGGCGTGGATAGAAATTGAGCTTCGGAGCTCGCGGGCTTACTATGGTCCGGTCGCCCTCCTCGCGGAGGGCGTGGATAGAAATGTTACCGCACGGTACGGTCTGCTCCGCTACAAGGGTCGCCCTCCTCGCGGAGGGCGTGGATAGAAATAGGCTTTCGCTGAGGAGAACGCTACGCACATCGCGTCGCCCTCCTCGCGGAGGGCGTGGATAGAAATCACGACTACTTTACAAGCGCACTGCCGAGTCCGCGTCGCCCTCCTCGCGGAGGGCGTGGATAGAAATGGAATACCTATGCTTAAAGCAGCAATTCCAAGCCGTCGCCCTCCTCGCGGAGGGCGTGGATAGAAATGAGTCTTACTGGGCTTGAGCTGCTTGACATGATTGGTCGCCCTCCTCGCAGAGGGCGTGGATAGAAATAGCAGCTGCTTGTATGCCGCTGCTTTCGTGGCCCGGGTCGCCCTCCTCGCAGAGGGCGTGGATAGAAATCGGTAGCCTACCGCGATGACCCGGGTGACGATGTGTCGCCCTCCTCGCAGAGGGCGTGGATAGAAATTTCGAAAAGCATTGACATATGACGTCATATGTGATGTCGCCCTCCTCGCAGAGGGCGTGGATAGAAATTGGACGCCCTGCACAAGGAGACGGACGAACTCAAGTCGCCCTCCTCGCAGAGGGCGTGGATAGAAATTCGCAGCAGCACTCCTGCTGCTGCATCTGCATGGCAAGTCGCCCTCCTCGCAGAGGGCGTGGATAGAAATCATCCGCCGCCGCTTGGCAGCGCGGATGCGGGCATTGTCGCCCTCCTCGCAGAGGGCGTGGATAGAAATCTAAAGTAAATAAATAAGGTAACCCAATATTTTTGTCGCCCTCCTCGCAGAGGGCGTGGATAGAAATTTCGAGAGGCCGGGTGGATTTGTTGATGTTATTGTCGCCCTCCTCGCAGAGGGCGTGGATAGAAATCGTTTGAATTAGCATTAATTTTTGCTGTTTTTGGGTCGCCCTCCTCGCAGAGGGCGTGGATAGAAATTTCGAGAGGCCGGGTGGATTTG
>ENA-OZHJ01000348-OZHJ01000348.1-human-gut-metagenome-genome-assembly--contig:-NODE-348-length-24285-cov-16.104333_pt1 | contig 24285 bp, 20 predicted proteins | sample MGYA00244663_ERZ653672 | MGnify/ENA primary metagenome ERZ653672 (study PRJEB26926, sample SAMN06165215) | human gut metagenome | biome: ENVO:00009003; feature: ENVO:2100002; material: ENVO:00002003... | reverse complement strand
CTTAGGAGGGGGACGCTCTATCCAACTGAGCTACTGAGACACATTACAGATATGATACCGCAAACAGCGCACAAAATCAAGTTGAATCGGAGAGAAAAAAGGTGTATCCTATAAAGAGAGGCTCCTGCGCCGGGAAACTTTGCGCAGGGGCGGCAGAACGACTCGCCCCTCTGGCTGCTGGCCGGGGGGAGCCCCGGGAGGTTGCAATGGGAAAAAACAAAACCAAAAAGCGGACACGCCGGCCCAACAAGGGCTGGCTGGCGGGCAGCAGTGCGACGCAGACCATCTGCAGCAGCTTTCTGCTGGTCATCGCGGTGGGGACGCTGCTGCTTACCCTGCCCATTTCCAGCAGGACGGGGCGGCTGGGCGTCATCGACGCCATGTTCACCGCCACCAGTGCCACCTGCGTGACGGGCCTCGTCGTGCGGGATACATGGAGCCAGTTTTCGCTGTTCGGGCAGGTAATCATCCTGATGCTCATTCAGGTGGGAGGCCTCGGCCTTGTCACCCTCACCAGCTTCTTCGCGCTGGCGGCCCGGCGGCGGATGGGCTTCCGCGACCTGCGGCTGCTGGGCGAGAGCGTCTCGGCAGACGGCCTGTCCAAGGCCACTGAGGTGCTGAAGATCGTCATCAAGCTGGCGGCGGCTTTCGAGGCCGTGGGCATCGTGCTGCTGCTCTTCGCATTTGTGCCGCAGTTCGGCGCAGAGGGTGTGTGGGTCAGCGTGTTCACGGCCATCTCGGCTTTCTGCAACGCAGGCTTTGACCTCTTCGGACGGTTTGGCGCCTACTCCTCGCTGGTGCCGTACGTCAACAACTACTATGTGCAGGCTGTCATCATGTTCATGATCATGGCCGGTGGTCTGGGCTTCATGGTCTGGGTGGAGCTGGCAGAGTACCGCAAAAAGCGGCGGCTCTCTCTCCACGCGAAAGTCGTGCTGCAGTTCTCGGTCATCTTCTGGGTGGGCGGCGCGGTGCTGCTGGCCCTGCTCGAGTGGTCGAACCCCAGGACGATGGGCGGCCTGTCCGTCCCGGGCAAGATAATGGCGGCGCTGTTCCAGTCGGTATCCACCCGTACTGCGGGTATGAACACCATCGACCTCGCGGCCTGCAGCCCCATCAGCAAGCTGCTGATGAGCGTGCTGCAGTTCATCGGTGCGGCCCCTGGTTCGACGGGCGGCGGCGTCAAGGTGACGACCTTCGCGGTGCTCATCCTGACCATCCGCAGCGTGGCACAGGGCCGCGACGACTGCGTCATCGGCGGCCACCACATCGAGTCCAAGACGGTCTACCGCGCTCTGACCATCATCGTCATCGGCGCGGTGGCGGCGTTCGGCTCTGCCGTCGTGGTGTACTACAACACCGCAGAGACGGTGTCGGTCATCGACTGCATCTTCGAGTCCTGCTCGGCGTTCGGTACGGTGGGCCTGTCGGTGGGTGTCACTGGACAGCTGAACACCGGCGCAAAGCTGCTGTATATGGCCTGTATGTTCATGGGCCGCGTTGGCCCGGTGTCGCTGGCGATCAGCCTGACGGCAAAGCCCGATGACAACAAGCGCAAAGTCCTCCCGGTGGGTCACATCAACGTAGGTTAAACAAAAAGCGGGCGCTCCACCTGTCCGGAGAGACAGAGGAGCGCCCGCTTTCACTCATTATAAATTGTCCAGTTCCGTCTGGAGCTTTGCAAGAGAGTCCCGAATCGGCAGATGCTGGGGGCAGACGGCCTCACACTTGCCGCAGCGGATGCAGTGAATGGCCTTTTCGGCATCCGGGAAGCAGGCTGTCCACTGCTGGCGGATGGCGTCCTTATTGCCGAACATCCCGAGCTTGTTCCAGATGCTGAAATTGTCCGGAATGTCCACGCCCATGGGGCAGGGCATACAGTAGCGGCAGCCGGTGCAGCCGATTTTGATGTGGCTGCGCAGGACGTCGGCAGTCTGCCGGATGGCGGCGTTCTCGGCGTCGGTCATGGGGCGGAAATCTCCGAAGGTGGCGAGGTTGTCGTCCAGCTGGTCTTCTGCGCTCATGCCGGAGAGGACGACCTTCACATTTTTATGGCTGGCCGCCCAGCGCAGCGCCCACGAGGCCGCGCTGGCGTCGGCGTCCAGTGCATTCAGCGGCGCGGCAGCGTCCGGCGGCAGCTGTGCCAGCGTACCGCCCTTGATGGGTTCCATGATGATGAGGGGAACATTCAGTTCTTCGGTAAGGGCATAGCCCCGGTCGCCTGCGATCTCCTCGGCACGGTCATCGGTGTCGAGGTAGTTGTACTGCAGCTGGCAGAAGTCCCACGGCTGGTCGCGCAGGATGTGCTCGAAGCCCGCCGCGTTGTCGTGGCAGGAAAAGCCAAAATTCTGGATGCGCCCGGCGGCCTTCTGCTCCCAGAGCCAGTCCACAATGCCCATCTCTTTGGCCGCATCGTAGCGGGCTTTGTGCAGGGAATGCAGCAGATAGAAGTCGATGTAGTCCACGCCCAGCCGCTCGAACTGCTTTTCAAAGATGGCTTTGGCTTCGTCGAGGGTCTTGCAGCTCCACAGAGGCAGCTTGGTGGCGAGGTAGAAGCTCTCCCGAGGCCACTTGGCAATGACCCGGCCCACGAAAGGTTCGCTCTCACCGCCGTGGTAGGGGAAAGCGGTGTCAAAGTAGTTGACGCCCGCCGCCCGGGCAGTGTTCAGCAGCTTTTCGGCCCGCACTTCGTCGATGCAGCCATCCGGCAGGGTGGGAAAGCGCATACACCCGTAGCCCAGCAGCGAGGTGGAGATGTCCCGCCCGCTGCCGTCTTTTTTCGTCCAATCACGATACTCCATAGCCATTTCTCCGGCGGGTGTCTGCCCGCCGCTCCTTTGCCCCAAGTATAGCAGGAGAAATTGCGATAGACAAGACGAACACCCCGGCCTGCAGGAAGCCGGGGTGTTGTATTCGTGTGGGAAATATGATATTCTAAAGGAACCCGGGTTGCGGCTCCCAGCGGCCATTTCGCGCCTTGAGCGGCGCTCATGTCCTGCTGGCCGCTGCCCCAACAGCTCCTCCATGCATCCGCCGCAGGCGGCGGTCGTCGCGGTTGCAAATCACATGGACCATTTTTAACAACAAAAAGAAATGACCGCCCAAGCCCTGACAAGCTGCGGTCATTCTTTTTGATCTAACGCTGGAAGGACGCTGACCATTCGCAGGCAGTGCCTTTCTTGTTTATAGTATCAAGCCATTGTCAAGCAAAACGAGGGATAAGATGGATTCTCTGAAAATCGGAAATATCACCCTGCCCCACCGGGCAGTTTTTGGCCCGATGGCGGGCTTTACGGACGCGCCCTGCCGTCGGCTGATGGCCCAGCACGGCGCAGGATTTACGGTCAGCGAGATGGTGTCCAGCCGGGCGCTGGTCTACCACGACCACAAAACGGTCAGCCTGCTCAAAGCCGAACCCAACGGCGCACCCTACGGAGTGCAGATCTTCGGCGAGGAGCCCCAGATCATGGGCGAGGCCGCAGCGGCTATAGAAGAATATCAGTTCGACTTTCTGGACATCAACATGGGCTGCCCGGCCCCGAAGATCGTCTCGGGCGGTGCAGGCAGCAAACTGATGCTGGACCCCGACCTCTGCGGCCGCATCGTCGAGCAGGTCAAGGCCCACACCACCCGCCCGGTGACGGTCAAGATGCGGAAAGGCTGGGACGCCGACCACATCACGGCGGTGGAGTGTGCCAAAGCCTGCGAGCAGGCGGGGGCTAAACTCATCGCCGTCCACGCCCGCACCCGGGAGCAGATGTACACCCCGGGCATCGACCCGGACATCATCGCCAAGGTCAAGGCGGCGGTGAAGGTGCCTGTGCTGGGCAACGGCGACATCCACACGGCAGAAGATGCCGTGGAGATGATGCAGTATACCGGCTGCGACGGCGTCATGATCGCCCGTGCTGCGCTGGGCGACCCGTGGCTGTTCGAGCGGGTGAACGCCGCCATCGAGGGCCTGCCGACTCCCAAGGAGCCGAACCTGCAGGCCCGGATGAACGCTCTCCGCCGTCAGGTGGAAGAGATGGTGGAGCAGAAGGGCGAATACACCGCCATGCCCCAGGCCCGCGCCCAGACTATGCACTATATGAAGGGCCTCAAGGGCGCTGCCGCCCTCCGCCGCTACTGCTGCACCCTGTCCCGTCTGGAAGACCTGGACGAGCTTATTGCGGCGGTGTTCGAAGAGCAGCGCAAGGCCGGGCTGGACCCGGACGACGTGCGGGAAGTCCCCTTCCCGTGATCATTCGCTGCGGGTCAGCTCGTCGAGGTTCTGGGTGAAGCAGGGGAGGCAGTGCGCCATGAACCAGTCGGCCTCGGGGCAGTGCATCCCTTCCAGTGCCTCCCGCTGCTGACGAAGCGCGGCGTCAAATTCGTGGTTGCCGCTGCGCTGCTCCTCCATGCACTTGATGAGGGCCGAGAGTCGGTCAGCAGCTTTCAGGAGCCGCTTTTCCTCGGCGGTCAGCAGGCTGCCGGTGATGAAGGGGCTGACCTCCTCGGCCAGCTCCGGCGGCAGCAGACGGGTCATGGAATCCACACTCTCGGCCTCCAGCGCCTTATAGGCGTCCCGCAGGCCGGGGCTGCTGTACTTGACCGGCGTGGGCATATCGCCGGTGATGATCTCGGGTGCATCGTGATAGAGCGCCGCCACCGCCACCGTCTTGGGGCGGCAGGGCGTGCCGGTGTACCGCCGCGCGATGAGGCAGAGGGTATGGGCCAGCAGGGCAGTGTCGCAGGTGTGCTCACTGAGGGATTCCGGGCGGGTGGAGTGCATCAGACTCCACCGGGTGATGTACTTCATCCGCGCCAGAAGGGCGCTGAACGGGTATAGCTTCATGTCAGCCTCCTTGAAGTGTCTTTGAGAGGGTTATACCCGCCCGGCGGGCGAATGTCAAGCAAAACACGAAAATTCTTTTTTTCCACACAGCCGCGTGCTATACTGGAACGCGAGAACGATGCGGGCGATGGGCCTGTGCCGCCCCTCCGGGCGGGGAAAGAGGATAGACAATGGACGATTCAAAAAATCAGGCCGGAAATGCCCGGCTGCTCAATATGCCGGGGCGGCGGGACCAGATGCTCCGCACCATGCTGCTCTGTGCGCTGACGGCGGCGATATTCTTCCTGCCGTTCTATATCATCGACGGTGGATTTTTCCACTACGCGGGCGATTTCAACAGCCAGCAGATCAGCTTCTACCGCTACATGAACGGTTTTATCAAGGGGGCAGGCTACCCGGACGGCATGGCCGGCGCGGCCCGCAACACCTTCTCCTGGGCCACCGACCTGGGCAGCGGCGCGATGAACGCCTACTCGTTCTACCTGTATGGTTCGCCGTTCTTCTGGCTGTCCCTCATCTTCCCCCAGAATTGGCTGCCCTACCTCATGGTGCCGCTGCTGGTGCTGAAATTTGCCGTGGCGGGCGGCGGCGCTTACCGCTACCTCTGCCGTTATGTCCGCCGCTCCGATCACGCGGTGCTGGGTGCCTGCCTGTATGCCTTCTCGGGTTTCAGCATCTACAATGTTTTCTTCAACCACTTTATCGACGTGGTGGCCCTCTTCCCGTGGATGCTCTGGGCGCTGGACGAAACGCTCTACGAGCAGGAAGAGCACTACGGCCTCTTCGCGTTCTGGGTGGGCGTCAACCTGCTCAACAACTACTTCTTCTTCATCGGACAGGTCCTTTTCCTCGTCATCTACTTCATCTGCAAGCTGACGACGAAAGATTTCCCGATGAATGTCCGACTCTTCGTCCGGCTGGCGTTTGAGAGCCTGCTGGGCGCGGCTCTGGGCTTCGTCCTGCTCTGGCCGGCGGTACTCAGCATTTTGCAGAACCCCCGCACCATCGACCTGTCGTCGGGCTGGGGCTTTCTGACCTACTCGAAGGTGCAGCAGTATCTGGCCATCCTGCTGAGCTGGATCTTACCGCCTGATTCGCCCTACATCACCTCCATCTGGTCGGAGGGCATCATCAAGTGGACGAGTATGTCGGCCTATCTGCCCCTGTGCAGTCTGGCCGGCGCGATGGCCTACTGGCGGGCCCGGAAGGGCGACAGCAAAAAGCGCATCGTCGCCACCTGCGCCATCTTTGCGCTGGTGCCGGTGCTCAACAGCGCCTTCTACGCCCTCAATTCCAGCTACTACGCCCGGTGGTACTACATGCCGGTGATCATCCTCTGCGCCATGACGGCCAGTGCGCTGGAAAGCCCCGACATCTCTGCCGACGAGCTGGACGCCCCGGTCCGGGGCATCGGCTGGCTGATGATCGCGACGCTGGCGTTTGCCTTGGTGCCGGTGCAGGACAGTGATACCAAAGAATGGTCGCTGGGTGTGCTGCAGAATCCCGGCCAGTATGTCGCCGTCCTGAGCTTCGGCATCGGCGGTCTTATCCTGTACCACTTGCTCTGCCGCCGCTGGCGGGGGAGCAGGGCCTTTGCCCGTCGGATGACGGCAGTGGTGCTGGCCTTTGCCTGCGTGTTCAGCATGGTACACATCGGCATCGGCAAGTTCGGCCAGTGGCACACCGACAGCGACCTTGTGGAGCAGTGCACCTCTGCCATCAAGCTCAAGGATGACCTGCCCGAGGGCGACTGGCGCGTGGATACCTACAAGACCCACGACAACCTCGGCCTCTGGCTCGACAAGAGCAGCCTGCAATATTTCGGCAGCACGGCCGCGCCCAGCATCCTCAGCTTCTACCCGGCACTGGGCGTCAAGCGGGATGTCCGCAGTGAGCCGGACATTTCCAACTACGCCCTGCGGGGTCTGCTGAGCGTCAAGTACCTCATCACCACGCCCGAAAAGCAGGAAGATTTTCTCGCCGCTGCGGACGACGGATGGAGCTACTACGACACCAAAGATGGCTTCATGCTCTATGAGAACGAGAACTACGTTCCCATGGGCTTTACCTACGACTACTATATTACGGAGGAGTCCTACGAGACGACCATTAAAAATACCCGCGCGAACCTCCTGATGCGGGCGCTGGTGCTCAGCGAAGAGGACGCCGAAGCCTACGGCAAGTACCTCAAGAAGCTGCCCGACGCAAAGCTGGACGACCTGTGGTACGACACCTACGTCTCTGACTGCGCCGACCGCCGCGCCTCGGCCTGCAGCACCTTCCAGATGACCAACTCCGGCTTCCATGCGGAGATCACGCTGAAGAAGGACAACCTTGTCTTCTTCTCCGTACCGTACGACGATGGATTCACGGCCTACGTCAACGGCAAAGAGGCAGACATTGTCTGGGTGGACGAGGGGCTGATGGCCGTTCTGGCTCCGGCGGGGGAGAACACCATCGACTTCGTCTATCAGGCCGACGGTTATTCCCTGGCCAGTAAAGTCTCGCTGGCAGCGCTGGCGGTATTCGTCCTATACGCCGGGTATTTTGTCTGGAAGAAAAAGAAACGCTGTTGAATCGCGGTTTGTCAATGCACATTCTCCCATAAAATGCAGAGCGCTTTTTGTGGAAAGAGCGAATAGCCCTCCCGGCCAAAACGTGATAAAATGAACACGTTGTGCTGCCAGAGCAGCCGGAAAGGAAGCGCGAAAGCTATGGAACAAAGCTATTTGATGCCGGGACAGGAACGATGGGAATCATTCCGGGATGCAAATGGGGTGCCGAAAGTTCGCTATTCTTACTGCTCGCTGAAAGGGCGGCTGTTCCGCTGTGTGAGCTGCAGCCGGGAAGAGGCCGAGCGCCTGTGCGAGGACTGGCTGGTAGGCCAGGACCGCTGCTACCGTAACTGAAGATCCGATTTGACAAGACTGCCGTGCAGAAAGACGATGCACGGCAGTCTTTTTGTGCGTCAGAAACGGACAGGTTGGAAAAATCAGTTGATTCTAACTTGAAAAGACGGTATAATAAACTATCGTGGGAAACAAGACTCTGCCAACAGCAGAGCGTGAAAAAACGGAAAAGGGGGAGAGCAGATGGACGCACGATTCGAGCGCTATGTTGAAAATCTCAGGACAGTCCGCACCCTCTCCCAGCCTAAATTCTCCCCGGATATGAAAGCGAAGGAGCTGCTGGAGACCATCCAGTCCAACGCCATCAAGTGCTTCGACTACATGAAGGAGAACAACGCTATCCTCAATGAGCTGGTATTCCAGCGTGCGCCTGCGGAGCTGACGAGTGCCGAAATTGCCAGTCTGCAGGAGTTTGCTGACAAGATGTTCAACTACGCCAGCAGCGAGGACTGCGGCATCGCCTACAAGGTCTACAGCCTCCTGCTGGAAAACGCCCGCATCCGGGGCGACAAGCCTGCCATCGTCCGCTATCTGTATGGAAAAGCGGTTTCTCTCCACTACCTCAATGTCCGGGGCCGCGACTATGCCATCAACCCTTACGGGACGCAGGTGCGCGGCCTTTTTCAGGAGGGTGCAGGCTATATTGCGGAGTATGAGTCCTTCGATAAGACAACAAAAGGCTACATCATGCGCTGTCTGGGCAACAGCCGGATGTCCATGCCACGCAGTACGCCGGAAGAATGCACCGAATATATGAAGGTGTTCGACAAGGCGATGGGCATCATCACCGACCCTTACTACCACCAGCTCGACCCGGACCTTCCATGGGGCAAATTCGAGTATGCGATGCATATGGACCGGGAGACGCTGCTGAGCTATCTGCGCCACCACAACGACCCGGTGGTCGCCGCCAAGGTGATGGAGTCGGCGGAAGCCATCTACCGCGACCGGGTGCTCTATAAGGGCGAGGAGGCACGGCTGCAGAACTGGCGTGTCAGCTATCTTTATAAGGCGGCCTGCTTCCATGCTGGACGGTGTACGGCCCGCGAGGTGGTGGAAGAGCTGTTGGACATCATCCACCACACCGACATCCAGGACTACAGCGATATTGGCATCAACAAGAACCTCACGGCGGTGTCTTATCTGGTGGCTTACGAGGTCAAGATGCCGCCTGCCGACCGGAGGGAGATGGCATGCCGCACCGAAGAAGTGATGGACCGCAGTTTGCGGTATCTGAACAATGTACCCCAGAATCAGTACTCCCGTGTGGTCAGCCGTGCCGTGCGCGAGCTGGTGGAGATGCAGGCCGAGACCGGAACAGCCCGCCGCAGCCTGCTGAATTATATTCTCGTGGCCCACAAGCCGACCTATGTCCACTCCATGATGGTGGCCGGACTGACCCGCATGTTCGTCAAGCAGATGCTCAAAAAGTCGCCCGAGCTGTTCGTGGGCGTCATGGGCTGCAAGACGGTGGAGGAAGTCCGCCGCAGCCGCATTGAAATATGTGAGCTGGCCTATGAGTGCGGCCTTTACCACGATGTAGGCAAGAGCTATGTGTTCATGTATATCGGCAACAACTACCGCCGCCTGCTGGACGAGGAATTTACCTGCATCCAGTGGCACACGGTGTTCGGCTACGAGCTGCTGTGCAATGTGGGCGGAAAGGACGACCTGGCCCCGGCGGCGCTCTACCACCATACCTTCTACGACGGACACGGCGGCTACCCGAAAAATTATCCGCCCTGCCCGGCGGACATCAAGCCCATCGTAGACGCTCTGACCGTGGCCGACTCACTGGACGCGGCCACCGATAATATCGGCCGCTGCTACACGATGGCAAAGCCGGTGGATACGCTGCTGGGCGAATTCCGCGCCCAGAGAGGCACCCGCTATGCGCCCGAGGTGGTGGCGCTGTTGGACGATGAAGATTTCTGCCGTGATTTGAAGGAAACGCTGGACGAGACGCGCAAGAGCGTCTATCTCGAGGTCTACCACGTCAAGCGGTAAAAGGGGGGAGCTGAGGGTGAAAACACAGAAAACGCCCCTTTTTCAGGGCATTGGCGAGATGGCGCTGGCCGAGATGTTTACCTGCGGCGGTGCGCGCTGCAAGACCTACGCGAAGGGCGAAGTCCTTCTGCGGGCGGGCTGCATCACCCGTGAGGTGGGCATCGTGCAGGCGGGCGGCGTCAACATCGAGAATATCGACCTCTGGGGCAACAGGAGCATCCTGAGCTATGTCCCGGCGGGGCAGGTGTTCGCGGAGACCTATGCCTTCTGCGGCGAGCCGATGATGGTGGACGTGGTGGCGGCGGAAGAGACGGAAGTGCTCTTTTTGAACATGGATGTCCTCATCCACACACCTCACCCGGACAGCGAGTGGCAGCCGATCCTCGTGCAGAACCTGCTCAACATCTCGCTGCACAAGAACCTGGCCCTCTCGGAGCGCATCTTCTGCACGGCCCCGAAGACCGTCCGGGGACGGCTGCTGCTGTATCTCTCCAATCAGGCCGCGAAGGCGGGCAGCAAAAGTTTCCGCATCCCCTTCGACCGTCAGGGCCTGGCCGATCACCTCAACCTCGACCGCAGCGCCCTCTCGAAAGAGCTGGGCAAAATGCGGGATGAGGGAATACTGGAAACAACAAAAAACGAATTTACCCTGCATGAGCTGCCGGAATGAGGAGGGCTTTTTCTCTTCACATTCCCCCTTTCCGCCGCATACATCGGTGGGAAGGGGGAATGCAATGTGAACGTCTATCTGTTTGCAGTGGTCATCCTGCTGCTGCCGGCGCTCTGTACGGCGCTGGGAGCGGCGGGGGTCTTTCTGGTGCGTCGGGCCGACGAGCCCCGCACCCGGCGGATGCTCTGCGGCATGGCGGCGGGCATCATGCTGGCCGCCAGCGTGTGGAGCCTGCTGCTGCCTGCCATCGAGAGGGCGGAGGCCGGGATACTGCCGGTCTGGCTGGCCCCGGCGGCGGGGTTGGTGCTGGGCGCTGTGGGCCTGCTGCGGCTGGAAGAGGCTGCCGGGCGGCTGATGCACACCGGGTCAAAAGAGCATGGCCGGATGGGCCGGGTGGTGCTGGCCGTGACTCTCCACAATCTGCCCGAGGGCATGGTGGTGGGACTTGCGGCGGCGCTGGCCCTGCAGGGTGAGCCGGAGGCCGTCAGCGGGGCGCTGGCCCTTGCACTGGGCATCGGCTTGCAGAATATCCCGGAAGGCGCGGCGGTGAGCCTGCCGCTGGTGCAGGCCGGGCAGGGGAGACGGAAAGCCTTCTGCGCCGGTGCTGCATCGGGCCTCGTGGAGCCGCTGGGGGCGCTGCTGGCGCTGGCCCTCGCGGGCTGGGTGAGCGCGGCTCTGCCGTGGCTCATGAGCGCCGCCGCCGGGTGCATGGTCTGCGTGACGGCTCAGGAGATGATACCGGAAGCCGTGGAGCAGGACGAACCGGCGGGCGTCATCAGCGTGGTGCTGGGTTTCGCCCTCATGATGGCGCTGGATATTGCGCTGTAGCAAAAAAGCCGATGCAGCTGCATCGGCTTTTTTGCTGTCAGTTCTCTTTTGCGAGGTAGACCGTCGTGGAGGGAAATGCGAAATCCACGCCGTCGGCCTTCATCACGTCCATGATGTTGAGGTTCAAATCGTTCTGCATCCGCAAAAACACGCCGAGGTCGGCGGTGCGCAGATAGGCAGAGACCATCAGGTTGATGCTCGAGTCGCCGAAGCCGGTCATCCGGACAAAGGCGGTGTCCTCGTAGGTGTCGGGGCTGGCCTTGAGCATGGCGTCGAGGTCGGCCATCAGCTTTTCCAGCTGGGGTCGGGTGGTGTCGTAGGTAACGCCCAGCGTGAAGCGGTAGAGCCGCTTGTTGCGGAGGGTAGCGTTGTTGATGGTGGCACTGCTGACGGTGCTGTTGGTGAGGATGTAGATGGAGTTATCCACGGCCCGGACTTTCGTGGAGCGGAAGTTGATGTCCACCACTTCGCCCTCCACGTCGCCGACGGTGATCCAGTCACCGATGGAGAAGGGCTTGTCCAGCAGGATGACCACGCCGCTGAAGAAATTCTTGGCCATATCCTGTGCGGCCAGAGAGATCGTAAGGCCGATAAGACCGGCACTGGCCACGACGCTGCCCACGGGCAGGCCGCTTTCCTGTGCGATGGTCGCGCCGCAGAGCACGACGACGGCTACTTTGTAGACTTTATCCAGCAGGGTGAGCAGGGTGCGGTTGGTGCGGACTTCTTCGCTGGACGAGGCCAGCAGCAGAGCCGCGATGCCGGAAGCGTGGTAGAAGCCGGTGCCGATGAGGAAGACCAGCATCATCCGATAGGCTTTGAGCAGCAGGGCCGCAAGGCCGGGGATGGCCCAGGGCAGGCTGCGCAGGGCCAGATACATGCCGGTGTACCACGCGATGCGGGCCGCCGGGCGGGCAAAGCTTTCCAGCAGGGGGTGCGTAAAGGCAAAGTGCCAGCTGCGCTTCAGCAGGCGGGGGAAGAGGCTTTTTTGCAGCCAGCGGCTGACGACCCAGCCGATGAACAGCAGGGCCAGCGCACAGACGCACCGGGCTGCAAAGGCCAGCCAGCCTTCCAGCAGCAGTCCGGCGATGGAAAAGCCGAGATCGTTGATGGTGAAGAGCATAGAAACAGATACCTTCCTGACGAATAATAAAATCAGTATATCATATTACAGCCAGCGGTGCAAATCGGGAGAGGCTTGTTAAAAAAATGCATAAAAGGGCTTGACAAGACAAACCTGCCGCGTTATACTCTGCAAAGAAAGTTCGTTTCAGGGCGGGGTGCGATTCCCCACTGGCGGTACAGCCCGCGACCACTCCCAAAGAGTGCTGACCCGGTGAGACTCCGGGGCCAACGGTATAGTCCGGATGCAAGAAACGGCAGGCAATTTGATTTGTTTGTGCGCGCCCTGTTATAGTGTAAGCTATGGCAGGGCGCGTTTTCATTTGTCTTCCCGGTTCCGGCGAGCGAGAAAAGGGCTTTCCAGTCTTTATTTGAATGGGGCAGCCGCCCCGGGAGGAAAATTATGAGAAAAGATACGACCCACAACCTGACCGTTGCCGCCATGCTCAGCGCAGTGGCGTTCATCCTGATGTTCATCGAGTTTCCCGTCCCGATGCTCATCCCGTCCTTCGTCAAGATGGACTTCTCCGACCTGCCCGCCCTGCTGGGCGCGTTCGCCCTCGGCCCGGTGTACGGCGTGGTCATCAGCTTCATGAAGAACCTGCTCCACATCGTCGTCAAGGGTACCAGCACTGCCTGCGTCGGCGAGCTGTGCAACTTTATGCTGGGCGCTGTCTTCTCCGCTGTGGCGGGCTTCATCTACAAGCATCATAAGAGCCGCAAGACCGCCATCCTCGGCGCGGTAGCGGGTGCCGCCGCAATGGCCGTCTTCAGTGTGCCCTCCAACTACTTCATCACCTACCCGGCCTATGTGGAGTTCTACCATATGCCGCTGGAAGCCATCCTCGGCATGTATCAGGCCATCCTGCCCTCTGCCGACAGCCTCATGAAGTGCCTCGTCATCTTCAACCTGCCCTTCACGCTGGTCAAGGGTCTGCTGGATGCCGTGCTCTGCATGGTCATCTATAAGCCCCTGTCTCCCATCCTGCATGGCCGGAAGTAATTAAAAGAAAAACCTCTCAGTCAAAGCCTTTGGCTTTGCCAGCTCCCCTATCGAGGGGAGCCTCTGGCGAAAAGGGAAAGTTCCCGGTTTTGCCAAGGCCTCTCCTCGGTAGGAGAGGTGGCATCGCGAAGCGATGACGGAGAGGTTTATTTTTTTTATTGCAGTGCTCCCTTATCGAGCCACTTGCCCCTTGCAAGCCGAATGAGGAACAGCGCGCCCCGGATGCAGAGCTCGATGCACATGGCGGCCCAGACGCCCACGAGGCCCAGCCGGGGAGCCAGCAGGAAGGCGAGGGTGAGCCGGACGCCCCACATGCTGAACAGGTTCAGCAGGAAGCAGCCTGTGCTGTCGCCTGCGCCCTGCATCGCGCCGCTTGCTACGATGCTGGCTCCGAACATCGGTTCTGCAAAAGCCTCGATGCGGAGGACCTGCGCACCCAGCGCGATGACGGCGGCATCTGCCGTGAAGATGCCCATAAGGGCCGGGGCGAAGAGCCAGAGCCCCACGCCGGACAGTGCCATGATGCCTATGCCCATCATGGTGCAGAGCCAGGCGAACCGCTTTGCCATGTCCCGGCGGTGTGCGCCGACGGCCTGCCCGATGAGGGCGATGGAGGCGTCCTGAATGCCGTAGCCTGCCATGTAGCAGAGGCCCTCGGCGCTGACGCCGAGGCTGTTGGCCGCGATGGCCACCGTGCCGAGGCCCGAGACGATACGGACGAGCAGCACCTGCGCCGACGAGAGGGCCGCACGCTCAGCGGCCAGCGGTGTACCCACCCGCCAGAGATTGCGCAGGCAGGCGGAAGTGATGCGCCAGCTGCCGGGCTTTCGGATGCAAAGCGGGCCGTCCCGCAGTAGCAGGACGCCCAGCGCCAGCAGACCGCCGATGGTCGTGGAAAACGCTGTGCCAAGTGCCGCACCCGGGACTTCGAGGCCGGCACCCCAGACTGTGACGCTCTGGCCGAAGAGCAGGATCTGCCGGGTGGGGTTGATGAGGAAGAAGTTGAACACCACGTCCAGCAAACAGACCAGCACGCTGATCAGGCTGGGCGTCAGGGCGTCGCCGGTGGCGCGGAGCATGGCTGTGTACATTCCCATGGCCATCGTGAAGGGGAGGGCCGCCGACCAGATGGCGAAGTAGGCGCTGGCATCGGCTTGAAGCGAGATGTCCGCCCCCAGCCACCCGGGCAGGAAGCGGCTGATGCCGACGCCGAAAGCCGCAGCGCCCAGACCCAGGATGAGGTTGAAGAGCATGGACTGCCGCAGCACGCCCCGGGCGTCCTGCCGGCGGTCGGCCCCGAGGTACTGGGCGATTTGGATCGAAAACGCGGTGTACAGTCCCACAAGGATGCCGTGGAGCAGCCAGGTGCTCGAGCTGACGATGCCGATGGCGGCGGTGGCCTCTGCGCCGATGTGGCCCACCATGGCGGCGTCGATGTACTCCATCGCCGTGACCACCAGCTGCTCCAGAATGGAAGGGATGCTCAGCGCCAGCGCGATGCGGGCCGTGTCGGACAGCGGGATGTCCTCGCCCTGCCGCATCCGGGCCGAGAGCTGCTCCAAAGAAAGTGTCATGTCGTCTCCTGTTTTCTGTGTTGATAAGTTATCCTACTATTATAGGCACGGGGAGGAAAATTGTCAAACCGGGCGATTGATTTTTTGGCTCTGGCGTGATACACTCTCGGAGTAAGAAGAATATCATTGAAAGAGGTTCAAAATATGCTGCAGCTTATTTCAGCTACCGGCCAGCAGACCGTGGACGCGCTGGCGTTCCTGCTGGCGTTTGCCCTGACCGCCCTGATGGACTCGGTCTTTCACGACAAGCTCCCCCACGACCATGGCCGTGCCTTCGCCGTCAACGGCGAGCTCTCCAAGGGCAAGGCCCGGGGTTCCGGACTCATCTTCGTGCTCTGCATCGCGCTGGTGACGCTGGCGGTGGTGCCTTTTAAGGTAGAGTACCTTATTTATACCGTTCTGCTCATCGCCTCCATGCTGTCGGGCTACTTTGACGACGCCTCCGAGACGGCGTGGAACGAGTACAAGAAGGGCCTCATCGACTTCGTCATCGCCGTGGTGGCAGGTGTTACCTATCTGAACTTCAACGGCACGAGCGTCAACTTCCTGAGCACTACTTTCACCATTGCCTATCCGCTCTACCTGCTGCTCATCGTCATCCTCATCTGGGCCAGCATCAACGTGGTCAACTGCACCGACGGCGTGGACGGCCTGTCCGCCAGCCTCGCGGTGGTGAGCATCGGCACCTTCCTGCTGGCTTACGGCGAGGAGCTGGGGGACTACTCCACCGCTGCCATCGTCTTTATCGGCGCACTGCTGGCCTACCTGTGGTCCAACGCAAAGCCCTCCAGCCTCCTGATGGGCGACGCCGGCAGCCGCGCCATGGGCTTCTTCCTCGCCATCCTGGCTCTCAAGTGCGGCCACCCGTTCGCCTTCCTGCTGGCGGCGCTGGTGTTCATCGTGGACGGCAGCCTCGGCATCCTGAAGATCAGCTTCAAGCGCTTCCTCCACATCAGCATCCTCAAGAACACCCTCACCCCGCTGCACGACCATGTGCGCAAGCGCATGGGCTGGAGCGACGAGCAGGTGGTGGCCCGCTGGCTCATCCTGCAAGCCGTCGCATCGGCGCTGCTCCTGCTGATGACCCGCTGATTTACGGATTTTAAGTACGATGTTTGTGCAGCTTTCCAAAATGCAGATTGACCCGCTCTGATTTTTGTTGCACTTTATGGATTGAAAGTCAAGCGGAAAAAGACTATACTTTAACCAACGAAAGCAAAGGCGCTTAAGTGGATGTATTCACTTTGCGCCTTTTTTGTTTTTTCGTTTTTGTGTGCGGTTCGGGAAAGCCGCACAAGATGCGCTGTCCGTGGCGCTGGAGCACGGACAACAGAACAGGATAGGGAAAGGCGGGGATCACAGTGATCAAACTCGAACACGTTGACAAGTACTTCGGAGACCTGCACGTCCTCAAAGACGTGAACCTCGAGGTCGCCGAGGGCGAAAAGCTGGTCATTATTGGACCGTCCGGCAGCGGCAAATCTACCACCGTCCGCTGCATGAACTTTCTGGAAGAGCCGACCAGCGGCCATGTCTACATCGACGGTCAGGAGCTGACCAACAAGAACAAGACCAGGATCGTCCGCGACAACATGAGCATGGTCTTCCAGCAGTTCAACCTCTACCCCCACATGACGGTGCTCAAAAACCTGACGCTGGCACCCATGAAGCTCCATCACAAGACCAAGGCAGAGGCCGAAGAGCTGGCATATCATTATCTTGAGGTCGTCGGCCTCCGGGACAAAGCGGATGTCTACCCTCCGCAGCTGTCCGGCGGCCAGCAGCAGCGCATCGCCATTGCACGCGCCCTCTGCGCACAGACCAAGATCATCCTGTTCGACGAGCCGACTTCGGCCCTCGACCCTGAGACCATCCAGGAAGTGCTGGATGTCATGGTAAAGCTGGCACACGAGAAGAACATCACGATGGTGGTCGTCACCCACGAGATGGGCTTTGCACGAAACGTGGCCGACCGTATCGTCTTTATGGCGGACGGCCAGATCATTGAGGAAGGCACGCCGGAGCACTTCTTCACCAACCCCAAGAACGAGCGCGTCCGGCAGTTCCTGAGCAAGATCGTCCGCTGAGAGGACGAACAACAAAGGTTGACACGGCAGGGACTCACAAGTTGTGGTGAGACGCCGTTGTTGATAACAGGCCGTTTTCGGAGCGGACAGGGAAAGCCGCTCGGGCCGAAAAAAAACAAAGAGGAGTGGTTTATTATGAAAAAGATCTCGCGTCGTGATTTCCTGAAAATCACTGGTTTGGTAGGCGCTGCTGCTGCCCTGACCGCCTGCGGCGGCTCTGCAAGCTCCACCGCAGCCTCCACGGCATCTTCTGCCGCCGGCAGCGCAGCCGCTTCCACCGCAGCGCTGGGCGCTGACACCCAGGCCATCGTGGACCGCGGTGTCCTGAAGGTAGGCGTCAAGAACGCAGTTCAGGGCTTCAGCTTCCAGGATACCCTCACCGGCGAGTACAAGGGCCTCGAGGACAGCCTCGCAGAGATGATCGCAGAGCACCTCGGCGTGGACGTTGAGTTCACCACGGTTACCGCCGCCACCCGCGGCGAGCTGCTGGACTCCGGCGACATCGACGCCGTTCTGGCTACCTTCACCATCACCGAAGAGCGCAAGAAGACCTGGGACTTCTCCACCCCCTACTATACCGACTACGTTTCCGTTCTGGTGGAGGACTCCACCGGCATCAAGGGTCTGGCTGACCTGAAGGACAAGGTCGTGGGCGTCTCCTCCGGCTCCACCTCCGCTCGTGCTCTGGTCAAGGCCATGATCGACGAGGGCGTGCTGGACGGCGCAAACTTCGACGCCGACACCTTCAACGCCGACACCTGGAAGGATGGCATCTCCTTCCGTCAGTACGACGACTATCCCGCCATCAGCACCGCACTGAGCGCAGGCGAAGTGCAGGGCTTCTGCGTCGATAAGTCCATCCTCGCCATCTACAAGACCGAGGGCCGCAGCTACATTGACGCTGAGTTCAGCCCGCAGGAGTATGGTGTCGCCACCAAGAAGGGCAGCGACTTCTCCACCCTGTGCGACGACCTCGTCAAGGGCTGGCTGGCAGATGGCACCATCGAGCAGCTCATCAAAGACAACGGTCTGGATTAAGCCCAGACTTTTCAGAACCAAGAGAGCGTAGGGAAAGGGGAGTTTGCCATGTCTGGCTTGTTTTCGTTAGAGTCCTGGTCCACCGTCTGGACGCATCGTGAGAGTTTTCTGCTGGGTCTGGGCAACACGCTGCAGACCGCCGTCTGCGCACTGGCGCTGGCCTTCATCATTGGCGCTGCGCTGGGCCTGATGTCCACCAGCGGCAGTAAGCTGCTGCGCATTATCGCCCGCATTTACGTCGAGTTCGTCCAGAACACCCCGCTGCTGCTGCAGCTGTGCTTCCTGTATTATGCGCTGGCATTTGCAGGCGTGAGCCTCGGCGTCATCCGCACCGGCATCATTGCACTGGGCGTTTACACCGGCGCTTACATGGGCGAGGTCGTCCGCGCCGCCATCGAGTCTGTGCCGAAGGGCCAGTTCGAGGCCGCACAGGCGCAGGGCTTCAACTATCTGCAGCGGATGGGCTACATCATCCTGCCCCAGAGCATCCCCGTGATGCTCCCTCCGATGGTCAACCAGGTGGTCAACCTCTTCAAGAACACCTCCTGCCTCTACATCGTGGGCGGCGCTGACCTCATCAGCGTGACCTACAGCTTCGTCACCGGTGCTTCCACCGGCGGCGCATACGCCCCCGCTTATATCGTCTGCGGCCTCATCTTCTTCGTGGTCTGCTTCCCGCTGTCCACGCTGGCAGCCCGCTGGGAAGCTTCCCTCAAGGAGCGCAAGGGCCGTGTGAACCCGGGTCTCAAGACCGCTGCCAAGAAAGTAGAGCTGAAGGAGGCTGCCTGATATGAAGACGCTTGCTGCAAGCCTTTCCATCCTGACAAGAGAAGGCGTCATGCTCTACCTGCTGCGCGGCGTGGCCTTCACCTGCATCATCTCGGTGCTGGGCGTCATCATGGGCCTCATCGTGGGCTCTCTGCTGGCGCTGGCCCGCACCTACTGCAAAAAGGGTCCGACCCGCATCCTCGGCTGGTTCGCTACCGCCTACATCGAGCTGTTCCGCAACACGCCCTACCTGCTCTGGATCTTCATCTGTGTGGTGTTCTGCCCCTGCCCGGGCTTCTTCGCCCGCAAGATGTTCGGCCTGACCAGCGTGGAGATGAAGCTTCTGTTCAAGGCCGCTCTGGCCCTCATCCTCTTCAACTCCTCCGTCATCGCCGAGATCGTCCGCGGCGGCCTGAACGGCGTGTCCAAGGGCCAGTTCGAGGCCGGCTATGCACAGGGCTTCAACACCGCTGAGGTGCTGCTCTACATCGTCCTGCCGCAGGCTTACCGCAACATCGTGCCGACCCTGCTCAGCCAGGTCATCACCACCATCAAGGACTCCTCCTATCTGGCAAACGTGGCCACCATCGAGCTGATGGCCCGCATCCGCCAGCTGCTGAGCGCCGCCGGTACTTACAACGGCCTCGGCACGGTGAACGTCTCCGACGTCATGGTGCTGTTCGGCACGGCCTGTGTCATCTACTTCATCATCAACTTCACCCTGAGCTGTGTGGTGCGCACAATGCAGAACCGCCGCAAGAAGGCTCTGGTCTTTGCCCCGGCAAAGGCCGCATAAACTAAGCCCTATTCCAATTTCCCAATTCCCAATTATTCTCCTGTCATTGTTCTGTCAATGCCAAAAGCGCCCGGCGGGTATCTGCCGGGCGCTTTTGGTGTATAGAGATATTCCGATATGCCAAAGCCTCTCCCTTTGGGAGCAACAACGACGACCGCCGCCAGCGGCGGAAACAGGGAGAAGCTGTTGGGGCCGCGGCCAGCAGGATGCGAGGCCCGCACCAAGGGCCGAAGCAGACGCTGGGAGCCGCAACCCGGGCAGTGGCACGCCGCAGGCGTGACGGAGAGGTTATTATGATGCAGCTTTCGCTGCCGCCTCCACCACATGGCTCACGAGCACGGAAGTCGTCACGGTGCCGACGCCGCCGGGGACGGGGGTGATGGCCTCCACCACAGGCTCTGCCTCGCCAAAGCGGACGTCACCGCAGAGTTTGCCTTCCTCGTTGACATGGATGCCCACATCCACGACGACCTGACCGGCCCGCAGATGCTCTGCGCCGATAAAGCCCATCTTGCCCATGGCCACCACCACAACATCGGCCTCGCGGCAGGCATCGGGCAGGTTCTGGGTGCGGGAGTTGCAGAGGGTGACGGTGGCGTTTTCCCGATCCAGCATCATGGCTGCGGGCTTGCCCACCACGAGGCTGCGGCCCACGACGACGGCCCGCCTGCCGGAGAGGGGAATGTTGTAGAATTTCAAAATTTCAAGACAGGCCTGCGCCGTGCAGGGCGGGTAGCCGACGGCAGTGTTGGTGAAGACACCGGCCAGCGAGCCGTCGGTGATGCCGTCAATGTCCTTTTCGGGCGAGAGTGCGGCGCGGATGGTCCTGTCATCAAACTGTTTGGGCAGGGGGCGGAAGAGCAGACAGCCGTGGATGGCGGCGTCTGCGTTGATGCCGGCAATGACGCGCAGCAACTCTTCCTGCGAAGCGTCGGCGGGCAGAAGGAACTGCTTCACCTCGACGCCCACTTTTGCACAGCGGGCCATGACGCCTTTCTCATAGGAGAGGTCATCGGGGCGTTCGCCCACCCGGACGACGGCCAGCGTGGGGACAACGCCCTTTTCCCGCAGTGCGGCGCAGCGGGCGGCATTTGCTTCGTTCATGGCGGCCACGACGGGCGCACCCTTCAAAATGGTAGACATATACGTTCCCTTTCTATGCATCAGGCCCGCAGGCGGCTTGCCACGGACTGGTAGACTTCGTCGGCCAGCGGCAGATATTCTGCCAGCATCCGGGCCGCTTTTTCGTCCAGCGCGGCGGCATGGGCGCGGTCCGTCATGAGCTTTGTGTTGATGGCGACATTCAGAGCCGACGCCTGAAGTGCGGCCTTGCAGAACAGCACCGCACAGCCTGCGTCTGAGACAGCCAGCACGCTGCCCTTTTCGGCGTAATCGGCCGCAAGGCGGATGCCCTCACAGCAGGCGTCCATGATGTCCAGCGGCACGGCGCAGGCCCCGTCCAGCGCCTCGGCCAGCACAGCGGCCTTGCGGGCCTGCTGTTCGGGCGTCTCTCTGGGCAGGCCGTAGGCCGCCGCCAGAGGCGTGAATGCGTCGGCGTCAGCCTGCACGAGGGCTTCCAGCCGTTTGCACAGTGTTTCAGCACGGGCATTCAGCGCCAGGATCTCTTCTTCCACGGCAGAGTATTTCTTTTTGCCGGTGGTGAGATTCCCCACCATATTGCCCAGCGCGACGCCTGCCGCGCCCACGAGGGCCGCTGCGCCGCCGCCGCCCGGGGCGGGGGCTTTGCTGGCAAGCCGGCTCAGAAAGTCCTCACAGCTCAGTTGTGTCAAATCCAAAGTAAAGTCCTCCCTCTGTCACGAATCCGTCCAGTTTTTCGTCATGGGCGTCCACTGCCGCCACGTCCACCCGCTGGGCCTCAAAGGCCACGCCCAGTTTCACAGCCCGGGTGCAGCGGGGGAGATAGCGGTCATAATAGCCTTTCCCCATCCCGACGCGGCGGCAGGCGGTGTCAAAAGCCGTGCAGGGGACCAGCACGAGGTCGAGCTGGTCTGGCCGTAAAATCTCCGACCGGCTCAGAATGGGCGTGCGGATGCCGTAAGTACCCACTTCCCAGCCGTCCGGTCCCGGTACGGCGGCTGTCAGCGAAAAGCCCTCGCCGCAGACGGGGTATGCCAGCGTTTTGCCCTGCCGGGCCGCTTCCACAGCCAGCGCCGAGAGGTCGGCTTCGCCGCCGAAGGCCGCGTAGAGCAGGATGTTTTCTGCCTTTTTGAAGCAGTCCAGAGCCATGATGCGGGCGCAGAGAGCGGCGTTGGAATGGGTGCGCTCGTTGTCCGACAACGCCCGGCGGGCCGCAATGCCCGCTTTGCGCTGTGCGGCTTTTTGCTCCGTGATGGTCATGGCAATGCGCTCCTTTCTGCACCCGGTGGGCAAATCTGCACAAAAACCGGGACGGATTTTTGTTATAATAATAAGCGCTGAGCGCAGAAAAAGCAAGGCTTTGGCAGGATGGGTGAAATATCTTCATCCAACCGAAAAGAAACGAATCAAACCGTATCGGTTTGTGCGAAATGCTGTTGAAGAAATCCACGATGTCTGGTATCATGGAAATAGACGGGCCGGAATGAGCGGACGCCCGCGCGAACTGATTTTTTGCATCAGAGAGAGGGGTAAATAGTATGTACAACGATATGATGGATACCATCGGCCTCGTGGAAAAGGCCGACCCGGAGCTGGCTGCGGCCATGAACCGTGAGCTGACCCGCCAGCGAGAAAATATCGAGCTCATCGCCAGCGAGAATATCGTCTCGCCCGCCGTCATGGCCGCCATGGGCAGCATCCTCACCAACAAGTACGCCGAGGGCCTGCCCGGCAAGCGCTACTACGGCGGCTGTGCCTATGTGGATGAGGTGGAGAACATCGCCATCCAGCGCGCCTGCAAGCTGTTCGGCGCAAAGTACGCCAACGTCCAGCCCCACTCCGGCGCACAGGCCAATCTGGCCGTCTACTTCGCCCTGCTCGATCTGGGCGATACCGTTATGGGCATGGACCTGTCTCAGGGCGGTCATCTGACCCACGGCTCTCCGGTGAATATGTCCGGCAAGAACTATCACTTCGTATCCTACGGCGTCGGCGAAGATGGCCGCATCGACTATGCTGAGCTGGAGAAGCAGGTCAAAAAGGTCCGTCCCAAGATGATCGTGGCAGGCGCTTCGGCCTACCCCCGTGCCATCGACTTCGAAAAGCTGGCTGAGATCGCCCACGGATACGGGGCCTTCCTGATGGTGGATATGGCCCACATCGCGGGCCTCGTGGCTGGCGGGATGCACCAGAGCCCGGTGCCTTACGCCGATGTCGTGACCACCACCACCCACAAGACCCTGCGCGGCCCCCGCGGCGGCCTCATCCTGACCAATAATGCCGTGCTGGCCAAGCGCATCAACTCCGCCGTCTTCCCCGGCACCCAGGGCGGCCCGCTGGAGCACGTCATCGCGGCCAAGGCCGTCTGCTTTGGCGAGGCACTCAAGCCCGAGTTCAAGGACTACGCCCGCAAGATCGTGGAGAACGCACAGGCCATGGCCGCTGAACTGCAGGCTCGCGGTGTCAAGCTGGTGTCCGGCGGCACCGACAACCACCTGATGCTCCTCGACCTGCGGGACGAGGAATGCACCGGCAAGGAGCTGGAAGCCCGCCTCGACAGCGTCCACATCACCGCCAACAAGAACACCGTCCCCGGCGAGACCCGCAGCCCCTTCGTGACTTCCGGCGTCCGTCTGGGTACTCCGGCTGTCACCACCCGGGGCATGGGCGAGGCCGAGATGAAAGTCATTGCGGACTGCATCGCCGACTGCATCTGGCACTACGACGAGAAGAAGGACGACATCTCCGCCCGTGTACTGGCCCTGACCAAGGCTTTCCCCCTGTACGAATAAAACATATAACAAAGAGGCCCTGCACTGTCGTACAGGGCCTCTTTACTGTCTTATGAAAGGAAAATTATTCCAGCCGCAGGGTCTGACATGCTTTGCTTTTTGTATCTGGTAGGATGGAATAGAGGACAGGCCCCGAGGGCGCTGACTCTGAACGAGGAACAAAAAACTTCTCACCAGCGGAAAGGAAAGGATACTATGAGTAATTATCAGATGCAGATGCCTGCCCAGTATACATCCATCGGGGACGACGAAATGGTGCTGCTCTGCGGCGGCGAGACCACGGCATGGCAGACGTTCCAGGACATTGGCCGTGTGCTGAACTATGTGGCGCGCATTTTCTCGGCGGGCAGCTCCATCGTCAACAATGTGGTCACCATCGTCAATTATTTCAATAAGCTCGAAGACCTGCTCCCGGTCATCGGGGAAGTGTGAGGCGCGGACGCGATAAAAGAAAAGAGGCTGTTGCAGTGCAACAGCCTCTTTGTGTGTTATAGCTTAGTAGTGCAGCTTGTCAGCGGTCAGTGCCTCGAGTACGGGCAGCATGGCAGCAGCCTCAGCCTTTGCGGCGGGCAGGTCCATGTCGCGGTAGTTGCCGCACTCCACCTCGCTTGCGCCGGGGACATCGCCCTCAAACGCAGCCATGAAGCGGAAGGACTCCACCGTCAGGCTCAGCGCCTCGGCGGGGGTCAGGCCCCGGGTCAGCAGGTAAAAGCCGGTGCGGCAGCCCATGGGGCCGACGTAGATGACGCCGTCCTT
>ENA-OZHJ01000345-OZHJ01000345.1-human-gut-metagenome-genome-assembly--contig:-NODE-345-length-24383-cov-13.791598_pt1 | contig 24383 bp, 18 predicted proteins | sample MGYA00244663_ERZ653672 | MGnify/ENA primary metagenome ERZ653672 (study PRJEB26926, sample SAMN06165215) | human gut metagenome | biome: ENVO:00009003; feature: ENVO:2100002; material: ENVO:00002003... | reverse complement strand
AAACTGTGTTAAACTACTTTTATTGTAGCTTGACACAGTTTAGTTTACACTCTCCTAATTTGACACGTGATATGTTTGGTTGGGCACCACCTTCGCCTTTCTTGATAAATGTATCTCGACTTGCCATTAAGAAATAAAACAAAAACCAATTATAAACAACATAGGGAGTACAGCCACAACACGCTTGATTGGTAGTTAATTCCTTGCCTACAATAGCCAACTTTCCTATTGTAGCTCCATACATGGCAATAAGAACGTCACCTATTTTGTTCATACGTAGAGAGCATTCTTGAAAAGCTCTCTGCGTTATTTTTTCTTCTGTATCATATATGGCACCATTGTTCAACTCCCCTGTTTTAAGCCACAAAATATTGCCTCCATAATAATCTTGGTTGCTGCGCTGAGGTGTAGAACCTGCGCCCCAATCTCCAATTTGTCCCATTCTTGCCCAAGTCCAACTATTAGGGATTTCAAAGGGAATTTGCTCAGTTATATCCAAACACTTTTTGCCTATCTGCTCATAATACTTGTTATCGTCACCACGAAAGATAACAGAATCGTTGAGGGCAGACTTCTTTAGCTTGCCCTCTTTTACGAGTTTCTGCTTCTCTGTCTTTATTTGTTCAAACAGTTCTTGCGCTGTGCCTTCTTCTGTTATTTGAGGTACGAGCTTGCCTTGTATAGCCTCTTGTAGAATAGACTTCTTAAGAGTTGTTTTTATATTTGAATCAAGAATCTCTTTTTTACTTTGGAATGTTCCATATCTTTCAATTAGAGGAATAATATTTTCTATTTCATGTACAATCCTTTTTTGTTCATTTACAGGTGGAATTGGTATTAAGCGAGGTTTCATATTCTCCATAGAAACATGAACCATAGTACTTCCTGTTGTTGATGCTTTTACTTGCGTCTTATCAAACAAGAAGAAATAATACAAGTATTCTCTAAACAAAATCATTGAATTAAACTTGATATTCCAAATATGATAATGAAATATCGTTTTATCACCATTCCATATTTGAGGACCAAAAGAAGCAGACCACGCATAAAGCAAGTCGCCATTATAGCAATACTTGTCTTCTGGCAATTCTAAGTCTGAATAATACCACTCGTTATTTGTAAAGAAGTTACCAACACGAAGTACTTTGTATTTTCCTTGTGGCAATAGCTCTTCTTTTTTATATGCCCTACCATTTACAAAAGTTATAACATCTTGCATTCTGCACCATTCCCACCCTTGTGGTATCTCAAACGGCACTTCCTCATCAATGCATTTCACCTCTCCCGTAGCAAGCATCTTCTCATAATAGGAACTCATAGAACAAATTTATGTCTATTTTATTAGGACAACATAATGTTTCACTAATAAACAAATAGAAATGGAATTTGAAAAATTTGAAGAGTTCCTAAGCCAAGGCAATATGGCTAAGAACACGATTTCGGCATATCTGTATGCCGTGAAGGAGTTTGGCTCTCGACACAAAGAGTTGAACAAGAGAAACTTGTTGGTTTACAAGACCTACTTGATTGAGACTTACAAACCAAAGACGGTGAACCTCCGTATTCAGGCGTTGAACAAGTACCTTGTATTTGTGGGCAAGACGAAACTCCGCTTGAAGTCGGTCAAGGTACAGCAGCGTTCGTACTTGGAGAATGTCATCAGCAATGCCGACTACACTTTCTTGAAGAACAAGTTGAAGAAGGAAGACAACTTGGAGTGGTACTTTGTGGTGCGTTTCTTGGCTGCGACTGGTGCCAGAGTGAGTGAACTTGTGCAAATCAAGGTTGAGCACGTGCAAGTAGGCTATTACGACATCTACACCAAGGGTGGCAAGATACGGCGTATCTATATCCCCAAGACATTGCGCACGGAAACAGAAAAGTGGTTGCAGACACTCAACCGTACAAGTGGCTATCTCTTTCTCAATCGCTTTGGCGAGCGCATCACGACAAGAGGCATATCACAGCAATTGAAGAACTATGCGGTGAAGTATGGCTTGAATGAGAAAGTGGTGTACCCTCACTCGTTCCGCCATCGTTATGCCAAGAATTTCTTGGAGAAGTTCAACGACATTGCCCTGCTTGCAGACCTTATGGGGCATGAAAGCATCGAAACAACACGTATCTATCTGCGAAGAAGCAGCATGGAGCAACAGGAAATAGTTGATAAGGTTATCACTTGGTAAAATGCCTATAAAGGTTCATTGGAATAAGAGTAGAAAGAGATGCAGGTCTCTTTCTGCTCTATTCATGTAAAACGTATGACATCAATACATATAGGCTTACATACGTCTTTGTATTGATACTTCTTTGTCAAATAAGACCTAACATTCGTTAGACTCTTTGTTGGACGAATGAGACGAAAAGATATGCAATGATTAGACTGATTAGACCAGCTGATCATTGCATATTTTTTTCTTTTGACATCCTTTTTTTTCGCTTTACCTTTGCTCATGGATTTCAGAACCATCGCCGAGTTCTGAAGTTCGTGGACATTCCTGTGTATGCCATGTTGTAAGTGGGACATAAGAATGATATTGCCATCCACTCGCTCTTTGACAAGGTTGAAACAACAAGAATGATGGTCTTTTGCCATGAAAATCACATTTTGTATTCAAAACATAGTATTAACCATTTTAATAGTTATAGCATATGAAAAAAACTAATGAAAAGGTTGTCGGTAGCAAGGCTGCTGCCAACATGGTGGCATCTAATGTTGCCAATCATGAGAACGCCATCCGGGTGATGGTATTTGAGTGCTCTGAGTTCGGATGCATCCGCATCTTGACCGACGAGAAAGGTGAGCCTCAGTTTTGCGGAAATGACGTGTGCAAAGCTCTTGGATATGACCAGGCCCGCAAAGCTATCTTGCGCCATGTGAAGCCTACTGACGGTACGAAACGTACCGCGAGTGTGACTATACGAAGAAACGGATCTGTGTTTGAACAAAAACGCAGTTTGCATTTCGTCAACGAGAGCGGATTCTATGCGCTGGTGCTTGGCTCGAAGCTCCCCACAGCGCAGCGGTTCAAGCACTGGGTCACCTCGGAGGTGCTGCCGCAAATTCGCAAGACGGGTGGGTTCATTCCGCTCCACGAAGGCGAGAGCGATGAGGCGGTCGTCCGCAAGACTGAGGAGATTCTTCGCAAGACGCTGCGGGAGAAAGATTCCTTCATAGCCCAGCAGGACAAGCTCATCAGCGAGCAGAAAGTGCTCTTGGAGCAAAAGAACAGACGAATCGCTGAGCAGGATGTGGAAATCGACCGACTGCTGCCCAAGGCTCTCTACACCGACAGCGTGCTCGAAAGTATCTCGTGCTACACCACCACGCAGATAGCCAAGGAGCTGGGCATGACGGCACAGGAACTGAACCGCTGGCTCTGCGCAGAACGTATACAGTACTACCAGAGCGGACAGTATATGCTCTATGCCGACTATGCCCACCGCGGACTGGCGAAGAGCCGAACCCACTATGACCTCTTTGTGGGAAGAGACACCGTGCTAACCCGCATGTACCTCGTGTGGACGGAGAAGGGACGGGAGTTTATTCATCTGAGGGCTAAAGGAGTTAGGGAGTTAAGGAGTTAAGGAGTTAAGGAGAATACTCAGGAGTTAAAGGAGTTAAGGAGTTAAAGGAGTTAAGACAACAGTCTTATTGCTTGAAATCAAACATTAAAACATTGCCCTCTAAAGGCATTTGTCTTAACTCCTCAGCGACCGCAGGAGCGATAACTCCTTAACTCCTTTAACTCCTTAGAAAGATAACTTCCCTTAACTTCCGAAAATACGAAACTTCAATTACAAACTAAACATTAAAAAACATGGAAACAATGATCATGAAAGTAGTGATGCAGGGAGAGACTTCCCTCGTCGATTCGCAGAAGAGTGAGAACGGGAAACTCGCCAAGTGCAACATCGTGTTGCAGGAGTTTGGCGGAAAGTTCGAAAACCAGTTTGCCGCGGTGATGCTTGGCAAGGACGCACAACTTAGGTTCTATGCCGGAGAGGTGGTCGTGGTGAAACTGCGCTTTCAGACCCATGAGTATCAGGGACAGGTGTATCAGGACATCCTGGTGCAGGACATCGAAAAAATAATTAAACATTAAACTAATATGGCTTTTGGAATATCACAAAGCGTAAGGAGCAGGGAGGTGCAAGTATGCACCCCCGAGCTCTTCCACCAGGCTACTAAGAGCAGCAGGGTGAAGGACGTCTGCGCACAGATAGAGGACGCACTGGAGCGCAAACGCCGGGGAGAGATAGGGCAGGAAGACTACGACACGATGAAGACACGGCTCAAGAGCCAGTTGCCCATACTCACGCCCCACGCCACCTTTCGCAATGGCCGACGACTCAATGCCGACGCCATACCCAGCGGACTCAGCATCTACGACAAAGACCACATCGCCGACCCCAGGGGATGGTGGAAAGCAAAGAGCGAAGAACTGAGAGTGAAGAATCCTCAGGTGCTGGCGAGAATACTGCTCGTGCACGTCACACCGTCGTTGGAGGGCCTCAGGCTCGTTTTCGTCATGCCAGAGGGCATGAACCTGGCAGAGGCTCAGAAGTGGATGTCGCAACAGCTCGGCGACGAGGAGTACGACGTGTGCGTGAAAGACCTGGCACGGCCGTCGTTCATCGTGCCCGAAGAATACATCCTCTTCATCGACGAGGCACGGCTCTTCGCCCCTTTGCGAAGCTCTTCCGGCATGGACGAGAGAGGCTCCAACGGTGATGCTGCTTCTCAGGCGAATACCAGCGTAAATATCAACCCTAATCCTAAACTTAACGAACATGAATCCGAACATGACCCTAAACCCCAAGTTGCAACGAATCAAGAACATCGACCTGAGAGCGACAATAGCTCTGCTGCTCTTCCTGCTGGCACTGCTGTTGAGTATGCCCAGTCTGCTAATAATGATTGTGCTGATGATCATCATCTCGGCAATCATGGAGTGGATCAAGATCATGGCGGAGAGGAGAGACGACAAGACTTCGCCCAAGAATACGATGGAATCTCCTACGAGGCGATAACAAGCAAGCTCGTAGAACTGCTCGGAGGTGAGCCACAGCACGGTTCGCGCAACTCGTTTATCTTCACGCTGAGCTGCTATCTGCGCTATCTGTGCGACGACAACGCCACGTGGATCAAGCAGGTGATACCCACCTTCGGCGAGGAGAAGAAGCGAGCCTTCACCACCGTCGACAGTGCTTGTCAGAGGAAGCAGTCGCACCGCATGCCCATGATTGTGCGCAAGGCCATCAGCCTGTGCCAGCAAGAGCAGGCAAGGGGGAAAGCCGCCGACTATGATGCCGACGAGTTTGGCGACATCCTGAACCCCGACTCCTACTTCTATCGCATACACGAGATGCCTCAGAAACTGCCCCGCCTCATCCGTCTGCTCGTGAGCAAGACGCCTGCCATCTACCAGCCTGCCGTGTCGCAAGCCGTCTTCCCAGCCCTGGCAAGCCATCTGTGCGACACCCGCTTCCGCTACATCGACAACGTGGAGCATGAGGCCACGCTGATGAACATCCTCTGTGCTCCTACGGGAAGCGGCAAGGAGAGCATCACCCAGCCCATCAACCGCATCATGGCGGACATCAGGGCACGCGACGCCCAGCAACGTGAGCGGGAGAGGGCATGGAAGGACGAATGTAACCGCAAAGGCTCCAACAAGGACAAGCGAGAGCGACCCGAAGGACTCGTCATCCAGGAGGTGAACATCGACATGACCAACCCTGCCTTCGTGCTGCGTATGAAGGAGGCAGAACGCCACTTCCTCTATGCCAAAGTGAATGAGCTGAACCTCTTCGATGCCCTCAAGGGCAAGACCAACCAGCACTTCCGCATCATGGAGCTGGCATTCGACCTGGGCAACTATGGACAAGACCGAGTGGGCGTGCAGTCGGTGACCGAGACCGTGAAGGTGCGCTTCAACTGGAATGCCTGTTGCACACCGAAGAAGTGTCGTGACTACTTCCGAAGGGTGGTGACCGACGGACCCGTGAGCCGCATCTCGTTTGCCACCATCGAGCGACGCCCGTGCGGATCGGAGATTCCCGTCTATGGCTCCTACGACGCCGCCTTCGACGAGGAACTGAAACCCTACATCGACAACCTGTTGAAAGCCCGCGGACTGGTGGACTGCCCCCAGGCTCTCAAGCTCGCCCGCAAGCTGATGGAGGAGAACGCTGAGTTTGCCCGTCTGTCGCAGAACTATGTGTTCGAGAACCTTTCCTTCCGTGCCAACGTCATCGCCTACCTCAAGGCCTGTGTGCTGTATGTCGCCAACGGCATGAAGTGGGAGAAGTCGATAGAGGACTTCGTGCGCTGGAGCGAGCGTTACGACCTGTGGTGCAAGCTGAAGCTCTTCGGACAAATGATCTACGATGCCGATGGCGAGCAAGACAAGGTGAGCCGCACAGCACCCAATGGTCCTAAGAACCTGCTTTCGCTCTTGCCCGACGAGTTCACCATGGACGACTATGTGAAGGTGCGGCGTGCTCAGGGCTTCGACAACGACAATGCCAGGCGCATCAGGGATGCCATACACCAATGGGTGCACCGTGGATATGTGGCTAAGGTGGAAGGTGCTGACACTGACACTGACAGTCCGATTTTCCGCAAAGTGAAGTTCTTGAAAGGATGAGAGTTTTTCATAAAAATACTAAACATTAAACGTTATCTTAGAGATGGAAATCATATTGAAACGCATAGCCAAGAGAGCTACTTACACCATCGGCCGACTGTATATCCTGCCCGATGGAAGTGTGGAACGAGAGTTGATACCCGGCAGGAGGAGGGACGACAAGCGCACTGTGCGCTGCCGTGTGGACGAGAGCCTGCTCACCACAGAGCATTACTTCTGCGACACCCTGAGCCTACATGGCGCAACCTGCTGGGCATTCCGCTTGCCCCGAGGGAGGTGGATGTTCGCCACGGCAGGGTGTCGGGCAAGATGGCCCGCAAGGTGCAGGGCAAGACGGCTATCCCCGAAGGCTCTTACACCGTGGTGGTGAGCAAGTCGCCACGATTCAAGAGATGGTTGCCCCTACTCGTGGGCGTGCCCCTCTTTGAGGGCATACGCATCCATGCTGGCAACTATCCTGACGACACGCAGGGCTGCATCCTGGTGGGCGAAAACAAAATGGTAGGTATGGTGGTGAACTCGCAACAGTGGTTGCGCCAACTCATCGACCTCATCACCCAGGCTCAGCAGAATGAAGAGAGCATCTGGATCACCGTGGTGTGAAGGGGAGGGTGCGTTTAGGCTTGCCTGTCTCGGTGAGGGGCAGGCGGTCGATGTGCAGAAACTCCCGTGGCACCCAGTATTTGGGCAGGGTGTTTCTGCATATTTCTTCAATGTGGGTCAGGTCGGTCGACTCGGTGAGGAGGATGGCCTTTTCGCCCAGCATCTCATCTTGTTTCTTGACGATCATGAAGGGCGCCGACAGGTGCGGACGCAAGGCTTCCTCCACCTCCTCTATCTGAATCTTGATGCCTCCACTGCACACCACGTTGTCCTTGCGGCCCTTGATGCGGAAGAGCGTCTTGCCCGTTCGGTCGTCGGTGCGTAGCTGGGCGATGTCGTTGGTGACAAGGGGTTCGGCACATACCTCGGGGGCGTCGATGACAAGGCATCCGTCGGCATTGAGGCTTATGCCTACGCCGTCGAAGGGGGTATACCAGAGGCTGGCGTCGGGCCCGTTGAGGCGGCGCAGGGCGATGTGCGACAGGGTCTCGGTCATGCCATAGGTGCTCCATACGGCATTGGGCAGGGGCTTGATCATCTGTGCCAACTCGTCGCTGATGGCTCCTCCGCCTATGATGAGGTGACGGATGTGCATGAGCCGTTCGCGCTCGCAGGGCACTTTCAGGGTGTTGTACACCTGCATGGGCACCATGGCGGCAAAGGTGAAGCTGGGCAGGGCATCGTCGGCCAGGGGATGGCTGCTCGGGCGCACGGAGGTGAGCCGAAGGTCCCGCTGGAGACTTCGCACCACCATCATCTTGCCTGCGATATAGTCGAGGGGCATGCAGAGCAGGGCGGTGTCGTCCGGCTTCAGTCCTAAGAAGTCGCAGGTGATGCGGGCTGAGTTGAGCATCCGCCTCTTCTCCACCATCAGGGGTTTGGGTTTGCCCGTAGAGCCGCTGGTGTGTACCAGAATGCGGGGGTTGTCATTGTGCCATTCGGCAAGAAATTTGTTCAGTTCCATAAGGGGAATGTTTTCCGAAATCAACCATTAACAAAGATCTTCTCTCCTCTGATTTCCAAAGGCATGGGGATGTTGTCGGTGAAGAGTTGTCCGGTGCCAAGGCCCTGAGGCATGGAGACCCCGGGACCATAAGTCTTGGCGCAGAAATGGGCGATGGCACTGAGTCCCACGTTGCTCTCCAAGGCCGATGTGATCCAGCTTCTGATGCCCCGTTCGCTTGCCATTTGTATCCATTCGCGGCATCCGTAGATGCCTCCGTGGAGCGAGGGCTTCAGCACGATGTATTGAGGGTGTATGGTGTCGAGCAATGCCTGCTTCATCGATCGCACGTTCACGCCGATGAGCTCCTCGTCGAGGGCGATGGGCAGGGGTGACTCACGGCACAGGGCAGCCATCTTGGGCCACTGGTGCTGGCGTATGGGCTGCTCTATGGAGTGGATGTCGTACTGTGCCAAGGCTTCCAGTCGGCTCATGGCATTTTCGGGCGTGAAGCCACCGTTGGCATCCACGCGCAATTCTATCTGCTCCTTGCTGTACACCTGGCGTATGCGCTTGATGAGGTCGAGCTCCTTGAAGAAGTCGATGGCGCCAATCTTCAGTTTCACGCAGTGGAATCCGCTCTTCAGCTTCTCCTCCAGTCGGGCGAGCATCTCGTCGTAGGTGCCCATCCATACCAGTCCGTTGATGGTGATGCCCTCCTCGCCCCGTGCGAAGGGCGTGTCGTAGAGGCTTGCCAGGTACGTCGCCCATGCCGGCACGTCGATAGCGGGGCACTGACGGAAGAAGTCGGCAAAGGCGGTCTCCAGTCCGAAGGTGATGCTGGGGTAGGCACGTATCATGTCGTAGGGTATGCGCCCCATCTGTTCCACCATCTGGCACACCTGTCGGAGCGTGAGCTCGTATTCGGGCTTGGCGTCGCAGCTCAGGTCGGGCAGGGTGGCACATTCGCCCACGCCCCTGATGCCCGGATGTTCTGCCGAGGTGAGGGTGAGGTAATAACTGTGCCGGGTGGTGTAGACACCCCGTGAGGTTCCGGCAGGCTGCTTGAAGTGGAGCGTGCGCTCCGATATGTCGATCTTGTACATCTTTATTTTTTTTTGAAGGAGAATTTTCAGGAGTTAAGGGAGTTAAGGAGTTAAAGGAGTTAAGACAACAGTCTTATTGCTTGAATTCAACCCCACAAAGGCATTTGTCTTAACTCCTCAGCGACCGCAGGGAGCGATAACTCCTTAACTCCTTAACTCCTGAGAAAAACTCCTTTAGATCTTTATTTTTTCTTCAGCTCATAGAGGTCCTTGCGGCGGTCGCGCAGGTTGCGCACGGCACCATAGGTGTGGAGCTCGTTGAGCAGGTTGAGGTCAACGTCGGATACGAGAATCATCTCGGTGTTGGGCGTAGCCTCCGATCGCTTGCCGTCGTTGGGGAAGGCGAAGTCGCAAGGCGTGAACACGGCGCTCTGAGCATACTGTATGTCCATGTTGTGCACACGGGGCAGGTTGCCCACACTGCCCGCAATGGCCACATAGCACTCGTTCTCGATGGCACGGGCCTGGGCGCATACACGCACACGGGAGTAGGCGTTCTGGGTATCGGTCATGAAGGGCACGAAGAGTATCTGCATGCCGTCTTGAGCCATGAGGCGTGAGAGCTCGGGGAACTCCACGTCGTAACAGATCACGATGCCTATCTTGCCACAGTCGGTGTCGAAGGTCTGGATGCGGCTTCCACCGGTAAGACCCCAGCACTTCTGCTCGTCGGGGGTGACATGGATCTTCTCGTACATGTCCACACTTCCGTCGCGTCGGCACAGGAAGCCCACGTTGTAGAGGGCACCGTCGTCCTTGACGTAAGGCATACTGCCCGTGATGATGTTGATGTTGTAGCTGATGGCAAGCTCACGGAACCGGTCGCGTATCTGCTCGGTGTATTGTGCCATCTGTCGGATGCTCTGTGCCTCGCCCATATTGTTGAACTTAGCCATCAGAGGGGCGTTGAAGTATTCGGGGAAGAGGATGAAGTCGCTCTTATAGTCGCTCACCGAATCGACGAAGAACTCCACCTGCTCGAAGAGGTCGTCGACGGAGGCATAGGGGCGCATCTGCCACTGCACGAGACCGATGCGCACGGTGGGCTTGCGGTCTACATAGGAGTCCGTAGGTGGCTGATAGTAGATGTTGTCCCACTGCAGCAGGGTGGCGCAGTGTTCGCTCTCCTCGTCGCTGGGCAGATAGTTGCGTATCACACGGCGCACGTGGAAGTCGTTGGACAGCTGGAAGGTGAGCACGGGGTCGTAGATTTCACGGCTGCGCACTTTCTCGATGTACTCCTTGGGGCGCATCTGGTCGGCATACTTGTGATAGTTGGGTATGCGTCCGCCAAACATGATGGCCTTGAGGTTGAGCTTCTCGCACAGCTCCTTGCGGTATTCGTACATGCGTCGGGCCAGTCGGAGGCCACGATAGTCGGGGTGGATGAAGACCTCGATGCCATAGAGGATGTTGCCGTTGGCATCGTGGGTGTTGAAGGTTTCATTGCCTGTCACCTGGGCATAGGTGTGGTCGCCCTTCACCATGTTGTAGTTGACGATGATGGAGAGGGCGCAGCCCACGATCTTGTCGTCGACGATGATGACTACCTGACCTTCGGGAAAGATGGTAATGAGCTTTTTGATTTGAGAACGTGTCCAGAAAACGTCCGAGTCGGCATAAATGCGCTTGAACGATTTCGCCAGTTGGTCGTAATCCTCCATGTGGAGGTTGCGCAAACTTACTTTTTCGATTTTGCGTGTTGAGTCCATTGTTTTCTACTGTTATTGACTTATTCGGGTGCAAAATTACAGCAAAAAACTGATATAGAGAAAGAAAAGAGAAAGTTTTTTGAGGAGTTATTTTTAAGGAGTTAAGGAGTTAAGGAGTTAAAGGAGTTAAGACAAATGCTTTAGTGGACTTAAAATTAAACATTCCTTAGAGGCTGTTGTCTTAACTCCTTTAACTCCTTTAACTCCTTAAAAACAACTCCTTTATATGCTAAAATCCACATTCTGCCTGTGGGATAGCCTCGTTGTGGTCGTTGAGGTAGAGCAGAGGGGCGGGACGATAGGCAGGGCTCGCCAACGACTCGTGCTCTTGGCGGAAGCGCGTACTGATGCCCCCGATGTTGAGCATGGTGTGGAAGGCGGAACGGCTGCTCTGTGCCTGCTTGTGGCGGTTGGCGGAGAGGGCCTGTGCCACGGCTGGCTCCTGATGCTGGAAGCTCTGCGATGTCCATACCAGGAAGGGCACATGCAACTCGTACTCCGAAGCTCGGGGCGAAGCATGAAGGAAGAGCTTGTGACTGTCGTCGAAGATGTTCTCGCCATGGTCGCTCGTATAGAGCATGGCGCTCATGCCTCCGTGTGCTCTCAGGCGCTCTATCACCCCACTGAGCACAAGGTCGGTGTAGCGGATGGTGTTGTCGTAGGCGTTGATGAGGTCGGGACGGTTCTCCTTCTTGGCCTCGCAATGCGTGTCGGGCTGGAAATGCGCCATCTGTCGGGGATAGCGGTCCATGTAGTTGAAGTGAGAGCCATAGGTGTGGAGCACGATGAACTCCTTCTTGCGCTTCCGGGCCAGTATCCTGTCGAGGATGGGCAGCAGGTCGGCATCATAGTAGTTGCCGTCCTTGCCCGGGGCTTCGGCCAGCTCACGTCCAGCGGGGTTGGCATCGCCCGTCTTGAGGAAGAGCCACTGGTCGGCCTGTTCGCCCAGGAAGTCGATGAACGAGTGGTTGGGGCGCTGATTGCTCAGAAACACGGTGTGGAAGCCTGCCTCACGGAAGGCCTGCAGGATGCCTTTCTCGTGGAAGAGACGCTCGAAGTCGGAGGCCGAAGCCTGCGAGAGGAGCATGGGCACACTCTTGTGGGTGGTGTTCGACTGGGTGGTGACATCGCTGAACGTCACCAGTCCCGGGGTCTTGCTGAGCCGTGGATTGGTGTCGCGCTGATAACCATAGAGACTGAAGTTCATGGCTCGTGCCGTCTCGCCTATCACCATGACGTAGACCTCGCAGGAGTCCTCGGGATGGGACGGCCTGGCATCGAAGCGGAAACGGGCAGATGCCTCCTTGTAGTGGATGGAGGCGTTGTTGCGCTTCACGGCAAGGTAGAGGTTATAGAACACGTTGACGGGGTAGAGGTCGTTGAGCACGCTATATTGTGGGGCATGATGGTCGTCGAGCTGTGTGTTGTCGGAGGGACGGGAGAGACAGGCCGTGGCAACAAAGATGCATCCCACGATGGCCAAGGCTGAAGCCCACAGGGCATATCGCTTTCTGAGGGCAGAGGACAGCACGGGTGCCTTCTTGCTCCGTATGGACACCACGCCCAGGATGAGCAGGGGCAGATAGAGGATGAAGACACTCGCCACGCCAGGAATGAGGTTGTCGAGCAACTCCATGGCCTCGCCAGGATTGGTGGTTACGAGGTTGAGGAACATATCCACGGCTATGACGCCCTTGCCGAAGAGATAGAGCAACACGATCTGGAAAGCCGCAAAGAAGATGATGGGGAAGAGCCACCACACCATCTTGCCCGGCTTGCGAGAGATGCTCATCAGAGCCATGTAGACACCAAAGGGCAGCACGGTGTTGGCAAGGGCTGCCCATGTGCTGAGGTGCTCGGTGAAACAAAGGGCCACATTGGGCACGGTAAGCGCGATGACGGCATACCAGTATATGATTTTGTTGAATGATTTCATGTTGTGTATTGTTTGCTTTTAGAACGCCTCGTTGATATTGAAGAGGAATCCTCTCTGTCCGCCCTTGCCGAAACCATAGTCGAGACGCACGTTGACGTTCTTCTTGAATTCCCATCGATAGCCCACACCACAGTTGGGCAGGATGTGACGGCTTCTCATCTGGCTGAACTTGGGGAAGACGGTTCCTGCGCCTATCCAGGCCGTGAGCGAGTTGCGTTTCCACACGTGCTGGCGAAGCTCGACGGTGGCTTCTATCATGTGCTTGTCGCGATATCTTCCCTCGTAATATCCGCGCAGGGCATTGCTGCCTCCTGTCTGTGCCATCATGCCCCACGAGGGATTGCCAAAGTTGAATGTGGAACGAAGGTCCTCGGCCAGTACGGCTCCTCGCCAGGGTTGCTGGTAGGCGTTGAGCTGCAGCTCGGTGGTGCTGAAGGCATAGTCGTTGCCCATGAAGCGCGGACGGAACATCTGGGTGAGGTTCACGTAATAACCCCGGTGGGGATAGGTGAGGTTGTCACGGTTGTCGAACATGAAGGTGAATCCCACGCCATAGTTGTCGGTATGTCGGTCCATTCCCGCCAAGAGCTCGGGGCGCTCGATGTCCTTGCCGATGATGTAGTCGTAGGCCACGGAAGGACCGAGGAAGAGGTTGCTGCCAAGGTTCCACAGGAAGCTTCCCTTCACGTGCACCTGCCATCGCTTCATGTCGCTCTCGTTGTCGTCGTTGTCGCCCATGTCGTATCCCATTCCCCAGAACTTGCAGGGGAAGGAATAGAAGTAGAGCGTGTAGACGGCACGGTAACGGTCGTGGGGGAAGATGTGGGTTCCGCGCACACCGAGCAGATAGAAGCCCACCGTGCTGACATCGCCAAAGAGCGACACATTGGAGGGGAGGAGGAGCGTGTCGGCTGGGTCGGAGCGATAGATGCCTGCTGCCACTAAGCCTAAGCCCAACTTGGTGTCGGTGGCATAGTGTGGGCCTCCGATAATGCTGAAGTCGAACCGCTTGTCGTTCTTCTTGTTGGCATCGTTGAAGTAGTCGAGAAAACGGGTGATGAGCGATTTCTTCTTCTCGTCCGCTTTCTTCACTTCCGCCTTCTCGTCCGCCTTCGCTTCCACCTTCACTTCCACATTTTCGTCCACCTTTTTTTCTATTTTTACTTCCTCTTTTTCCATTCCGGTATGTGGCGTGAAGGTAGAGTCAGCCTCCCCTGCCATACCAAGAGTAGGCAAGAGAAGGCATGTAAGGCATGAGAGTAGAAGCTGCTTCATGTGTTATATATATAATAATGTGTAGGGGTGTTTATATGTGATAAACAGTTAGTATACGAGTGCCACGTTGTCTATCCAGAGCGTGTTGCCGGGCGTTCCGATATAGGCTCCGCCATGACTGGAAGAGAACTGCAGGATGAGGTGGGTAGGGGTCTCGTTGGCCGAAGCCCATCCTGTCTCCTTGATGATGACGCTCTTGCCTTTGCTATTACGAGCATAGTCACAATTACGAAGTCCCATGAGCGAGGCGTTATAGCCTGCCATGTGTCGGATGTCGCCATAGTGGATGGTGTAGGTGGCGTCGTTCACCCATCCATTGGTGCTCTTGCTGTACTTCACCACCATGGTGCCCACACGCTTGGCCGTGATGTTGCCGTGGGCATCCTCGTGACGCTTCTGCAGATAGAGGATGGCGACAGCATAGTCGCGTCCTGCCACTTTCGATGCACTGCTGAAGCCGTTCTGCTTGATGCGGGTGGCTGAGTTGGGCAACAGGGTCTTATAGTCGAAACGCACCGCCTTGGGACGATGGGTGAAAGGAATACCCCAGTTGATGGCCTTAGGACCGTCCTTGGTTCCGGTGATGGGTTCGCGCACGTCGCCCAGGAAGAGCGAGCCTGCTGCAAGCACCTTGATATTGATGAGTCCCAATACCTTCACCTTCTCGATATGGGTGACGAGCTTGGCACAATGACCGTTCTCGTGCTTGTCGCGATATACCGAGTTGTTGGTCTTATAGATGCCTGACACGTGGGCAAGCACATTGGAGGTTCCCCAAGGCGAGCCGCCCTTGTTGGTGTAGGGGGTATTGCCATTGATGGTCATCGACGGACCTACGGCATAAACCACCTTCTTGTTTCCGCCTATGATACCTGATTCCTTGATGTTTCTGATAACCCAGTTATCCATGTTTCCATACTTGATGGGTACAATCTTTTCGGCACTTTGCGCTCCCATCGTGCAGGCGAGGCAAAGTGACATTGTCATGCTTAAAATACGATGTTTCATTTCTGTTATAATAAAAAGTGGTTGCAAAGTTAGGAAAATATTTGTATCGTTATAGTTTTCTTACTGTTTAATTATAGTTATTTAAAGATTATTTTGTAAAAATTAAAACTGACGGATGTGGAAAGGTGTAGAGATGTTAGAGTCAATGAGACAAAAATATGCCCAGAACCAACGATGACGAATGGTTCTGGGCATCATGTATATGGGTTTCAACTTCTCTAAACTTAGAAGCGGCGATGTCCGCCTCCTGGAGGTGGTCCCATGGGAGGTCGTCCGCCATTGAAGGGGCGTCCGCGGAAGTCGGGGCGTCCGCCATACATCATCGTCTCGCGTGCCTGCTTGCCTCCGATGATATTCAGTCGGTAGATGACGTGGAGCATGGCATAAGAGTTGATGCTGTTGTACTCGGTATCGGTACGGGCCATGGCAGTAAGGGCACGGCTCAAGGTGCTCTGCTGGTGCAGCAGGTCGTAGAACTGGATCATCACGGTGAGGGGTTTGCCCTTGAGGAAGCCTTGCGAGAGTTGGGCGTTCCAAACCAGTTCGTTGGTGTTCATCGACTGGTCGCTGTATCCTCGTCGGCTGCTCTGGCTCAGGTCTGTGCTCAGGCTCATGCCCCAGGGCATGGTGGCTGTGATGCTCGGTCCGTAAGAGAACTGCCAGGTGTTCATGTTGCTCGATGCCTGAAGCTTGTTGCGGGCATGGTTGTAGTTGAGGGTTCCGTTGAGGTTGACCTCAAGCCAGTTGTTGCGATAGCCCATGGCGATTCGTTCGCCCACCTGAGTCTGCTTGGTGGTGTTCTTCTGCGAGGTCTTCCCGTCGAGGCTCAGATAGCCCACGGCATTGGTATAGGCGAGGGTGGTGAAGGTGTTGATGTTCCATACGCCAGCGCTGTCGATGGCTGTATTGAACATGAAGGCGCCTCGTGCGTTCCAGTTGCCGTTGATGTTTTCGGGCTGTGTGGTTCGTCCACCGGTCTTGTCGTCGTAGGTCACCATGTCGCTGATGCTGTTGCGTGTCATCGAGAAGTTGACGAAGGTCATCAGGGCTCGCTGGTGCTTCTCTATATAGTCGTTGTAGAAGAGTCGGAAGTTGTGGGTGAACGATGGCTTCAGTCCCGGATTTCCCTTCTTGATGTTGAGCGGATTGCTGTCGTCGGTGATGTCGAGCAGGTCGGTCATGGAGGGTTGCGAGGTGGTTCCGCGATAGTTGACGCGCAGGTTGCTCACCTTGCTAAAACGATAACGGAAGTCGAGGGTTGGTGAGAAGTTGGTGACGTTGCGTGTCGTTTCGATGTGCTGCCCCATATAGTCGTAGATGAAGTTCGACCTCTGTGGCTGGAGCATAGCTCCGAAGCTGAGGTTGTACTTTGGTCGGATGAATCGCATCATGAGCTGCATCTCGTGAATGTAGTTCTTGTACTCGGAGAATCGGCTCTGGTCGCTGTCGAAGTACTCGTCGAGAGGCGAGCGCAGAGTGCCCAAGTAGTTGCCCCATCCACGATACTCGGGAGTGATGGAAGCCCACTGGTTTGCCTCCTCATCGCTGAAGTCGGAGAAGTTGTAGGTGGAACGGTCGGTCTTCGAGTATTTGTAGGTGAACTTATAGCTCAGTTGCAGGAAGGTGGCACGCCAGAGTGGCTCGCTATAGGTGGCCTGCAGAGAGTAGCTGTAGTTGCGGGTAGGCGTCACGTTGTAACGATAAGTGTTGTAGTGGTCGGTCTCGTTGCCGTTGGCCACATCTACAAGGTACATGTAGGCATTGGTGAGTGAGAGGCTGTTGGCATCGGTCTTGCCGTAGCTGGCATCGGTGCGCACGGTGATGTTGCGTCCCATCGCACTGAGTCGGCGATTGTACTGCAACATGCCTCTCAGATTTTCAGACTCGCTATAGCTGATGCTGCTCGACGACTGCAGGTTGACGAGAGCTCCAGCCTGCTGCAACAGACTCTTGCTTGTGCTTACGTCCTCAAGTCCCAGCTCGGCACGTGCTGCGTCCTCGAGCGGGTCGTTGGTGATCTGGTAAGGATCGGCATTAAACTGTGCCGACAAGCTTCGTGCCAGTGCATCGCTGCTCTTGATGGTGAAGGATGGACGGAACATGATATTGGTCATCGTGTCGGGGGTCCATTCCAGGCGGAAACGTCCGTCCCAGCTGTTGCTGCGCGAGAAGTTCTTGGCACGGCTGTTCGAGAAAGACGAGTTCTGGCTCACGAAGTTCTCGGAAGCCACCGTGCTGCTGATGTCTCCATCGCTGTGGTTCCATCTCAGCGAGGCGTCCATCTTGAGCTTGTCCTTGTTCTCGTAGTTGTAGTTCAGACCCAGCATCTTCGAGGCGTTGAGTCCCTGCTTGTTGAATCCCCATCCGCCAGGGCCTCCACCTCCGGGGAATCCCATGTCGTTGGTGTTGTTGGCTGATGCGAACATCATGAGTCGGTTGCGGTCGTTGAAATAAGCCGCCATTCCTCGTTCGCTGTATCGTTGCTTGGTGCCCATGCTGAGGTCCATATTGGCGATGAGTCCCTTGTTCATGCCTCTCTTGACGCCGAAATCGAGCACGGTTTCCTCTTCTCCGTCGTCGATGCCCGTCACCTTAGCCAGGTCGCTCTTCTCGTCGTAGGCCTTGATCTTGTCGATGATGCTGGTGGGCAGGTTCTTCAGGGCCGTCTTGGTGTCGCCGGTCATGAACTCCTTGCCGTCTACGAGGATTTTCTTTACTTCCTTTCCGTTGATTTTGATGCTTCCGTCGTCGCTCACCTCAGCACCAGGCAGGCGCTTCACGAGCTCTTCGATGGTGGAGCCTTCGGGTGTGCGATAAGCCGCAGAGTTGTACACGAAGGTGTCTTCCTTGAGCACCACTTTCTTGGCCATGGCCGTGACGGTGGCGGCCTTGAGCATGATGGCCTCTGCGTTGATGTTTATCTTGCCCATGGCGAGGTTTTTGCCCTGGGTCATCATGATGCGCCTTACGGTGGGCTTGTATCCTACGCTGGTTATCTTGAGCAGATAACTGCCGTCTTCGGGAGCCTGAAGGCTGAAGAGTCCATTCTCGTCGCTGATGGCGCCTGAGATATAGGTGCTGTCCGCGCGTAGCAGTTGTACGGTCGATGCCTCGACAGGGTCGTTGGTTCCCTTGTCGATAATGGCACCCGTGATGAGGTGTTGCTGTGCCTGCATCATCATGGCGATGAATAGCAGGAGCAGGGTGAGTACTGATTTTCTCATTTCTGTATTTTATAGGTTTTTTTATTCGCTTGATAGTTTAGACGCATCCTTTGTGATAAGGTTTAGTCTAAAATGTGTGAAAAGAATGCTAAAAGTGTGTTCTTTTGCATCAAAATGCAGAAAAATACGTACCTTTGCACGCAAGAATTACATTATTTATAATATATTGATAAATTTATGAGTCAGAGAGTCATCATTTCTACCAATCTCGAAAGTGAGATAGCCGAAGCCTTGGCAGAGTGCGAGCACGACAAGATTTTTGTGCTTACCGACGAAACCACAGTTGTCAAGTGCTGGCCTGTTGTGAAAAATTATTTCTCGCTCAAGGATGCGAAGGTCATTACCATTGGTGCTACCGATACGCACAAAGACCTCGACACGATGGTACACGTATGGAAGTCGTTGGGCGAGGGCGGTGCATCGCGCCATTCGTGCATGATAAACCTGGGTGGTGGAATGGTTACCGACTTGGGTGGCTTTGCCGCAGCAACTTTCAAGCGTGGCATCAACTTCATCAATATCCCCACTACGCTCCTCTCGATGGTGGATGCTTCGGTGGGAGGAAAGACGGGCATCAACTTCGGTGGACTGAAGAACGAGATAGGCGTGTTCTGCGACTCCAAGTTTGTCATTCTCGATACTGAGTTCCTGCGCACGCTCGATGCCGAGAACATCTGTTCGGGCTATGCCGAGATGCTGAAGCATGGTTTGATTTCGGACGAAAAGATGTGGGCGGAGTTGGTTGGCTTCGACTTGGCTCATCCCGACTTGCAGCAGTTGCAACGCATGGTGGGCGATAGCGTGGCGGTAAAGGAGCGCATCGTAGAGCAGGATCCTCATGAGCACGGCATCCGCAAGGCGCTCAACTTGGGACATACTTTCGGTCATGCCTTTGAAAGCTGGGCACTGAAACGCAAGCCTGTTCTGCACGGCTATGCTGTGGCGTTCGGTCTGATTCCGGAACTCTATCTGAGTGTGATGAAGACGGGATTCCCAACGGAGAAGATGCGACAGACGGTGAACTTCATCAAGGAGTACTATGGCTCGCTTCCTATCACCTGCGATGACTACGACGAACTGATAGAACTGATGCGCCATGACAAGAAAAATCAGGATGGCATCATCAACTTTACCTTGTTGGGTGGAATCGGTGATATTCGCATCAACCAAAGTGCCACCATCGACGAAATCAAAGAGGCTTTCGACTTCTTCCGTGAAGGATAAAGCCAAAGCGTTATAAAGCACAATAAGTCTTGAGCTTTGAATATTGAGCATTATGAGAGTTATTTGTTTTCTCATAATGATTCAATGTTCAAAGCTCAATTTTTTTTTATGCGTAATGCTCAAGCTCATGTCTTAAGGCGTAAAAAAATCAAAATTTTTCACGCCTTGGCTTGACAAATTTGTTTGTTGCCGTACATGTTCTCGTAATATTTCTGATAGTCGCCAGAGGTTACATTGTCCATCCATTCCTGGTTGTCGAGATACCATTTCACGGTTTTCTCGATGCCCTCTTCGAACTGCAGACTTGGTTCCCAACCCAATTCGCGCTGCAATTTGCGTGAATCGATGGCGTAACGCATGTCGTGGCCTTTTCGGTCGGTGACGTATGTGATGAGGTCGAGGTCTTCGCCCTCCTTGCGGCCGAGAAGACGGTCTACGGTCTTGATCACCACCTTGATGATGTCAATGTTTTTCCACTCGTTGAAACCTCCGATATTATAGGTCTCAGCCACCTTTCCTTCGTGGAAGATGACATCGATGGCACGGGCATGGTCTACCACGTAGAGCCAGTCGCGCACGTTCTCACCCTTGCCATAGACGGGCAGAGGCTTGCGATGGCGTATGTTGTTGATGAAGAGAGGGATGAGCTTCTCTGGGAACTGGTAAGGACCATAGTTGTTGGAGCAGTTGGTCACGATGGTAGGCATGCCGTAAGTATCGTGGAAAGCACGTACAAAGTGGTCGCTGCTGGCCTTGGAAGCCGAGTAGGGAGAATGGGGATTGTACTTGGTGGTTTCTACGAAGAACTCCTCGCCATAAGCCTCGTGGTTCTTGCCACTTGATGCCTTGGTGGAGAATGGTGCTGCCACGCCCTCGGGATGTGTCATCTGCAAGGCGCCATACACCTCGTCGGTAGAAATGTGGTAGAAGCGCTTGCCCTCATAGCCTTCGGGCAGACTCTCCCAGTAGGTCTTTGCTGCCTGCAGGAGCGAGAGTGTTCCCATCACGTTGGTCTGTGCAAAGGTGAACGGATCCTTGATAGAGCGGTCTACGTGGCTTTCTGCAGCCAGATGGATAATGCCGTCTACCTGATAGTCGTTCATCAACTTGAGCATCAGCTCGAAGTCGCAGATGTCGCCCTTTACAAAGGTGTAGTTGGGCTTGTCCTCGATGTCCTTGAGGTTGGCCAGATTGCCTGCATAAGTCAGCTTGTCGAGGTTGATGATGTGATACTCGGGATATTTGTTCACGAACAGACGGACAACGTGTGAGCCGATAAATCCGGCACCGCCTGTGATGATGATATTTCGCTTCATTATATTTATTATTTAAAATGTTACTTAAGGAGGTTTGCAATGCACTGCTGTAACGAGTCAATCCAGTAGGGCACTTTCACGCCGAAGGTTTCCTTGATGGTTCGCTTGTCAAGCACGGAGTAGGCAGGACGGGCCACTGGCGAAGGATATTCCGAGCTGTAGCAGGGCTGTATGTCGCACTGTGTGTGTCCGGCTATGCGGGCTATCATCTGTGTGAAGTCGTACCAGGAGCACACTCCCTCGTTAGAGAAATGATAGATGCCGGTGTATTTGCTCTTGTCGTCGGCCGACTTTATCTTGTCTATGACAGTGAGGATGGCGTTGGCCAGGTCGAGAGCATAGGTAGGAGTTCCGCACTGGTCGAACACTACCTTCAACTGTGGCTTTGTGGCAGTGAGGTTGAGCATTGTCTTGCAGAAGTTCTTGCCAAACTCAGAGTAGAGCCATGCGGTGCGGATGATGACATACTGGCAACCGCTTGCCATGATTTTCTGTTCGCCATGGAGCTTGGTTGTGCCGTATACGCCTGTAGGAGTTCCCTTCTGCTGGGGTCCGCAAGGTACATTGTATGGTTCCTTGCCAAAGACGTAGTCGGTGGAAATCTGCACGAGCAGTCCGCCTGTCTCCTTCATTGCCAAGGCAAGGTTCTCTGGAGCATCGGCATTCAGTTTCTCTGCGAGTGCTGCCAACTTCTCGTCGTTTTCGCAGGCATCCACATTGGTCCATGCCGCACAGTTGATGATGGCGTCTATGTGGTTCTCGCTCACCATCTTGCGTATGGCGTCCATGTCTGTAATGTCGAGGTATGTGGTTTCCACGCCTTCCACCTGGTTCACGTCGGTGAAGAGATAGTGGTCTGTGGTGTTCTTGCTCACGATTCTCATCTCGTTGCCGAGCTGTCCGTTGGCTCCTGTCACTAATATATTCATTTCCTTTTTTTGTTTTGTTGTTGTTTTTTGCTCTGCAAAAATACTACTTTCTGTTGATACAGCCAAGACTTCATTGCTAAAGTTTACTAATGCTCTCTTAATGAGCTATAAAAACAGAGCCCCCGCAGACTTTCCTTGATGTGGGGAAGAGTCTGCGGGGGCATCTCTATGAATAAGCGACAGGCTCTACTGAGAAATGCCTGTCATGGGTCATCGCTAAAGCTTAGAGCTTGAACTTGTAACCCAAAGTGATCTGGAATACAGAGTTGCGGCCAGAATCACCATCCGCAATTTTTGATACACCGATATTGTAACGAGCATCGAGGCAAACGTTCATGTACTCGTAAGAAATTCCTACAGGAATAGAGAAATCAAAAGTCTTTATCTCTGCTCCTTCTGGTGCGTATTTGTCGTAGTCGATACTGATGCCGGCAACTTTTACTTTATTGCTTACATTGAATGCAGGCTGAATACCAGCTTTCAGTGCCAGGCCTTTTGCAACATAGGCATTTACCAAAATAGGGATATTCACATAGTTCATCTCCAATTTTGGGTCTCCTTCAGCGTCCTTAACTGAGGCTCCTTGCATAGAATAGAGAAGACCGGCGCTGATTCCTACCATGGGTGAAACGTGATATTCTCCCTCTACACCACCAACAAAGCCTGCTATGTAACCAGCTTCGTCATCAGTTACGGAAGATACGTTCAAACCGACTTTAGGCTGAATAGTGATGTCGCCTGCTGAATACTGTGCGAATGCACCTACTGAAGACAGCACCATAGCGGCCATAACCAATAATTTTTTCATACTCTCTGAATTTATAAATTAATAATAATGTGTTGCACAAACTTACTAACAAGAATGTTCTGCTGTCCAATAGGATGTGTTTTAAACTTCTTATTCTTAGACGGGGGCAAAGGTATAATTATTTTTATTAAGATGCAAACGAATTTTATAATATTTTTTATTCTATGGTAAAATAAGGTCAGTAATATAGAAATATATAATCGGTGGAGAAATTACATTAAGCTAAATGAACAGAACTAAACTTGCTTTGGAATAGCCATGGCGAGAAAAGTGTCATGAAATAAAAATTGTTACTCATAAATGAAAGCACGATAAAGGGTATAAAAAAAGTATCTTAAAATAGTTTACAACTATCCTAAGATACTTTATCGAGTATCCAGCCCTTCTTTTGTCTCCTTGCTATGTTTTCATCTCACAGCAAGGAGCGAGAGGGTGGATGGGCTTATGAAAAGCCTGTTGTTCTGAGCTTAGAGCTTGAACTTGTAACCCAAAGTGATCTGGAATACAGAGTTGCAGCCCTTAACATCTTTGTCTACCTTGGTGCAACCGATGTTGTAACGAGCATCGAGGCAGATGTTCATGTACTCGTAAGAGATACCTACAGGTACAGAGAAGTCGAATGTATTAACATTTTCTGCATCGTCTTTTGCAACCATGAAACCTGGCTGAACACCAGCCTTCAATGCCAAACCGTTGGCAACATAGAAGTTGGCAAGGATAGGGATGTTGAGGTAAGCTGGCTTCCACTTGACATCAACATTTTCTACTGACCACTTGCATCCCTGCTGAGAATAAAGAAGACCAGCGCTAACACCAATCAATGGAGAAACGTGATATTCTGCCTCGGCACCAACAGCCAAACCTGCCTTGTAGTCGCCGTCAACGTCGCCACCAACAGAAGCTACGTTCAAACCAATCTTAGGCTGAATAGTGATATCGCCTGCTGAATACTGTGCAAAAGCACCTACTGAAGACAGCACCATAGCTGCCATAACCAATAATTTTTTCATACTCTCTGAATTTTATAAAGTTAATAATAGTATGTTATGCAAATCTCCTTAATGGATAATCTGCCGTCCAATAGGATAGTTTTTAAACTTCTTCTTAGACGGGGCAAAGATATAATTAATTTTATTAAAATGCAAGTATTTTTTAAATTATTTTCATGAAATGGGTAAAATTGTGACTAAAATGCTATATTCCATGTATAAATAGTCAAAAAACGTGCTTAAGAGTAAAAAGTGATGGTTGCAAGTGCTGAAAACGTCTTAAAATCGACCGAAAACAATTCAAAATCGTGCGAAAAGCCGTTAAACGTCCGACGTGATACGGTTTTTCTTCACACTTATTTAACAGAAGTTTCGCAAATGGGGAAGTTCCCTCAGGAGTTAAAGAAGTTAGAGGAGTTTAAGGAGTTAAGGAGTTAAGACAACAGCCTTTGTGGTTGCATTCATTATACATTTAAATTGTTTCTGTTTATAATGAATGTTTTGTGTCTTGCGATAAATCTATGTTCTAAACTTTAGAACATAAGTTCGATACTTTAGAACATAAGTTCTAAACTTTGGAACAGGGTAAACGCATCAAACTTTTTACCTTTTAACATATAGATATTAATGTTGTATCTTATTGAATATTAACTATTT
>ENA-OZHJ01000326-OZHJ01000326.1-human-gut-metagenome-genome-assembly--contig:-NODE-326-length-25171-cov-19.939441_pt1 | contig 25171 bp, 22 predicted proteins | sample MGYA00244663_ERZ653672 | MGnify/ENA primary metagenome ERZ653672 (study PRJEB26926, sample SAMN06165215) | human gut metagenome | biome: ENVO:00009003; feature: ENVO:2100002; material: ENVO:00002003... | reverse complement strand
CGAAATCGCTGGTGCTTTTCTGGTTCTCTTTTGGCACGCAAAAGAGAACTTAACCCCGCGTAACCGCGCTCTACCCCCGCGCAATGTCGTTTCCCTTTTTCGCACGCCCCATTTTGCATCAGCTATTACACTTTCGATTTATTTGCCGCCAGCGCAATACTCAGCTGTGCCACATCCGACGGCGACACGCCGGGGATGCGTCCCGCCTGCCCCAAGTTTTTCGGGCGGATGCGGGCCAGCTTCTCGCGGGCTTCCAATGTCAGGCCGGTGAGCTCTGTGTAAGAGAAATCCTCCGGGATGAGGGTCTTCTCGTGGCGGGCCACCTCGTGTATCATCCGGTCCTGCCGGGCAATGTAACCCGCGTACTTGATTTCAGTTTCCAGACGCTCAGCCAGCATGGGCGTGATGCCCTCACCCCAGCCGATCATGCCCGCGATGAGCGGATAGTCGATCTCTGGCCGGCGCAGCAGCTCTTCGGCAATGCCGCCCTCTGCGGCCGGGGCAAGGCCCGCTGCTTCCATCGCGGCGCGCAAGTCCGCCGTGCGCAGATGGGCGTCATGCAGACGGTGGCGCTCTGCGTCCAGCACAGCCTGCGTCTGCTGGTACTTTGTCCAGCGGTCATCCTGCACGAGGCCGTATTCCCTGCCGATGGGCGTCAACCGAGTGTCGGCGTTGTCCTGACGGAGGGTCAGGCGGTACTCGCTGCGGCTGGTCATCATCCGGTAGGGGTCCATGACGCCCTTGGTCACAAGGTCATCGACCAGTGTGCCGAGATAGCTCGACTGCCTGGGCAGGATGAGCTGGCTTTCGCCCAATGCGTTCCGGGCAGCGTTCAGACCGGCCAGAAGGCCCTGCGCGGCGGCTTCCTCGTAGCCCGAGGTGCCGTTGAACTGTCCCGCACCGTAGAGGCCCCGCACCACCTTGCTTTCCAGCGTAGCTTCGAGGCTGGTGGGGTCTACGCAGTCGTACTCGATGGCGTAGGCCGGGCGCATGATCTCAATATTCTCGAAGCCCTTGATGCTCCGGTAGAATGCATTCTGCACATCTTCCGGCAGACTGCTGGACGCACCCTGCAGATACATTTCCTCGGTGTTCTCGCCGCAAGGCTCCACAAAGATGGGATGCCGGTCCTTCCCTGCAAACCGCACTACCTTGTCCTCAATCGACGGGCAGTAGCGCGGGCCGACGCCCTCGATCATGCCGCCGTAGAGCGGGCTGCGCTGGATATTGTCCAGAATAATTCTGTGTGTCTCAGGGTTGGTGTAGGCGATCCAGCACTCCACCTTGTTGTGCATAGGGGCATCGGTCATGAAGCTGAAAGGCTGAAGTTCATTGTCCGGGTCGCCGGGCTGGCATTCCAGCTTGGCGAAGTCGATGCTCCGCCGATGCACCCGGGCAGGCGTACCGGTCTTGAAGCGGCGCAGCGGCAGACCGGCGGCTTTCAGGCTCTCGGTGAGGGCGTTGGCCGCGTGCATCCCGTCGGGGCCGGAGGCGTACCATGCATCGCCCACAAAAATTTTTCCGCCGAGGTTGGTGCCGGTGGCGATGACCACGCACTTTGCGCCATACTCCCCGTTCAGCTGGGTGACGACGCCCTTCACATGGCCGTCCTCCACCTCGATGGAAATGATTTCCGCCTGATGGATAGCCAGCCCCGGCGTCAGTTCAAGGGCGTGCTTCATATATTCATGATAGCGCTTGCGGTCGGTCTGGACGCGCAGAGCGTGGACAGCGGGGCCTTTTCCCTTGTTGAGCATCCGGCTCTGTAAATAGGTGGCATCTGCCGCAAGGCCCATCACGCCGCCAAGAGCATCCAATTCGCGTACCAGCGTACCTTTTGCCGTTCCGCCGATGCTGGGATTGCAGGGCATATTGCCGATGGCGTCCAAGCTCATAGTGAACACCGCCGTCTTAGCGCCCAGCATCGCGGCAGCATGGGCCGCCTCAATGCCCGCATGGCCGGCACCGATGACGATAACGTCGTAGTCTCCTAAATGGTTCATACTTTCCTCTATTTGCAACATAAAATCTTCGGCGAAGCCGTAAAACGGAGAAACGAGAAAAAAGTGCAACAGCGATGACCGCCGCCTGCGGCGGATACAGGGAGGAGCTGTTGGGGCCGCGGTCAGCAGGACACGAGTGCCACTCAAGGCACGAAGTGGTCGCTGGGCACCGCAACCCGTCTTAGCGAAGCGGCTAGCTTTTTTCCGTTTCGACTTCTCCTTTGGGGTCTGAAAGGGGCGAGCAGCCCCTTTCTCGTGGATCCAGCGCGTCGAAATCGCTGGTGGTTTTCTGGTTCTCTTTTGACATCAAAAGAGAACAATTCCACTTAACGTAAAAGCGCTCTGCCCCGCGCACAGGCGCACAACGATACTGTCCTTACTTCCCCACGCAGAATCTCTCAAACACCTCATTGATGACCGCCTCCGAGGCGTTCTCCCCTGTCAGCTCACAAAGTGCATCCAGCGCGTCGTCCACGCAGACTGACACAGCGTCCAGCCCGAGCCCCTGCGCGGCGTCCAGCGCTCCGGCTACGGCATCCCGAGCGCGGGTGGCAGCGGAAAGCTGCCGCTGTCCCGAGAGGCTGGCGGCGTGGGGGTCGATTTGGTTGGTCCCCAGCAGGCGGGCTACCGCCGCCGCGATGACCTTCCGCGCCCCTTCTTCCTGACAGCAGACCGGCAGCACCATCGCAAAATAGGGTGCGATGAGTTCTGTGTCAAACCGGGTGGGCTTGTCCTCTTTATTGACCAGCGCGATGGCCGGACGACCCGCGCAGCGCTGAGCCAGCTCCATGTCCTCCCGGGTCGGGCGCTCCGAGCCGTCGAAGACGGCGAGGATAAGCCCCGCCTCGTCCAGCTTCTTCCAGCTGCGGCGGATACCTTCGGCTTCTATCTCGTCTTCCGTCTGACGCAGACCGGCAGTGTCGAAGAGATTCAGCCGGACGTCTCCCAGCTGGACAGCCTGCTCCACCACGTCGCGAGTGGTTCCGGCCACCGGCGTGACAATGGCCCGGTCGAATCCGGCCAGCAGATTGAGCAGGGTGGATTTGCCCGCATTGGGCTTGCCCACGATGGCACAGTCCACGCCCTCGCGGAGGACAGCGCCCGCATCGTAGCTCTGGATGAGGGCGTCCAGCTCCTGCTCTACCCCGCCTAAAACCTCGCACAAGTGGCTCTGGCTCAGTTCCGGGACATCTTCCTCAGGGAAATCCACCCAGGCGGCCAGGTGGGCCTGCAAAGCCGTCAGAGCATCTTTCTGGGCCGCTATCTTCCGGGCCAGCGCACCGTTCAAGGAGGCATTTGCCAGCGCGGCCCCCTGTCGGCCATCGGCGGAGATGATGTCCATGACGGCTTCGGCCTGGGTCAGACTGAGCTTGCCGTTCAGGAAAGCGCGGCGGGTGTACTCGCCGGGAGCGGCAGGCGACGCGCCCGCCGCAATGCAGGCTTCCACCAGCCGCCGGGCGACTGCACTGCCGCCGTGGCAGGAAAGCTCCACCACATCCTCGCCGGTGTAGCTGTGGGGCGCGCGGAAAAACAGCGCCACGCCCTCATCGAAAGCCTCTTCCCCTTCCACGAACGCACCGAACATGGCCGTATAGCCTTTGGCGTCCGCGACCTTTTTGGCCGGGTTTGCCGGTCGGAACACCTTCGCCGCCACTTCATAGCTTTCCGGGCCGGACAGCCGCACGATGGCGATGCCGCCCGCACCCGGAGCGGTAGCAATGGCCGCAATGGTCGAATGCTGCATCTTCTCCCCTCCTTATGCGCAGATGAATACAGTATATTCTACCACGAACCGCCAAAAAAAGAAATATGCTGCGCAAAAAAGCGGCACACCGCCGGAGAGTCCGGCAGCGTACCGCTTTTGCATTTTATCCTCGGGTCTTCCCGGCAAGGCGATAGTGCTCTTCCTTTGCCAGATACATCCGTGTTTCGGCCGATTTGACGAGGACTTCCATGTCGATGCCGCCCGCGCTGTGAGTCGCTGTACCCACGGCCACCGAGTAACCGGCCTCGTCCACCTCCTGCACCAGCTTGTGGATGAGCGTGCGCATCTCTTCGGCGCTCTTGTCCATCGCAAAGGCCACGAACTCATCGCCGCCCACACGGTAGCTGTACTCTTCGCCGAAGATGTCCCGCACCTTGGCTGCCACGGTCTTGAGCATCTCGTCGCCTGCCGCGTGGCCCCGGGTGTTGTTCAGCTCATGCAGGCCGTTCACGTCCAGATAAACACAGCTCAGCGTGCTGCTGCAGTGCATCGGGTAGTCGTGCATCTGGCTCTCGTAGGCGTTGCGGTTTTTCAGGCCGACGTTCAAGTCCGTCTCCGCGATGCCCAGCAGCTTGTGCCGGATGGAAAAATTTTCGTGCATCGAAAGCATGATAAAGGTGGATATGATGCAGGACACCGCACCAAACACCATGCCGTCCAGAATATCAACTGGGAGCGTCTCTTTACTCTTGAACAAAAAGCAGGTCAGGATGAAAATACCATCGAAAAAAACGACATTCAAGATATGCTGGATGGGCCGCATGACAAAGAGCAGCGGCACTGCCAGCAAGAACGCAATAAAGCTTACCGTAGGAGTATCGGGAGAAGGATGGATGCCCAGATAGATGCCCAGCACATAGAGCAAAGCCTCAAAGGCGTACATCAGCCAGGTCAGCAGCAGGCCGTTTTTTCCCGGGAATGTCCGGTTGACCGCCTGCAGGCCCATACACACGGCCAGCGCTATCATATAGGCCGGCATATTGGGCCGCAAAAATTCCAGAGCCCCAGACAGTATCCATAAAACTGTAAGAAACGCACAGGCTATCCCCAGGTAGGCCGTCACACGGTGGCGGTTGGAGCGCTGTATATCCGGCAGACAGGCTTTGTACTCCTCCCGTGACATCTCCGCATACAGCAGCCTTCGCAATGCTTCCATAGCCATCCTCTTTTCAAACCGCATTCGTCCCCGCACTGCACGAGGGCGCACTTTCCCCCTTTGTTCTGCGGGTTTTTCCTATTTTATCATGAAGCTCCCAAAAAGAAAATATCCAGCGCATCCCAGCGTTTATTTTCTATGATATGCTAAAAAGCGGTAATTAAATTTAGCTATATTACCCATTGATATTTCACTTTATTGTGCAGCAAAAAAGGGTGTGCAGCCCCTGAAAGACTGCACACCCCGTTGCGTGTGAAAGAAAAATCAGAATGCGGCAATATCGGCCGTAGTGATGGCCTTGCCGGGCAGAGTGCGGCTGTCGGCGTTCTCCGACAGGGCCAGCTTGCCCTCGCGCAGCAGCTTGACGGCCTTCTCGTGGTCAGCAGCGTTCCAGTTGTTGCCCACGAGCTTCCAGTTGTTGTCCACGTGCGGCTCGATGGTGCCGCCCTTGACGGTGCGGATGTACTCGCCCAGCAGTTCGCGGATGCCGCCCACATCGCCGCGCACGTCGATCTCCAGCAGCTTGGGCAGCTCGTCGCCCTCCTTGAAGATGTCGGCATAAGTCAGCAGCTGGGTGGTGGCACGGTAGTTGTTGACAGCCACCACGAAGCTGTCATCGTCCTCCACCGGACGGCCATCCATCCAGGTCAGGTTCTGGATGCGGTTGCCGGGCTGCTTGGAGATGTCGAGGTCATACTTGACGCCTGCAAAGGCATCGTACAGGTAATAGCGGACGGAAGAGTCGAATGCGATGGTCACATCGCCCGGCTCCCAGGTCTTGAAGAAGGCAGCAGACCACTCCATGAACTGACGCAGCTGCCAGCCGTTCATCTGCAGCTTGTACAGGGTGTTCTGGTAGGTGTAGATGCTTGCCATGTCGCACTTGCGGATGGTACCCTCGCGCATCTGGGAAGTCATGGAGGTCAGAGCCGTTGCGGCCACCTGAGCGTCGGTGTAGTACATCTGTACCTCGTTGATGAAGTCCAGCAGAGCGGTATCCTGCACCATGGCCTGCGGCAGGCAGTCGATCTCGTTTTCGGGGGCCAGATCACCGCCGACCAGCTGGCCGATGGGGGTCACGGCGTCGTCCTTAGCGCGCTGGTCGTACTCTGCCAGCAGAGCAGTCAGCTCGGGGTCGGGAGCGTAGTCCTTGATGGTCAGGTTCTCAGAGGTGCGGTCCTTTACCTTCCACTTGCCGTTCAGGCCGCGCTCCAGATAGACGTGGATGTCGGAGACAGTGGCGCCTGCATTCTTGTTCTCGACCACCAGCACGCCGTTGATCATCTTGTTGGGGATGCTCTTGTGGCCGTGAGCGGCGACGATAACATCGAACTCAGGGCAGGCATTTGCCAGGTCGGTGACGCCGGAGCCATAGACGCCGTACTCATTGTCAACATCCATATGCATAACGCCGATGATGACATCCACATCGTTCTTGATCTTATCAATGATCTTGCGGCTCTCGTCCACCGGGTTGGTAACAGTCCAGCCCTCGAGGTTCTTGGCGTCCCAGCGGGTGATGTTGGGAGTGACCATACCGATGACGCCGATCTTGACGCCGCCCTTTTTGATGATGGTGTAGCCGTCAGCCAGAGGCTTGCCTTCGGGGCTGTAGACGTTGCCGGTCAGCACCTTGGCCTTCTGCTGGGAGAGCACCTTTTCCAGCGTGGCCATGCCATAGTTGTACTCATGGTTGCCGGTGACGTAGACATCGTAGCCGATGGCGTTCTGAGCAGCGATCATGGGGTGGACATCGTCGTTCAGGAACAGCTCAGCGGAGTTTGCCTGAATGGTGTCGCCTGCATCCACGACCAGCGTGGTCTTGGTGCGGTTCTCCTTGATGGCAGTTGCCTGCTGGGCCACGCTGCCGGAGGCGTCGGCCTTGTTGGCGGCGTAATCCCAGGGGTCAAACTTACCGTGGGTATCGCTGGTGGCAAGGATCTGCAGGTCCATGCTCCACAGGTCTTTGATGCCGGCAGCGGAAGCAGCCGGGACCAGACCACCCATTGCGGCGGCGGTAGCCGATGCACCGGCCACGCGCAGGAAATTACGGCGGGAAATCTTATTCTGTTCCATAATAATTCCTCTCTTTTTTGCTTGGTATACACTCCGAAGCATTTGTAGCTCTAGTATAAGGCTTGCCGACATTGTTTTACAATGTGCAAGTAGGAGAAAAATTTCTTCCGGAATTGGGCATATTCTCCAATTTTCCGATAAGAACGACTTTTCTTCCTAAATTATTTTTTCAGATTTGCTTTTCATCGTAAACCATCTTCATGCAAAAGATGTGTAAATTTATAGTGTTCCTCGTACAAAAAAAGACCCTCCCCTGCACGGCTTCCGCCATGCGGGAGAGGGTCTTATCATTCAGCTTTTACAGCTCGATCTTGCCGAAGCTCAGATCAGCGAAGTCATCCACACGCTCGGTGCGCTTGGGTGCCACAGGGGCAGCATTCTCGGCATCGCGCGGGGTGTAGGTGCGCTCAGGCACATTGGAGCGGTAGCCGCCCCGGCCGCCGCCATTGCGCGGACCGCGGCCATTCCGGTCACCACGGCGCTCGCCGCCGCGATGATAGCCGCCGCTGCGGCCATTGCCGTTGCGGTCACGGCCGCCGCGGGGTCCGCGGGGACGTGCATTTGCGCTCTCAGCCACAGCGTTGGGGTCGGTGGAGTAGATGACCACACGGCGGTCACGGCCCTCGCCCTTGCTCTCGCTGCGGACGCCCTCCATCTTGCCGATGGCAGAGTGGATGATGCGGCGCTCGTAGGGGTTCATGGGCTCCATGGCAAAGCTGCGGCCAGTGCGGCGCACCTTGGCACCGATGCGCTGTGCCAGTGCGGTCAGGTCGCTCTCGCGCTTGTCGCGGTAGCCGGCCACGTCGAGGCCCAGCTTGATGTAGTCGCCCTCGAGGCGGTTTGCCACGAGGCTTGCCAGATAGGACAGGCTCTCCATCGTCTCGCCGCGGCGGCCGATGAGGGCACCCATCTTCTCGCCGTCCAGACGGATGATGGTAGCCTCACCCTTCTGCACAGCGCTGAACTTGACGTCCTGTACGCCCATCTTCTCGATGACATCCTTCAGGTAGTCCACAGCGGCCTTGACCTTGGCGTTCTCCTCGATGTTGATGGGGACTTCCACCTCTTCGCCCTCTGCGGCGGGAGCAGCCTGCTCTTCGGCAGGGGCAGCTTCCTCAGCGGGAGCAGCAGGCTCTTCCACAGCAGCGGGAGCTTCAGGGGCAGTCTCTTCGACGACAGGCTCAGCCGCCACAGGAGCAGCCTTCTCCTCCACAACAGGAGTGGGCTCCTCAACGGGGGCAGCAGGAGCTGCCACAGGCTCGTCCGGCAGCTCGACGCTGACGCGGACCTTGGCGGGAGTGAGCTTCAGGCCCAGAAAACCGGTCTTCTGGGGCATTTCCAGCACTTCGTAGCTGACGTTGATGTCGTCCTTTTCCACGCCCAGCAGAGCGCAGGCGTTGGTGCGTGCTTCATCGACCGTCTTGCCGGTCGCTTCCTGCGTACGGATCATAACCGTCAATCCTCCTTTTTGTTCTGCAGCTCGCTCAGCGGGACAGTGCGCTCGTCCTTGTAGCGCTCAGCATCCTGCTGGCGGGCATACTCGAGGCGGCGCTTGTTCATCTCGCTGGCAGAGATGTTCTTTTCCACGACCTCACCGGTCTTCTCGTCCTGGACCTTGATGGTGGTGCTCTTCACGCCGCGCTTCTCTTCCTTCTTGCGGGAAGCGATCTCGGCCTTGACCTGCTCCTTCATCTTCTCGGGGTCATAGATCTTGCGCATGACCTGGGTCTGGACGGTCATCACGATGTTGGAAATGACGTAGTACAGAGAGAATGCGCAGGGAACGGTAAAGCAGAAGAAGACGTACATCAGAGGCATCATATACATGGTCAGCTTCATGCTGCCCTGCATCTCCTGGCCGGAGGCCTTCATGCTGATGTGGGTGGAGATGAACATGGTGACGACAGCCAGGATGGGGAAGATCAGCAGGGGCAGGTTGTCTGCTGCCAGGCTGTACTGCGGCACACGGGTCAGGTCGATGCCGAAGAAGTCCATGTGCTGGCCGAATTCAGTGATGGTGTTCAGCTGGTCTGCGGTGAACACAGAGGTGACGGTGGACTCACCGGCCAGCACCTGTGCGATGATATTGGTGTCGCGGGTCACCTGAGTGAAGCTGATGCCCAGAGCGGTCATGGCATCGCCTGCGGCGGTAATGGCGTCGGCGCCGATGTGGAAGATGCGCTGCAGCGGGCGGTACACGACCTCGATGACGCCGAACATGACGAGGAAGTTGACCAGCATGGGCATACAGCCGGCGGTGGGCTTATAGCCGTACTCCTGCTGGAGCTTGAGCAGCTCTTCCTGCTGCTTTTCGGGCTTGTCCTTGTACTTTTTCTGGATGTCGGCGATCATCGGCTGGAAAGCAGACATCTTGGCCATGCTCTTCTGCTGGTTGAGCTGCAGAGGGATGCTGATCAGGCGGATGACGATGGTGAAGATGATGATGTCCCAGCCGTAGTTCGGGATGAGGTTGTAGATCCACTCCATCACATAGCCGAGAGGTACACCGAGGATGTACAAAATATTCATGTCTCTGTCCATTCTGCCCCGCCTGTGGTGCGGGACGGTTATTTTTATCGTAGGACACGCCGCCCACAGTTCAGCACGTCACAAGAAGCAATTATAATAGCATTTCCTCTCAGCCTCTCCTATCAGGAGAGGTGTCACGCCGCAGGCGTGACGGAGAGGTCTTCCCCGCTTCAGCGCTCTTCCAAAGAGCATCGACGAAGAGGTTTTCCACTTATTTTTCGTGTCTGGTGGAAAACAGAGCCGAGGCCGAGAGATGCCGGGCCGGATTTTTCCAGCGGCCCTTTTCCGGTACGGGGTCGTAGCCCCAGCGGCCCAGCGGATTGCACCGGGCGATGCGCCACGCCGTCAGCAGCAGCCCTTTGACGCAGCCGTGGGTGCGGATGGCCTCGATGCCGTACTGGCTGCAGGAGGGCGAAAAGCGGCAGTTCCGCCCCAGCCCCGGGCTGATGAACTTCTGGTAGAGCCGGATGAGCCCGCAGAGGGCTTTCTGAAAGATGCTCACGCCTCGGGCTTCCGGACCGGCGGCAGGGTGGCTGGGGGCTTTGCGCCCGGCTGTTTTGCCTTATCCGGCAGGCCGGCCTGGGCAAAGAGCTTTGCCACGATGGCGCTGAGCTGCCAGCTCTTGAGCCGGGGGGTCATGCCCCGGGCCACGAAAACGAGGTCGTAGCCGCCGATGTTGTAGTCGAGATGCTCGTCGATGGCGGCCTTCATAACGCGGCGGGCGCGGTTGCGCTGCACGGCGTGGCCGATCTTTTTGGTGGCCGTCAGGCCCACCCGGGTGCGCTTGCTCCGCGTTTTGAGCACGTAGAGCACCAGCGCCTGGTTGACATAGGACTTGCCGCGGGCATACACGCGGCCAAACTCGCCGTTGCGGCGGATGGGACGATAGCGCATCCTGTGCGCCTCCCTTCAGGTGATGTGGGAGCACCGCCCGGAAAAAAGCAATGCTCAGTGTTCAGTATAGCAAAAAAACGCCGACATGAAAAGCTCATCCGGGCGTTTTCTCTGCCAAATCTTTGACAGTTTTTTTAGGCAATGCGACTATTCACCGCAGCTTTCCGGCCTTTTTTCCCGAATGCCGGGTAAAAAAATAAGACCGCCAATCCAATATCAGCGGCCTTTTTGCGCATATTCCATTCTGCGCCGGACCTGATGCATACTGCTCAGGATCAGACGGTCAGGCTCTTGCGGCCCTTAGCACGGCGTGCGTTGATGACCTTGCGGCCGTTCTTGGTGCTCATGCGGGTCAGGAAGCCATGAACTTCCTTGCGCTGACGCTTCTTGGGCTGAAAAGTTCTCTTCATGGTGTATTTCCTCCGTAAAAACTCGTCCCCGGTATGGGGTCTATTCTGGTCCCAAAATGGGGACAGGCTTGCAATTCAACAGTATATCGCACACTATGGCCTTCTGTCAAGCATTTTTTTCGCTTTCCTTCAAACTTTTTTGAAAAACCTCTGTGGAGAAACTTTCAACTTTTTCACCCATTTCCCGTGGAAAACTTTTTATCCACAATATCTTGTGGCTTTTCTCCACCTTGGACACAAGGCCGTTTCCCAGACGCAGGTATGTCTTTTTTATGTATTATAAATTACCTTATATAATATAGACGCAGGGGGATTTTTGTGGTATACTAACCTGGTATCAGCAGCATTGTTGAAAACTTCAATGGAGTGGATGTACTATGGATTCTTTCAAGGACGTTTTAGAGGCTGCCCAGAGCTACTGCAAGGCGCAGATGGCGGAGCCGACGTATAATCTCTATATCGACGGGTTGGAGCCTATCAGCTTTGAGGACTCCAGCCATATCACCCTCTCGGTGCGCAACGACTTCATCTGCAAGATCGTGACGGACCGTTATCTCGGCCTGCTCAAAGAGGCCTTCAAGACGGTGCTGGGCTTTGACGTGGACATCACCCTCGTCGTCCCCAGCACACCGCCCCACGAAGTGGTGCTGGCCCAGCAGTACGAGGCGAACCCCGCCTCCCCGCAGGGCAACTATGAATTCACCTTCGAGAACTTCATCAAAGGCCCCTCCAACCAGTTTGCGTTTGCTGCGGCGCAGGCTGTTGCGGCCAACCCCTCCGGTGCTTACAACCCGCTGTTCATCTACGGCGGCTCGGGCCTCGGCAAGACCCATCTGCTGACGGCCATCCAGACCGAGATCAAGCGCACCCACCCCGACTTCGTCATCATGTATGTCACCTGTGAGCAGTTCACCAACGAGCTGATCGCGGCCATCCGCGCCGGCAGCACCGAGGACTTCCGGATGAAGTACCGCGTGGCCGACCTGCTGCTGGTGGACGACATCCAGTTCATCGCGGGCAAGGAGTCCACCCAGGAAGAATTCTTCCATACCTTCAACTCCCTCCACGATGCCCACAAGCAGATCGTCATCGCATCCGACCGCCCGGCCAAGGAGATCAAGAGCCTGGAAGAGCGTCTGCGCACCCGCTTCGAGTGGGGCCTGACCGCCGACGTCCAGCCGCCGGATTTCGAGACCCGCGTGGCCATCGTCAAGCGCAAGGCAGAGCTTCTCCACCTCGATCTGCCCGAGGACGTGGCCGAGTTCATCGCCAACCATCTGAAAAATAACATCCGCCAGCTGGAAGGCGCGGTCAAAAAGCTCAACGCCTACTATATGCTCGAGGGCATCCAGCCGGTCATCAGCGTGGCACAGAATGCCATCAAGGACATCCTCAACGAGACCCAGCCCGTGCCTGTCACCATCGAGAAGATCGTGGGCGAGGTATCCCGCACCTTCAACGTCTCCCCTGCCGACATCCGCGGCACCAAGCGGAACGCCAATGTGGCCTCCGCCCGCCGTGTGGCCATCTACATCCTGCGCGAGGTCACCGGTATGAGCATGGAGGAGATTGGCCGGGAGTTCTCGGGCCGTGACCATTCCACCATCGTCTACTCCCTCAAGACCATGGAGCGGGACATGAAGAATGACCAGCACCTGCGGGAGACGGTGAGCGACATCATCAAGAATGTGAAGGCTTAACGCACCAGAGCCGGTGTAAAAGTCATACTCATTCAGGGGTTAAACCCCAAAATATGGGGAGAAAGAGGAACAAAAAGGGGAAAATAGACCTAGATATTGTGGTGAAAGGCCGAAACTTTCCACTCTTTCCACATGGTTTTCAACATTCAACTTCCGTTTTTCACAGCGGATGTGGAAAGAACCACCGCTCTCCCCGATTCAACATTCCATTCACAGTTCCTCAACATCTCCGTGGAAAACCAAATCCCCGCATCCCGGCAAGGGTTTGCAGAGTTTTCCACATCTTCCCCACCCCCTACTACGATTACTACAACAAGTTCAATAAAGAAAACAGGTTTTTGCATCGAATCCCATGAGGAACGACAGCAAAACAGACGCAAAAAGGAGAGAAGAAGATTTGAACATCATCTGCGACAAAACTCTTCTGAGTGCAGCCATTGACGGCGTATCCAAAGCAGTCACTCTGCGCTCTACCATCCCGGTACTGGAGGGCATTTTACTGAAGGCAGAAGGCTTCCAGCTGACTCTCACCGGCTACGACCTCGAAATGGGCATCGTGACCACCATCGAAGCCAATGTCAAAGAACCCGGTGAGATCGTGCTGAATGCCAAGCTGCTCAGCAGCATGATCAGCCGGATGCCGGCAGGCCAGATCACGATCCAGTCTGCCGATAATGGCAAAACCACCATCCAGAGCGGAGTGGCGCAGTTCGAGATCCAGTCCATGTCGGCCACCGATTTCCCCGAGCTGCCCAACACCGGCGCCGAGGAGACCCTGACTATCAAGACCGGCGTGCTCCGCGATATGATCGACCGCACCCTCTACGCTGTCAGCCAGGATGAAAAAAAACCTGCGCATACCGGTGAACTTTTTGAGATAGAGCCGGATAAAATGACCATCGTTGCCCTGGACGGCTACCGTCTGGCCATCGTGGAGCGGCCCGTCACTGCCGTCAAGGACATCCGCATCATCGTCCCCAGCAAGACCATGACCGAAGTGTCTCATCTGCTGCCCAACGACGACGAAGAGCCGGTCCACATCTGTGCCAACCGCCGCTACGTCGTGTTCATGACCGCTGGCTACACCATCATGAGCCGCCTCATTGAGGGCGAGTTCCTCAACTATCACAATGTCATTCCGGCAGGCAGCCGCACCCGGGTGACCATCGACACCAAGGAGTTCATCGAGACCATCGAGCGCGCTTCTCTGATTATTACAGAGCGTTTAAAAAATCCCCTCCGCATCACTTTTACAGAGGGTAAAGTCGTCGTCCGCTGCCAGACCAATCTGGGCCGCGTCGTCGATGAGTTCAACGCCGAGTGCGAGGGCGACGAGGTGGAGATCGGCTTCAACAACCGCTACCTGTTGGACGCGCTGCGCAATGCCCGCACTGAGAAAGTGCAGATGGAGATCAGCGGCCCGCTGAGCCCGGTGAAAGTGCTGCCGGTGGAGGGCAATGACTTCCTATATCTGGTCCTGCCCGTCCGCTTCAAAAACGACTGAGAGGCGTAATAAAATGCAAAAGATCCTCATCCATACCGAATTTATCAAGCTGGACGCCCTGCTGAAATATGCGGGCCTGTGCGAGACCGGCGGCGAAGCCAAGGAGCTCGTTCAGGGCGGGGCCGTGAAGGTCAACGGCGAAGTCTGCACCATGCGCGGCAAGAAGTGCCGCCCGGGCGACACCGTAGAGCTGGACGGCCAGACCATCGAGATCGGGATGGGCGGCTGATGCGGCTGCTCTCTCTCGAAGTCGAAAATTACCGGAACATCGCCTCGGCCAGCCTGACGCCGGGTCGAGAGCTGACTGTCATCTGCGGCAACAACGGCCAGGGCAAGACGAACCTCCTGGAAGCCATCTGGCTGCTTACCGGCGGCAAGAGCTTCCGGGGCGGCAAGGACGCAGAGCTGGTGCGCCGGGGCGAACCCTTCGCCGTACTCAAAGCGTCCACCCTCCGCGCACAGCAGGAAGAGCAGGAAAAGGAAGAGCCGAACCGCGTCCGCCTGACGGTGGGTGCGCCGGACTCTCCCCGCCCGGGCCGGACAGTCTCGGTGAACGGGGGCGCAGTCAAGCGGGCGGCCAGCCTTGCGGGCAGCTTTCCGGCGGTGGTTTTCGACCCCGGACACCTGAGTCTCGTGAAGGGCGCGCCGGAAGGGCGGCGGAAATTTCTGGACGCTGCCCTCTGCCAGCTCTATCCCGGCTACCTGACCCTCTACCGCCGTTATGTCCGGGCTTTGCAGCAGAAAAACGCGCTGCTTCGGCGCTCTTCCAATGGCATTGAGCGGCCTTATGCTGAAAAGCGGGCCTTATTAGAAGTGCTGAATGTGGAGATTGCCCAGCAGGGCGAGGCCATCCAGCAGCGGCGCAGAGCCTATCTCGCCGCTCTCTCCCCGCTGGCCTGTGCCAACTATGAGGAGCTTTCCCGCGGGGCGGAAACACTGAGTCTGCGGTATGCGGCCCAGTTCGAGCCGGGCGGTCTGGCCCAGCTTCTGCGGCAGAAAATGCCCGAAGAGCTGCGGGCCGGGCAGAGCCTCTGCGGCCCTCACCGGGAAGATCTGGACCTTCTTCTGGATGGTCAGCCTGCAAAAGTGTATGCGAGTCAGGGACAGCAGCGGAGCGTCGTGCTTAGCCTTAAAATGGCCGAAGCCGCCGCAGCTGCCTCCATCACGGGCGAACACCCGGTGATGCTGCTGGACGACGTACTCAGCGAGCTGGACGATGGCCGCAAGCAGTATCTGCTCACCCGGATGCGGGAAAAGCAGACCTTCGTGACCAGCTGCGACGACACCGCTTTCCTCAAAACGGACGGCGAGGTCTACCGGATGAACGGCGGCGTGCTGACGAAAGTGTGATGCAATGTATGTACACCTTGGCCGCGATTATGTCCTGAACGACCGGGACATCATCGGCATCTTCAATCTGGAAACGACGACTATCTCACCCCGGGGGCGGGAGTTTCTGAACTACGCCCAGAAAAACGGGGCGGTGGTGAGTCTGTCCGATGAGCTGCCCCAGAGCTATGTGCTGGCAGATTCGCCGGTGGATACAATCTATCTCTCGGAGCTGTCGCCTGCTGCGCTCAAACGGCGCACGGAGACAACAGTCGCTGACCTGGACAGCAGAGTGCTACAGCTTCCGAAATATTGAGCTTTGCTCGTCCGGCGTGGGCCTGCCCGGTACGCCAGCGGCTCCCTTATCAGGGGAGCTGTCAAAGCCGACAGGCTTTGACTGAGAGGTTCAATTACCAACCAGCGATTTATCGCTTTTACAAATAGTAACGAAAAAACGAAACAAAACAAAAGGGAGAAAGGAAATGGCAGAGGAAATCATTACCAGTACCAACGCAGAAACTGCGACGGACCATGAATACAACGCCAGCGAGATCCAGGTCCTGAAAGGCCTGGAGGCAGTGCGTAAGCGCCCCGGTATGTATATCGGCTCCACCGGCGAGCGCGGCCTGCACCATCTGGTGTACGAGATCGTGGACAACGCCATCGACGAGGCTCTGGCCGGTTACTGCGACCACATCGAGGTCAAGATCCTGAAGGGCGACATCATTCAGGTCACGGACAATGGCCGCGGCATCCCCGTGGACATCCAGGCTGATACCGGTCTGCCTGCCGTCACCGTCGTCTATACCATCCTCCACGCCGGCGGCAAGTTCGGCGGCGAGAACTCCGGCTACAAGGTGGCCGGCGGCCTGCACGGCGTCGGCGCGTCCGTCGTCAACGCCTGCTCGGAGTGGCTGACCGTCAACGTCCGCCGCGACGGCCGCGAGTACGAGCAGACCTTCCGCCGCGGCGACCCGGACGGCCCGCTGAAGTGCATCGGCACCGTGGACCCCAGTGTCACCGGCACCCGCGTCACTTTCAAGCCCGACCCGGAGATGTTCAAGGACACCACCGTCTACAACTTCGAAACGCTGGAAAAGCGCCTGCGGGAAGAGAGCTTCCTGAACGCCGGTGTCAAGATCACCTTGACCGACGAGCGCGAACTCTACACCCCCGTCCTCGAGGACGGCAAGGAGGGCGAGCCCACCTACCGCACCGAGGTCATGTGCTACGAGGGCGGCATCAAGAGCTTCGTCACCTATCTGGGCGAGAAGCGCGACCTCGAGGTGCTCCACCCCAACGTCATCTATCTCAAGGGTCAGACCGACCGGGGCATGGCAGAAATCGCCTTGCAGTATAATTCCAGCTACAATGAGCTGCTGCTGAGCTTCGCCAACAACGTCAACACCCCCGACGGCGGCACCCACGAAGAGGGCTTCCGCAGCAGCCTCACCCGCGTCTTCAACGATTATGGCCGCAGCCACGGTCTGCTGAAGGACAAGGACGAGAACCTTTCCGGCGCTGACGTCCGTGAGGGCCTCATCTGCGTTATCTCTGTCAAGCTGCAGGAGGCCGAGTTCGAGGGCCAGACCAAGGCAAAGCTGGGCAATACGGAAATTCGGACCCTCGTCTCCAACATGGTCTACTCCAAGCTGATGGAGTTCTTCGAGGAGAACCCCGGCGTGGCCAAGGCTATCTTCGAAAAGGCCACCCAGGCCGCCCGCGCCCGCGCTGCCGCCAAGAAGGCCCGTGAGCTGGTGCGCCGCAAGAGCGCCCTCGAGACCAGCCGGATGCCCGGCAAGCTGGCAGACTGCCGCGAAAAAGACCCCACCCGCACTGAGATCTTCATTGTCGAGGGTGATTCTGCAGGCGGCTCGGCCAAGATGGGCCGTGACTCGGCCATTCAGGCCATCCTCCCCCTATGGGGCAAGATGCTCAACGTCGAAAAGGCCCGCGCCGACCGTATCTACGGCAACGACAAGCTGATGCCTGTCGTGCTGGCACTGGGCTGCGGCATCGGCGACGAGTTCGATATTTCCAAGCTGCGGTATGACAAAGTGTTCATCATGGCCGATGCCGATGTCGATGGTTCTCACATCTGCACCCTGATGCTCACTTTCTTTTTCCGCTATATGCGCCCCCTCATCGAGCAGGGCCATGTCTATGTGGCACAGCCCCCGCTGTTCAAGGTGCAGAAGGGCAGCACCATCAAATACGCTTACAACGACGCCGAAATGGCCCTGCTCTCGCAGGAGATGCCCGGCGCGAAGATAAACCGCTATAAGGGCCTTGGCGAGATGAACCCGGAGCAGCTCTGGGAGACCACCATGAACCCCGAGAACCGCGTCATCGTCCGCATCACCATCGAGGATGCCGAGAAGGCCGATGAGGCGTTCACCATCCTGATGGGCGATCAGGTGGAGCCCCGCCGCCGCTTTATCGAGACCAACGCCCAGTACGCAAAGCTCGACGTGTAATTGGAGGAAACAATGGAAGAAGATTATGTGATGATACCGGGCAGCGGTACCAAGATGATCATCCGGGACGTCAAGAAGGAAATCGAAACGGCGTTTCTGGATTACTCCATGTCGGTCATCGTGGCCCGCGCCCTGCCGGATGTGCGTGACGGCCTGAAGCCCGTCCACCGCCGCATCCTCTACACCATGCACGAACGCGGCAACGACCCCAGCCATCCCTACCGCAAGTCGGCGGATACCGTCGGTGCGGTGCTGGGCTCTTACCACCCCCACGGCGACGCCTCCGTCTACGACGCCATGGTTCGTCTGGCACAGGATTTCTCCCTGCGCTACCCGCTGGTGGATGGTCAGGGTAACTTCGGCTCGGTCGATGGCGACCCCCCGGCTGCTTACCGTTACACCGAGGCCCGCATGAGCCGCATGGCGGTCGAGATGCTGACCGACATCGACAAGGACACCATCAACTGGGACCCCAACTTCGACGAGACGAAGAAAGAGCCCAGCGTCCTGCCCTGCCGCTTCCCCAACCTGCTGGTCAACGGCAGTCAGGGCATTGCCGTCGGTATGGCCACCAACATCCCGCCCCACAACCTCAGTGAGGTCATCGACGGCTGCGTGGCCTATATCGAGAACCCCGACATCGACCTGCCCGGCCTGATGGAGCACATCAAGGGACCGGACTTCCCCACTGCCGGTATCATCATGGGCCGAAGCGGCATCCGCGCCGCCTACGCCACCGGCCGCGGCAAAATTACTCTGCGGGGCCGTGCTACCATCGAAGAGACCAAGAATGGCCGTACCCAGATCATCATTACGGAAATTCCGTATATGGTCAACAAGGCCCGTCTTATCGAGAACATGGCCGATCTCGTGAAGGAAAAGCGCATCGAGGGCATCACCGGCCTGAACGATGAGACCAACCGCAAGGGGATGCGCATCGTGGTGGACATCCGCAAGGACGCCAACGCGCAGGTCATCCTGAACCAGCTGTACCAGTACACCCAGCTGCAGGATACCGTGGGCGTCATCATGCTGGCCATCGACCATAAGGTGCCGAAGGTCATGACCCTGAAACAGATGATACAGAAGTACGTCGAGTTCCAGGATGAAGTCGTCCGCCGCCGCACTCAGTATGATTTGAAGAAGGCCAAGGAGCGCGCCCACATCCTCGAGGGTCTGAAAAAGGCCACCGACATCGTGGATGAGCTCATCGCTACCATCCGCGCCTGCAAGGGCGGCATGGCCGAGGCAAAGGCCGCTATCATGGAGCAGTTCGGCTTCGATGACCCGCAGGCCGACGCTATCGTGAAATTGCAGCTGGGCCGTCTGGCTGGTCTCGAGATCCTCAAGATCGAGGAAGAGCTGTCCGGCTTACGGGCAAAAATCGAGGATTGGGAGGACATCCTCGCCAACGACGCCCGTGTTCTGGAGATCGTCAAGAACGAGCTGCTGGACATGAAGAAGCGCTTCGGCGACGAGCGCCGCACCGAGATACAGTCCGTCACCGGCGAAGTGGATATCGAAGACCTCATCGCTGAGGAACAGTGCGTCTACACCCTCACCGAGGCCGGCTATATCAAGCGCCAGCTCAAGGCCACCTATCAGGCCCAGAAGCGCGGCGGCCGCGGCATCTCCGGCATGACCCGGAAGGAAGAGGACATCGTGCAGGAGATGTTCGTGGGCTCTACCCATGATTATGTCCTGTTCGTTACCGACAAGGGCCGCCTCTTCCGCATCAAGGGCTACACCATCGCCGAGGGCAGCCGCACCAGCAAGGGCAGCAACATCGTCAACCTGCTGCAGCTGGCCGAGGGCGAAAAGGTCACCAACATGCTCTGCTACCCCAAGGACGAAGACAACAAGGGAGGCTTCGTCACCATGGTCACCAAGCAGGGCCTCATCAAACGCACCCCGCTGGAGCAGTACGCCAACATCCGCAAGACGGGCCTCATCGGCATCGCGCTCAACGAGGGCGACGCGCTGGCATGGACCCGCCTGACCACCGGCAATGATATGCTCATCGTGGCTACCCGCAACGGTCAGGCCATCCGCTTCAACGAGGCCGATGCCCGCCCGATGGGCCGCAGCGGCCACGGCGTCCGCGCCATCAAGCTGGCCGAGGGCGACGAGGTCGTCGGCGTCTGCATCTGCCGCGAGGGCGGCACGGTGCTCACCGTCACCGAAAACGGCAAGGGCCGCCGCTCTGACATCGACACCTACCGCATCACCGCCCGCGGCGGCAAGGGCATCCGCAACTACGACGCCTCCAAGGACAAGGTGGCAGCCGTCAAGATCGTGGATGACATCGACGATGTGCTGCTGAGCAGTCAGGAGGGCATCATCATCCGCCTGCACGCCAACGAGATCCCCGTCCAGAGCCGCTACGGCTCCGGTGTCCGGGTCATGCGTCTGGGCGAGAACGATAAGGTGATGGTGCTGGCCCGCACCGACCACGACGACGAGGCACAGACCGAGAGCATCGAGGCCGATACCGAGGACGAGCCCACCGCCGAGCAGCTGGCGGAGATGGAAGCAGCCGATGAGGCATCGGCCGCCGAAGCTCCCGAGGCTGACACTGGCGACGAGGAATAAACCTTATTTCCACACATAAACTGACCCTGCGGGGGAGTACACGCTTTCTGCGGTGCTCTCCCGCAGGTTTTTGCAAAAAATCACGGTTATACTGGACAAATCCGCTGTTTGTGTGGTACTATGGCCGGACAACAAGAAAGATCCTCATGGGGGAGTAGCAGGCGCTGTTTTGCAGGCAGCGCAGCAAGTCAACACAATGACGGCCCGGGCGGCTGTCTGGCTTGCTTTCATTTGCGAGACTCATGTGCTTTGGTGCGAGTACCACGCCCATTCCACATCGAGTCAGTTTGTAAAAATCCGACCCGGAATTGGCGAAATGCGCGCCGATCCCGGGTCTTTTGTCTGCCCACCAATTCCGGTCAAATCAGGAGGCATCGTTATGGAATGGAGTTTTTTGTTTTTCTTCAACAGCGCCCTGCTGGGCGTGGGCCTTGCCATGGATGCGTTTTCCGTCTCGATGGCAAACGGTCTGCATGACCCGCAGATGTCCCGCCGCAGGGGCGTCCAAATCGCAGGCACCTTTGCCATCTTTCAGGCTGTCATGCCCATGACGGGCTGGGTCTGCGTCCACACCATCGTGGAGCTGTTCTCTTCGTTTGAAAAGTTCATCCCGTGGATCGCCCTCATCCTGCTGGGCTACATCGGCGGTAAAATGCTCATCGAGGGCATCAAGGGCGAAGAGGCCGAGGAAGCCGCTGAGCTGAGCGCGGGCGCACTCTTCATGCAGGGCGTCGCCACCAGCATTGATGCGCTGTCGGTGGGCTTCACCATCTCGGAGTACGGCTGGTTCATGGCGCTGGTCTGCTCCCTCATCGTGGCGATCGTCACCTTCTTCATCTGTGAGGCCGGTCTTGCCATCGGCAAAAAGTTCGGCACCAAGCTCTCCGGCAAAGCCTCCGTCCTCGGCGGCGTCATCCTCATCGGCATCGGTCTGGAAATCTTCATCTCCGGCATGATGGGCTGAGAAAAAATATAGAAAAGCGGCACATTCTCCTTTGCGGTGGATGTGCCGCTTCTTTGTTGAACAGGGCTCTTGTATGCCGGGATAAACTGAAACGATGTTTGTTGTCAAATTGATGCAATTTCAGGGAGGATTTTATTAAATAACACAAATTTATCAAAACTACTTGACAAATCGATACAGGGGGGGGGTAAATTTAGAGAAACAGAGGGGCCGAACGAGGATTTCCGCTGTCGATTTTGAAAATGTGGGAGGAAATTTACCATGAGATTAGCAAAAAAGGTAATGGCAGTCGCACTGGCTGCGGCTATGACGGTTTCGATGCTCACCGCCTGCGGCGGTGGTGGCGGCGGTGGAAACGGCGGCTCCAGCAGCGATTCTTCCAGCTCGAGCAGCAGCTCTTCCAGCAGCTCCAGCTCTAGCTCCGGCAGCTCTTCGAGCTCTTCTTCCAGCTCTTCGAGCAGCAGCTCCAGCTCTTCCGGCACGACGACTGATAAAAACATTGCAGAGCAGCTTGGCATGACTAATGTCAAGGTCGTTCCTTTCACGAGCAGCTATCTGAAGAACATGAACTCTGAGAAGTATACTCTTGAGATGAACGTGAAGATGCTGGCGGGCAGCGTGACGGTCAGCATGAAGACTGTCCAGTCTACTGACGGAAACAAGAGTTACAATAGAACGCTTGTTCCGGGATATGAGGATGAGATTAACCTGCGCGATGAGGCTCAGAAAAAGAGCTGGGATATCGATGGCATTGAGGGTACTTATACTGTCACTGACTGGAGCAAGTATCCGACGAATCCTGATGATGACGACGACAACACGGTCATCGAAGACTTCACTAAGTACAAGATCATGCAGGGCTACTACAAGATCGGCTCTACCGAGTATCCGGCAGACTGCATTGCTTTTACGGAAACTGAGAATGGTGTGCCTGTGACGGTCGCAATGATTTATTGCTTCAACGGCAGCAAGCCGAAGTATATGATCGTGAAGGGCGTTTCCGAAGTGCAGGGTGAGACTGCTGTCCAGACTGTCATGGAAGGCCAGATCACCAGATACGACACTTACGCAGACGCAAACTACATGAACTTCGAGAAGATCCTGAGCCAGTACAAACTGGTGGAAGATGACGACTAACAGTCGGATGAAATCTCCAATAAACTGATATGAGAAAGCGCCCCTGCATATTTGTGCAGAGGCGCTTTTTTGTTCCCCATGGAACATCATTCAAAATAATCGGCGTACTCCTCCGTGAGCTTGGAACCCAGACGGCGGATGCCGCCGTAAAGGTGGCGCTCCACCAGCGGCTCAAAGGCCGCGAGGTCGCACCGCTCGATGGCGTCGATGAGATTGTGATGGTCGGCCACCACCTCGGCGAGCCCGCCGGTGGTCAGAGTGTCCAGCATCCGGAAGCGGCTGTAGTCGGCGTGGGCGTTCTGCAAGGTGCGCCAGAGATACATCTTGCCCATGGCAGAGAACCACGTCTCGTGGAGCCGGGTGTCAGCCTCGTAGAGACGGTTGAAGTCCAGCGTTTCGGCCTTGGCCAGCTCGTCGTAGGCGGCGGCACGCTGGCGGATGAGGGCGCGGTGCTCCGGTGTACAGTGGGGCGCAAAGTCCCGCAGGACCTTGGCCTCTACCGCGATGCGCTCATAGATCAGCTCGTCCACGATGTCCCGGTTCAGCCGGGTGACAGTAGTGCCTTTGTAAGGCACGATCTTCACCAGCCCGTTCTCCTGTAACCGCTGCAGCACCACCCGGATGAGGGAGCGGGGCGCGCCGAAGCGGGTGCAGAGCGGGTTTTCGCTCAGCGAACAGCCGGGCCGGAGGGTCAAATCGATGATCTCCCGCTCGAGGACGGCGTATATTTCAGAATCTGTTTTATACTGTTGTTCCATTGTCGTTTTCCTGTCTGATGCCCCAAGCGGGCCATGTCCCGGGGACCGGGAGGCGGAAGTCCATTACCTTTCCGGTGTCGGGATGGATGAAGCGGAGCCGTGCGCTCTGAAGCGCAATGTCTCCCTTGATGCGGCTGCCGTATTTGCCGTCGCCCCAGAGTGGGTGGCGGCGGGACGCAAACTGCACCCGTATCTGATGGGTGCGCCCGGTGTGGAGGGTGACGTCCGCGAGGCTGGCGCTGCTGTCCGGGGCGGAGGCAGAAATGCGATATTCCAGCACAGCCTCCTTCACGCCCTTGCGCGGACGGCTCACCGGAAAAACACGGCCTTTCCGGCTGTCCTTGAATAAGTAGTCCCGCAGGACGCCTTCGGCGGGCAGCTTTTCGTCCGGCCCGCCTGCGATGAGGGCGCGGTATTGTTTCACGAAAGGCGGCGCGTCCGGTGTGCCGGCGTCAGGCTCGGCCCGGCCATCCTGTTCGGCATAAACCTGCTGGCTCTGCGTCACCTGACGGCTGAGGGCGGCGGCTGCCTGCGGGGTCTTCGCGTAGACCATCAGACCCGACACGCCGGTGTCCAGCCGGTGGATGACGCCCACATAGGCGTCGGGCCTGCCCCAGAGCTTCCGCAGGGCGGCGGGTACGCCGTCCTCGCTGGAAAGCCCGGCGGGCTTGTCCAGAACCACGAGGGCTGTATCTTCGTAGAGTATCACAGCCTGCCCTCGTCCACCAGCGCCTTGAGCTTGAGCACGCCCGCGATGGTCTTGCCGTCCTTTATTTCGCCGCTCATGACCATCTCGTAGGCTTTTGCCAGCGGGATGCGGTCGGGCGTCAGGAACTCATCGTCGTCCAGATGCATCTGGGTGGTGTGCAGGCCGGTGGCCACCCACATATAGATGATCTCGGTGTCATAGCCCACCGTGGGGTAGAACTCGCCCAGCGGGGTGTAGTGGTCGGCGGTCAGGCCGCACTCTTCGCCCAGCTCCCGCTTGGCGGCTTCGAAGGGGTCTTCGCCCTTTTCCAGCTTGCCGGCGGGCAGCTCCCACAGCTCCTGCTGCATGGCGTAGCGGAACTGGCGCACCATGCAGAGGGTGCCGTCCTCAAAATACGGTACGATGCAGGCCCCGCCGTGGTGGTGGACCACTTCCCGGATAGAAGTCTCACCGTTTTCCAGCAGAGCCACGTCTTTGGTCAGCGTGACCACCCGGCCCTCAAAGAGAACTTCGCTCGAGAGCGTCTTTTCAAAATGTGCAGCATCCATCGTTTTGTGCCTGTCCTCCCCTGCGCTGTGCAGCGCATGATACTATAGATAAAGTTTACGGCAGAATCTGTACAAATGTCAATTATAAATTTAGAATTTTGTAAGAAAAAGCCTCATGGATACTGGATTTTGGAGCATAACACCGTCATGGATGCAGCAAAGAACACATCTGTAAAAAAGCGCTAAAAAATTTCTTGAATTTTTGTTGTGTTTTTACAGTCGGTTTGCGTTGCCTTTACCGGCGGAATTTGCTATTATATTAGATGAGCAATAGTGCCTTCATGGGGTTCTCCGGCCCCGGGCAGGGCTATTGCCCTTGATGAGCGTGTGCTTTTGTGGAGTTCTCCGGCTCCGGCGAAGTGCGGCGCTTATCAGTTGAGCAATACGTTTTTTAAAGGAGTTCTCCGGCTCCGGTAAAAAGACGTTTGCCCCGCGCAGAAGGTACCAAATTCTGAATGGAGGAAGAAAAATGCCTAGAGCAAAGCAAACCATGGATGGCAATACCGCTGCCGCTCATGTAGCATATGCCTACACGGACGTGGCTGCCATCTACCCCATTACCCCCTCTTCTCCGATGGCTGACTCTGTGGACCAGTGGTCCGCTCAGGGCCAGAAGAACA
>ENA-OZHJ01000303-OZHJ01000303.1-human-gut-metagenome-genome-assembly--contig:-NODE-303-length-26231-cov-12.983802_pt1 | contig 26231 bp, 31 predicted proteins | sample MGYA00244663_ERZ653672 | MGnify/ENA primary metagenome ERZ653672 (study PRJEB26926, sample SAMN06165215) | human gut metagenome | biome: ENVO:00009003; feature: ENVO:2100002; material: ENVO:00002003... | reverse complement strand
AGATCTGCGCATGTCTCGTGGGCTCGGAGATGTGTATAAGAGACAGGCTTTATGTTTTATTATCTATAATATCCACAACTCTTCTTTACTATTCCTTACTGCTATTCTCTGCGTTCAAAAAGAGGTGAAGAGGCAAGGGTCAGCAAGCGTAGACAGGCATAATATGGTTGCTGGATCTCTTGCCAATACCGCTGGTATTCAAACCAATACTACAGTATATAGCAGAATTAGCACCACTCTGCGAAGAAGTCCATCTATCGGTTTCCTTAACGTAAGCCTCATAGGTGGCTGCGGTGTCTGCACTAAAAAGTGCCGTAAGAATCTCCTTGATAGATTCCATGTTTCCTATGTGCTCAAGTTCCTGCCCTGCTGACATGATAAATCCATGCAATTCTTCTCCTCCTAATGTAAGTGTAGTGCTATATGCGTAGTCGAAGGCAGGAACTAACAGACTACGTTCATGAGCCTCTTGTCGCACAAGGTAGGACAAAGTATTGCCTCTGTAGAAGTTCTCGTCATTCACGTTGAAACCATCCGATGAGATATAATTGAACAGCACATTCTGCGTACACCAAGATAGACTCTGCTTCTTCGCAATATTCTTCATGTCTGCTGTCTTGATGCAGAATGCACTATTGTTTATCGCAAGGTTAGCATCTGCTATCTTGATAGCCACGGCATCATCAGCGTTTCTTCCTGCTGCTATCCATTCATCGAGATAATACTCATTGCGGTTAGTGTCGAGGATAAAGACACCAGCCCTGAACTTATAGAGCTTATAAACAACAATTCGTTTCGGCAGCTCTGCCTTGAATGTTCTCACGTTGCGGTTGTAGCTCACGTTGTAGCCATCTTTATCTTCCACCTTTACGGTGTATTCCTTGCCAAAAGGTACAAACGCTACTACCTGTCCGTTGCTGTCTGTGTTTACCACGCTATCCTTTCCGTCGAAAGTGATAGTTACAGGCATACCTTCCCAAGCCGCACATTCATTATCGTTGCCACATTTCTGCACATTCACGATAACCTTTTCAGATGTGTCCTCATCGTAAGGCAGATATTCCACATTGATATTGCGGCTACCCAATACTGCTGTATATCCTTGAGGAGCGATCGGTTGAGCATTGCCGTACTCTGGGAACGTCACCTGATAATAGTTTCCTCGGGCAACAGTGAATGTTGCCTTGCCCTCTGCGTTGGTAGTATAGGTCTGTGGTGTTTTGCCGTTGTTGAGGAATACATTAATCTTGATACCAGCCACCTTGATAGAGTCAACCGAAGATGCGATAGCTACAGTCACCTCCTCATCAGTATTGATAACATCTACCGATTTAGTTTCTCCGTGCCTGTTTGTCACAGAGATGGTAGAGCCTTTCATGGTTACATTACAGGTCTCTGCTCCTGTCGTGGCCGTCTCTGCCTTTTTAAATATCTCCTGTGCCTTGGTAGCAGCCTCGGTAGCTGGCTTCTGCAACTCCTTGATTTCTGCTTCTGTAAAGTCATCGTAAGTGAATGGGTCGCCCTTTTGTCCTTGAGGACCTTGTTCTCCCTGCGCTCCAGTATCACCCTTCATACCTTGCTCACCACGCTCTCCCTTGTCACCTTTGAGTTGCATGAGGTCAAATTCCTTTTTCTCACCACTCGGACGAGTAATATTCAAGTTTGTGCCGTCAACATCAATATCTACGTTTTGAACTTTTTTCAGAGCTCCGTTTACCTGACTTACGGCATCGTTGGCTTTTTTTACGGCTTCCTCCGTCTTGTTTACCGCACCATCAACCTTTCCTAACGCCTCATTTGTGTCTGAAATAAGGTCTGACAATTCCACGCTCGGAGGCAGGATAACCATAGCGGTATCCATCTCTACGCTGTTGTCTCCCTCATCAGTCTCACCAAACTCAGTGTCGGCATCGGCATTGTTGGCTACAATAGCGAATTGAGGATATTCGTTGCTTCGCCAGTCGTTGCCGAATATCTTACCCTTCACCTCGATAGCATACGTGCCGAGGCTCATCTTGTCACCCTCTACTCTCGCAAGGAGTACATTATCCTCCTTTATATCAATATCAAACGCAAGAGGGATGCGCTTGAACTGATTGCACACCTGTACCACCACGTCCGTACAGGCTGGCAGAGGGAAAGCCTTTGCTTGCCCCTCCACCATCTTCATCACTGGTATCTTCAGCGTGAAGTCATTTCCTTTAACGATTTTCTTCATATAGCTATATGTATTTAATTATCTATTCAGCGTTAATAGCTGTGCGTAATAATCTGTTCCGTCATAATACAACATAATCTCAGTAGAGTCACCTCTTGCAAACCACCAAAAATCTGAGTTGCCATCATAGTTAAGCAGCAAAGGGTATTCTTTTGTATTGTAAGAGGTGTTGCTTCCTATATTCCGCCGCCCTACTATTGCTACACCTTCTGTCGTCTCAACGTGCATGATGATAGTTAGTTTAAAACGGAATACAGAAGGGAGTCCAGGCTTCTCTCCTATTGCTCCTTTAAGGACTTTCAAAGTTGGCAGAAGAACGTATGAATCGCTTGCTGTACACTTAATGAACCACACATTGTTTTCATACAAATTCAAATAACCGTTATAAATCGTGTTGGCTTTGTCAATATTCAGAACACTGTATCTCAACCCAGCCATCCAGTCATTAGTCACGATGCGTCCAGATTCAGCATACACAGCAAACTTGTTGGTTTCGTGCTCCACGTTCACGTACATACCATACAGGTAAGAAAAACCGCTTTGACTATTCTTAATGCCAATATATGCGCCAATCTTACCCGAAGTGTCTCTGGGGTCATTGGTCTCATCTCTTATGTCCATCATCCTGTGCGTAACTGTCGCCGAATTAGCTGTTGTACCAATCATGGCGCTTCTATAATAGCCTTTTACCTTTTCGCTAAAGAGTATTCCGTCCTCGTACATGCTGAGGAAGCGGGTTTCTTCCGAATATTCCGTCTTGTTAGACGCACGAAGATAATTGCCTATTATGTCGAAACCTGCAACCTTTCCGCTCTTGGCATACATATATCCTTTATTAGACACCTTGAACGGAGCGTCCGAAGCCGTTGATGAACCCACCCAGAGAGGGTACTGATTACCATCATCGCCTTTCGATTCTTCTATATCGTAATTACCGAAGTAGCCAACCTTCGTAGTTCCGTCCTCGCTCTTTGCCCACAAGTGCTTTGCCTCTATCAAGTCTGCATTGAGCTTTCCGTCGGCGAACATAGCGGCCGTCTTGCCGTTGTTCTTCACCTTCACCTTTTCGCCATACAGCTCCACACCATCTGCCGTGATTTCCAGTCCTGCGGCCTTGGCTGTCGACTTATCTATGAGGTCGGTCTTTTTCTCTGTGTACTCCGTCATTAGCGCACCTTCCTCCAACTTCGGCTTAGCCACCCAAGCCTCACAGCCGTCAACAGCTCGCAGCATGACACTCTGAGGAAGCACCGTGTCGCCATTGCCCGTATAAGGGTCTATACGCCAGTGTACCCAGTATCGTTTCCATTCGCTCGTCAGAGTGAAGTTCGATGCTCCGTCCGCCACATTCTCCGTCACCTTTCCCTGGCTGTTCTCTGCGTAGATATTCACGTGAACGCTGTCCTTGTACAGGTGTGCTCTCAGAGTTCCGCTTCCCTTCGCAAGGAACGAGAATACATAATTCTTCCTCAGCTCGAAGTTAAGAATCCTTCCGTTCTCTCCGTTGAATCTCAGGAAGTCACACATATTATTGTTACTGCTGTCTGCCTTTCCGTGAACTACGGCATACGCACCCTCGTAGGTGTCCTGTGCCACCTCATTGGCCGTATAAAGGTTGCTCAACTGTCCGCTCGCAACAAGCGTCCTCGTATCATCGAGCATATTGCCGCCAAGGTAGTCGTAGTCCGTTTCCGCAGGAGTCCAGCCTGTGTACTCGCTCCCCTCCTCAAGCATTGGCATACATATCCATCCGTTGCCCGAGGCAGTATAACCAAAGGTTCCGTCCACGGTTATGCCATTGTAGACAAAGATATTCACCTCGATAAACTCTGCGTCACCAGAGTTGAAGGTGTAGTTCACCTGTCTCCACTGGTTCACCTCGTTCTCCTTCGTCAGCCAATACGTGTTACCCGAGGTGGCAGTAATTCTGTCCCCTCTATCGCCATTCAGCGCAGCCATCTTGAACACCTCCGAACGAACCTGTAAATCCTTCGTGTCGCACTTTATCCATGCCGAGAATGTGTAGTCGGTGTTCTTCTTCACAGCGATGCCGTTGATGCCTTGTCCCCAGAACAGACCCTTGTACTGAGGTGTTCCGTTACCCGTCACCGAGAAGCGGATGGCATTATGGCCGTTCACACCCTGTGTTATCGTAGGCTGGAAGAGGCCGTCCGAATATTTTATATCACCCTTCCTTGTCAATGATGTATCTCGCAGGAGGTTATGCCGTCCTTGCTGGCTCTGAGTCACACTGAGAGTAATCTCCTTGGCCGTCTGCTTGATAGTAGATGTGTAGGCGTTGAGTACGGTAGGATTACTTCCTTTCAGGTCGTTCTCCAATGCCTCAAACTTCGACTGATACTGCTTTGCCGTAGCCTTTACACTACCCATATACTTCGACACGTTCACCGAGAAAGGAACCTGTGTACTGTAGTTCTTCCCTCCGAGAGAGAATGCGATTGTGATAAATCCCTCGCTCACCGACACTTTGTCTCCGCTCGCCAGAGTGGTAGTGTTCACAGAATTGAGCTTCACCTTTATGTATCCTGTAGCCAAGCTTGCCGCAGCCGTACAGTTCAGCATATAGCTTACCCTCACGTCTGAGCACTCGTTAGTAACATTCTCGCCACCTCTCATCACCTTTACTCGTCCTTCTGCCGTGGTGTCCGACACGATGCCGTCATCGTTAGTGTCGAGCACGATGGGCTGTACGAGAAGTATGCTCACTCCGTCATTTCCGTTCACACCAGGAGTACCTTGTTCTCCTTTCTCGCCCTGCGGTCCTTGTGCACCCGTTTCGCCCTGCGCACCTGTTTCTCCTTTAGGTCCTTGTGGTCCTTCGTCACCTCTATCTCCCTTTTCGCCTTTGTCACCTTTGTCGCCTTTCTCTCCCGACAGCACCTTCTGCCAGTCGCTGCTTGCGTCCGAAGGCTCTTGGCTTGTACCACTCTCGTTAATACAGGTCCACAGGGCGTTGTTATGATTTACTTGGTCGTAGTAGGCATAGCTTCCTGCCTTCCACTCGCCTCTGTAGTTCACCATGTGCATAGCATCCCCAGTCGAAGATACCCACTCAAAGATACCGCTATTAAGCCTTATCTTGTCAGGCGAAAGCACGAATACCTCCTTGCCCTCGTGTGTATATCTGTCCACACCCTTGAAACCTACGATGCGAGGTGTATTATCGCCAGTACTCTCCAGTATCAGCACACCTTGCCTTGTCGTGTCACTCCTTGAACCATCAAGCACAATAGTGTCTCCTGCTTCAGGAATACCACCTATCTCTGCCGTTGCAAGCTCCTCAGTCATTGAGTCCAACGACAAAGAGTGCTTGCCGATTACTATCCATGAGAACATCTGTCCTCCATACAGCTCGTTGCCATATCCGTCATATATCTTCTCGTTCCTTTGTGATACGCCGTTTGTAGGGATTGTTCGCCAGTAGCTCTTGTTGCTTGTATCACTATATGCTCCACCAGCCACAATTTCGCCAATAGTCTGACACCTCACTTGGTCGCCCTCTTTCCACAGGTTCTGCGTAGCCATAGTGCCGTCGTCAGCAAGAAGATAACAGAGCCAGCCTTCACATTTATCTACAGTCTCTATCCATTCACTACTTTCGCTTTCCCATATTACAGGCACAACCTTCACTATCTTGCTTCCTGAGCCAGATAGATACACATTACCGCCAGCATACGACAGTTTTCTTACCTCCAGTTGATTAAAGATAGCCTTTCCCCAAATGGTAAGATTGGTAACGAAGGCGTGATATTTTTCGTTTTCTTTCTTGACTGCGAAACCCTGCTCAGCTTCGTTGTCGTAGTCGATGGACTGCAACGACTCCAAGATGGCCCGTCCTGCCTCGTCTATCAGCGCACCGCCTTTACCAAAGTAAGCACCTCTGTTCAGCTTCACCAAAGCCTCGCTCACCAGTCCTTTGATGAAAGTAATCACGCCTTGTGCGGTGTCGTTGTGTAGCTTTGACAAGAAACTAAGGATAGTCTTTCTTGCTGATAGAACATTACTGTCTGTAGGAGGTGTTGAGTCGTTCATGCCTATTACATAGACGCCACCACCACCATTGCCACCACTTATCTGAATGCCGTTTACCGTGATAGAGTCAACCTTATCTTCCAGCTTCCCTAATCGACTTGTTGCTGCTTTTTCACCAACTATGTATTGGGGATGGTCATAAGGTATATCCAAAGGTATCTCCATGCCGATGATACGAGAGTTTCGGTAGTGCTTGCCTTTAGCATCAACCTGCGCAAACATATCATTAATCAGCTTTACTTGTTCACCGAGAGGATGATAATCGTATGTCCCATTATTATAGAACTTATCGCCATCCATCGTGCATGTGAAGTTTGCGTTACTGATCATAGTCTTCTGATAGTACTGCTTCGCTCTATCGAACAGAGATAACTGAGCGGTAGGGATGAGGTCCGTATCTGTAATCTTGGTTGCATCCCAGTTGAACAGAAAGTACTTATCACCAACCTTCGGACACATGACACCATCGGGGAGAGTTCTTCCGTAAGTGTCATTAGCAACAATCTCAAAGTAGTTAACCTTGTCAATGACTTTGAAACTAACATCGAACACCATACCCATGAGAGCACCGCTAGTGAACTTGATGCCTAAAGTAAGGTTACTCTTTATCCAACTCTCCTTGAAGCTTTTAGTGAAAGAGTCTGTAGAAGTGACCTGCCAAAATGTCTGTGTAGTCTTCGTTCCATCTTCGTTATCAACGGTGCTATCATAGGTCTTGATACTGCTGACTGCACTTTCTACCTTTGGATATTCGTCCTCAAACATCACGACACCTTCGATAGCCTGCTTATCATTCTTCACAACATTCACGTTCTCTATGTAGCCATCCTTGGCGTAGAAACCGTCACTATCAACTTCCTTGTTAGGGAGCATGAGGTAATCGGTAGCTACGCCATCGGTGGTGACGTCCGCATCGGCACCAGTGAAATACCCTTTCGGGATATTCCTATCTGAGCCGAATGCGTACAGTCTCGTAATATAAGTTGACTTAGATTCCGAATAGGACATAGACAGAACATTAGCATCCTGTTCGAATGTTGTCTGCCCTTCCATTTCGCAATATCCAAGGTATATAATAGAGCCATCTATCCACCACTCGCAGTTGAGCGCATCTTCGGAACAGATGGAGTTGAGCGCATCAAGAATACTGATTGAACCGTACTCTATCAAGAATCTCTTCTGAACATCGAAAGCTTTGTTGTTGTATGTAGTGTAGTCAGCAGAGAACTCCTTGCCATTGTACGTAAGACCTAGCGCCTTTAGGTTGCCGAGTATAACGTTCATGTGTACGCCTACCGTTGTGGTGAGCTTGAAGGAGGTCTCGTTGGCTCCGTGCTGAGGGCGATACTTGCAAATCTTATTCTTCCAAGACATATAGTAGGCATCCATCTGCATTTCGTAGTCGTAGCCATCACTATCGTTGTGCTTAGGGAAGTATGACGATGTAAGTTCAAAGTAGCCAAAGTCGGGAATCTCTACGGAGTCCCCAATCTCGAAATAGATAGGGGTAGCCGTAGTGAACTTCAAGATGATGTAGTGGTGGTCCATAAGCTGATATGACAGCTTAGAACCCTCACCGAAGTCCTCTAATGTGAAGAATACCTTGTTGTTTCTCTTAATCTGAATCATTAGCTTGTATATATTTACTTGTTTCACTTCTGTCACTTGGGTCTGGCTCGTTGAGCTTTAGGCTGAACTTTGCCATTTCCCGAATGAACTGACTGAACTGTGTGCAGGAGAGATAGATGCACCGATACCACACATTAGGCTGAAATCGGGTGCGGATAACTAACTCTCCCTTGGCAAGAACATCCTCGCAGAACCTGGCATAGTTCGTCATAAACGTATCTGAGTCTTTGGCGGTCATATTGAATGCCAGCGTTATCTCCCTCTCATCCAGTCTTGGATTGTGCTTGATAACCGACTTGCCGTCCTTTGAGCGATACTTGTTACTGATGAACTCCTTGTTTGGTGCAGGGGTCATGAGCGCACTTAGGGCGGTTTCATCTAAGATTATGCCCCATGTAAGGTAGGCATCATTACCATTTATATAAAGTTGACCATTAAGCATAACTATTTAATCATTAAATAACCTCATAGGCTTCGCTGTGAGCCGCTTTTGCTATTGTTTGGTATAGTTGTAAGGGTTGACAAGCGAAAAGCCTATAGAGGTCAAATATCCTTTAATCTTCTGATCATGTCATCCAGCTTTGTTCCGAAGTCATTATAGGTGAGCTTTGAATACTTCACGATGTCTTCGAGGTAGCTGTTTGTCATGATCATCATGTTTCTAATCTCTAATACTGCGCCATTGGTTGAGATTCCGAGTGTAACGATGCTCTCCATCTGTGATATGGTGGTAGTCATGTTCTGAGCTATGGACTCTCCTGCAATCTGTAGAGCCGTGAAGCGACCATTCAGCTCGTCTCCGGTATCTTGCCCCATAGATGCCCATCCTCCGCTTGTTGCGGTCTGTGATGAGGATGAAGAACCTGTATAGCCTGTTACCTTCGCCCACTCATCACGCCTCTTTATTCCTTCCTTGACAATCTCATCATAGCGCTTTTGAAACTCCTCTATATCGAATTTAGAAGGGTCTCCATTCGCATCATCTACAGCCTGGGCCCAATCCTCATATAGCTTCTTTAATTTACCATTAATGAGGTCTTCCATATCGTAGGAAAGGAGAGATTTCTGAACATCTTCGGCAAAATCGTCCGCGAAGTCTTTGTAGTCTTTCTTCATATCCATGAGGTTGCTGATGAAGTTATCCCTCATTCCTTCAAAGGAAATCTGAGTAATAGACTCGCGCCATTGCTCGGACAGTTCATCAAGATTACCTGCAAGGTCGGCATAATCTTCAAGTTTGTCAAGAACCGCCTCTCCGTAAGCAGAACGTCCCTTGTAGTGCTTACCTGTTCCTCTGATCTTATCAACCAGCTCTTGATAGGAAAGCAGTTTCTTCATCTCTTCTGGAGTAAGGGAGGTTAAATCGCCATTGAAGTCGCTCTTTACGTTTTCCCTTATCAACTTCATCTGCTCATCGTTAAATCCACTCCAGTAATGATTCCAAGATTTATGACTGCCCCAATAACTCATCTGTTGCTTCGCAATCTCCATAACATTGCTGTTATAGGTCTGTTGCTGTCTGATAGCTTCCTTGTAAGCGTTGGTGGACTCCTTGCCATACGTTCCTGCCATTGTGTCCTTCAGCTTATCTATGGACTTCTGTAATCGCTCATTCGAGGACGTTAGATTATCGATAGCGCTTTGTACCTTTTTGCCGTTACCTCCAAACAAGCTATTGAAACCTCCGAACGATAATGTATTCAAAAGATGGTAAGTGTTCTTTCCAATACTCTTCAATGGCTTCATAATAAGGTCACCCGACAAAACATCATCGAGAATACCTGTTACAGCACCCAATACGGTATCGATGAGATTGCTTATAAGTGTGCCGAAGCCATCTTTCAGTATATCGAGGATGCCAAGAATAGCGGAGATTATTTCGCCTGCCAAACCGCTATCACCTAAAGCTTTGGTCAAAGTCTTTGCTGCATCGCTATCCTTGCCGAGTAATCCTTGTATGCCCTTTGCAAGCGTGTTGGCAACGTCCTTCTGCATAGTACCACCGAAAAGCTTATCAAGACCAAGGACTGAGTTTCCAATTCCTTTGAGCGAACCCGATGTAAGACCTTGCAATCCCTCTTCAAGCTGTTGAAACTGAGAGGCAGCCTTCTGCGCAGATGTTTGCAAATCAGAGGTTGCCTTCTGTACGGAGGAACCGAATGTCAACACTTCATTGGATGCGGTAGTAAGGGCGCCCTGAGCTATAGAGAGGTTACTTTCTGCCTTGCTGATACTTGTCTTGTCACCGCTCTTCTTAGCCTTGGCGAGGTCTTCCTGCGCCTTGGTGACGGCTTTCGTGGCTTCAATCTCTCGCTCCTGTGCATCAATGTAGCCCTGCATGGCTGACTGATAGGAGTTGATGTCGTCCGAAACCTTCTTGAAGATGTCACTATTCCAGATGGTGGCAGAGCCTTGTAGCTTAGAGATAAGTTCCTGTATGGTCTTCTGCTCATTAACATCTGTTGTGCTCTTGGAGAGCTCTTGCAACTTCTTTATTGTTGGCTCCAGTTGGTCCTTGAACATAGCACCGAAGTCTCCGAAGATGCTTCCCCAATCGATGTTCTGTCTGATAGCATTTATCTCGATGGTCTGGAGGTCCTTCTTTCTCTGCTGCTGAAGAGTGAGCTTTTCGCCCTGCGTCTGAGCCTTGGCAATCTTCTCTTCATACTCCTCGGCAATGGCTTGCTTCTGCTGATAGAGAGAACCATACTCCTTCAAGTAGTCACGCATAGAGGTGAGGGCTTCCCTATTGACCTCATCAAGCTTCTTGTTATACTCTTGGGTAGCGAGGTCTCTTGCCTTATTGAGGGCATCGGACTGAGCAGAGGTAAGGGTTACTTTCTTTCCAGCTTCCTTGTTTTTCTTCTTGAACTCGGCTTCCTGCTTGTCAATCTCGGCTTTGCGCTTGGCATAGTCGTTCTTGATTTCAGCAATCTTCTTCTCCGTGCCTTCCTGCATCTGAGATATATCATTGTCGATGTTTTCCTGCTGCAGCTGCTTCAAGTCCTCGTTCAGTTCCTCCTGGGCCTTCTTCCGGTCTTCTGCCTGCTTCTTGGCATCGGCGGCGGCTTTCTTGGCTTTGGCAGCGTTCTTCTTTGCGTTTGCTTCTGCCTCTTCCTTTTCGCGACGCTTCTGCTTAGCATCGTCTTCTGCCTTGGTCTGCTTGGTATTCGCTGCATTGGTATAATCCCATCCTCGCTGGGCAATATCGTTGGTTGACATCCATTTACCATTGACCAGCGCACCAGACTTCTTGTTGTTTGCAAGGTCGCGTGCCAAAGCGGAAAAGTACTTACCTAAGCGTCCTAGCTCCGGAATATTCATATTCTGCATCCAAGATGGTATCTTGGCATCGAAGTTGACGTGGAAGTTGATGTTGTTCTCGGAATAGTTCTGCATGAACTCCTTGACACGGTTGTAGAGAACGTGTACATCCTCGCCGGCACCCTGGAGCTGCTTCTGCAAAGCATTTATCCTGTTCTTGGTTGAGGTAGCCTTATTACCGAAATCTTCAGTAGCATCTGCAGCCTTGTTGATATTATCTGCCTCCTCGGTATGCAGTTTCTTTGCAGCTCGAAGTTCATAGAGATAGCCTATCAAAGCCTTCCTGGCATCGCTTGTCTTGTCTCCTGTAAACCCAAAAGCATTAGCAAGATTTTCTGATTCTGAAATCAAAGAAGCTTCCAGCTGATTGTATTGTTTCAGATATGTCTGATACTCCTTGGAATGCTCATTCAAGCCAGACATCTTCTGTGTCAACTCATCAAACTGCTTGATAACCGAATCAGATACGATGTTCTGTATACCTACCGCAATACCACTACTGGAGGTTCCATAATCCTTCAACTTATCCAAAAGGGCTTGCTGAGCACTATCAACACGGTTGTTATAGTCTTCGTTGGCCTTAGAGATTGCATTGGCTCTGTTGCGCTCTGTAGCCTCCAACTTGATTTGCTCGATAAGCTCATTAGACTTATCAATCTCCTGCTGCTTAACACTAACGAGATTACTCTCATCTTCTTTGATCCTGTCAATGGTAATACCATAGTTGCTATATATGCTTGACAGCTCCTTGATGGTGTCCTTGTAAACCTTGGAGCCTTCCTTTGCAGTCTTCAGAATGGAGACTAACGACTCGACCTTACTTGATGCTTCATTTGCACTCTCGGTAAATTTGGAGGTCTTGGTTGCTGCATCTTCAGCACTATCGCCGAATAATCCGAATAGGGTAACACCAGCAGCAATTACACCCAAGACAAGACCCAAAGGATTAGATGACGCAACAAGGTTGAACAGCGCCATCGCATCCTTTGCGGAAGTTATAGAACGTGCCAAAGAAATAAATGCTTTAGCACTTTCCCAAGCTATTTGAGCCTTTGATATTGCAATCATTGCCAAAACAGCAGCTTTGTATGCTCCATAGGCAGCAACAACGGTCATAAGAACTTTTCCTACAGTCTTCCAATTCTCTACGAGGGTAGAAACAACTCCCAATCCGGTATTGATGACACCCTCCTGAGACTTACCAAGTTCGTTGAACATCTGCTCGATAGCGTCCTTGATGTTGCTTATCTGGCCGGTAATGGTCTTAGACTGAGCTTCCATCAATCCACCGAACTTACTACCCTCTGCAGACATATTCTGCATTGCCTGAATGAAAACGTCGCTGGTTACCTTGCCAGCCTTGATTTGCTTCTGGACCTCCTTGATAGCATTGGTAACGTCAAGCCCCATAACCTTGGCTATCTCGTCTGCGATAGGAATACCTCGGTTGAGGAACTGATACAAGTCCATCGTGTCCATCTTGCCCTTGGCGATGGTGGTGCCATAAAGCATCACGAGGTCTTTAAGGTTCAGGCCCATACCTGCAGCAACGTCTCCCAATCCGATAAGCGTCTTGTTGACATCCTCGGCTGCTACGTTGAACGCAAGGAGCTGCTTGGCTCCCTCTGTAACGTCTTCAATCCCGAAAGGTGTGACGGCTGCCGTGCGGATCAACTGCTTCATAAGAGCATCAGCTTTCTCCTCAGACTGCAGCATTGTCTTGAAAGCCATTTCTGTCTGCTGGAACTGACCGCGGACCTGCATCATCTGATTGACGAACTTGCCAATGCTCCAACCGCCAATGGCAATATTCATGCTGTTTTGTATTTTCGAGATTATATCGTCAATGGACTTTCCGTCCTTCTCAACCCTCTCGGCAGTCTGATGAACTGCGTTCTGAATGTCTCGAAAACCAGAAACTACCTTAGAGGTCTCGACTATTGTATCGAATTTTATGCTTGGCATAATGTTCTATTTTTCCTTGAATTTATACTTTGTTATAAAGAAATCCCGATGAAACACCAAATTTGAATGTTCTAAAACGGAACTCCTCGCGTGCGTGCGTAGGGTTCGGTTAAATCTCTGCCTCTGACTCTTTCACTGCCTTCATGACAGCCTCCTTGTTGTTGCCATCGATGACCTCTTCCCCTGCTGCCGGTATATGTGCTTTCTTCCTCTCCTCATCAGACAGATATATGGATGTAACCTTATCTTTCAGCATGAGTGTCAGGTTGTTATATGATATTCCCCATACCACGTAATCGAAAGTCCATCCGTATCTTTCGCAAGCGGCATCTATTAATGTTCCCCATATTGTCTTGCCTCCGAAGATAAAGCTATTCTCTGACTTCTTTGCTGCATTGACTTTTGCCATACGCTTCGCTTCTTCTTCCATTCCAGTCTCTTTGGCTATTGTCTGGTATGAGTTAGCCTTAAGGATGATTATGAGGAGAGTGGCTATATCCTCGTTGGAGCATTCTTTGAAGATTAGCTCCGCCTGCTTGCTTACACATCTGGAATCTAGTATTTCGTTCTTTGTATTGAGTGAGTGATATGCAATCAATCTGCAGCATGTCTCCCTTTTGGTGTTTGCAACTCGCAATGCTTCCAAGAATGGATCGACTTGAAGTAACTCTTTGTCTATCTCCAAGCTATCTACCAACTGCGACGTTAGGTACATCATGCCCAGTGTAGTAGGGTAGATATTAACGTGAGTATGCTCAGTATCAAAGCCTATAGGCATATCTGTGAGCGTATTCGATATAATGATTCCTAACTCTTCCATATCACTCGAATTTAAATAGTTGGCACCCAAGGCAGGACTCGAACCTGCGACTTTCAACCAGCTTTTGAAGACCCTGGATTTTTATGCGACGGACTATTTGGTCTCGCTCTTCCCCTGAGCTACTTGGGTAGGTTGCCGGCTGATAACCCTCAGTCGGCTGAAGGGATATTAGAATATGCCTATGTCTCTGCGTAGGTTTCCGTGATTTCAGCAGGAGCGGTATCGCCGTCCTGCGGCTTCTTGAAGGTCAAGGCGTACTTTTCACCTGTTCCCTTTGTAGCAGTGATAACACGCCAACGGTAAGCGCAATAGACGTCTTCACTCTTCGCGTTGGTAGTCTTAGCCACCACGTCACCCTCAGGAATGAGAGCTGCGTGAGTGTAGGTGATAAGAGCACCGCTCTCAGTTGTATAGGCCTCTTCTGCACCGATTGTGGTATTACCCATGTAAACGCCTGGAAGTTCGGCATCTTCAGGCTGAATAGCCAAGCGATAGTTACCTTCTACGATACCATCGATGGTCTTGAACGGCTGCGACTGGTTCTTCTTGATGAAGAGCTGGTATGCTGCCTCATATGTTGACTTCTTGGTCTTGCGATCAACAATTCCGCCACCTTCCTCGACCTGGGTCATTGTGTCACCTTTCGTAGGTGTTACCTGCGTTGTGCCATCCTTTGGAGTTGGGAGCTTAGTCCACTCGTTCTTTTTGCTACCTACTTTTTGAACGTAGATAGTACATTTGCCCCATGATGTTACTGACATAATTTAATCATTTATGAGTTTATATTCGATTTGATTATTTATTACATGTTCTCCCGTGCTTGTTGCATATACCCTCTGCTCAATAGCGTGGGCTGCATACTCGCTCGTTCTGAACGTTTCCAAGAGATTCCAAGACAACTTGCAGATTTCTTCTACTCTGATACAGTTCTCTTCAAACTGCCCATCTACATCATTGTCTTGTATATATATATTTACATTTACAATTGCCGTTTGAAGCTGCGTTCCCTCATTGGCCAAGATGGAGATAACAACATCTTCTTCTCGAGAATTATGTGGTCTCAACGTTTTAGACAGCTTGCCGTTAACATTGTTCATGAAACCGCTGGCTTTGATGTACCTGTAAACGTCGGTCTTAATTGCTCCGTCTGACTTCATATCTTCCATCTATTTATTTCATTAACTGCTGAGTCTATTGCTGTCTTCACACGCTGCTCGACTATGGACGTGGCCCATATCTTCGTTGAAGCGAGTACGTCCTTGCTTTCCAAGGCTTCCACATCTCCTGCGTACTCCATTCCGGCAACGACAACCAAAGCATAAACTCTGGAATATTCCTTTGCAAGGTCATTGATCATCTTCTTGCCCTTTGCAGAGCCGTCTGTGCCACTGAGAACCTGCGAAAAGGCTGATTCCATATATTTACTTCCCTGCTCATAAACAGCAAATCCAATGGAACTTCTGAGGTTTCCCGTATGGTCTATCCAGCTTTCCTTGGCAGACCTGTTACGGATTCTAACCACGGATTCGTCTCCGAGTTTGCTCAATGCTTTAAGCACATTCTCGTGTATCTTCCTTGCGGCTCTTTGTAGGAAGGCATTTAGAGCAGATGCGCTGGTTGTCATTCTTATGCCCATATCTTGCACTGGAGTTGATAGCGATGAAATCCCTTGACCTTTAAAATCGCCTCCTCGGCCCCTAAAATATCAAGCTTGATAAAATCCCCATAAGAGAACTTTTCTATCGCTACGGGTAAATTATACACTTCGTAAGAGTAATAATCTATAGACCCATCTGTTGTAACTACTTTGTTAGCCTCGCCAGCAGGAACTACATCACAAGTGCAGCAGAACTTCCACTCGGTCTTACCCTGGTGATAATTTCCATCTTCATCTGTATAGCCAGCTACCTTCTGCTGCCGGTATAGCTTTGAGGCATGAAAACTCAATAGACTCATCAGCAATTAATGTAAACTGTCGGCTTTGGAGTAAGTGTTACTTCTTCCTCACCGATAGAGTTGTATAAACGATTGACTTGAACTAATATAGCCTTTCGTTGGTCTTCTGAGAGAGAACCAATGGATTTATCCGACTCAGAGAAACTTACGGCTTGTATGAGAGAAAGCAGACAATCGGCAAGCGCTCCCTTATACGCATCGCTTTTAGCGACAACGCTATCAAACTCGTCCTCGAAACCCAATTCGCGCTTGATACAAGCGTTTTCGACGAATCCATAAGGAATTGGTATGTGAATTTCATCCACCAATGCTTGTCCGATTGTCTTCATTGTTACTCAGCTTTAGCTGCCTTCTCCTTGAACTCCTTCTTCTTTGTTGGAGGAAGTTCGTTATAGGCGTCAATTACCTCTTTGTCGCTTGCGTCACTTGAAAGCGTGGCACCAAGGGCATTGAGGGTTGTGATAGCCTCCGGCTTCTTGTAGGTCACATCAGAGATTGTTACCTTAGTATCATCTGTATCTGTTGATTCCTTCTCGGTATCAACAGATACGGGTGGGTCTGCAAGCTTGGTGTTAATCTGATAGATTGTGTCAACATCCTCGATAACAGGTAAGCAGTATGCCTGTACCGCTGTTGTCTCGCGCAATGGATCAGTTGTTGAATACTGAGAGATAAGCTTGTAATCAATCTGCTGATAGGTTACACCTGCAACTCTGTTTGTTGCCTCTGCTACCTGACCGTAAACGAGGGCACCAATCATCTGTGAGCAGACACCGATAATCATATTGTTGTTCCAAGGCTTAACACTCTTCTTCACGCCATCATGCTCCAAGCGGACAGTACGGTTGATGATGCGGAATGATACACCGGTCTCGTCCAAGAATGCCTCCTGGAATACGCTGGAAGTAGGAACCGGCAGCTTTGTGTTGGAGTCATAAGTCTGACCCTTGTAGTTGGCAACAAGCTCGCGAGCGTCCTGTGCCTTCTTCAATTCGTCAAACTTAGCCTTTCCAATCCAGAAGATCAAGATGGTGTTGCCATCATTCGATGCTTGCTCGATACATTCCTTCAAGTCTGCAACGGTAATACCAGTATCAACGTTGTTGATGCCGAGCTGATTTTTTGGCAAGTACCGATACTGAATACGAAGCAGTTCATTTGGATTATCGTCGTCACGGACAGCCACGTAGCCGTTAGAAAGACCGTACAGAAGAGCATACTCATTACGCTCGTCAACACCGACATTGCAAGCTACCGGGTCCTGCGCCAGCTTACGGCGAATCTCTGCTGTCTGACCGCCCTGTGACTCCATAAGTCGGAGATTCAGGATTTCTGACTCCTTCAAGAATTTCTTCATACCAACCTTTGGAAGTTTGCCGTTAGCGGTTGAAATCTTGTCACGAGACTTCAAAGGAACCGGAGAATCCACTGCCACGTAGTCAGCAGCTACGTAAGAGGTATCAACTGTGTCGGCTTCCCATTTGTTGTCGGTAGAATAAACACGGCGGAGAATGGACGTATCCTTGTGGAGATACGTCATCTCGTTCTTGCGCTTACCGTTAATCTTCTCAATCAAGGTCTTCAAGATTGGGAAGAAACTCAAGATATACTTAAGAAATAAAGATTTCTGTTGCATAAATCACCTCCTTAACCGATTACGTCGTGTCCCCACTGAAGAGTAGGAACGGCTGTTTTCAAAGCTGCCTTGATTGTATCGACAGGATAAGGGACAGCCTTATCATTAGCCTCACCTGCCGTCATAACACCTACATGAGGGGTATCTACAGGAGCAGTTGTCATGCAGACACCTACATACTCGTGGTTTTCAGGAAGAGCCGCATAGGCATCACCTGTTACCGGCATTGGCTTGTATTCGCCAGACTTGGTATCACGAATGATAATGTGTCCGCACTGGATAAACTCTCCAGTAAACCCTGTCATGTCGAGAATGACACCACCCATGATGCCATTCACATAATTTCTGATGATTACAGACTCTTTGCCTGAATCAAACGTTTTTGTTTCGCTTACACCATACATAACTTTTAGGATTTAAAGATTACATAGTTTCGGCAAGCTCATCAATCTCATTTTCCTTGATAACCTCAACCTCTTCTTCCTTAGGCTTTCTCTGAGCCGCAGGAGCACCAAGTTTTCCGAGACCTTCGTTAGCGCGCTCTTGATCGATAGCTGCCAAGTCCTCCACAACACCATCATAGAAATCGTCGAACTCAGATTCGTTCTCAAACTTCATCTTGTCGAAATTCTTCAAGACGGTCTTTCCGAACGTACCTTTGTCCTTAAGGAGTGCCTTCAGCTTAGAACGGCGGCCATCACTCTCACGCTCTGACTTCAAACCGAGAATTTCGGTCTGCAAGGCTTTGTTCTGAGTAATGAGTGCCTGTGCCCATGCTGGAACCTGCTCTTCCTCTTTTTCTTTCTTCTGTTTGCGGATTGGTTTCTTGTTGCCGGCAGGGTCATCGTCAGGATCATCGACCTCGTCGTCATCCAAGTCTTTACTATCCTTGAAACTCTGGATAGTACGCTGCGCTGTCTTTTGCGCAATTTTAAGATAAGGAAGAACCGCATTAACCTGCTTTTCAATCTCTGCGTTTACATCCTCGTCTGAGGCTTCTTCATCGAGTTCTAAGTTATTGGCAACATCGGCAGCAATACCCTCTAACTCCTCTCTACTGAACCCCAACGCCTTTGATTTGGGTTTCAGAATAACTAAAACTTGCTTCGTTTTTTTTTTCATTCTAACTAAATATTTAATTGAACAATAAATTCAAGAAAATATCCCAGTACGAAGCGATAGTAAGTAATGCCGCAAAATTAAATAAAAAGTATTTAATCACCAAATATATTATAAGAAAATATACTTAATGATTAAATACTTTATGGCTACATATAAATATTACATAGGATAAGCAAGTTCGTCTTCTCCGACACTCGAAAGATATGAAGCAAACTTTTTACATAATAATGTGGCCCCTTTTAAATCGTTTAATCTATAGTTACCACACTCTTTTTCTGAAGCTCCTGGAATTACTTTTGAAACAGAACATTCTTTAAAGGCGACTGCTATACTATCCTTTATTATCGCAGAAGTCCAAACGCCTCTAAGAATGAGATAGAAACCAGTCAAGCATCCCATAGGCCCGAAATATAAGACATAATCTTTCAGTGAACTCTTGTTGCGCATATAATCAGCCATCAAGTGCTCGATAGTATGAGCAATCGCTGGAGACATCATATCTCTGTTTGGCTTACATACACGGACGTCAAATGTGGTGACTATTTCCAACCCGAATTTGTCTACTCTTGAAACATAAAGACCTGGCTTTAGTTTCGTATGATCAACTTTGAAACTCGGTATCATTTCTCTAACAACTTACATACAACATTAAACGCTTTTTCTGCTAAATTGTCCCAAAATCCTGCATATTGCTCGATTTGGCTTGGTTCCAGAGGATTATCGCTAATAACTCGAATGGAAGTAAAACCAATCCCTTTCTTGTAGCATACTTGAGCAAGGGCGGCAGACTCCATATCAATGGCGCATACGTTATACGAATTAGGAAGAAAATCCTTAATCGCTAACACTTGCTCTCTCGTAGTAACAAACTTATCTCCGGTTGCTATAGTTCCTAATCTGAATCTTTCGTCCATATCAATCCAGGAGAAATCTGAAGGGAAGACCGCTGGCATACCTTGAATTTGACCGTTAGCATTCGGTTCACCACAATATACATCATGATAGCAGTATGAATTACCGATTACGATATTACCAGGTTTCAATCCTGCGACTGCAGCACCAGCGCATCCTACTGAAATAACTCTCGTAACAACGTCACTTGTAAAAGAAGATAGAAAGTCGCTTAAGCCGCTTGCGGCATTCACCTTTCCTACACCTGTTTTGAGTAATGCTGTATTTTTTACATTCGCCTTTGCAAGCCATTCTCTGATAAGGTTATATTCCTTATCCATTGCAGTAACAATAACTATCATTTCGTACCTCCTTTCGTTAACTTAAGTTTCTTGCAACGATTGTAAATCGCATTTTCGTCTACACCGATCTTTGTCGCAATAGCCTTTGCTGGAAACTTGCCATACATCTGTCTGATAATAAAGTCCTCATTTGCTGTAAATGTGTGGCTCTTACTAATTCCGAGTTCCTGCATCTTTCGATGTATAGCCCAATAATTACGATTGAGCTTCTTCGCAATCTCTGTTGTTGTCATCACCAAAGCATTAACCTTGATGAACTCAATCTCTTCTGCACTAAAATGTTTTCCTCTGCTCATAATTTTATATTTGGGTTCATTAAGCCGCCCAAGGCTTTCTTTCTCTTTCTGTTATATCTTCTGTTTGCGGCAATTCTTTCAGCATTCTCTTTACGATAAACTTCCATTCTTGCCAATAAATGTTCCTTATGTTCCTGGTAATACCTTCTATGATATTCCCGGATTTCCTCCTCACTTCTCGCCATGAACTTTATCTTTTATCAACTCATACAGCGATGGGCTGAGTGTGCTCCAACGACCATTCTCATCTTTTACGAGATAGAATCCGTCGGGAACATAGAACTCTCGATTTCTCAACCTAACTATCAGCGTCTGCTTTGTGCAGTCTCCACTGACAGTTTTAACTAACTCTGAAACGTCCGGGCATTTCCATAATTCTTGGATGTTCTCGGAAGATACTTTAATTGCAACCATATCACTTAAACTTAATGATAAAAATTCAGTATTAATAAATAGTCGGGGTATATGCTACTACTTCTTTTTATCTAACCATTCCATTATGTTATGATAGGCACTATCTTTGTAACTTCTCATAAAATACTCTAAATTGTCTCTATTTTTGAGATAATCAGATAAATCGCCTCGCCAATAACCATACAGATTAGCGAGTATTACTCTTGACATTTCATTGATGCAATACTTGATGAGCTTTTGTTGCTCCACATTCTTGTTATAATGAAAGAGTGAATATGATGCATGTTTGATCCATCTCCACCACTTTGAGGTAAACTTCTTTACTTCTATCTTTTTGGGAAGTTCCTCTCTTCTTGTGTGCATATCAATGAGCTTATTATACTCTTCTATGCTAATTGTTATTTGTCTTTCCATACACTAATTGATTTTACTCTCAATCATTTTGAACTTACTTTTAAGATTTATAATTTTATGTCTTGCTCTTGCTTTGTCATAACTTTGCAGCCAAGATACTTATTAAAATACTTTAAGACCTTTCCGTTAATTTCTCTATCTGCAACAAATCGGTTATGCTGCAAAATACGAGACGATGCTATAGTTGGGGAACATGCGATCTGCGCTGCAGACAGACTTCCATGGTATTCTTCCAATGTTTTGTCTATCTCATAACCAACAAAGTTTCTACCACAGTTTAATGCGGCTTGCATTGTCGTTCCAAGACCAAGGAATGGGTCGAGCACCGTGTCTCCCTTGCACGAATACATGTTGATAAGACGGTAAGGTATTTCGTAAGGGAAGGCTGCGCTTCTTGTTCGAGATTTTCCGTCAGCCATCTTCTGTTTTACACCCTTCACATTCCAGGTGTCAGAGAACCACGTATTTCTCTCTTCCCAGAAGAATGCGCTTTGTCTTCGAATTTTCTTCTCCTCCTCTGTCTTGAACTTTCGCCTTTTGCCCTTTCTGAATATTAGTATGTATTCGTGTTCGAGTGTGACATAAGCACCACAGGGAAGCATACCACTTCCCATGAACTTATTTGGAGCATTGGTTTGTTTTCTCCAAATGACGCATGGAAGTTCCGTAAAACCAAGACCTCTGCAATATAGCGATATTTTCGCATGGTTATTGAACAGCTGGAAGTTTCCATTGATAGTTCTTGTAGCATCTCCTATATTGATACAAAGGAAACCTCCTTCTGAAAGAACCCTGTAACACTCCCTCCATATATTGTTGAGTATTCCGTGCATTAAATCGAAAGATACGGATGGATTATCTGCAAGGTTGCACGCAATGGCTTTATTTTGCATTGCAAATATATCGTCCCACATTTCAACCATCGGATATGGAGGCGATGTTACTACAATATTGATGCTTTCATCTGCCAACTCTCCCATATTGCATGCCGACTTATAATAGATATTTCTTTTCATACACTACACGAATTTAATGACAAAAAACTCTGTATCAAGCCACTTATCAGGGCACATACCCTTCTTAGGCCTACCGATGCTGATGCTTTCAATCTCCTTTTCGATACGTGGGCTATCCTTGCGGTAGCCGTTGATAAAGAGGACGTGGGTGTAAGGGCGATAAAGCACCTTTCCGCAATATGTTTCTGCCGCCACATCATAAGCTACTTCGCAGTTGGTGGTCAGACATTTAATCCAATAAGGTTTTATCTCCCGATACTCCTCGGTCTTTTCGCCAGCAACAATCATGTCGAACCATTGCTTGCTGACTGTGAGGGTCAATACATTCTTCTTCATCTTTTACACCTCCTCCCAGTCTGTTGCAAGTATATCCTCTGAGAGCATTCTTTCTTCCTTGAATATATGATGCCCATAATTATAGAATATTCCTTCCTCGTCAATACCAAACGGATAAAGCCCATTTTCACGCTTTACGAGCTTTCCTTTTCTCATACGCTTTAAAGCCTCTGAAAAGTCAAATATTTCCTTCTTTATTTCTTATTTCTTTTTAATTGATATTTAATATTAAACTCCCAAAGCAGAAAGGCTACATTAATTTCATAAACACCACTATAAGGCTTCCATACGATTAAACTTGGAAAGAAATAAAAGCACCAATCGTATTTGGTTATAAGATATTTGAGATTAAAACTTATCTTCTTCATACGCTATTTTTCTAACCTTTTTTTTTGAATGTCGCAAGTATATAGATTGAACCGCAACAAGGTATCGTAGATGCTGTTACCAATGCAGATGGTGGTATTAGGTTATATTGTACTAATTCCCAACCATCATAGCCGTATTGATTAAATTTATCAGATAGAACCTTGGCCATCTCATCAGCTTTCTTGATAAATATTGAAGTTACCATATACTCATACTTCTTCATTTCTCACCTTCCTTTCTATCGAACTTGTTGCCAACAACAGTCCATTTTTTAAACAAGACCAAGAAAGAAAGATGTCTATCTTGTCCTCCATCTTCGTCGGTTGGGATAAAACATGTTAGACAATTGGCCCAAGTTACCGTTCTCTTTTCAAATGGGAAATCATGATTTTTGATAATGTCTCCTTCCCAAACCTCATTGCCTTCACAATCTGTCAGCCCTGTAAACTGACAGACGGTAGAAGGGTCAACCTGATAAGTGAGATTTCTGTTTAACTTGCTTTCTTTCTGACGATTCTCAATGATGTATGTATTACCATTCTCCTCGTAGAAGTAGCCAAACACCCAAGAATTATCATCTAAACGTTTAGCTTTAAACTTGATATTTTCTGGTTTCATACTCTATAATTCTTCTTTTTCAAATTCACTCTTTGGAACACGATAACAAACTGCTTTTCCATAAAAAATTTCTACGCCTTTTAAGGGCATTTCCTTTTCTAAAATATCATGTACTTTCGTGCCTTTTCTAACACTAATAGCTATATAATCATAGCTATTATTTAACATCAATAGCGAATTATTTGTCATGTACACCTTTCCATTCTTGGAAAGATTACTATGATTGATTGCGGGCTGGTAGTACAATCCACTAGCCTTATGTCTGATTCTGTAAGGTTTTGTCATAACTATATCTTTTTGAGTTTAATCTTTATTGCCTTTAAATTCCTTTCACCACCATCCCAGAAGCATGAACGTCTAAGATAGAAAGGTTGACCTTTAAGCCAAGGGAACTTATCATAAAAAGCCTTCCATTTAGCCTTTCCTGCCTTCAAAGAAGGAACCTCAATGCAGCTTCTAACATAACAGCTGCCAAAGACTAATGTATTATCACAAACGTTTTTATCCATAACTACTCTTCTTTAAGTTCTACAGGCTCATCCTCCCAAGACAATTCTCTTCCGATGAGCTTCTTAATACTTCCTTTAGGAAGGTAACAGCATCCGGTATTTGCGTACCTATGCCCATATAAATATACGACAGAGCAAATCCATAATGTATTACTTTCATTTCTGCAAGGTTTTTCTACAAAAATATGTTCACAGCCACCTTTATCTACTGCTAACCAAGACATAACTAATCCTCCAATTTTAAATCAGTTCCACAATTACGACTTTCCTTTAGGAAGTCATTAACTTCTTCCTTGTAGCTATAACCACAATCCTTCTGTAGAGCCTTTATCTTCTTGTAACCGATACCAGCTTCTCGGCAAAGTTCTGCTGCCAAGCTATAGTTTTCGACATAGCCAATAACGTTCTGAATGACCGACCACTGGCCTCGCTCGAAGTCTGTAATGCTATCATCTTTGAAACGACCTAATGCTTTATCGCACAGGCCACACACTCTGACCATTTCTTTTTCAAGTTGCTCAAAAGAGTACTGCCTCCAATGATAAGTAAGATAGCTTGCGCTACCCAAAGCTTCTTTAACTTTATTATCCATAACTATTTCTCCTCCTTCTTAATATAAGGACAAGCAACTACCTTTCGATAGAACTTACACTTATCCTTGTAATCACAAAAATCGCAAAAACAATACGCCATACTATTCTACTTTTATACCAAATGGAACTCCGTCAGCAAAGGTGAATAAATCCATAATTCCAGATAAAGACCATGCGGCATTTCCATTCAATGACATTCCACACGTATCATCATCTACTGCTGTAATTAAAGCATGATGTCCATCTTTCTTATCCTTCACCCACCCAAAAGGTTGATGCATCAGCATTTCCTGCCAACACTCTTCTGCGTCCTTGAATGGGCGATACTTTTGCTCTGGCTTGATTCGATACTCAATACCATTCCAAAAACCAATTTCTTTCATTTCGGTCCATTCATTCGGAATACTGGTGCTTATAGTGCCTGGTTTTGTCCTACACTCAATTGCCTTTCCATCTGCATAAGCTTGCAGAATAGGATAAAATTCTTTAGCTTCTTCTTTTGTCATATCAGTTATAGTTTGATTGGGAGGCCATGGACATAAACCTCACGATTGTCACGAGTACCATCTTTTTTCTCCATATAGAAGAAAAGGGTCAATCTCAATGTTGCCCTCATAAACCTTTCCGATGGTGAATAATAGGGAACTATTCTGGAAAGCCAACCTACACGCCCATCTTCATCCATAATCTTATCTCCGATTTTAACAGGCAAGGCTTTAATATAGTCTTCTTGAAGCTGCTTCATTTCTTGAAGTAATTCTTCTCGTCTTACATTTAATTTGACCTTTTTATCTATAAAATGTCTGGTGATTTCCCGCCATTTTCCTATATTCCTTTCCGCTTCTTGCTTTGTCATGATCAATCCTCCAGTTGTTACTATGGTTTAAATATATCTTCATTTAGTTTAAACTGCTTTGATAAAAACGGATTATTCTTTATCAAGTTGATAATTTCTTCTTCCGTATGAATGCCTTTCCAAAAAAGTTCGGTATGATCACCAACTCTGACTTCATCTACAGAGAACGGAACACCATAATTTGTATAAAACTCTCCGTGATGTTTAATAATGTGGCGACCAGGATTCTTTCGAATATTATTTATCCAAGTTTCATTATCACACTCGCACCACATCTTATATTCTGCATTTGTCAGTGTTTTGTCAATGCCAATTGGATAATGTCCGGGACACCCATTTGTTCCAAAGTAAATAATCTCTGCCATATTCTCTTCTTTTTACCCTCTCCCTGCTGTCACCAAGGAGAGGGTGGTTAGTTACACTGTTACTTCAACGAATTCTCCGTTTTGGAGTTGATACCAAGTATCAGCCTTGATATTATTTCCGTCAACGTACTCTGTTTTGACACATAATGGTACTCTCCGTTTTTTATCGTCATTCCATTCCCATTCTGTAAGCGTTATCCATGATCCAACCTTTGCTTTTGCTTTAGATTCTTTTCCAGCGCACATAACAACGGAGTCTTCTCCTGTGCTGTAAATCTGAGCATAGTCACCGCTTGAACCAATCTGAGCAGAGTCACCGCTTGAACCAATCTGAGCAGAGCAACCGCTTGAACCAATCTTAGCAGAGTAACCGCCTGAACCAATCTTAGCAGAGTCACCGCTTGAACCAATCTGAGCATAGTCACCGCTTGAACCAATCTTAGCAGAGCAACCGCTTGAACCAATCTTA